>PVBE011744949.1_pt1 | contig 10912 bp, 12 predicted proteins | sample 1631181 | NCBI WGS metagenome assembly PVBE01 (sample SAMN08397723, study PRJNA350692) | Marine metagenome, whole genome shotgun sequencing project. | isolation source: water | place: Pacific Ocean | collected 2012-04 | reverse complement strand
TGCATCTCCTATACGACGATCGAAAATCGCGGGCCAATTTCAGAAGCCCTGCGCGAATCCCAGGGAACCTGGGTTTTTGGCTGCGATATTTGTCAGGACGTGTGTCCCTGGAACCGCGGGCGAAGTGCCGGAGACCTCCCGGACCCGCTTGGCCTACGGGAGCGCCTGGCTCCGGATCCACGCTGGGTCGCTGCGGAATTGCGCTGGATTCTGACGCTTGACGAGACGAGTTGGAGATCCGCGACCCAGGGCAGCGCTTTGCGTCGCAGCCACTATCGTGGGTTGATCCGCAATGCGCTCGTGGCCGCGGGGAATAGCGGGGATTCGCAGTTGATTCCCTTGATCCGAGCTTTCGCGGGGGCGGGAGACCCCCTCTTGGCCGAACATGCCGCGTGGGCACTCGAACGTCTGGGGGGCGGAGATGCGAGCCCTGCGGATGCCGGGTGCCCCTAGTCCAGCGCGGACAATCATCGAGCCAGCAGGGCAGCGCGTTTCTCGGGTGTCCTTCAAGCGCGCCGACGCGCCATCAGACGGGCCACCGCGGGCTCTTTGCACTCCTCGTAGAAGAGGGTCTCCAGGCGCGGAAAAAGTTGATCTAACTCACCCGGATCGAGCCAATAAGCCGGATTCCTCGGTCCCTTTCCCCTCTGCTCCTCGTGGTCTCTCGTGAAGGTCTCGTAGAGGAGTAGCCCCCCCGGCGCCAGCAGTTCCTCGATCATTGGCGCCAGCGGCCTGAATAGAAAACGGAACACCAGCACGACGCCACAACTGTCGCTTTGCAGGGGAGGGGGGAAGCCGGATTCGAGGTCGGCCCGAATGGTCTTCACCGCAAGTTGCCGCTCTCGGGCGTGGGTCTGTAATTCGCGTAGAAAATCGCGATTTCGGTCTACGCCGATCACCGGCAATCCGAATTCGCCGGCCGCCACCGAGTGGCGCCCCCGCCCACACGCCAGATCCACCACGGGACCCAGACGGGCGTGGCGCTGAAGGAACTCCCGCCGATCGAGGAAGAAGGGAGAATGCTCGTCCAGGGGAGGCTGAGGCTTCATGGTGCGTCGGCCAGAAGTCGGGCCATTCGTCCCGGATGGTCGGTCACGATCCCATCGACCCCGAGTTCGAGCAAGATCTGAATTTCTTCCGGATCATTGATCGTCCAAACGTGAACCAGAATCTGATGATCGTGACAGTGGTCGAGCAATTTGGGAGTGACCAGCGGCCTGTCCGCGAAGGTCCGCGGTATTTGCAGCACCATGCTGTCGGTTTCTGGCCTCTCATTGGCCTGGGCGGCACGCACGACTTCGACGATATCCCCGAGGCTGGCTCCGAGGGCGGGCCGTGCCCCGGTCCGGCCGAGTTCCTCGCGCAGGATATGCTGAATCTCATCCTCTCCGGCGGTCAGGAGGGTTCGATCCTCTCGCGCGAATTCGCGGACCAGGGATACCACCGAGGCCACGAGACCGGGAGAGCGCGTTTTGATTTCGAAATTGAATCGAGCCCTGGGGAAGGCCTCGAAAGCCTCGTGAAGACTCGGAATCCGGATGTGGGGGGCAGCCTGAAATGGCGCGGGCAAGTCCGCTCGAGCCGATCCGAATTCTTTTCCGGCGACGAAATCCTGGAGTTCCCCGAGCGTGTAGTCGCAGACGAGACCCGTCCCGCTGGTCGTGCGATCGATGTGAGAATCGTGGATCAACACCGGGATGCCGTCGCGCGTGGCGTGGATGTCGCTCTCGAGGATGTGCGCCCCTTCACCAAGCCCTTGGTCGAAGGCCTCAAGGGTATTTTCGGGTGCGGATCCTGCCGCACCGCGGTGTCCGAGAATCGTGGGGACCGGCACGTCAAAGAAGGGATGGCTCATCGAGTCTAGGGTATCATGTTGCTCCGATGCCCGTGCTGACCCACGACGTGATTCTGAGTGAGATAGAGCAGGGTCGTCTCAGGATCAGTCCCTTCGGTCTCGAACAGGTGGGAGCCGCCTCGATCGATCTCACCCTGGGCGACGAGATTCGGACGATCGAGTCCAGCGGTCGCCCGATCGCAATTCGGGAGGAAACGGACTATCGGGATCACACCCGGGTCGGAGATCTGGAACGCCCCTTTCTGCTTGAACCCGGCGTGACGATCCATGGGATCACCCGGGAGAAGATCGGCCTGCCGTCGGACCTCTGTGGTTTCCTGGAGGGACGCAGTCGCTTCGCGCGGCTCGGCCTGATGATTCATGTCACCTCGGCCTTCGTCCAGCCCGGGGCCGAGAACCGCCAAGTGCTCGAAATGAGCAACGTCTCCAGTCGAACGCTCTCGATCTGTCGGGGAGTCCGGGTCTGCCAACTCGTTCTGATGCGAACCGAGGGGCAAGCCTCCTACACTGGACGCTTCGCCTCCCAGGAAGAGATCTGAGGCGTGCGGGCCGTCATTCAGAGAGTGCGCCAGGCCCGGGTTGAAGTCGCGGGCGAGCGGGTTTCGGAGATGGGCAGCGGCCTGCTGGCACTAGTGGGGGTGGCCGGGGATGACGACGAGGCCGATGCCCGAACGCTGGCCGAGAAGATTGTCGGACTTCGGATCTTCGAGGATGCAGGCGGGAAGATGAACCGCTGCCTGGCCGAGGAGGGGGGTACGCTCGGAGTGGTTTCGCAGTTCACGGTGCTCGCCGACTGCACCAAGGGGCGGCGCCCCTCGTTCGGCCGAGCGGCGGCGCCGGAACTCGCTGAATCGCTGCTGGAGAGCCTGGTGGAAAATGCTCGCGGCCTCGGTGTTGCGGTCGTGACCGGTCGATTTCGAACGACCATGGAGGTCTCGCTGACGAACCACGGGCCGGTCACCGTGCTGTTGGATACGAAGAGCCGTCTGTGAGCGCCCACCCGTGTTGTCGGGGGGCCTGTCTGACGCGGTACCGAGGGCTCTGAGGGGGCGACACCCCCTCCGGCCGTGGGCTCCGCCGAAGGGGAGGGGATTTCGGCCCCCGTTGGCTCGGATCCTGAAATTCGGAACTAACGACTCCGGAGCCCCTCGGGAGATTGGGCCCCCCGACGTGGTTCGAAAATTGGGTCTCGTGGCGCGGTCGATGGTCACAAAGCCTTACGACTGCAGTTGGTTGGCGCGATGGAATCGTGAGAGGCTCGAGTCCGATCCACGAGGGATCGGGCCGCTGCCGACTTTGGCTCGCAGGATTGCGTCAACCCGTCGTTCTAGTGGCGGAAATTCACAAGTCTTTTCGTCACGCTCGCGCATCCCGGCGACGATTCGGACCCATTCTTCGAACCACCTCTTAGGGGGCGACTTGCCTCCCGGGCCGCGAAGGGGGAAACTCTGATTGGGGGAACGAAGGCGGATCATCCGCCTGATGTGAGAGGATATTATGGAAAATTGTGTTTCGACCCGGCGGGCCCCGAGGGGACTCTCGTCGGTTGTCTTTGTGCTGACTCTGTTCCTGCTTGCCTGGACACCGGCAACCGCATCTGCGGATGGAGATGAACTCGGGCAGGAGGCCGGCCTCGGAGCTGCGGCTGCGCTCAGCAATCTCGTCTACGGCCCCGCGAAGGTCGCCTACTCGCTGGGAGGTGCGACCATGGCGGGAATCGCCTGGGTCTTCTCGGGTGGGGATTCCGAAGTCGCCCAGACGGTACTGAACCGCGCGGTCCGGGGGACCTACGTGCTCACACCCGCAGTCCTCCAGGGCCGCGAGGAGATCGAATTCGTGGGCCGCGCTCCAGAATATCGCCTGACCGAGGAATTCTCTGAAGAAACCGCAGGAGCGGTCTCTGACGAGGATCTAGAGGGCTGGTAGTCCGTTTCAGATCGGGAGCCAGCGCGTCGGGATGAATGCCCCCCAGCCGACCCCCCCCAACCGCCCGGGCGACCTGGCGGAAGAGTGGAATTGTGCTCAATTCCCGGGCAGCGGCGGCCGATTAACAGATCTGCATGCCCCATGATGGAACCCCCGGTCTGGCCGGAGGGTCCGAAGGACGAGACCTGCGACCCGTGAATGAATTCATATCGCATATGCCACTCGCCTTCGCGGCCGGATTGATCTCGGTATTTTCGCCCTGCGTGATGCCGCTGATGCCCGCATATCTGTCGCTGATTTCGGGGGTCTCCGTCGAGGAAATGGAGCAGGGGGTCGGCGACAAGGCGCTTCGGCGTCGGGTGATCCGAGCCTGTCTCGGCTTCGTATGCGGCTTCTCGACCGTCTTCATCCTGATGGGGATCGGAGCCGTTGCCGTGGGACATACGGTTCGCACCTGGCATTTCGACCTCCTCGGCTTTGAGATTGGGGTGGCGCAGATCGCCGGGGCCCTGATCGTATTGTTTGGATTGCATATGACGGGCTGGCTCCCGCTTGGAATCCTGAATCGGGATACCCGACTTCAAGTCGAGGTGGGAAATCGCAGCGTACTGTCCACCTATCTGGTGGGCGGGGGTTTTGCACTCGGATGGTCCCCCTGCATTGGGCCGATCCTGAGTACCGTGCTCGCGATGGCGGGCAGCGAAGAAACGGTCTGGCAGGGCACGGGCCTGCTCGCCGTCTATTCGGCGGGCCTGGCGATTCCCTTCCTGGCCGCCGGCTGGAGCATCGAGTTCTTCTTCAAGGCTTTCTCGAGGGTCAAGCACCACTTCCGCGCGCTGGAAATCGTGTCCGGGACGATCCTGATGGCGGTGGGGGTCCTGCTCATGACCGATCAGTTCAGCCGCCTGAACAGCCAATTCGCTTTCCTGGCGGATTTTGTGACTCGGGCGGAGAGGGCATTGCAGTGATGTCGCGTATTTTCCTTCGCGCACCCCGATTTTCCGGGCCGCGGCAGGCGGAAGAGGCGAGACGCTGCCCTGGGCCGCAGTTCGGCATTCTATTTACGATCCTGGCAATCTGGCTGGCCCTGCTGGGCTCGGGCTGCGGGGCCGAAAACGCGGATCCGGAAGCTCGGGATGCGAGCGCGGCGCCTGCGACCGACTACCCGGCGGCTCCGAACTTCCAACTCGTGACTCTGGAAGGGGAAAAGACGGTAAGCCTGGAAGGGCTGGCCGGAAAAACCGTCATTCTGGATTTCTGGGCCACCTGGTGTCCGCCCTGCGAGCAGCAGGTGCCCGAGTTGAATGCCGTCTACGCAGAATATCGAGAGGCGGAGCAGGTGGTCCTCTTCGGCGTCTCCGTGGACCACGGAGAGGTAGAAGCCGTGCGGGAGTGGGTGGCCGAGCAGGGCGTCGACTACCCCATTCTGCTGGGGGGCGACGATCTGGCCCGGGAACTCGGCACCGTCGGCTACCCGACCCTCTACGTGATCGGCCCGGATGGATCGCTGCGGGAGCGGCACGTCGGCGTGATCGCCGCCGAGGAGTTGGAAACGTCGATTCGAGGGATCACGGCCTCGACTCTCTGAGCCCGGCTGGAGGCTTGCCCGGGGCGACCCAAGGCCTTAGAGTTTCACCGTTTTTGAGTCTTCTTTCCAAAACTCGCCCGCGAGGAAACCGTGTTCCGCCCCTCTCCGGAAAGATTCAAGGAGCTCGCCAGCCAGGGAAATCTCATTCCCGTGGTCGGCGAGATCATGGCGGATTTCGACACGCCCCTTTCCCTTTTTCATCGCCTGGACGACGGCCGCACGAGTTTCCTGCTCGAATCCGTCGAGGGCGGCGAAAAATGGGCCCGCTTCAGCTTCATCGGCACGGGGGCCCGAGCCATCTTCCAGGCCCGGGGTCACGAGGTGGAATGGAAGGAAGGGGATCGGGTGGAGAGGCTGACCGCCTCCGGTGATCCCCTTGAATTCCTGCGTCGCAAACTCGCAGAATTCGTTCCCGTGCATCCGGACGAACTCGAACTGCCGCGTTTCGTCGGCGGGGCCGTGGGCCTGATCGGCTACGACTGGGTTCGTTTCGTCGAGGAGATTCCGGATGCGAATCCGGATCGGATCGGCCTTCCGGACCTCTGGTTCGTTCTGCCCGAGACGGTCGTCGTCTATGACAATGTGCGTCATCGCGCACTGATCGTGAGGCATGTGCGGGTGGAATCGGCCGACGATCTCGACGCCGCCTACCGAGAAGCTCGGAAGGAAATCAAAGGTGTCATTGCAGTCCTGCGCCGCGAGGTTTCCGCACCTCCGCGCCAAGAGCAGGTCCGGCATCCGATGCAAGTGGAGCGGAGCATGAGCGAGGAGCGCTACCACCAGGCCGTGAAGCGCGCCAAGGAGTACATCGAAGCGGGAGATATTTTCCAGGTCGTGGTGGCCCAGCAATTCCGGATGCCGCTCCAGGTGGATGCCTTCTCGATCTATCGACAGCTGCGGGCCATCAATCCGAGTCCCTATATGTTTTTCATTCGCATGGGAGAGGAAGCGGTGCTCGTCGGCGCCTCTCCTGAGATCCTGGCGCGCCTCGAAAACGGTCGAGTCGACGTGCGTCCGATCGCCGGAACGCGGAAACGGGGTGAGAGCGCGCAGGAGGATTTGGATCTCGAAACGGAGCTGCTCGCCGACCCCAAGGAGCGCGCCGAGCATTTGATGCTGGTCGATCTGGGTCGCAACGATGCGGGTCGGGTGGCTGAAATCGGTTCGGTGCACGTGGATGAGTACGCCGTGGTCGAACGCTATTCGCACGTCATGCACATCGTTTCGAACGTACGGGCTCGCTTGCGCGCCGGCCTCGATTGGCTGGACGTACTCCGCGCCACATTCCCGGCGGGAACGCTCTCGGGGGCCCCCAAGGTGCGCGCGATGGAGATCATCGACGAGCTCGAAACCGTTCGCCGAGGACCCTTTGGCGGCTGCGCGGGCTATATCGATTATTCGGGCAATATGGATATGGCGATCACGATTCGAACCCTGGTGGTGAACAACGACAACATCACCGTGCAGGTGGGTGCCGGCATCGTGGCGGATTCGCAACCCGATCTGGAATTCAACGAGACCCTGGACAAGGCGAGGGCGGTTTTGCAGGCCATCGATCTGGCTCGCGAGGGAATGGATTGAAGATGCGCCTGCTCTTGATAGACAACTACGATTCCTTCACATACAACCTCTACCAATATCTCGGAGAAATCGGGGCCGAGGTCGAGGTGATTCGCAACGACGCAGAAGCTCTGGAGAGCCTCCTCGAACGTGAGGTCGCGGGGGTGGTCATCTCGCCTGGCCCGGGAGTGCCCGAGGACGCCGGAGTTTCCGTCCCGGTCGTCAGGGCCTTCGGAGAAAGGCGCATCCCCGTTTTTGGGGTCTGCCTCGGCCACCAGTCCATTGGGCTCGCCTATGGCGGGCGGATCGTGCGAGCCCGTTCGATCATGCACGGCAAGACCTCGGAGGTCTTCCACGAGGGAGTCGGGCTGATGCGCGGACTCCCGAGTCCCTTCGAGGCCACGCGTTATCATTCCCTCGTGATCGATCCCGACTCCTGTCCCGCAGAACTCGAAGTGACGGCGAGCACCGAGGACGGAGAAATCATGGGAGTTCGCCACCGTGAACTTCCGGTCGAAGGCGTACAATTCCATCCGGAATCGATCCTGACCGGGGCCGGAAAGGATCTGCTGCGAAACTTCACCCGCAATTGTCTGCCGGAGTCGGCGGCATGAAGATTCCCGAGGCGATTGCCCTCGCGGTTGACAGGCAGGAAGTGCCCGCGCCGCTCCTCGAGGCGGCCTTTGGCGAGATCATGGCGGGCGCCGCCAGCCCAGCTCAGATTGCGGCCCTGCTGATCGCCCTGCGCATGAAGGGAGAGTCGATTCCGGAGATCGTGGCGACCGCCCGGGCCCTGCGCGCCGTGGCGACGAAGGCGGAGTGTAGCGATGCGCGAACGGTCGATACCTGTGGCACCGGCGGAAGCGGACTCTCCACCTTCAGCATTTCGACCACGTCGGCCCTGGTCGTGGCGGGAGCGGGAATCCCCGTCGCCAAGCACGGAAATCGCGCGGTCACGGGAAAAACGGGAAGCTTCGATACCTTCGAGGCATTGGGTGTGCGCATCGATCTCCCGATCTCGCGCTGCGGGGAAATCCTCGCCGAGATCGGCATTGCGCCCTTCTTTGCCAGAAGCGCGCATCCGGCCTTCCGGCACGTCGGTCCCGTGCGGGCAGAACTCGGTATCCGCACGCTTCTGAATTGCCTGGGTCCCCTCTTGAATCCCGTGGGAGCCCGGCATCAACTCGTCGGGGTCTACGCCCGCGAGTTGGTGCGGCCACTGGCCGTTGCCCTTGGCGAACTCGGGGCCTCCCGGGCCCTCGTCGTCCACGGAAGTGATGGCCTCGACGAGATCACGACCACGGGCACGACCCATGCGGCAATGATCGACGAGGGCCGACTCGAAGAATTTGAGATTCAACCCCGGGAACTGGGACTGCCCGAGGCCCGTGCGGAGGATCTCGAGGGGGGCGATGCGCAGGAGAATGCGCGTATCCTGCGTTCGATTCTGGACGGAGAAGCGGGCCGGCGGCGGGAGATCGTCTGCCTGAACGCGGCTGGAGCCCTATGGGCGGCCGGGGTGGTCGACGGGCTCGAGGCTGGACTCCTCCGCGCCGCCGAGAGCATCGATTCCGGCGCGGCCCGTCAGAAACTCGACGCCCTGGTAGAGGCCACCGGGCGCCCGGAATGAGACGATGACGATCCTGGACGAAATCCTTGCCCATAAGCGCGGAGAGGTCGAGCAGGCGGTCGCCCGAGAATCGCGGGAGGCGATGCGCGAGCGGGCGCGAGGCACCAGGGATGCGCCCCGCGGATTCGCGGGGGCGCTGGCCGCGGCTCCCGGTCCTGCGGTGATCGCGGAATTGAAGCGTCGTTCTCCGAGTCGGGGCCTGATTCGAGAGGATTTCGACCCGGTGTCGCTGGCGAGCGCCTACGCGGAGGGTGGGGCGGCCGCCCTCTCCGTCCTGACGGATGGGAACTTCTTCGGTGGGAGGATCGAATATTTGCGCGAGATCCGGGATCGCATCGACGTGCCCCTGCTGCGCAAGGATTTTATCATCGATCGCTATCAGATCGATGAGGCTCGGGCGGCTGGGGCCGACGCGATTCTGCTGATCGTCGCCGCACTTGCCCCCGAAAGCCTCCGGGATCTCCACGAGTACGCCCTGGAGTCGGGCCTCGATCCCCTGGTCGAAGTGCACGGCGAGGCCGAGATGGAGCGCGCCCTCGCGCTGGAGGCCCGTCTGGTCGGAGTCAACAATCGGAATCTCGCGACTTTCGAGGTCGATCTCGCCGTGACGGAAAGACTGGCCGGATCCCTGGGAAGCGATTCCGATGTTCTGCTGGTTGCGGAGAGCGGCATCCATCACCACGAGGATATTCTTCGCCTCGAAAGGGCGGGCGCAAAAGCTTTTCTCGTGGGAGAATCCCTGATGGCCCGGCCGGATGTAGCCGAGGCTTTGAGAGAGTTACGGAGGCAGACGTGAGTGTGCGCATCAAGATTTGCGGAATCCAATCTCCCGACGAGGCCCGCGCCGCGGTCGAGGCGGGGGCCGATCTGGTCGGACTCAATTTTGTACCGAGTTCGCCCCGTCGTCTGGATCTGCGCCGCGCCGAGGAGATCTCCGAGTGCTTGAATGATCTGCCCGTGGAGCGCGTCGCTCTCTTCCAGAATGCGAGTTGGGAAGAAATCGACAAGGTCCTGCGCCGGGTGGAATTCGAACGCGTGCAATTCCATGGCGAGGAAACCGAGGAGGAGATCGAGGCGATCGATCTGCCGGCCATTAAGGCGATTCGGGGAGCCGATCAGGAGGCCGCCGAGACCTATCCCGGAGCAATTCTGCTCCTCGATCACCCCCATCAAGGGGGAGGCCAGGGGCAGGCGTGGGATTGGAGCGAGGCGGAGGATCTGATCGCCCACGGCTACGACGTCATCATCGCCGGTGGCCTGAGTCCCGAAAACGTCGCTGGAGCCCTGGAGGAAGTGGGCGATCTGTCTCCATGGGGTGTCGACGTGGCGACCGGTGTCGAAGATTCCGATCGCCGCAAGGATTCGAAGCTCATGAAGGCCTTCGTCGAGGCCGTGCGCAAGCACGGCGGTGAGTCAAGCTTAAGCCCGTCCGTTTCCTTCGGCAAGAGCATGGGGGCCCGTGAAGCAAGCGATTGGGAGCGAGCCCGACGAGCGGGGGATTTTCGGCGGGGCGCATCTCTGGCGAGGGGCATCTCTGGCGAATAGGACGATCGCTTTGCGCCCGAGTTGGAGATCTCGGCCCTCGACGAGATGCGGCGGGCGATGGCTGGCATCCTTCCCGTCGAGGAGTTCCACCGGGAGGTGGCATCCCCGCGTGCCCACTGCGCGAGTCGCTCCACACCGCTGATCCCGGGCGCCCGCCTCAGGGGGAAACTCGGGGTGGGAAGATGGATCCGGGACGCGAGGGTCTGGCGTATAGCGGGGCCCATGAAATCGCAAAGGTCTTGGGAGAACCGCTGTGGGTTCGCCAGAGGGGCGAGCCAGGGGTGATCGCGCGACCGCTGCAGGGTCAATACGGTCATGCGACAGCTACCGCATACGCTCTTCCGGGACTCGATCGCGAGGTCTGGATGGGGGCGGAAGACGTGCGTCTCCAGGCCCTCAATCTCATATGCATGGAACTCCCTGGAGAGAGGGGCCCTACACGCTAAAGAGTGCTTCCAATGACCCGAAGCATGCCAGCAACGCGGCCGGGCGGGATGGCGCGTGAGGAATGTCGAAAATACCCGGCATTGCATCGGGGGCTCCGTGATCGGTCCCCAGTTCCCCCATTTCCCCATTTTTACCGCCATTCTTACAGCCGTCCGACGCCCAGTCCCAGCCCCATACACATCCGCTCCCGGTTTTGAAATCTCGGGGCTTCAGGCTTTCGGGTGGGTGGGTTCGCAGGGGGCGCAGACCTGCTGTCGGCTGTCAAGCTTTGCCTGCGACCGGTAAAGCCGGCCAGAATCACCCTTCTCGGCGCGGGCTTAGAGCCCTGAGACCGCGGTGAAGGAGCCTGCTCCTTCGCCGA
>PVBE012519275.1_pt1 | contig 10913 bp, 12 predicted proteins | sample 1631181 | NCBI WGS metagenome assembly PVBE01 (sample SAMN08397723, study PRJNA350692) | Marine metagenome, whole genome shotgun sequencing project. | isolation source: water | place: Pacific Ocean | collected 2012-04 | reverse complement strand
TATTTCCTCGGAATCACCGGACTTCTGGTTGGAAGCTGGGGAGGACTGAGACCCAGTTCCTCCTCCCACTCGGCTTCGGAAGAACTGTATTCCTCGGTCAATCTTGAGATATGCCGGCCAAGGCGGTCTTTCCCGTTTCGAAGGTAATTTTCGACGTCGTGTTCCTGGATCCCCATCTTGTGCGCGATCTCTTTCTGGGATTTTCCTTCCAGGTAGCGAAGGACGAGTACATCATGGTAAGCGACGCGCAAGCGGGAGGAATCCGCCTTCAGTTTCTCCAGGCCGATCCGAATAAGATTGTGCGCCCAGATCCCATCGAACTTCTCCTGCTCTTCGGGGGCGATGGCCGTGTCCTCAAGATCCTTCAGGGGGATCCGGATCTTGCCTCCACCCCTCTTGAGACTGTATCTCCTGCGAAGTTCCGAGTTCAGGATGTGTTGGGTGACCCGGAGGAGCAAGGTGCGGAATTTCCCCTTGGCCTGATCCGCCCTCGAGAGGAAATCCTCCCGTGAAATCTGGAGAAAGACTTCCTGGGAGACATCTTCTGCATCTTCTTCTGTCAGCCCCTTTGCTTTAAGAAATTCGAGGATTGGCTGGCGATACCGAAGGAGCAGCTTGTTAAGTGCATTTTTCGAGCCGGAGCCTGCTTCAGCGACAATGGTCCAGATCGTCGATTGGAAGTTCTTCATTCTGGCAGGTATTTTAGCAAGATATTTTCCTGCGGAAAGTGTGGAGTGGCGGCGGGGTTCCTCCTCAGGGTATAATATTTGGGCAATGAGAAGAGAACTCCTGTTCCTGGTCGGGTCCATTCTGATGATTCTTCCGGGAGTGGAGGCACGGGACACCTCGCGCAGGTCGGTCGCCACCCACCCTTCAAAATTCCGGCTGGTGGAGAAGGTCAAAACAGGGGCGATTTCCTATCTTAGCCCCTCTGGCCAGCATGCAGTCCGCTATAGTGCGAACGATCTTCTTTTGATTTCCCTTGCGGAATCCCGTTCCAGGCAGAATCTGCAGGGGCATGTCCGGAATATCCATGACGCAGGATGGAGCAAGAATGGAAAGGTCATGGCTTCCTCCGGGTACGACGGTGCGGTCAAGTTATGGGATGTCTCCACGGGCCGGGAACTATCCTCCATGGCCGCCCACAGCGGCTTTGCCTGATCGGTTGCCGTCTCCCCAAATGGGAGGCTGGTGGCTACCGGTGGTAGTGAGGATGGGTTTATCCGGATCTTCAATGTGCAGACGGGCCTTCGTCTCATGGAGATTACGACGGATATGAGGGCGACCTACAACCTGGAATTCGCCGGAGACGGAGCCCATCTTGTTGCGAATCATTCCGATTCCTCCCTTCGCCTCTATGAGGTGAACAGCGGAAAGGAATTACGCGTCCTTGTCCAGGATGAATCCCATCTCCCCACGTTTGCCACTTCCCCCCGGGGAAACCTGCTGGCCGTTCCGGGAACGGACGGGTCAATCCGCATCATGGATTTGAAAAATGGCGGAGTGGTCTCCCGGATCGAGAGGAACCTGGATCGGGGCGGTTCCGTTGTTTTCAATCCAACGGGGCGCTGGTTGGCTTCCACGGGGACGAGAGGTCAACTATCGATCTGGGAAGTCAGATCGGGGCGGGAGGTTCAACGGTTTTCTTATTCGACTGGAGGAACCGGGCGGATCGCATGGGCCCGGAATGGGCGGAGCATCGTCGTTGCGGGAGGGAAGGAGACGGTGTATCGGTTTGGAGTTCAGAAATGAGTCTCGGATTTCTTTTCCTCCTGCTTCTGGGCGGGGAAGGCCTTTCTGATGACACGGGGCCCCGGAGAAGATCCCTTCATCCCCTTCGCTGCAGTGTAATTTCCCGCTTTGAGACGGGACTGGACCGGGTATATTCGGTGGAATACTCCCGGGACGGCCGCTGGCTTCTGATATCCGGGGATGGAAACACCGTCCAGGTCTGGTCCTCCTCCACGTATAAACGGGTCCGGGAAATCGAACTGGAAGGTGGCCGTGTTCAACATGCGGTTTTTTCCAGTGACGCAAGGCAGGTTCTTTCTGTGAGTGCGATCGCCCGGACTGTTTTCCTGCATGAGGTGGAAGGCTCGCGGGAAAAACAGCGGTTTACCAGCGCATTCGCCTATTTTCAATCGGCTGCGCTCAGTCCGGATGGGAAACTTGCCGCCATATCGAAATTGGATCGTAGTTGTGTCCTTTTTGATGTGGAGTCTGGAAAGGAAAAACAACTCCTTGCGGGTCATGCGAAGAATGTCTATTCCGTTGCTTTCTCGGATGACGGGAAATGGGTGGCAACCGGTGGAGGGAAAACAGTCCGAGTCTGGAAGGTGGATAGTGGGGAGCAGGTTCATGTTTTCCAGGGGCATCGTCAATATATCTATGCACTCGATTTTGGGCCGAACGCGAAAATCCTGGTGAGTGGAAGCCTGGATGGTTCGGCAAGAATATGGGACCTCGCGTCCGGAGTGGAGAAGGCGGTGTTGACCCCTCACACACGATATGTATCGTCCGTATCTGTCAGTCCCGGAGGGCGGTGGATCGTAACCACATCCTGGGGAGGCTTCGTACGCTTCTGGAATTCGCGTACCGGAGAACTGATGCGAAATCTGGCTGCGCATAGCGGGACCGCGTGGTCTTCTTCGTTTCACCCGAATGGCCGTTATCTGGCGACCGGAGGAAGTGATGGGTTGGTGTTGATCTGGGGAAAGGGGAAGGTGGAGATGCAGCAGAAATGAGAAGCAGCCCTCTTTTTCTTCTGGTCCTTTTCCTCTCCCATTCGGGACCCGGAAATGGCGATACGGGGCGACGTCGCGTTGTATTCGATCCCGCGCACTTTGGGGTTCAACGGACGATGTTCCCGGAACTGGGCCGGATTCACGCCGTCGATATCAGCGATAATGGAAAATACCTCGTTTCCGGAGGGCAGAATGGAGGCATCTCTGTCATTCGAACTTCGGATTGGAGTCTTTCCTGGAAGGGGAGTTACCCTCTGGGCTCCATCACTTCGATCGCATTCTGTCCCCGGTCTGAAATCTTTGCTGTGGCCGGGAGTACTTCCGGCCTTATCTATCTGGTCAATGCAAAGTCGAGGACTGACTTTCGTATTTTAGAGGGGGAGGGTTTCCCGTTGCATGACCTGGCATGGTTTCCGGATGGGAAACGGCTGGTCTCTGCTGTGGGAACCGGAGCGGTACGGATCTGGAATGCGAAAACCGGGCAGACCGAGAGGGTACTTCGTGTTCATAGGGGGGCCGTTTATACATTGGCCCTGAATCGGTTCCACCTTGTAACCGGCGGGGCGGATGGGGCCGTCCGGATTTACGACACGGCGGAATGGAAGGAAGTGGGGGGGATTCAAAATCCCGGACTGGCTGTCAAACACCTTCGATTGACCCGGGACGGGAAAACTCTCTATGGCACAACCCAGGGGGCGATTACTTCCCTTCGCGCGTGGGATCTTGCATCCGGGAAAATCCTGGAGAGCAAGGTTGTGGCCCCGGGAAAGTCTGTATCCGGAATACAGATGGATGCAACAGGACGGTATCTGGTTCTTGCCGTTGGAACGGACCTTCAGGTCTGGAGCCGTTTCCCCCTGAAATTGGTGGAGACCTGCCGGTATCATCGGGTGGCGATCGAGGCTTTGGAGTATTCCGGCAGGACAGGATGGATGGTTGTCGGGGGGGGGATTCCCATGTCACCATCTGGGGGAGAGTCCGGGGGGGGATGTCCTCGGTTCCCCCGAGGGGGTTTTTCGGTGTCCGGGTCCAGGATGCCGGGAACGACCTGGGTGCGACGGTGTCGGCGGTGATTGGGGATACTGCCGCTTCCCGGGCCGGAATTCAAGCGAATGATATCATTACACGGGTGGGGAACTTTTCCGTACGCGATACGGCCACAACCATTGCTGCGATCGGGATTCATTCGGAGAAGGCGCGCGTTTCGTTTACAATTCTCCGTGGACAGGAAACGCTTACATTGACAGTAACCCTCGGGAAACGTCCCGAGGGGATGGATTGATAGGAGCCCTGGAGCATGAGGATCGCAGTCAATGGCGCACGGGGAAGGATGGGGCGGACGGTGATCCGCCTGGCGCGCGAGGAGGGGATGGAAGTTGCCCTCGCCATCGATAATGTTTCCGATGAATTGACAGAGATCGACGGGGTTCCCCTTTCCACGACGCTCGCCGAACCGGTGGATGTGATTGTTGACTTTTCCCTCCCCGAGGGAACCATGAAACGTCTGGGCGAATGCGTGGAAAAAAAGGTTCCTCTTGTGATTTGCACCACCGGATTTACTTCCGCGCAGCAGGCGGAAATTGAGACGGCCTCCAAGAGCATTCCAGTGCTTCAGGCCACGAATATGAGTGTGGGGATGAATCTGTTGTTTAAACTCGTTCCTGAGGTGGCCAAGACTCTCGGTGAGTCTTACGACATCGATATCGTGGAAACCCACCATCGATTCAAGAAAGATGCCCCGAGCGGCTCCGCGAAAACCCTTGCCCAACGGATTGAGGGGGAAACGGGAAGGAACATACCGATGTCTTCCCTACGTTCGGGGGATGTGGTTGGGGAGCACCGGGTGGTTTATGGAACGCTTGGAGAGTCGATCGAAATTACCCACCGTGCATCCAGCCGGGACATCTTTGCTCGGGGTTCTCTCCGTGCGGCGCGCTTCCTCGTTCAGGCCAAACCGGGGTTGTACCATATGCTCGACGCGATCTGATTTCCCCGTGTAAGGGGAAATGGGGTCATTCTCATTTTATGGGTTACCGCATTCGCTATTGGATCCCTCGATTTTCGAGCTAGAGGTACTCTGGGGGCGAAAATGTTTCCCCGGAAAAACAAGAATGACCCTGTTTATGGGTAGGGGATGGGGGAGTGTTCTAAATCCTTGACACTCCGCTGGTTGCCTGTTTGAATGACGTCCTCATATTTGCTCCAGGAGGCTTTCTTGACCCAAAAAGAGAACCAGAAGACCCTCACCAAGTTTGAAATCGTCCGGACCCTTGCGGAAAAGAACGAGCTCGAGGTCGCGAAGACACGGCGAATGGTGCAGGGCATGCTCGACATGATTATTGAGTCCCTTGTGCGGGGGGACAAGATCGAGCTTCGAAATTTTGGTGTGTTTGAGGTGATTTCCCGTGCGGGAAGAATCGCCCGCAATCCGCGCTCGAAGGAGGAGGTCTACATCCCCGAGCGCAAGGTGGTGAAATTCAAACCGGGAAAAATCATGGAAGACCGGATTACCGTCCCCAGTATGAAAGGCGGTATTCAGCCGGCAAATCGGGAAGGGAAAAATGAATCTCCACGAGTACCAGGCGAAGATCCTACTCAGTAAGTGCGGGGTACCCATTTCCGGGGGGAAGGTCGCAACGACACCGGAAGAAGCCGCAGAGGCATTTTCCCCTCCTCTTTCCGTGGTGAAGGCGCAGATTCACGCGGGTGGCCGCGGAAAGGGCGGAGGCGTCAAGCTTGTCAAGAGTGCTGAAGAAGCCCGGGCGGCCGCGGAAGGAATGCTCGGAAAACCCCTGGTCACCCACCAGACCGGACCCGAAGGCCGGATCGTCCGGAAGGTGTACGTGGAGGAAGGGTGCGATATTGAGAGGGAATATTATCTCGGTGTTGTGATCGACCGGAAGGTGGGGATGCCGGTTCTGATGGCCTCCACCGAGGGTGGTGTTGAAATTGAAGAAGTCGCGGAGAAGACACCCGAAAAGATCCTCAAGGAGCCGGTGGATGTCCGGACGGGTCTTCAGGGATACCAACTTCGCCGGATTGGTTTTGGGCTGGGTCTCTCCGGGGACAACTTCAAATCTTTCCTGAAGATGGCGAAGAGCCTCGTGACGGCCTTTCTCAAAAACGACTGCAGTCTTCTTGAAATCAATCCCCTGGTCCTCCGGAAGTCGGGTGGGTTTCTTGCCCTTGACGCGAAGATGGGGGTCGATGACCGTGCCCTGGCCCGGCACCCCGAAATTGAAGAGATGCGCGATATTCACGAAGAGGATGCGAACGAATACGAAGCGGCAAAATTCGGCCTCTCGTACGTATCCATGGATGGGAACATCGGATGCATGGTCAACGGTGCGGGCCTGGCGATGGCCACCATGGATATCATCCAGTTTTCCGGCGGGAAGCCGGCGAACTTTCTCGACGTTGGCGGCGGCGCCACGAAGGACCAGGTCAAGATGGCCTTCAAACTCCTTCTGGCCAACCCGAAGGTGAAGGCCGTGCTGATCAACATCTTCGGCGGCATCCTCCAGTGCGACGTACTCGCCAGCGGAATTGTGGCCGCGGTCAAAGAAGTGGAAGTGAAAATCCCCATCGTCGTCCGTCTCGAAGGGACGAACGTGGAGCGGGGTCGTGAGATTCTTGCGAACAGTGGGTTGAAGATTGAAAGCGCCGCTGGCATGGGCGAGGCGGCCCGCAAGGCGGTGGAGGCGGCAGGATGAGCGTTCTTGTAGACAAGAATACACGGGTTCTGGTTCAGGGAATTACAGGGAGCGCGGGCAGCACGCATGCGCACCATATGCTTGAATACGGAACCCAGTTGGTTTCCGGTGTTACTCCCGGCAAGGGCGGCCAAAAATTCGAGGGGAAGATTCCCGTTTTCAACACGGTGGAAGAAGCGGTCCGGGAAACGGGGGCAAATGCGAGTTGTATTTTTGTTCCTCCTCCTTTTGCGGCGGATCCGGTCATGGAGGCTTCCGATGCCGGCATTCCTCTCGTGATCTGCATTACCGAGGGAATTCCCATTCTGGACGAAGCCAAGATCCGGCCGTTTCTCGAAGCACGGGGAACCCGGATGATCGGGCCGAACTGTCCGGGGCTGATTACGCCGGGCGAATGCAAGATCGGAATCATGCCCGGCTATATTCACAAGCGCGGGTCGATCGGGGTGGTTTCGCGGTCCGGAACCCTCACCTATGAGGCTGTCTGGCAACTCTCCAATCTTGATCTGGGTCAATCCACCTGCATCGGCATTGGCGGTGATCCCATCCAGGGAACTGATTTTGTGGATGTTCTCGAACTTTTCAATGCAGATGACGAAACCGAAGGGATCGTGCTTGTGGGTGAAATCGGTGGCACCATGGAAGAGGAGGCCGCCTCCTATATCCGCGAGAACGTAAAGAAGCCGGTGGTTTCATTTATTGGCGGCCAGACCGCCCCCCCCGGAAAACGGATGGGCCATGCGGGTGCGATCATCCAGGGTGGAAAAGGGACCGCGGAAGAGAAGAACCGGGTTCTGACCGAAGCGGGTGTTCATGTCGTACAGAGCCCGGCAGATATTGGCGCCAGGATGAAAGAGGTGATCTCCGGAGCATGAAGCTTCCCCGAAATGCCGTTGCCCAGATTGTTTCCCGAGCCCTCCGGGAAGATATCGGTGATGGCGATCTCACCTCCCGGATTCTTCCGAACAATTCACCCGTCAAGGCGCGGATTATCGCCAAGCAGAAAATGATCCTCTGCGGCCTCCCGGTCGCCCGCGAGGTCTTTTCCCGGAAAAAGTGCCGGCTTGTCTCTGTAGAGAAGGAGGGGGCTGCGGTTCGATCCGGAACCGTTGTGGCCCGGATTACCGGGCGGGTCCGCGATGTTCTTGGCGCGGAAAGGGTGGCGCTCAATTTTCTTCAGCACATGTCGGGTGTGGCAACGCTTACGTCGGAGTATGTTCGAAAGGCCGCGCCTGCCCGCATTTATGACACCCGGAAAACGGTTCCGGGTATCCGTCTCCTTCAGAAGTATGCGGTGAAATGCGGGGGGGGCTGGAATCACCGGATGGGGTTGTATGACCAGGTTCTGATCAAGGACAACCATCTGGAAGTTCTGGAGCGGGAGGAATTGCGCGTCCGGGTTGCCTCCATGCCCCGGCCCGTGGAGATCGAGGCTGCGACGGAAAAGCAGGCTCTCTTTTTCGCCACTCTTCCGGTCGACATCATTCTGCTCGATAATTTTTCTCCCGCCCGCCTCCGTAAGATTGTCCGGGACGTCCGGAAGGTCAATTCGAAGGTCGTTTTGGAAGCTTCCGGGGGAGTGACACTTAAAATCCTCCGTGATATCGGGCGTTCGGGCGTGGACCGGATCAGTGTGGGTGCGATTACCCACTCGGTCTCCGCAGCCGATCTTTCGCTGAAAATATGAAGGCGGAGGACATAAGCGAAGGGATTGACACGAACGCGATCGGGAAGGAGATCCATTGTGTGGACGTCTGTTCCTCGACGAACGATCTTGCCTGGGATGCCGCGGAGAAGGGGGCGCCTCATGGAACGGTGATCTTTGCGGGGGAGCAATCCTCCGGCCGGGGGAGGCGGGGGCGGGAATGGATCTCTTCCCGGGAGAGTTCTCTCCTCTGTTCCTTCCTGCTTCGTCCCCGGATTTCCGCGGATCGGGTTCCCCTGGTTACCGCGCTGGGTGCCCTGGCGGTGACCGATGCCGCGGCCCGGTCCGGAGTTTCCGCCCGGGTCCGGTTTCCGAACGATGTATACGTGGGAAGCCGGAAACTGGCCGGGATTCTGGCCGAGTCCCGTTTTTCATCTTCGCAACCGGGAGCGATTGTCCTGGGGATCGGCATGAACGTGAACGGTCATCCTCCGGATTTTCCTGCGACATCATTGGCGCAAGAGTGTGGGCGCACCCTGGACCGGACCGGAATCGCACGCCATTTGGTCGAGGCCGTGGACCACTGGGTATCCCTTTTGAACGGTCCTTTGGATCCATTCCTGGAAGCTTGGAGGGAACGTTCCGACCTGATCGGCCGCTCGGTGTCGATCCGGCAGGAAAGAAGGGAATATCTCGGTATCGTTCTGGATGTTCATTGTCTGGACGGGGTCCGGCTTCGACTGAAGCAAGGGGAGGAAAGGCTTTTTCGGGGGGAGCACATTGAGAAACTCGATCCGGTTTAAGTCTGGATTCCACCCCCTCCGTTACCCGTGATGCGGTGACAGGATTGCGGAGAGGGCTCTTTTTTGGTCTGCCGTCATTTCCACGAACTTCACCCCGATCGTTTCCCGTGATGTTTTCTCTTCAATGAGCGTATACACCATCCGTGCGGAGAGGACCAGCTGGTTTCCATTGGGCATTTTGAGTTTCAGTTGGACCGGCCTTCCCCTGGGTTCCAGAGAAAAGGGGGCGAGGATACAGTCGGAATGAATCCGTCCCGGTTCATAGCCGGTGCAGACCTCACACATTTGTCGTTCCAGGCTCAACCCCCCCATGGACAACTCCACCGTCGTGGCCTGGATAAAGGTTCCCGTTTCCAGGTTTCCTTTCACGGTGAAAAGAACTTCCAGGGCCATGGGGATCCGGTTGATTTCCCTGCGTTCCCGCCAGTGGATTTTCATGTCGAGGCGGGCCTCAATCCGTTCATAAAGACGGTTGATGAAAAGCGGTTTATCCAGAACCTCGTAGGGCCCGAGGCTTTCAATTCGATCCCGCGTTTCGGGGTATTCGTCCAGGAGCCGGGTAATGAAGATGATGGGCGTATCCACGCCCCTTGACATGAAATCCCCGATTATGTCCATTCCATGGGGGCGTGGCATTTCGAGTGCGGAGATGACCAGGTCGTACTTCCCGGTCTGGGCCGATGCCAGTCCAACGCTTCCTCCAAGGGCGATATCCGCATGGAGGTTCGAAGCGTCCAACTTCTCGCGCAGGAATTCGAGCGTGCGCGGATCCGGGTCTATGATTAGTACAATTTTTTTCATCGTCAGCGCCTTGTTGCCCCCAGGATTCGGAGAATATCGATAAACAGGTTGATAAAGTCAAGGTAGAGCGAGATGACGGCGGAGATATATTCATCGGTGTTGTATTTGAGGAGGATCCTGGAGGTGTCGTACAGGATGAATCCGCAGAAGAGCAGGGCTCCCATGATGCTCCAGACCAACTGGGTCATGGGGGTTGAGGTGAAGATCAGGAGGAAGCCTGACAGAACCAGGGCGATCAGGAATCCAAAGAGCCACGGACCCCAGCCGCTGAGGTCTTTCTTGGTGACAAAAATATAGCCGGTGAGCGCACCGAAGATACCCAGGGTGATGAGGAAAGCCTGTCCCACAAGGTCTGCTGCACCGGCTTCGAAATAGGATGCGATGATTCCACAGAGGAAGAGTCCCTCCACGAAGGTGTAGGAAAAGAGGAGGACCAGGTTCAGACCCGCCACTTTCCGGGCGCCGAGGGCTCCGAAGAGGAGGGCAAAGGAGAGAATGAGGGTCAGGAGCCAGTAGTTCCAGGCCTCGATCTCGATGCCGATCCAGACGCCGGCCACAGTGGAAATGATGGTGGCGCTAAGAAGTCCGTAGACCTTTTTCAGGAATCCCACGCGGTTCTGGAGGGAGGCTTTGGAAGCGGGGGCATCGGTCTTGTAGATTTGGGAGAGGGCTTCCCGACGCCGGTTTCTCTTTTGCAGTTTCTGGATCTTTGGCTTTGGAAGTTTGGATTGCAGTTCCTGGACCGCGTCGGTAACCTTCTCCAACTCACCCGCGTCGAGATAAATCCCCTCGCATCCGGCACAGATATCGACGAGCAGGGTTTTGTCCCAGGTATAGGGGGCTTCCATGAGGGGTTGTGCACACCGGGGGCAGGAATAGGGGGTGGGCTTCATTTCGCCCGGCTGGACCCTCAGATCCTGCTGTGTGCCGACGATGGCGGAGAGTTCGCTCCGGTCAAACCAGATTCCCTGGCAATCCGGGCAGACATCCACCTCGACATTGAGAAGTTCGGTTGTTTCTGTGTAGGCCTTGCACTTAACACAGTGCATAGCTGGATTATATCACAAATCGCAGAATCGCCCCGGAGAATGGTGGTGGGTCCCGTGAGATGGTGGGCCGTACTGGACTTGAACCAGTGACCCCCTGCGTGTCGAGCAGGTGCTCTAGCCAACTGAGCTAAGGGGGGGGTCAGGGCTCGCTTTGAGTG
>PVBE012464580.1_pt1 | contig 10913 bp, 10 predicted proteins | sample 1631181 | NCBI WGS metagenome assembly PVBE01 (sample SAMN08397723, study PRJNA350692) | Marine metagenome, whole genome shotgun sequencing project. | isolation source: water | place: Pacific Ocean | collected 2012-04 | reverse complement strand
GCCGCCACTTGCCCCGGCATGTACACACGGTCAGAGTTGCTGCTCTTCACGGTGGTGTCGCGCCAACACTTCAGCGGGTGACTGTCGATTTTTCAGTGAACCTTAAAAGAGAAAAGATATGCCCTTGAACTTTGACCTCCCATATGCAGCGCTCAAAACCTATAAGGGAAGCAACCCTAAACCTTCTGATTTTGATGAATTCTGGGAAGAAGGATTAAATGAGATGAGAAGTATTGATCCAGAATTAGAATTCATTAAAGCTGACTTTGAGTGTAACTATTGCATATGTGAAGACCTATATTTTACAGGAGTAGGAGGAGCAAGACAGCATGCAAAGATTCTTCGACCCTTGAATGGAATAGAAACCCATCCTGGCTTAGTAAGGTTCCATGGTTATGCAGGAAATAGTGGTTCTTGGTGTGATCACTTAAAATATGCTGCAATGGGTTACACTGTTGCTGCAATGGATTGTCGTGGTCAGGGAGGATTATCAGAAGACAAGGGTGGTGTCATTGGTAATACATTGAGAGGTCATATCATACGTGGATTAGATGGTCCATCAGACAAAATGTTGTTTCGCCACATTTTTCTTGATACTGCTCAACTTGCCGCAATCGTCATGAAAATGCCAGGAGTTGACGAAAATCGTGTTGGAGCATTGGGTGCAAGTCAGGGAGGAGGATTAACACTTGCTTGTTCTGCATTAGAACCAAGAATAAAATTGGCTGCTCCAAATTATCCTTTTCTTTGCGATTATCAGAGAGTTTGGGAAATGGATTTAGCTAAAGATGCCTACTTTGAAATCCAAAATTATTTCAAACAATTCGATCCACTTCATAAACAGGAGAAAGAGATCTTCACTAAACTTGGGTATATTGATGTACAACACCTGGCATCAAGGATTAAAGCAAAAGTATTTATGGCAGTTGGATTATTGGACACTATCTGCCCGCCTTCAACACAATTTGCTGCATACAACAAGATCAAAGCAGAGAAAAAATTGGCTGTCTATCCGGATTTCGGCCATGAAGGACTGCCTGGCAGGGATGATGATGTATTTCAGTTCATGATGGAATTGTGAAACGAATGACAGTAAAAGTCATTGACCCATGTGTGTTTTAAGGTGAAACGGGGAAGCCCATTGTGATGGTTTTGAGGTTGTGCGCCCATTCATGCATGACGACGTAGCGTTGCAAAGGCGACGGTTGATAGTCCGGCTGGTAGTTTTCTGGGTTTCCTCTCACGATATGCAGAATCAAAAGGCAGCATGGGAGGCACTCCGGAAAACAGCGTAATGGCAGAGGAAAGCAATGAAACTCCCGCTTCTGGGGAGAGCGTGTGGAACTTCGCGTTCGGCTCCAACCTGTGTCCTGAAAAGCGGGGGAACCGGGCAAACCTGCAGATCGAGGAAGTGGTCCCGGGAGAGCTTCAGGATTGGCGGCTGGCATTTAACCTCCGGACGATTCCCTGGCTGGAACCATCAATGGCGAGTATCGATCCCGCCTCCGGACAATCCATGCACGGGGTACTGTTGCGGTTCAGTCCGGAATCCTTCAAAGCACTTTTGCAGAGCGAGGGGGACGGTCACGCCTACCAACTGGAACCCGTGATGGTTGATGCTTACGATGGTAGGCGAATCAAAGCCGTTGCTTTTCGCGCGCTTCCCCACCGTCGTTTGCAAGAGGAGGTTCCCCCGTCCCTGCGCTACCTGAAATTGTTGAGAAGCGGAGCGCGGCAGTGCGGACTCCATCCGGAATACATCAAGTGGCTTGATGCGCTTCCCCACACCCCGAGGACTCCGTGGCAGCGTTGGGTTTCGGCAACATTGTTCAGCACGATCATGGTGATAAGCCGCTGGGGATCACCGCTTATTGGAGCTTACCTGTTCCGCCTCCTGCGCTGGGTTGACGAGAAACCTCCTCTGCCTCTTCGTCTTCCCTTAAACATCGTGATCCTGACTCCGGTACTCTTGTTTGGAGCCTTGGTCGGCTCGTCTCCGAAACTTCGCAGTTACAACGATCCTCTCCTGAGTCCGGCATGCCGGGGAACACGCCGAACAAGTCGAGGAGTTCCTGCTTGGCGAAAACACCGCTGATGCCGATGCGTTAATCCCGACTTGAGAGTTCAGGCCATCGTGCTGACACTGGTGGGATTGTCCACCGCCTTCCGTCAGGCTTGATGCTGGAGTTCCTCAGTCGCCGTGGCCGCTTTGTAGTCGCCCTCACCCTGCTCGCCGCACTTGCGGTGGTGTTGTTGTTTCTCCACGAAATTCTTTTCCCCTTCCTGCTGGCGCTCTTCTTCTCCTACGTCCTTGCTCCAGTGATTGACCGGATGCACACTTGGGAGGTGCGCGGCTATCTGGTTCCACGCGGACTTGCGGTGATCCTCGTCTATTTTGGCATTCTGGTGATTCTGGTTGGCGGGGGGATCTACGTTGTACCGAAAGTGAGCACCGAGCTCGCAAAAATGGTGGGGCAGATTCCGCAAACAGTATCACAGCTCACCCACGAGTGGGTGCCCAAGGCGGAGGCAGGTTTTGAGAACCTGATCTCCCTGCTACCGCAGCCTCCGGAGCCCGTTGATTTTCCAGAGCCTGAAGTGGCCAGCGAGGAAAAAACACCGATTCAGCCGACCACCGGTGTCCCTCGCGAGTGGATGGATTTGCTGAACACCTACACCTTTGAAATCCGGACGCTGGACAGCGAGCGGGTGGAGGTGATCCCCCGGATCAGAGTCAATGGCTCCTCGGGGGTGGCACAAAACATCTCTCCCGCCAGCTTGCAGGAACAGATTGATGCGGTGGTCGCCCAGACAACGAAGCGTATCCAGCAGGACATCGCCAAGCTGGTGGTGTGGGGTCAGAAACTGGTCGGAGGCGTAGTGGGTTCCGTGTTCACCATCTTCCTCACCTTCATGGTTGCCGGCTTCATTCTGGTGGACACCGACCGCATTTTGCACTTTTTCCACACCCTGATTCCGGCAGTGCATCAGGGGCGTTACGGAAACTTGGTTGCACGTCTGGACATCGGGCTCAACGGCGTGGTGCGCGGGCAACTGTTGATTTGTCTGGTCAACGGCATCTTCACACTCGTCGGGCTGGTGATCATTGGCGTGCCCTTTGCGTTCACCCTTGCCCTTGTGGCGATGGTTTGCTCACTGATCCCGATTTTCGGAACGATCATCTCCAGCATCCCCGTTGTGATCATGGGAGTGACGGTTTCCTTCGGCACGGGGGCGCTCGCGCTCGGCTGGATTTTGCTGATCCACTTCGTTGAGGCGAACTTCCTCAACCCCAAGATCATGGGCACCGCCGCCCAGATTCACCCGGCACTGATCGTCTTTGCACTTGTCACCGGAGAGTACATGGCGGGTATCGCCGGAGCGTTGCTGGCCGTGCCGATTTTCTCCATCCTCCAAACCCTCTTCCTCTCCCTCAAGGCGCTGGCCGAGGAATTGGAACCAAAGCCATTCAAGGATGTACCACGAGAAATTGCCGGAGACTAAGCTGAACTCGACCTTTCCAACCCTCAAGGTTTTGGGCTGGCTTGCAGTGACCCTCACGCTTGTTGCCGTGGTGTACCTGATGGGTCCACAGGCAGAGGTGGACGAATCGGTGACGGCACCAAAACTGCCCGATAACCTCAACTCCTACCTCTGGGTCACGGAATCGCAGTACGACCTGCGCCCGGACACCGAGAAGAAGATCGTCTGGAGCAACCCCCGCTCCCCACAAACCACGCCCTACTCGGTCGTGTACCTGCACGGTTTCTCTGCGAGTCGTCAGGAGATCGACCCCTTCTGCGAGCAGCTTGCCTTTGAACTGCGGGCGAACCTCTTTCTGACGAGACTGGCCGGACATGGGCGGGACGGGGAAGCAATGGCGGAACCGGAGGTGAAGGACTGGCTGCGGGATGCTCTGGAAGCCTATGCGATTGGAGAGCGCCTTGGTCGCAAGGTGATTGTGGTGGGTTCCGACACCGGAGCCACGCTCGCGCTCTGGCTGGCCCTGCGCGAGGAGGTGGAAAACCTGAAAGCCCTTGTGCTGTTTTCCCCTCACTTCAGCCCACGCAACAAACTCTCCGGACTGGCGGCAGGACCGTGGGGCGACCAGATCACCAGGCTGATCGTGGGGACTCACCACGAGTTCATCCCGGAAACCCCCGAACACGCCAGAGGCTGGACCACCCGTTACCGCTCCGAGGCAATCCCCACCATGATGGGCCTCGTCAAGCTGGTGGAACGGCTCAAGCTGCAAAAGCTGACAACTCCCACCTTCATCGCCTACTCGACCAACGACAAGGTGGTGGACATCTCCCGCATTGAGCAGCGCTTTGCAGAATTGGGGACCCTGTTCAAGGTCCTGGTGCCCTATGATGAACCGGGTGATCCTTCCTACCATGTGCTGGCGGGACGTATCCTTTCCCCCCGCAACACCGAACCTCTGCTTGCGGAGGTTTCGCAATTTCTCAGCAAGCTGCCGGAGTGATGATCAAAACGCAGCAGGCACTGAGGCAGCAGGCAGGAATCCCCAGGAGCGTGCCATGCCTGCGACCAGCCACCAGCCACCAGCCTGTGGAGCACTGGTGTGAGGTTGCCGAGGAATTGGCGGACCTCGCCCGCAAAACCGTCTGTCCCTACTTCCGCAGTGGCTTGAGCGTGGAGGCAAAGGACACGGCAGGCTTCGATCCTGTCACCGAGGCAGATCGTCAGGCAGAGATGGTGATGCGCGAACGGCTGGAGGTTGTGTTCCCGGAGCATGGAATCATCGGCGAGGAACACGGAAAGGTGCGCCCGGAGAGTCGCTGGCAGTGGGTGCTGGACCCGATTGATGGCACCCGTGCCTTCATCATGGGCAGTCCGCTTTTCGGCACGCTCATCGCGCTCCTGGAAGACGGAGATCCGATGGTCGGGGTGATTGACGCTTCGGTGCAGAGCGAACGCTGGATCGGCGTCCGGGGGCAAGGCGCCCGTTACGTCCGGGAGTATCCGGAGCCGTTAAACCTCCGGTTGCAAACGTCCAAAACCACGGACTTGGGGCAGGCACTGATTGGCTCCACCGACCCCTCGATGTTTTCCAGAGCACAGTGGGATCGGGTGCAGAGACTGTACGAAAAAGCACGCATGCGTCGCTATGGCGGGGATTGCTACCTTTACGGGATGCTGGCGCTGGCAGGCGTGGATGTGGTGGTGGAAGCGGGTTTGGTGTCTTACGATGTGATGGCGCTCATCCCCGTGGTTCAGGAAGCCGGAGGGGTGGTCACGGACTGGTCCGGAAACACCGTGACACTCGATTGGGACGGCACCCTGCTCGCCAGCGCCAACCCCGCCTTGCACGAGCAGGCGCTTGCGACCCTCCAGCCCCATTGACCCTCAGAGCGCCAAGCTCACGACAACCCGCAGTTGGTGCTTGGCAAAAGCCAGCCCGGTTGTCTTGAAACTGCGCGGAGTGCGGTTGAGTTCGCCGAACACCTGCCAATCGGAATCCAGCACAAGCGCACCCCCACGCTGAGTTGGCGTTGATCCACCGACTTGATAGTCTCCCTCTTGAGTGTTGGGCCTGTCCTCAGCAAGATTCACCCTGTCAAGTGTTTGGGTTTTGCAAAGAGACGGCGTTTTCCGGTACGTTTCCTCCGGTTTACAGTTATTTTTCAGATTTTCAGAGGAACAACACTCAAGAGAGGACTGTCTATTTTATATAAATAACTGAAATTATTATAGATTTGCGATTCCTCTGGAATGACAGTGCACATTTTCCAACAGCAATAATTTCAGTGAGTTATGAGAACTTATGACTGACGAGTAACGTAGAAGAGGAGTTTGAATGAATTTCACAGAGAACCTGTCAAAGGATGGACTTGCATACGTCTGTGGAATGAGTCATGCTGACCAAACTGATTGAGTGCTGACGATTCTATCTCCGGAATGCTTGGTTGAGGCCAGGATCCTGGAAGGCGAGTGTATACCGCAGGATCGAGCAGTCCAATGAAACGACCCAATGGAGTGGAGTGATAAATGGCCAGAGTTAAGCCTGACGAAGCAACCGCCAATTTTGGCGAGGGTGTGGAGGTTGAGCAACGCCGGAAGGAAGAGGAGCAGCAGCGGCTTCAGGAAGCCGTTTCCCGATTTTTGGAAAAGGGCAAGCAGATTGAGGTGCTGCCTCCGCAGGAGGTAAAAACTCGCACGCTGATTGGTGGTGAGGAGCAGTGGAACACCTACGAAGTGGTAGAAGAACCTTTTTGCAAGGACTAGCCCGCCGCTACCGATGCCCAATTCGGTCACCCGAGAAGCCATCGATCTGGAAGCCCTGCGCCATCGCGCCCAGCATCCGCAGGCCGGAGCCGTGCTGATTTTCTGCGGGGACATCCGCAACCACAGCGATGGACGCTCCGTGACCGTCTTGGAATATGAAGCCCACGAGCGCATGGCGCTCCGTCAGATCGACCGCATTGTCGAGGAAGCCCAGCAACGTTGGCCATTGCACTACGCGGAGGTCATCCACCGCTTCGGCAAGCTGGCGGTGCTGGATTGCTCCATCGCCACTGCTGTCTCCTCGTCTCACCGTTCGGACGCTTACGAGTCCAGCCGCTACATCATTGACACAATCAAGCGTTCGGTTCCCATCTGGAAGAAGGAATACTTTGAGAGCGGGGCTTCTGCATGGAGCGAAGGCTGCGAAGCCTCCAGCGTCATTGAAGCATCCACCGATCCGCCACCTGTGGTCACTCGGGAAGCATCGATTCTGACCTGACTCCCCCGCCTTTCCCGGAAGTCTCACTTCCACACAATCCACTTGCCCTCCCTGTTCGAGTTTTGAATACTACGCTGAGCTGAATCATTCCATATTTGGTCCACCCTTTGCTTCTTGAAGCCAGATCGCGTTGAACCAGAAACAAGAGGACGCATGGCCCAGAGCTACTACAAGACGATTCACGGAGTCCGCTACGACCGCTCGTTGCTGGAAGCGGCAGATGAACGGATTGCTGGCCAGGGGGATGGTCGCATTTCCGAGCAGGACGCAAAGGAACTCGTCGAGTTGTCCAAGGACGGCGGGCGCGTCACGGAGACAGAACTCCGGACCCTCAAGCACATCCGGGAAAATTACCGTTTCACCCCCAAAGCTGCGGCGTGGTTTGCCGGACAGCTTCCTGCCATTGAACAAGCCGTGCATCCGGACCAGCTTGCTCAGCCTGAACCACCACGTCCGGCTCCACCTCCGACTCAGGCATCACCACCACCTTCCAGGCAACAGCCTCCCGCACCACAACCGTGGCCAGAAGAGGCGGTGACAATCGAAGAATCCTCGAGCAGCCCGATTCCACATGTGATCTGGGGAATGCTGCTGCTGGGCTCCATCATCATTGGTGTGGTTTTCTATCAGGGCGCCACCGAGCAGGTGGAAATCTTGGAGGCCCGGCTTGCAGCGGTGCCCGACACCCGGCAACTGGAACAACAGGTTGCTGATTTGCAAACGGAGCGACCCGTCCTGCAATCTCAGATCACAGGCCTCAACCAGCAGATTACAAAAACGGAAAGCGACCACTCGGAGTTGGAAAAGCGTTTCCGTACCCTACAAAATCGGTTGGAGTCCGCTGCTTACGAAACCACTCGTTTGCGTTCCGAGGTGCAAACCCTGAACGAACAGGTGGCTCAGGCGGAACAAGCGGCTCAGACAGCTCAGGCGAATCAGACAGCTCAGGCGGATCAGGCGGCTCAGGCGGCTCAGGCGGCTCAGACAGCTCAGACAGCTCAGGCGGAACAAGCGGCTCAGGTGGAACAAGCGGCTCAAGCTGAGAAAGCCGAGTCAGTTCCTCAGCCCCAACCGGCTAAAACCAGCGTGGCCCCATCGGTTTCCGAGGTGCTGCGGGTGTTACAGGAAAATACTCTTGCCCATTCGGATGTGTTCAAGATCACCTCGCTCAAGCTCGATGCCAGTTTGGAGGGTTTCAAGTTCAACGAGGCCATCTTGCTTCCGGGACACAAGGATTTGCTGAACCGCCTGGTCCCGCTGCTGAAGCCGCTGGAGGTGCAACTCAAGCTCATCGGGCACACGGACAGCACAGGCAACTACAGTGCAGTGAACCTCTTTCTCTCACACCGCCGCGCCCTTGTGGCCAGCCAGTACATCACGGAAAAGCTCGACTTTCCTCGGGAACGAGTTTATGTCACAGGCCGCGCCCATCTCAAACCGACCGTAGAAAACACCTCCATTCCAATGCGCATGAAGAACCGGAGGGTGGACCTCCACCTCGAAATTCATAACGGTCATGCTCTCGAAAAACTTCCATAATGTCCGCCAGTCCAAAAATCACGCTCAAGCCGGGGCGGGAGAAATCTCTCCAGCGTCGACACCCTTGGGTTTTCTCCGGGGCCGTGGAGCGGGTCACTGGCTCGCCAGATCCCGGAGCGACCGTGCGGGTCGAAAACGCAGACGGCCATTTTCTCGGATGGGGGGCATGGAGTCCTAGCTCGCAGATTCGTGTTCGGATTTGGAACTGGGAGGAGGATGAATCCGTAGACGATGAGTTCTTCCGGAAGCGGCTCTCGGCGGCACTTCAGTTTCGGCAGGCTGTCCTTCCGGATTCCCAAAGCAACGCACGGCGACTTGTTCACGGTGAGGCGGATGGCCTGCCGGGGCTGATCGTGGATCAATATGGAGAGGTGTTGGTGTTGCAATGCCTGAGCGTTGGAACCGATCAGTGGCGGGACACTTTGGTGGGTCTGCTGAACGAACTGACGGAATGCACTGCGATTTACGAACGTTCCGATGCCGAAGTTCGCAAACTCGAAGGGCTGGAGCCGCGCCGAGGCCTGCTTTCCGGAACACTCCCGGAACCCCTCCAGATCATGGAGCAGGGGTTGACGCTGGAGGTGGATGTCGAAAAGGGTCAGAAAACGGGATTGTACCTTGACCAGCGCGACAACCGCGAGCGGGTGCGAACCCTCGCTTCCGGAAAGCGCGTGCTTGATGCCTTCTGCTACACCGGCGGGTTCACGCTCGCTGTGTTGCAGGGCGGGGCGAAGTCGGTGACGGCAATTGAATCCTCGAAACCTGCACTGGCATTGGTGGAGCAGCATTGCCGCATCAATGGATTTGAGGACCGGGACATCACCTTGGTCGAGGCGGATGTGTTCGAGCACTTGCGACGACTTCGGGATGCGGTGGCCTCGTTTGACCTCATCATCCTCGATCCTCCAAAATTTGCTCCCACCGCCAAACACGCAGAAAAGGCATCGCGGGCCTACAAGGACATCAACCTCTGGGCATTCCGGTTGCTGGCTCCTGGAGGGCTGCTGCTCACCTGCTCCTGCTCGGCAGGCGTGGGGCCTGAGCTTTTTCGCAAGGTGATCGGCTCCGCCGCGTTGGATGCCGGAGTGGAGGGCCGCGTGATCAAGGTGCTGGGGCCGGCTCCAGACCACGCCGGGGCGCTGTACTTTCCGGAAGGCGAATACCTCACGGGATTGTTGGTGCGCCGCACTTGACATCGCCCGTCCAATTCGTTTCAATCCAATGTTCGCACTTCATCTCCAACAGGGTTTCCATGTACAAAATTGTGATTCATGTCATTGAGATGTCTGGAGAGTGGGACATGCTCTGCCAAATGCTGCAGCGCACCGATTATGCCTATGGCATGGTGGTGGACAACCGCGCACAGAAACTGGAATTCACTGGGCTGGACCTAGAACTTTTCATCTCCTATCTCGTCATGCACCGCATCCGCTTTGAGGTGCAGGATTACGTCTGGCTCGAAAATCCCGATGACGAATCCGGACACGCCTGACCTCAGTCGCATTCAACTTGCACCCCTGCGGTGGGAGCACGATACTGGTCTGTTTGGTTTAACATTCGGATCACAACCTCACTATGATTCAAGAACTGCGAGAGTATTCGCAAAGCCTCCTCTTCAAGCTCCTCCTGCTCGTTGTTGCGGTCACCCTCGTGATCTCCTTTGGGGTCGGCTCCTTTTTCGGGGAGCGCAAGGAGGTGTTGGCCACTGTGAACGGTCAGGACGTTTTGCTCAAGGACTTCCAGCGGGCCTACCAGAATCAGATGGAAAACCTGCGCCGAACCTTTGGGGACAGCGCGGACAAGCTTGCGGAACAGCTTGGTCTCCGCAATCAGGTGCTTCAGCAGTTGTTGGATCAGGCCCTGCTGGTGCAGGCCGCAGAAAATCTGGGACTGCTGGTCACTGACCTTGAGTTGCAGGAGTACATCCGCCAGCAGCCGTATTTTCAGAAGGACGGACAGTTCGACTACGAAACCTACACCACCATCCTCAACCAGAACCGAATTCCTCTCAACGATTACGAGGACAGTTCCCGACACGATTTGCTGGTGCAGAAGCAACAGGTCCTGCTGGGTGCCGGACTGTTCGTGAGCGCTGCCGAGGTGGAACAAACCTACCTTGCCGAGTATGAGCAGGTGGAGGTGACGTATGTGTACTTTGATCCAAAGCAGTTCCTTGACAAGGTGGAAGTGCGTGCTGCGGAACTTGCCACGCACCACGAGGCCAACCCCAAAGATTTCCAGTCACAGGAACGCTTCAAGATCGAGTATGTTGTGCTGTCGCTCGACCAGTTCCGGGACCCTGCCAAAGTGAAGGAGCGCGAGGTGCGCCGCTACTTCGAGCGCAACCGCGAACAGTACACCACACCCCAGGAAGTGCATGCCCGGCACATCCTCTTCAAGGTTGAGTCTGATGCGACCGAGGACCAGATTGCCGAGCGCAAATCCGAACTCAACACCGTCCGTGAGCGTGTCGCCCAAGGTGAGTCCTTTGAGGAACTGGCCAAGGAATTGTCAGAAGACCTTTCAGCATCGCAGGGTGGTGATTTGGGCTGGTTCAAGCCCGGAGAGATGGTCCCGGCCTTTGAAACCACGGCGTTTTCCCTTGAACCCGGACAGCTCAGCGAGG
>PVBE012019905.1_pt1 | contig 10913 bp, 9 predicted proteins | sample 1631181 | NCBI WGS metagenome assembly PVBE01 (sample SAMN08397723, study PRJNA350692) | Marine metagenome, whole genome shotgun sequencing project. | isolation source: water | place: Pacific Ocean | collected 2012-04 | reverse complement strand
CTTTGCGGAAGCCCACTACAACTTGGGTAACACGCTAAAGGAACTGGAAAGATTGGATGAGGCTGAAGCAAGCTTGAGGCAAGCAGTGGCGTTGAAACCTGACTATGCCGAAGCCCACAGCAACTTGGGTATCACGCTAAAGGAACTGGAAAGATTGGATGAGGCTGAAGCAAGCTTGAGGCAAGCAGTGGCGTTGAAACCTGACTATGCCGAAGCCCACCTCAATTTATGTGAACTCCTAGAAAAAATGAATAGAAGAGATGAGGTTTTATTTGTTATTAGAAATGCATCTGGAAAAGTTTTCGATAAAGAATCTGACTTCCTATACTACGAGGCATTAACTGAATTTCGAAATGAAAATTATGAGACAGCAGAGGAACTAATAAAAAAAATCAATAGAAATGAATTACTGGAGAAGAGAAAACCGCTTTTAATGAGGCTTCAAGCTGACTTGTATCATCATAAGAAAGCCTACAGTGCTGCATTTGAAGAATTCAAGTCTATGAATGAACATGTGAAACATAGCCAGGAATACAAGAAACAAGAATCAGAAAACTATTTTAATCACCAGAGGGAAAGCCTTTTTCAAATTGAACAACTGCAGCAACAAACTTTATACAACTCGATTATTAAACCAAGATGGATTCAGCCTACTTTTCTAATCGGTTTCCCAAGATCTGGTACAACCCTGTTAGACACTATTTTAAGAACCCATTCAAAAATAGATGTTGTAGAAGAACTACCGATGTTGGATAAAGTGAAAAAAACCGTGTGGCAAAGCTTAGGACACGTTCCAACTATTTCTATGATTGAAAAGATGGATAATGCAGCAGCGGAAATTGCAAGTGGCTTTTACTTAGAGGAATTGAAGAAGCATATAGAGGTTGGTAAAAAACAAATAGTAATAGATAAACTACCTCTTAACATTTTACAGCTGCCACTAATTAATCAAATTTTTCCAGAAGCGAGATTTATTTTAGCTTTGCGACATCCCCTTGATTGTGTGCTGAGTTGCTGGATGCAAAACTTCAAGCTGAATCCTGCTATGGCAAATATGGTTGATTTAGATAGGATAGTTGATTTCTATTGCACAGCAATGGAAATTTTTAAGCTTAGCCAGAAAAGATATTCATTGAATACCTATAGGATTCGTTACGAAGATTTAGTACTTAATTTTGAAGGTGAAGTTTCGAATATCTTAGGTTTCTTGGATTTAAAATGGGAAGAGGGGTTAAGAAGCTATCAAAAGACAGCACTTGCTAGAGGAGGAATCAAAACACCAAGTTATCCGCAAGTTATTAAGCCAATCTATAAAACTGCCTCCTATCGCTGGAAAAATTATGAAAAATATTTAAATCCCTTCAAAGGACGGCTTGAACCTTGGCTGCGTGATTATGATTATTTAGATTAAATTCAACGAATGTTTGTATAAAGTTTCTGAAACGATGAGTGAATGGCAGGATATGCAAAAGCAGCCAAACACTCAGTTGCAAGACTTACTCCAGAAAAACACAGTTAAAACACGAAGCTAAGTGAACTTTCCAAAACTGAACAAAACCGTGTGGCAAAGCTTAACGCCGTGCTTGGAAATATTAAATGAGAAATATGAGTATGAATATTATGTTACAAAGTGGTTGCAAAGTATGTAACCGCTTTTAACGTTACTATTGATATACAAATGTTTTTTCTGAAACAGAATTGATAGATTTGACTATGTTGACTTGCATGTCCGTCGTCAGAGTTTTTGGCTCAGACGACGGACAGGTTTAGGGTTATCACTAATATTCATTATATTTTTGTTTATCGTTAAGAGAAGAAGGATCTGGTTTCCTTGGCAACACGATAAGGACTAGGAGGAGAAGACAGAAGATAACAAACAACAAGACCGCAGTAGCATTACTAAGACTATTTTCTATGACGATAGACCCATAAATTTTGGTCTATTAGCTCCATCCATCATATTTACATATACAGGTAGGGGTGTTTTTTTTGGCGTGTAGGGAGGTGTTTTCCACCCGCCGCAGAGATATTTCCAATAAAAGATACCTTAAGCGATATAAAACTTTCAGTATGTGTCCAATAAGTGTCTAAAAATAAATGATAGATAGATGATGAGGCTGTACTTTAATTTAATAAGTAATTGATAATAAAGAATATACTAACAATATTTAGATAAATCGAATATGTGATTTCTAATCCGAAGGTCGCAGGTTCGAATCCTGCCGGGGTCGCCAAATATCTAAATAGTATCAGATACTTATAAAGATTTCAAAAATCTACCTATTGGCAAGTATTATACTAGTCAGCAGATAGTCAGCAAACGGATCGTCATTAAATACGCCCCAGCCGAAACCGGGGGCGTATCAATGGATAAGACACTTAATACTAAGACTTGTAGAACCCCAACCTTTTCCACTCCTACTATTTCTCTACTATAATTACGGAATGAAACGACTACTGCCAGTTCTGATGGGATTTGCACTTCTGTTGTTGTCCTCAACAGAGGGGTGGTGTGTCATCAATGAGGGGTGTTGAGTAGCCCTTCCCCCCCCGTCTTTTAAAAAGTAACCTAAACAGTTTGTGGCTACAGATGGAAGGAATTTCACTCATCGCTATTATTTCCCAAGATTTCTGATAATATTCCCCAATGAAAATACTGCGAACTGGTCAAAGATGATTTTAGTCTGACAGTGCCCGAATCGCATATCGGCTCAACTAATTTTAGGGTTCAATCAGGTCTAGTGTTTTTTGGGTGAGATAGCTGCCCTTTTGGCAAAGCTCCAGCGGAATATTGAAGTGATTGAGATGGCTTAACTCGAAGCAGTCGGCCATGAAACCGGCGGCCCGCCAATTGGCTGCATAACTTACGCTCTGACGTTTAAACTCGGCTGTTTCTGATCCACCATAGGAGAGAATCAAGCGGCACCCTTTTTCCGGTAAAAAGTTGACGGGACTATTTCGGATGGCGGCTGCTTTATCGATATTTAGCCATTCGTTTGCGTAGCTTAGCGCCACTGGTTCCAAATCATATAACCCGCTTAGCAATAGGCCGCCTTTTATGACTTCTTCAGGCAGGCCATGTTCCTTTTGCCAGCCACCGCTAACCAACATACCGGCCAAATGTCCCCCGGCCGAAGAGCCGCCAACAAAAATTCGATCAGGATCGATTTTGCAGAACGAACTATTGTCATAAAGCCAGGCGACACTGCGACGCACCTCCGCTACAATTTGATCAAGGTTGGCGTGGGGCCGCAGCGTATAATTCACGGCGGCGACGGCAATACCATGATCGACAAAATTCATGGCCATGAAGCTGGAATCGTTTTTAGATAACATGCGCCAATAACCGCCATGAATAAAAATAAACAACGGCGCCTTTTCACCAGCAGGAAACAGATCAAGCGTCTCTTCAGAACTCGAACCGAAAGAGATATTTTCACGGCAATCCAATGTCGATTTGGCTTTTGAACTTAGCGCCGCATATTCTGTAAGAAAGGGCTTGATGTCGCCGACGGTGGCCTGGGCGTTATATTGAACGTTCAACTCATCTTGGTCAAAGTCGCGGTACAATTTAGGCAATCTGGTTTCTCACTTTTTCGACCTTCAAACTAGGCGGCGAAATTGTGTTATGTCTTTATCGTAAAATCAACCAGTTATAATAGTGCCTGGGTGTTTGACAGGCCCCAAGCCATAAAGAATAATCTTATTACTAGTCGTTAAAGGGGATAAAATGCCAACAGACATTCTCAGTTTTGAAGATGTTCTGGTGCGTTTTGGTGCCGAGACGATCTATGACGGTCTGAGCTTTACCGTCAATGAAGGCGAGTTTCTCTGCATCCTGGGGCCGAGCGGTTGCGGCAAATCAACGTCCTTACGCCTGATGGGTAATTTACTGGAAGCTCAGGGCGGCCATGTATCTATTGAAGGTATGCCGCCGGAGCGTGGTTGGGACAGGCTTGCCTATATTTTTCAGTCGCCGCGCCTAACGCCCTGGCGAACGGCTTTGGGCAATGTTTTACTGGGGATGGAACTAAGGTTCGAAAACCAGCCGGTGGGCATGAAAGAGACCGCAATCCGTTTGTTAAACATGGTTGGTTTGCAGAATGACATGGACAAATATCCGGCTATGTTGTCTGGCGGAGAGCGTCAAAGAGTGGCTATTGCGCGGGCGCTGTCGGTCAATCCCGATATTATTTTGATGGATGAACCTTTTTCTGCGCTGGACCTTAATACGCGCCAGCGTATGCGCTTTGAAATAATCCGCATTTGGCAAGAGACCGGCAAGACGGTCATCTTTGTGACCCATGATATTGACGAGGCATTGGTTCTCGCCGACCGAATTTTGCTCCTGTCCAATAAGCCAACTCGGGCGCTTGAAACCATTACGCTGGATCAACCGCGGCCGAGAGTAATTGAAAAAACTGAGAATTTAAGCCGGCAAAAGGAACATCTGATTTCATTATTTCGTACGCTAGAGGAACAAGACGAACTTGAATATGCGTAACCGATAATTTTTTTAGAAAGTGAAAAGCAATCATAACCTTAAAGAGAGGAGTTAACCCAATGAACAAATTTAAAAAAATAAACCGATTATTTGGCTTGGTATCTGCGCTTGCATTGGTAGGGATGTTGAGTGCGGGTGCTGTAAGTTCCAAGGATAAAGTCACCTTCGCCTATCTGGCGGATCCGGCGATGGAAGGTGTCCTTTACGGTATCAAGAGCGGCAAAATTAAGTCCGATAAGATTGAGATCGAAGCGAGTGCCTTGCAAATCCCTGCGCTGATTTCTTCAACGCCGGCAAAGAAATATGATGTGATAATGAACGCTGTGATGGCGATTCCTTTTGCCAAGCGCCGCGGCCTTAATTTGGTAGTCTTATCTTCCGCGTTGCGCTCCGCCAAAGGCCGATTAGGTGCCGGCATCTGGGTGAAGAAGGATAGCCCGTATAAAACCCTGGCCGACCTAAAAGGCAAGAAGATTGGCAGCTATTCACTGCGGGCGACGGGTACGACCTGGATCCGCATTGCCCTTTGGAAGAAATATAAAGTTAACGTGTCTTATAAAGGCGGAGATTTTTCCTGGGTGCAAATTCCGGCGCCGGCCTTATTATCGGCTTTGGAAACTGGTCGGGTAGACGCGGCTACCTTAATCCATTCTCAAGCCTATAAGGCGTTGAAAACAGGCAATTACCGTGTATTGGCCTGGACCAACAAAGACATCAGAGAACTCTTTGGCCTTGATAGCCTTTCAGCTGTCAACGTCACTTATCCGGATAAACTGAAAGCCCGTCCGGAAGCCTTTAAAGAGTTTAACCGTATGCTCCGTGAATCGGTGTTATACGCACTCGCCAACGCCGATCATGTGGGCGCCGCCATCGCTAAATCTACGGCTAAGATAGAACCCGCCTACTTCAAAGCCTGGATCAACGATTATTCCTTCTTCCCAGGCGCGATTAATGCAGAAGACAAAAAAGCCATGACTCTCGTTTGGACCATGGCCAAGGATATGGGTATTTTAAAGAAAGTTCCCGATGTTAACAAAGTGATCTGGGAGCATGCCATTACAGATTAATGCGCAGACTTTAAGGTCTTTAAGATCAGTGACTACTCAGGGCCTTGTTCCGGCGAGACGACGGGCGCGTCTCGCCGGGCATTTATTTGTACTCGGTTTCTTAGGTGTTTGGACTGCCTATAGCTCGGTGGTGGAGAGCTATGTTATGCCGGGTCCCTGGGCGGTTTTATCACGCCTCGGACTGGTGTTCGCCGATGTGCATGAAATTAAGCATATGTTTTATTCATTTGCTCACATCATTTTGGCAGTTGTCATCTCTTTTATCATCGGCAGCGCTTTCGCTTTTCTCGCTCATTATCTCGCCACCTTCCGCTTAATGACCCATGGCAGGCTTAGTCCTTTTCTAAATTCTTTCTCTGGTATCGGCTGGACCTTTCTGGCAATCATCTGGTTCGGTATCTCCGATGTTACGGTGGTATTTGTGATCTCCATGGTGCTGATACCCTTCGCCATCATCAACATGAGCGAAGGTTTGGCCAATTTGGATGAAGAGCGAATCGAAATGGCCGCCAGCTTTACCCGTTCCGGGTGGAGGCGTTTTAAATTGGTCATTCTGCCGTCCCTTTATCCTTTCATATTCGCCACCATCCGGATTAGTTTCGGCGTCGCCTGGAAGGTCGCCTTAACGGCTGAACTGTTTGGTGGTAATACCGGCCTTGGCTATATGCTAAATTTAGCGCGACAAGATTTCGATATGCCGTTGGTGCTGGCTGTGATCGTAATTATTATCGCCTTTGTCTATTCCACCGATCGATGGATATTCGCGCCCATCCAGGCTCGTCTAGCGAGGCACCATGGCGCAGTCTGAGCAAAAATATAGCCCAGTTGGCGATCTGCGTAAGCAGCGCATCTTGTCGCGTATAACGGCGGATGGTTTGGTCGTCCTGGCCATTATCGGCTGGTGGCTGCTGTCTCTGGAGTTGCCGAGTATTATTTTCCCCGGGCCGGTGGTGGTCGCCAAACAGATACTGACATTCTTTATTGATGCGAACTATATCGGTCATGTGTTTACCAGCACAATCCGTGTGATAATTGCCGTGCTGATCGCCGTTTTTGCCGGCTCCTTGCTGGCCTTTTTGCCGCGCTGGCTGCCGGTCACAGAGGTGATTGTCCATGAGCGTATCAAGCCGCTCCTCAACTCGTTTCCGTCAGTCGGCTGGGCCATTCTGGCCATCATTTGGTTCGGTCCTTCCCACGGGACCATCGTGTTTATCATGGTGATGATTCTGACGCCGTTCTGTCTGGTCAATGTGTCGGAAGGTTTGAAGGAAATCGATCTGGACTTGCTTGAGATGGCGCGTAGTTTTACCCGTCGCCGCATGGTAGTTCTGGTTAAAATCACATTACCGCTTTTGATGCCTTTCATCATCTCTGCTGTTCGGATTGCCTACGGCGTGGGTTGGAAAATTGCCTTGGTGGCAGAACTGTTCGGCACCGAAAGCGGCCTAGGCTTCCTCTTGCAGCAAGGACAATCTGTGGCCGATGCCGCGACCGTGTTCGCCACCTGCTTTGCCATCGTCATCATTTTCTGGATTGGCGAAAAGCTTGTCATTGATCCTTTGTCTCGTAAATTCAGCCATGACAGAGCCGGACTATGAGCTGCAATTCAGACCTGATCGCCAAGACCAAAAATGGAGCAGTTCAAGGCTTTCACAACGGTCGTTGTTTGTTTTTCGGTGGCATTCCTTTCGCAAGCTCTACAGCGGGAGAAGCCAAATTCAAGCCGCCGCAACCGCCCAAATCCTGGCAAGGCGTTAGACCTGCGGTCTTTCCGGGACCCGCAATCTACCAGAACCCGACAAGGTTCGAGCCCTTCCTTGGCCCGGATCCGCAACCCCAATCAGAAGACGCTCTCTGTCTCAATATATGGACGCCCGCTCTGGATAGCGATAAGCGTCCCGTCTATGTGTGGATTCACGGCGGCGCTTATATTTCAGGATCAGCCTCTTTTCCGCTTTATGACGGTTCCTCATTCGCCCGGAACGGCGATATTGTTTTTGTTGGCATAAATTATCGACTGGGTGAGCGGGGTTATCTTCACCTCAAGCATCTTGACGAAAACTACGCCGGATCAGGCAATAACGCCTTGCTTGATCATGTGGCGGCTCTTAAGTGGGTCAGGGACAATATCGAAGCCTTCGGCGGCGATCCGCATCGGGTAACTGTCGGCGGACAATCTGCGGGTGGTGGCGCTATCACGGGCCTTATGATGATGCCCCAGGCCAGAGGGTTATTTCATGGGGCAATCATTCAAAGCATCTCGCTCATGAGTTTCCGCGATCTTGAACTTGCCGAATATGCCACCAAGACATTTATGGAAGCGGCGGGAGTGCCCGACATTGCCTCTCTCGAAGCGGCGCCCATGGAGACTTTGCTGGCGGCGCAGCGTGTGACGGTTCGTTCACGACCGCCCTGGAAACAAGCGACCTTTCAACCGGTGATTGATGGAGAGGTGTTGACCAAGGATATTTTGCCCGCCGCCAGCGATGGCGACCTGGTGGATGTTCCGGTATTGATCGGAATCACGAGCGAGGAATGGAAGCCTTTTCAATTTTTCATGAATCCCGATGATGTGCCCCGCGACGAGGAAACTTTTGTCAACTTCTTTGATCACTTGGTTGGTGACGGCGGTGAGTTAATCTCCACCTATCGGGACATTGTCGGTAATCTGGAACCGGAGGAAATATTCGCCGCCGCCATGAGTGATTGGCGTTGGCGGGGGCCGACCCTCGATTTTGCGGCTAGGCTTTGCGACAAGCAGAAACTCTATGCCTATGAATTCACCTGGAAGTCGCCGACCAATGACGGTCGGCTTGGGGCGGGGCATTGTGTGGAGATACCTTTCTGTTTTGATAATTTATCGACCACTTCAACGCCTTATTTGATCGGTTCCGCCGCACCGACGGTGTTGGCAGACAACATGCACGCCCGTTGGTGCACCTTTATTCGGAATGGCTCTCCCAACAATGATAGCACCATTGATTGGCCGGCTTATGACAAGCGTTGTCGGGCGACCATGATGTTTGATGTGGATAGTCAAATTGTCGAGGACCCCCATCCCGAACGGCGGACCTATTGGGAAAATCGGAATTAAGGAGATACCAAATGTCCCAGATTAAGACCGAGCGTATTTTGGACCACCCCTCAATTTGCATCGACCATGCCGGCGAAGGCGAGATGTTAATCCTCATGCACGGCATCGGTGGCAACCGGACTAATTGGACCGAACAGGTTGAGGTGTTTTCGGAATATTTTCACACGGTCGCCTGGGATGCGCGGGGTTATGGTGCCAGTGACGATTATGAGGGGCCGCTAGATTTCAGCGATTTCGCTCGTGACCTTTTGCGCGTTCTTGATCATTTCGGTGTGGCTAAAGCCCATATTGGCGGACTCTCGATGGGTGGGCGGATCGCTCAGGATTTTTACGTCTTGTACCCCGAACGGGTGAAGACCTTGATATTGATCTCGACATTTTCAGGCTTTAAAAATTTTACCGATGAGGAAAAAAAACGCTTCGTCGACCTGCGGCTTAAACCCTTGACCGAAGAGGGTAAGGAGCCCGAGGATATCGCGCCTATCGTCGCCAAGACATTGATCGGGCCGGAAGCAACAGAAGAGCAATATCAGCGACTGGTGGAAAGCATGGCCGCATTACATAAGGAAAGCTACATCAAGACTGTTGAGGTGACGACCATGTATGACCGCTCGGCGGAACTTGAAGATATTGTCGTGCCGACCCAGATGATCTATGGCGAGAAGGACAGTTTGACCCAGCCGGAACTGGGCGAGAAAATGGCGGCGCGAATAAAGGATTGCGAGTTCAAGGTGATCCCCAAGGCGGGGCACTTGATCAATTTAGAGCAATGCGACTTGTTTAACGAAACCATGTTGCCGTTTCTATTGAAACACAAGGGTTGAATTTAAGTCTCGGCGGTGTTGGGCTGGCGGGCGACTTATTCTATAACCTCTTTATGGTTCATCACATCGCCGAATTGTTGAATAAATATTTCTAGCGAAGCGCGATGTTCTTCATCGGACAGGGTGGCAGTGCAGTCGGAAACCATGACCGCATTAAAATCGAGCATCATGGCGTCGCGTCCGGTTGATTCACAGCAGACATTGGTCTTAGTGCCGGCGATCAAAATGTTGTTAACGCCACGACTGCGCAGGAGCCGTTCAAGCCCCGATGAGCCAGAGATTAGAGCGCTATAACGGCTTTTGAAAATATGTACATCACTCGGCAGAACGTCAAGATCGCGCCATACGAGGGTGTCCGGATTTCCTTGCATAAGGCTTTCAATGGTTCTGGCGCGGACGTCTTCGGCAACGAAATTATTGAAAAAACCATCCCAGTCACTACCGTCGCCTACCGGACTGTTGGCGTTGGTGACCCAGCAGATTATAACGCCCAATTCACGCAGAGCGGCAGCCAGGCTATTGATATTATCGACAATGCCGCGCGCTGCCGGGACTTCAACGGGACTGCCTGGGGCCACGAATGTGGCCTGCATGTCGATCACCACAAGGGCCGTCTCGGCGGGTTTGAAATGATCAAATATGTGAAGACGCCCTCGACGAGCAAGGACCCGATCAATGATTTCTTGGCGAATTTCTATATCATGCATGGCGTTAATCCTATTTACGAGAGACAGGAATTCGAACCATGGCTACTCTTGCAAGCACAACGGTTTTCAAGACACTTGTGTAACTGCTAGCATATTAATTTTATTATCTTTTTCAACATTGTTGGTAGGAAGGCAGGACACGCTCGCAAATCTCAAACAAAATACCGGTATCACTGTCACGCTGGAAAAAGGCGACTTGACCGTGCGCGCCGTCGCGCGGGAAGCCATCCATCATTTGGAAACCAGCGTCGGTGAATTCGGTGATGGCTTTGCTGAGATTGTCAACGCCGAGTGAAATATGATTGATCCCGGTTTCTTCCCCCATGACTTGTTTGGCAAAACTCGCTTTATCTCCCGCATATTCAACCAATTCCAAAGAAATATTTTCAGCCTCGAAGGTCGCAATTTTCAACCCAACCTCCGGCATTTCTTTGGTGTAAGCGGGCTCACCACCGGTCAGTAATCGAAATCTCTCAATCGCTTTTTCAAGATCAGCGACGATAATGCCGAGATGGTCAATTTTAAGACCGCTCATTTGCGGTTACTCCGTACTGTTTTTTTTGTAATTCGGTGACAGTTTACTTTTTAGATATTTTCTTGCTCTAAACCCCTATTTCCCAAGTAGCCCCGATATTTTCTATCTTAAAACTGAGATTCTGCTATAAGAATCAATACGTTGAAGCTTATACGGGGCATTGAAAATGGCACACCCAGAGG
>PVBE011789079.1_pt1 | contig 10913 bp, 10 predicted proteins | sample 1631181 | NCBI WGS metagenome assembly PVBE01 (sample SAMN08397723, study PRJNA350692) | Marine metagenome, whole genome shotgun sequencing project. | isolation source: water | place: Pacific Ocean | collected 2012-04 | reverse complement strand
GGTAGGTCGCAGCACGTCAAAGACCTCATTGTCCATGCTTTCTACAACAACGATCTCAGTGACAAAGCTAATGGGCCTGGCGCCAAAATACTTGCTTACCACCTCTGGTTTCAGGTCGGGGTCCACCACCCGGTAGGTGAACTTGCTGCTTCTGGAGTCAAACTCCTCCAGGGTGTTCAGCACCTTGCTCCGCCGTATGGCCAGCTCGGGTGAGTCGGTGTCTTCCTCGTCCTTGTAGAACGCGGTGGCCCGCACGTTTTCACTGAGGTTGCTGAGAACATCTTTGGTGCGGTTGCCCAAGCTGAATTGGTTGGTGGCGGTGACGTCCATACGTTTGGAGTTCTCAAACGAAATGACGTTGACCACGATGATTATCCCGGTGAACGCGCTGACAAGGATGATGGTGTTCACACCGTAACGCCCAGTACGGCTGACAAACGCGGTGAGGACGCTGCTGAATAACACCGCTCCAACGCCGCCAAGCAATACCAGGCCAATGATGATGTCGATGACACCGTATAGGCGCATGGAAGTGACGAAAGTGATGACAATGATGCCGGTGACCAGGCCTACGATTCCGGCAAGGATCAGAGGGCCGCTGAAGGCCACTATCAAGTCTAAAACCGGCTCAAAGAATGATATGAGCGGCTGGGAAAGTTCCTCATCCGAGGATTCGGCTCTGGCTCTGGGAGTCTCCGGCTGACCTGATTGATCCCCAGTTGCCGGGCGCTCTGACCGGCGGCGGCGACGCCAGTCTCTAGGGGCTTGGTTGCCCTGGTTCTGGTTATTCTCTTCTTCGTCCCGATTAGATGGTGTAGTCATTTAACGCCACCTGCGGGATTCAAGGGTGCGTATGGACAGGAACAAGAAGAACGCGATGACGCTGATGAAGTACACGATGTTCGTGGTATCGATGACACCACGGGCAAAGTCGTCGTAGTGGCCACGTAACCCCATCTCCCCGATTATCTCTCCGGCCTTGCCGCTGACCGAACCGAAAGCCCGATCAGCAAAGAAGAGGGCTAGTAATAACCCCATGGCGACCACGGCGGACACTATCTGGTTATTCGTCATCGTCGAGGTTAGCAACCCGATTGACAGGGCCGCCGCGCCGTAAAGAATCAATCCCAGATAACCCGCGTAGATGGGGCCGGGGTCGGGACTGGCGTAGACAAATAACAAGATGGCGTAGAGGAATGACAACGCCACCAAGACCAGGAAGAACGCTATGCTGGCTACGTATTTGCCGAGGATGATCTCCCAATCGCGCACGGGTGAGGTCAACAACAGTTCTATGGTGCCCAGTTTGCTCTCTTCAGCGAGCAGCCACATGGTGAGGGCTGGCGCCAGCAATATGAACACTATGATCGCGCCGTCGAAGAATGGGGTTAGTGTGGCTTCCGGAAAGGGGTCACCTAGATCCTGTGTAAAGAAGAACCCGGTTAATGCCAGAAATATCAGGCCGACGATGTAAGCCGTAGGGCTGCTGAAATAAATCTGAATCTCTTTCCAGGCTACCGCCTGGGCTGTTCGCATCCCTACAACTCCTCGTGGGTAGTGAGACGGAGGAATATCTCTTCCAAGCTCATGCCGACCATCTGCAGGCCGCGTAGACTCCAGCCATTGCTGATGACCGCTTGGGATATGGCATCCCTTAAATCTTGCCCCGAATCGGCTTGGATAGTGTATGTATGGCGTCCGTCCCTGTTGACGTGGGCCACATCATTCACGCCCCGGATGCCCTTTAAGACCGGGAGCACCTCGGCAGCAGGGCCGCCAATCTCCACCTCTAGGCGTTCTACTCCCTGTAGACCCTCGGCCAGGTTCTTGGGTGTATCTTCAGCCACGATGTGGCCTTCATTGATGATCAATACCCGGTCGCAGATCATGCTAACTTCAGGGAGGATGTGGCTGCTCAGTACCACAGTTTGGTCTCTGCCCAGTTCTTGAATCAGCTTGCGGGTCTCCACCACCTGGATCGGGTCGATACCTATGGTGGGTTCGTCAAGCACCAAAAGTTGAGGTTGGTGGAGGATCGCCTGGGCAATGCCCACGCGCTGCCTAAATCCTTTGGAGAGCTTGCCTATGTGGGTCTTGCGGTAGTCTCCCAGACGGCACACATCGATCACCTCTCCCAACCGGGACTTGATGGTGTTCGGAGCCATGCCTCTTAGGGTACCCATGTACTTCAAGTAGTTGTTGACCGACATATCAGTGTAGAGCGGCACTGTCTCTGGGAGGTATCCCACGCGGCGGCGGGCCTCCAGAGACTGTTCCACCACGTCATAGCCGTCCAGGGTGACCGAACCTCTGGAGGGAGGAAGGAAGCCTGTGATTATGCGCATGGTAGTGGTCTTGCCTGCGCCGTTGGGCCCAAGAAACCCTAGGATCTCACCGCGACGAACGTCAAAATTGACGTCTTGTATCGCCGGGTATGGTCCGTAGTAGTGGGTTAGGCTCTCGGCCTGAATCATGTCGGACTGCAAACTATTTCACCAAACTAGAACAAGGGATAATTTCCCATGATCTTTCGATAGAGATGAGGCTGAAAGCCACGTCTGCGCGTGCCTGCTTAGCCTGATTGTGCTTGGCCACAAGTGATGATATTCTATAGAACTGGATTTGCCAAGGAGCGCGAATTCGTTATTTGGGCTATCTACACGGAATTTTAACGGAGGCTGGATGCACCTGGTTATCGACGGTTACGGTGGGAATATCGACAAGATGTGGGATGCGGATCTCATCCGCGACTTCTTGTACGATTATCCTGACGCCCTAGATATGACCCGTATCACCGAGCCCAATGTGCTCAAATACGAGGCTCCCAAGAGTGAAGACTCCGGGGTGTCCGGCTTCGTGATTATCGCCGAGAGCCACATCAGCATCCATACATTCCCCCGCAAGGATTACATCAACATCGACCTGTTCTCCTGCCAGCCGTTCAACCATGAACGGGCGCTGGAAGATGTGATAGAGATGTTTGACCTCAAAGAAACCAAAACCTGGCTCCTAGACCGCGGTCTTGAGTGGTTGGACGAACGCCACGGCATGGCTGAAGCCCAAGACCAACGTGCCGTTTTGGAAGCCGGTGGCTCGGGACAGCACCTTGCCTGAAGCTGGCCCGGACTCGGCATTTCCTCTGATTCCCCACAACTTCCTCGCCCTGCCCCAAGAACAATCTTCGATAGACGCTTCCCAGGCGGTAATAATCCCGGTGCCCTACGACAGCACCACCTCGTTTAGAAGTGGCTCTCGCGAAGGGCCAGAGGCTATGATCACGGCTTCTTATGGCTTAGAAGATTACGACTTTGAACTGGAACTGGATGTATCGGAGATCGGTATCCACACAACTGGCGCTGTAGAACCTCACATGGCCGGCCCTGGCCCCATGACCGAGAGGATCAAAGGCGTGGTGGCAGAGTACCTGGCCCAGGGAAAGACCGTTGGTCTGCTGGGCGGCGAGCACTCCATCACCATTGGCTCGGTGCAGGCCCACAAAGAAGCCCACCCCGACCTCTCAGTGTTGTATCTGGACGCCCATGCCGACCTGCGCAACGAATACATGGGGACCCCCTTAGGGCACGCATCTGCTGCCCGCAGAGCCTACGAGTGCTGTCCCATTGCCCTGGCCGGTATCCGCAGCATGTGTCAGGAAGAACACGACTTCATTCGGGAGAATAATATTCCCGTGTGGTATTGGGCACCCAACTCAGACAACGGCTCGTTAGAGTCGGTCTTGGATAGCCTGAGCGACACGGTCTACGTGAGCGTTGACCTGGACGTGTTGGACCCGGCCCTGATGCCCGCCGTTGGCACACCAGAGCCAGGGGGTATCGCCTGGCATCAGTTGGTCTCGCTGCTGGGCAAGGTTGCCGAGTCTCGCCGTATCGTTGGCTTTGATGTGTGTGAACTGGCCCCGGCAGACGGACCGCCCGCTTGCTCCTACACCGCTGCCAAGCTGGTCTACAAGCTGGTGGCGTACGCCTGCGGCAACCAGAAACCAACTCCCTGACCTCCAACTACCCAGACCTGATCCCAATCCAACTGGCCCCGCTAGTAGCCCATTCCCTGGCTGTAAGTTTCTGTGAGATGCTAAGTTCATGTAATCTATCCAGTTTTGGGGCACGTATAGATACTGAACCGTATATTCGGGTAAGGGCTTGATGGGCGCATCACTGCGGTTGGGAAAGATATTTGGCATCCCGGTAGAGGTGAATATCAGCTGGATCCTGGTATTCCTGCTGCTGACTTACCTGCTGGCCGGCGAATTTGAGGACCCTAGATTGCGTTGGTCAGTGACACAGCGGTGGGCCGTTGCCATGATCACCGTGGTGCTCTTCTTCCTCTCAGTGCTGGCCCACGAACTAAGCCATAGTGTCATGGCCCTAAGCAAGGGCATTCCCGTGCGCGGTATCACCCTGTTCATATTTGGCGGGGTATCTCGCTTGGACCGTGAGCCGCAGCGTCCCATCACCGAGTTCATGGTTGCCCTGGTTGGCCCGCTGATCAGCATCGTGCTGGCGGTGATATTGGGAGCAGCGTGGTTCCTGCTGGGGCGGGGGGGCTCCTCGGTGGAGGTGATCCTGGTGTTATTGGCCTGGACCAATCTGAGCCTGGGAGTATTTAACCTGGTGCCTGGCTATCCCCTGGATGGAGGACGCCTTCTGCGGGCAAGCATCTGGGGACTGACCGGAAATCACCGGACGGCTACGAGGATCGCCTCTGCCATGGGGCTGGCGGTTGGCGGGTCTATGCTCCTGGGCGGGGTTGCTCTAGCGGTGTTTTTGGAGCCGATAGACGGCGTGTGGTTGGCGGTCGTCGGGGCGTTTTTGTTTTCCATGGCCAGGAGCAGTTTTCCCAGATAGGTTCTGCTGGTTAGGATAGAGAGCCTTTTGAAAATGTGAGCCATCGCGCTCGGGCTCAAGATGTCTGACTGCAGCTATGCTAAAATGGCTTCACGAGCGAGATGTGGCCAGTAGCGCGAGTTGAATCGCTCATTACAGATCACGAGATTAGATACGGATAACAATGACGGTTGAAGGCACGGTTTACTTAGATCACGCAGGCACCACCTCCCTGGATCCCAAAGTCCTGGAGGCTATGATTCCGTTTTTCACGGAGCATTTTGGCAACCCTTCCAGCATCCACTCGGTGGGTCAAGAAGCCCGCTATGCCCTGGATGAATCCCGCGAACGGGTAGCCAAGGTACTGAACTGTCGCCCCAGAGAAGTGGTCTTCACCGGCAGTGGCACTGAGTCGGACAACGCTGCCATCCACGGTGTGGCCACAGCTCTCAGAGAGACGGGCAACCATATCATCACCTCCAGCGTGGAGCATCATGCGGTGCTGCATTCCTGTCAGTACCTGGAATCCCTGGGGTTTGAGATCACCTACGTCCCGGTGGACTCCAATGGAATGGTCCAGCCAGAAGCCGTGTACAACGTCATCAATGAGCGGACCACCCTGGTAACGATCATGTACGGAAACAATGAGATCGGGACCATCAACCCCATCTCTGAGATTGCCAAGTCGATCAAGAAAAGGGCTGAAGAATTAGACCGGACCATCGTATTTCATACCGATGCCGTTCAGGCCGCCGGTTATCTTTCTCTGGATGTGGCTGAACTGGGAGTGGATTTGCTCAGCCTCTCCGGACACAAGTTCCACGGCCCCAAGGGCACCGGTGTGCTCTACATAAAAAGGGGTACTCCCTACCTCCCACTGATCCATGGTGGCGGACAGGAAAGGGAGCGCCGCTCCGGCACGGAAAACATACCAGGGATCATCGGCCTCTCCCTGGCCCTGGAGGCCGCCAACAACGTTAGAGAAGAGACCAGTGCCCGGTGCGCGGCTCTTAGAGACCTGATAGTGGAGTCGGTGCTGGAACGGATACCAGGCACCCGACTGAACGGACACCCCACCGAGAGACTTCCCAACAATGCGAACTTCTCCTTCAGTGGGATAGAGGGTGAACCCATCTTGTTGGGCCTAGACATGGCCGGAATCGCCGCTTCTAGTGGCAGCGCGTGCAGCTCTGGTTCACTGGAGCCTTCCCACGTCTTACTGGCGTTGGGCCAGTCGGCTGAGATCGCCCGCGGCAGCCTTCGGTTGACCTTGGGGCGCGAAAATACAGAAGAAGAGGTGGAATACCTGCTGGGAGTGCTGGTGGACCTGGTCCAACGGCTGCGCCAATTGCCCAGTTTGACCACCGCCGGTTCTTAGACCCGACTTCCCGTCGGCCACGTATTCCAATCGATATCTAACCAAACACTAAAATGCTGGCATACTGGAACAACGTTTCCGTTTGCCTGGAGAATCGGCTTGATTTCAAAGCGTTCACTTTTCCTGCTCTTCCTAATCTTGATGCCAGCTTTGGTTGCGGCATGCAGCGACACATCATCGTCCCTGGGGCAATACCATGAAGGCCGGATCCTTCTGCTGAACGTGCTGGAGATGGAGACGACCGACGAACTTCGCTACTCGACCATCGACCCAACCGATGTGATCCGCAAATGGCGTATCAAACCCGCTTCAGACAAGAACGAGTTGCTGCTGATGCGGCTCAAGGTGGAGAATCACGTTGCGGTGAACGCGGTGTTCGTCGCCGACGCACAGGCTGCGGTCATCGGAGATTTCTTCCAGAACGATTACCGTCCGTTAAGCGTGACCGACTCCGTGTTCTTGGATGCCCGCGGACAGGGTGATGCCACGGTCAATATGGAGGCAGGGGAGTGCTTCGACCACGAGCGAACTATCGTAAACGCTGGTTCCACCGTGAAATGGGCCAACGACGGCGACACTGAATCGTCGATCCAATTTGGCCCTGGTGTGATACCAGGGTTTGCAGTGGACCAGGTGCCTTTGGCTCCTGGCGCATCCACCTCCCATCGCTTTGACCAGCCGGGTACCTTCAACTACCAGTGCAGCGGCCCTGAAGGTGCTGCCCAAGCGGCCCAGATACTGGTCGAGCCAGCGAACTCCGTTCGGGAAAACAAGGAGAAGAACATCCTCTTCCTGGAAGGCCCCTTTGAGCTGAAGATCGATACGGCAGTCGATGGCTGGATGGTGTTTGAAGTTCCCAAAGACACCAAAATACGGGACCTTCGCTGGCGGGCCGGAGACAGCATAACCATTCGCTTCTAGGCAATCTAAACTTGCTGTGGCCGAATGGCGCGCCGCTAACTACCTCTGCGTTATTTGAACACCCAATAAACGGCTGTTTGCGTTCAGGCGTTCTGGGATTGTGTCGGGGTAGAATCTAGGTCATTAACGACCCTGACGGAGCTCAAATGCGCCGGTTCCTGGAAATGCTGGTCTATGGTGGTAAGAGGAGAACCGAAGCCTCGGCCTCGCCACCCGGTTGGCGGCGCCTCTTTCACGTCGTGGCCGGGTCGTCCATACCGCTGGCTGGCATAGTTTTCAGCGAGACGTTCATGATCTGGGCCTTGGCCTTTTTGGCGGCAGGTGGATTGTCCCTGGACTTGGTTCGGTTCCGCATAGGCTGGCTGAATTCGCTGTTCCTGCGCTGTTTAGCTCCTTTGTTGAAAGAGGACGAATCAGCGCATATAACAGGCGCCACCTACATGGTCATCGCTGCATTGCTGGTGTTTGTGCTTTATGGACGTGAGGTGGCGGTACCGGTGATGTTCTTCCTCTCTCTAGGCGACCCTGCTGCTGCGGTCGTCGGCAAGAGAATGCCGGGGCCCAGGCTTCGGCAAAAATCTCCCCTGGGTACTGCGGCGTTTATTGCAGTTGCGTCTGGGTCAGCAGCGGCGCTGGTGGCGGCCAATGGCATCGACCATTACTGGGCGATATGGGTGGGCGCTGCCGTGGCCGGAGTGGTGGAACTGGCGTCTATACCGCCAGATGACAACCTGGCGATCCCGCTCTTGGCCGGGACTGCCATGTTCTTTCTAGGTACCTGAACTGCGGATTAGATAATCAGGCTGCGCCATCGAATTCGATGGTCTCTGCCCTTTCCCTCTGGAATTTCACGTATGCGGATTTACTTAGCAGTGGGCGGTGATTGGCCTTGACTGCCTTGGCCTGTTTGGCGCCGTCGGCCAGCAGGTCGATGATCACCATGGCCATGATCTTGGCTGGGTTGATTACCGCAGATTCGTAGTCGGTGATCACGTATTCACTACTATGACCGGGCCCCACCGCACCCGCAGTGTAGGGATGACAGGCCGGCATGATGTGGCTAAGGTCTCCCATGTCTGTGGAGCCGCCGCGATTACGACGGGTCGGCATCACCAGTGTCGCATGCTCGCCGACCAGGTCAATCGCCGTCCGCCGGAATATATCTTGCAACTTGGTGTCGTGGCGCATGGGCAGGTAGCCGGGGATGGTGGTGATATCCACCTTGGCTCCCACTGCCAGAGCGCCGGCCTTGAAGCAACGGTCCACTGCCTCTGAGTTTTCCACCACCGCAGAGGGTGTGGCTGACCTGACTCGCCATTCCAGCCTGACATCAGAGGGAACTGCGCTGACGGCAGCGCCGCCCCTGGTCATTATGCCGTGGATTCTGACGGTGTCGTCGGATTTGTGGGTCTCTCTGAGTGAGTTGATGGCCTGGATGGCAAATGAGGCGGCGTTCAATGCGTTCACGCCGCGGTGGGGCAAGCTACCCGCATGGGCACCGACGCCGGTGTACTTCACAAACTTCACCACGTGTCCGTTGCTGGTGCCGCCCATGGCGAACTTCCGCTCGCCCATGTCGCTGGCGGTGTGGCACATCATGGCGATGTCTACGTCGTCGAACTCGCCCAGCCTAATAAGTTCTTGCTTGCCGCCAAGGAACTCTACCTTGCCCTGCTCGCGCATCTCCAGGCGTTGCTCAACCTCGATGAACTCTTCGGCGGGGACCGCAAAGGGCACGATCTGGCCCGACAATTGGGAGATGACCTCTGGGTTCAAGAGACCCATGGTCGCTCCCAGCATCATGCCGATCTGACAGTGGTGGCCGCAGGCGTGGGCTGCTCCGGTGTCCGGGTCGGCGTGGGGGTGTTCAGTCACAACCAAAGAGTCGAGTTCACCGATGACCGCCACCGTGGGACCGGAGCCGGCACCGCCGGGGATGCGACCTTTCAAGCCGGTGAGAGCGAGGCCTCCCTGGTGTTGGATTCCCATTTCCTGAAATTTCTGGGCGACCAATTGGGCGGTTTTAACCTCACGAAAGCCAGCTTCAGGGTTGGCCAGAATCTGCTGGGCCACGCCGATAATCTCTTTCTTGTTCTTATCGATGGTCTCGCAGGCCAGCTTCTTGAGTTCTTCGACTGTAAGTCTTGACTTGCTCATTTGTTATGCGCCTTTGAAGGTCTCTTCTGAGGCCAGATTACGCATGAATTTCAGGTACTCGGAGATGGACATATCCGGACGTTGGCCGCCGACGATACTGTTGCCGTGGGAGGCATTGTCACCCAGCAGGTCGATGACGGTGTAGGCCAGCGCTTTGGCGCCCTTGATCACGGCAAGGGAGTAATCTTCGATCACATAGGTTGCGCCGTGTCCCAGACCTACGGCCCCGCCAATGTAGGGGTGGATCACCGGCATCAGGTGGCTGATGTCTCCCATGTCTGTGGAGCCGCCCCTGTGATTTACATAACTGACGTTGACCTCACCCACCAGGTCGGCCGCGTTGGCCCGGAAAATCTCCGCCATGCCTTTGTGCTGCTGAAGCGGCATGTAGCCTGGGATGGTCTGAATCTTGACATCAGCCCCCACCGCCATGGCTCCGGCCCTTAGGGCCCGGTCCACCTTGGTGTTGGCGTCCATCAGGGCCTCCAAGCTGCGCCCCCGGACAAATGTCTCCATTCGAACGTCGGCTGGAACCGCGCTGACCGCCTCACCGCCCTTGGTGATGATGGGGTGGACTCTGATGCTGTCCTCATCCCGGAAGGTCTCCCGGTTGAAGTTGATAGCGGTCATGGCCATCATGGCGGCGTTCAGAGCGTTGACTCCCAAGTGGGGGGCACCGCCGGCGTGGGAGGCGCGGCCAATGAATTGGATGCGCTTGGCCACTGAGCCGTTATTGGTGTTGCTGATGCAGATCTGCTGCTCCGCCGGGTTGCTGGTGGTGTGGAGCATCATCGCCAGGTGGACGTCGTCGAACTCCCCGATACGCACCATCTCCGGTTTGCCGCCCAGGAACTCGATCTTGCCGTCCCGACGCAGACCGTCCCGGTATTCGATCTCGATGTATTCTTCAGCCGGTACCGCCATGAAGGCGATACGGCCAGCTAGGGATTCCAGGATGTCGGAGCTGGTCAAAGCTGATGCGGCACCCAGCATCATGGCGATCTGGCAATGGTGACCACAGGCGTGGGCTGCATTGGTTTCCGGGTCAGCGTGGGGGTGTTCACCAACGATGAGGGAGTCCAGTTCGCCCAACACGGCCATGGTGGGGCCAGGGGTGCTGCCGGAAGCATCAGCGCGGACTCCGGTTACGGCCAGTCCACTTCGTGGCTGGAGACCCAAGGCTCCGAACTGCTCGGCGACCAGTTTGGCGGTCTTGACCTCGCGGAATCCGGGCTCTGGGTTACTGAGTATCGTTTTGGCGATGGAGACAAGGTCTTCGGCTTTGGCGTCGATGATCTCATCAGCACGGCGTTTCAAGTCCTCTTTCGAGGGCATTGGACATTCTCCAAATAAACCGGGCTCTAGTGAGTGGCTACTCGTATCAAGAGGCGGCGATTTTACCGAGTGAGATTGTAACAAAGGCCGCTTGGTAAGGGTATAGCGGAGTGTATAATGGCCGAGCCGTGCCTGTGCTCTATTTCAGGCTCGAATTTCACTTGGATCACCCTTCAATAACACCAATATGAAGATAATCATCGCTCCCCAGGGGTTCAAAGGCGGTATCTCAGGGCTGGAAGCCGCCCGTGCCATCGAACGTGGTGTGCTGGCGGCGG
>PVBE011297426.1_pt1 | contig 10913 bp, 9 predicted proteins | sample 1631181 | NCBI WGS metagenome assembly PVBE01 (sample SAMN08397723, study PRJNA350692) | Marine metagenome, whole genome shotgun sequencing project. | isolation source: water | place: Pacific Ocean | collected 2012-04 | reverse complement strand
GCCTCAATCTACTGAAAATTCAAACTTAGAAAAGTTAAATCAAATTTTTATAAAAAAACAAATTTCAGATTCTACTTCGGTATGAGACTATTCCACTACTTGATGGTTTTGTTATTACAAAACCCAAAAATGGAGCTCAAAGATAGGGAAAAAGAATTTTTAGACGAATGTTTTAAATAGTGAAATAGTTTCACAAATAAAGGTTTTTTTGAATTTGACAATGCACTCCTAAATGTCTTAAAATCAAAAGACTTTTAAAGGAGCTGATGTGAAAAATATTATAACCTACCTTGAAGAACGTTCTTTCATTGAACAAAAAACATCTGATAATCTGAAAGCACTAGCTCAAAAACCTCTCAAAGTATACATCGGGTTTGATCCTACCTCAGATAGCCTTCATCTTGGGAATTTAGTAGGCATTATGGCACTAAAACATTTTCAAAGATTAGGTCATCAACCTTATATTATTATTGGAGGAGCAACAGCGCGTATTGGAGATCCTTCCGGAAAAAGCGAGGAAAGACCCTTGCTCAAAGAAGAAGAATTAAAACACAATATACAATCGATCACTACCCTTTTCAAAACTCTTTTTCAAGATGCTGATGAAAGTACAAAACCTGTAATTCTCAATAATGAACAGTGGTTGGCTTCGTTTTCATTTATTGACTTTTTAAGAGATGTTGGAAAGCAGTTTAGATTAGGGCCGATGCTTGCGAAAGATAGTGTAAAAACCAGGCTGCACTCTGATGAAGGGATGAGTTTTACAGAATTTAGCTATCAAGTTTTGCAAGGGTTTGATTTTTATCATCTTTTCAAAGAAAAGCAGGTTATTTTACAGCTAGGAGGAGGGGATCAATGGGGAAATATTACAGCAGGCATGGAGCTCATTCGAAAGTTGACAGGAAAAAGTGCCTACGGTCTTACTTTTCCTCTTTTAACTAGATCAGATGGGAAAAAATTTGGAAAGACAGAAGAGGGAGCGATTTGGCTTTCAAAAGAAAAACTTTCTCCTTATCAATTTTATCAATATCTTGTGCGCATCGCAGATGCTGATGTTATCTCTTTGTTACGTATGCTTACTTTTTTAGAAATGTCAGAGATTCGTCAAATTGAAAAAGATATGAAAAAACCTGACTATGAACCCAATGCAGCTCAAAAAAAACTTGCTAGTGAAGTAACTCGATTTGTTCATGGAGAAGAAGGGCTGGAAATTGCTCTTAAAGTTACAAAAGGAGCAAGACCGGGTGCAAAAACGGTATTAAAGGGATCTGTTTTAGAAGAAATTTCAAAAGACATGCCTAATATTGAAATGGGAAAAGAACAGGTTTTGGGAAAAAAGTTTACAGAAGTTGCATCAAAAATAGGACTTGTTTCGAGTAAATCAGAAGCTCTTCGCTTGATTAAAAATGGAGGAGCTTATGTGAACAATGATAAGATAGAGGACCCTTTCTTAGCATTTTCAAAAGAACATATCATTGATAAAATCTATTTGCTTTTAGGAGCAGGCAAAAAGAAAAAAATCTTGATTCGTTTAAAAACTGTGGAGTAACTTTCGGTATAGATGAAAAAGCACTTGTATGAAAATCAACAACATAAGAGAATTACGATTTAACGACTATTGTTAAATAAGGAGTTAGGGTATGGCAACGGTAACGAAGAAAAAGCTGATTCAAAAAATATCACAAGCTCGTGGATTACATCCCAATGATGTTAGAAATGTGATTCAAGCGTTTTTAGACGCTATGACAACTTCTCTTTCAACGGGGGATCGTTTGGAATTTCGTGATTTTGGTGTCTTTGAGGTTGTAGAAAGAAAGCAAAAAATTGGTCGTAACCCTAAAAATGCGAGTGTACCTATTGTGATTCCAGCTCGAAAAGCTGTAAAGTTTACGCCCGGAAAAAAAATGCGTAAATTGATTGAAGTTCCTAAAGAAAAAGTAGCTAGATAGTTAAAGAGGGTGCTATATGACAGATTTGGCTGTAATCTTTCGTAAGTATTACCGAACTCATTTTAGTCTTGATGAATGGTCTGAAGAGCTTTTTTCTTATCTTCATGACAAACGCATTCAAAAAATGAAAGTATGTGAACTTTTAAAAAGCCTTGAAAAAGAAAGCACCTCTTACCAACATCGTGTCGAATCTTTAAAAGGATTCATCAGTGTTTTGTTATTTACATATCCTTTTTGCGCATCTTACAAAGAACACTTAGTTCCTTTTGCTAAACGTCTTTTACAAAAGACAATTTTTGATGATTTTTCTTTAGTCATCGTTATGAAAAAGGTCATTTCTTATTTTTTAGAGCTTAAAGAAGATTCTTCAAAGATTGCTTTCTCATTAGTTCCGGAAGAAAAACTTTATTTAGATGAATATCGTTTCCCATCTCCTTTAATGAATATACAAACGGCTCTTTTATGTTCTCTTTTGGCTGTTATAAAAAAAGAAGAGGGAGCTAAAGAAAGTGCCTTAAAAATAGCTGATTTTTATTATGAGTTATTAGATGAAGACCGGTATCCTTATTTAGGGTTTTGGTCTAAAGATTTTGAGCACAAAGAGAGTGAGCTTTTACTTTCCTACTATCTTCTATTCTATAGTAGCTATCATCTGTTGCATCAAAAACGATTTGAGCATACATATTCCCATCTTTTAAAAAGAGCTGAAGAAAAAATAGCTATAAAGAAAATAAAGGCGCCCATTTTTTTAACTCTGCTTTCTATTTTTATCAATAAGATAAAAAAAGAGCCTCCTGCTAATTTTGAAGAAAAAGAACATTCTCCCAAAGCACTTATTTTTCAACCTGATTATGCTTTAATTGGATGTAAATCAGAACAGATGAGCGCGCTTTTGACTTTGAATGGTATAGGAACAGGAATAGGTTCTTTACAATCGAAAGATATTTATATTAAAACATTTGGTCCACAGTCATTTCCTTTAGATGGATCGAAAGGATTTGGAATTTTTAGCCCTGCCAGCAAAGAATCTTTTAAAGATTTTTCTTTTACCGAAAATTCACTGAAAGGATGGCTGAGAATTTGTAAAAAAGAAGAAGCAACAGATGGTAAAGTTCATATTCTTCCTGATAAAATATGGATGCATGTCGACTCAAAAATTGCTTTCAATAAGATCGATTTGAACGTGCTTTTCGAAGGTCTTACAAAAGAAAAAATGTCTTTTGCTTTTTTCATTAATGCCCAAGAATTAAAAGTTCAAAATCGAATCATTCACCCTAAAAGTTTGGATCGTTTTGAAGGTAAAAATACAAATGTTCAAATTGAGGGAAAAACATCTTCGCTTCAATTGAGTACTGAAAAAGAGCAAATATTCCATGTCCTTCCTTTAGCCGGAGAGGGATTTTATTGGGATGCAGATTTTTTAATTGCTATAGAAGCAACTGAAGAGCCTCTTTCATTAAGCATTACAAGTATATAGTACTTCCACTTCAAAAATTGGCTTTTTGACCGTGCTAAAACCTCTCAAAATTCTCATTTTTGAATGAGAATATGCACAGTAATTCATTTTTTTGCTGAATAAAATCTTTTCTTTAGTAAAATCAATCTTTAGGATGAGCTATTTAGCAAAAGGCATAAATAAATTTTTATTCCCTGTCGCGCAGTAAGTAGTTCTTAATAGCAAATCCTGAGAAAATGTCTTCAAATTATTTTAAGTAAATGGTTTTGAGGATTTTGAAATTATTTTTTATATAATGAAATCAAAAACATCAAAATCCTGAATTTTGAATCACGATGGGTATAATATACAGAGCTTCAATTGCATCGAAAATATAAAAATTATAACTTTATAATTAAGTTTAGAATTAAGATTGAAGTTTAGTGGTTTTTTATAGATAATTATGACGATTTTTATAAATTCAATACATTAGGAGTGTAAAGTTTGAAAGCACCAAAATTAATTTTAACGGGAGCTTTGGCTTTATTCGGATTGATTACGATCACCGCTGTTCTAAAAGGCCCTAAAAAGAAGCCTGAAAAAGTTGTATCTTCAAAAGATATGATCGAAGAAATCCAGATTATCTCGATGGAGGAAAAACCTTCTGAAACTCAAAATCTTCCACAAACCTCTATAGCTGAAGCGCCCAAAGTTGAACAGATAGTAGAAGTTATAGAAGATACAAAAGCAGAAGATTTTCCTACAGATGATCTCATTGACAGACTTTTTGCAACCGACTCTTCTAAACTTCCTATTGTAGAAACATTAACATATACAAGCCGTGTTCCTTGGCTTTCGGGTCGGCCTGCTTGGATTTCAGATTACGCCTCTCACTATGCAACTTCTCGCCATTTCATCGCGCGAAGCCTTAATAAAAAAGCTGATTATTTCACACAAAAAATAGCTCCTGGTGATCGTTTTAACGTCCTTCGAACTGATGTCAATATTCAATTTCATCTTGTTATTGATTTATCTCGCTGCAAACTTTTCTTTTACTGTCATGATTTAGATAGCAATGACTATACCCTTTTAAAAACGTATTCCGTTGGTTTAGGTCGAAAAGATTCGGTGAAAAAATCAGGTTCTTTAACACCTATAGGCAAATATTTACTGGGAAGTAAAATTGCGATTTATAAACCTGGGACAATGGGATACTTTCAAGATCAAAAAACGGAAATGGTTCGTATTTTTGGAACAAGGTGGATTCCTTTTACAGAAGAGTTAGAAAATTGCTCTGAACACCATAAAGGATTTGGTTTGCATGGATCTCCATGGATCTTGGATGCGAATGGAAGTCTTATAGAAGATCGAACTCATATCGGTAAATATGATAGTGATGGATGTATACGTTTAAATGAAGAAGACATTGAAGAGCTCTTTGCAATTATTATTACAAAATCTACAATCGTAGAGCTTGTAGATGACTTTCATCAAGCAAGCATAAAAAAATAGGAAGTATTTTGAGTATCTTACCGCATGAGAAACAAATTATTGAATACGAACAAACGCTTGAGAAGCTAAAAGAGCAATCAGAACCGCATTCTCTTTTACCGCAAGAAGAGGTAAAAAAACTTGAAAAAAGGCTTAAAAATCTCAAGGAAAAAGTCTATTCAAAACTGAATGCATGGGATCGAATTCAGATTTGTCGTCATCCCAAAAGACCTCACACATCTGATTACATACAAGCCGTATTTACTGATTTTGAACAAATTTTTGGCGATCGTACTTTTTCTGATGATCATGCCATTATGATGGGGTGTGCTTATCTTGAAAAACAAAGATTTTTTGTCATTGGTCAAGAAAAAGGAAAAGATACAGAAAGTAGATTGTATCACAATTTTGGAATGCCTCATCCTGAAGGATATCGTAAAGCACTTCGTGGGATGAAACTTGCCGAAAAATTTAATATACCTGTGATCTGTTTCTTAGATACACAAGGAGCTTACTGTGGTCTTACTGCAGAAGAGAGAGGGCAGGGCTGGGCGATTGCGAAAAATCTTTTTGAAATGGCAAGACTGGCTGTGCCTATTATAGTTATATTAATCGGAGAAGGGTGCTCAGGTGGTGCTCTTGGAATTGGTGTGGGAGATCAGATTGGAATGTTAGAGCACTCTTACTATTCTGTTATTTCTCCTGAAGGCTGCGCGTCAATTCTTTGGAAAGATCCAGCTAAAAATGCAGAGGCTGCATCTGCTTTAAAACTTCATGCGGAAGATCTTATTCAGCATGGTATTATAGATGAAATGATCTCAGAGCCTTTGGGTGGTGCGCATCATGACCCTGAAATCGTTTTTAAAAATGTATCCAATTTCATTTTGAAGAGCTATACTGATCTCAAAGATAAACCTGTGGAAATACTACTAGAAAAGCGGTATCAGAAATTTCGGGAAATAGGAGCTTTTCATGTAGATTCCAATGATAAAAATCATGAATCTTCTCCTCAAAGCAGCGATACAAAATAGCAAACACTTAACCCTTGCTATTCTTACATTCCTTACTCTTTTCTTTGCTACTATTGCCAATCAAATGGAAATGTTTTCTCTAGGACTTTTAGCGAATACAGGAACGGACTTTTTTACTCTTTTTGGAGAAAAAGAGGGGAGTAAACTGGTAAGAGCAGAAAATGTCTCTTTAGAAGATATAGAAAAAAGATGGGAAAAAGTTGATAAGAACCATACGGGACTTATTTCAAGAAAAGATGCCACTTTGTATCTTGCAAGAAAAAAAGATGGTAATCCTTTAAATGTAATACTACGAGCAGTATCTGAAAGATTGGATATTCAAAAAGACTTTCATTTGCTTGTTGTTGTGCTTGTTTTTATCGCAATTTTTAAGGCGTTGACTCTTTTTTCTTCACGTTATGTAACACAGCTTTTATCGATCCGCCTTACCCGTGATTTACGACTTCAATATTTTGAACATATTCAATCCCTTCCTTTGAGTTTTTATCAAGATTATAACGTTGGTTCACTCACTTCAAGAGCTGTTGGTGATGCAGGACAGATTGCTTCTTCTTTAAACTCTTGTTTAACAAACTATCTGCAGACACCTTTTGTGATCATCACTACTTTAATGATGTGTTTTTATCTATCATGGCAGCTATCTCTCATTATTTTTATCGGGATGCCTTTGATTATTATTCCTATTGTTATTTTAACCAAAAAAGTAAAGCACCTAACACGCCAGCTTCAACAAAATCAAGAGTCTTTTACTTCTGTACTTTTAGATTTTTTATCAGGTATTCATACGGTTAAGATTTTTGCTATGGAGCTTTTTGCTCTTAAAAAATATAAAGAACAAAATACATGCATGGCGAAAATAGAGGAGAAAAGTGCAAAATATAGCCTTCTTACAAGGCCCGTTCTTCACACGATTACAACAACTTGTCTAGCTATCGTCGCTTTGTTTGGTCTTTATGTTTTACATATCTCTGTATCGCAGCTCATCGTATTTTGTGGCCTTTTGCATCTTTTTTATGATCCTGTGAAAAAATTTGCGGAAGAGAATACAAATATTCAAAAAGGCGCTGTTGCGGCTGAAAGGATGTTTGAAGTGCTGCATATCCAACCTGAAATTAAAGATGCAGAAGACGCTGTGGATATTTGTTCATTTAAAGATGAAATTGAATTCAAAAATGTTTCCTTTAAATATGGCAAAGATTGGGTTCTAAAGGATTTAAGTTTTACAGTCAAAAAAGGGCAAACAGTTGCTATTGTAGGACCCACAGGGGCCGGAAAATCAACCATCGTGCAGCTTTTACCAAGGCTTTATGATGTTCAAGAAGGAGAAATACGGATTGATGGAGTACCGATTCGTAAGCTGAAACATAAATCTCTTCGAGAAGTTATTTCTTTTGTACCGCAGAAACCCTTTTTATTTTTAGATACCGTATCTGAAAACATAGCCATTGGAAAAGAATATACTAAGGAAGAGATTGAGCAGGCAGCTAAAAAAGCCCATGCACATGAATTTATTGTAAAATTATCTGAAAAATATGGAAGTATTTTAGCAGAAACAGGAAAAAATCTATCGGGAGGACAACAACAAAGGCTTGCCATTGCTCGTGCTCTTGTAAAAAAAGCACCGATTTTAGTTATGGACGAAGCCACGTCTTCTTTGGATGCGATCAGCGAAAGTAAAATTCAAAAAGCTATTGTAGATTTACATGGTGAAGTTACACAAATTTTAATTGCGCATCGCTTATCTACCATTGAGCATGCGGATAAAATTATTTATTTAGAAAATGGATGTAAAGTAGGAGAAGGGAGTAAGGAAGAACTGCTCATAACCTGTGGACCTTTTCGTTTAATGTGGGAAACCTTTCACCGAACTCAAGAATCTCAAAAAGTCAATTTTTGAACTCTCTTAAAAATATCTAAATAAATTCAAAAATTGTTTGACAAGCATGTCTGGGATCGATTATCAGAAATAATAAACTTATTTTTTAATCTCTGTTATGCACAAAAATGGTTTATGAATTTAACATATGAAGAATTGTATGGAAAAAAAGAACACAGCTTCCTTTCATCAAGAGTTACTACAAATTTTAAGAAAAGAAGTCAAAAAAAAGCCTGGAAAAAAGTCTTTAAAAGTATTGGAGACTCTCGACTTATATGAAAAAGGAGAGTCTGATTTTTCTTTTATGATTGAGAATTATCAAGCGCTTGCTCAACAACAAGACACACAAGATTTAGAGCAAAAATTAGTTTCGTTTCTTTCTTGGTCAGAATATAAAAAATTAAACCTGAGCTATTGTACATATCCTAAAATGTTAAGAGGTCTTCCAAGGGTTTTTGATCGAGACGATCCAACACATGTACAGATTAAACACAATTTTACTGATTTAAAAAGCTTACAAGCTCATCTAATCGATAAAGCACGGATAAGTCTGTATCAGGATATGTCTTTTGAAAAAGAAAAAGTGGTTCTTTTGACGTGGGTGATGAATGATGGATGGGGAGATCTCATTACGCAACTCGAAATTTCTGAGATTTTGCAAGAAAATATCAAAAATATTGATCTTCATTTAGTGACCCTTCTTTTTAAAGATGTAGAAATTGACCCTAAGAATGCAACTCTTCACAAAGTTTTTTATAAAAATGAAAAAGATCTCAAAGCAAACTTTTTCAAAGATGATCTGATAGAGCATATGAGCACTGCTTCTTTAATTTTGCAGTCTCCCACCTGTTTTCCTGATACAGAGGAACTTTTAAAAAGAATACATGCTAAAGGAAATCTATTTCCTAAACATGAAGTAATAGGACAATATGGATTTAGTGATTCAAAAACATTTCATCCTTTAAGTGATGCAAGATGTATGGGGCTCAATTTTTTAGAGAAGGGGATTCTTTTAAAAAAATATCCCAAACCTCAAAAAGAAGATCTTTTACAGTTAGACTGTAAATTTCTTCTTCAAGAACAAACGACAGAAGAGGTGACAAACTATTTTGATACTCACTCTTTAAACTTGATGTATCCCTATTCTGCTGAAGGTGTTTTCTTGTATCTTTACAGTGTTTTAGGAAAAAAACAGCAAGAAAAAAAAGATCTCGATTTTGTAGTAGTTTCTTATGGAAAGTTGTTTGAAATGGTGGAGAAATACGCCAGTACAAAGAGTTTTTTCAAACAGTTTAAGATTCAAAAAATTGAGATGCATGTAGATAACAAAGTCTATATTTTAGAAATTCAGAAAAAAAAGGGCAAAACTCTTCGCTTTTTTTGCCAAGATTATTTAAGCAAAAAGGATTTTCAGATTTTATTGCAGCTCAGTGAAGATTGTGTAATGGTCCGAGGAGATCGGAGTTTCTCCGAAGCTGTTTCTTCCAATCAGTTTTATTTTTATGATGCCCCTTTTCATGCTAAAAACTTTCTAAAAGATTTGATTTCTTTATCGGAGCATTATTTAAAGGAGTTTCCTGAGACTACTTTGTATTTACGCCTTCTTTTTGCAAATATCGATTTTAAAGACTCGAAAAAGAAAATGGTAGAGGAGGAGTTTTTTCAAAAAGATGAGCAAAATATAATGCAAAAAGCGAAACAATTAACGGAGCTTTTCTTAAATCCAAAGACAGAAGAGGGGATGAAAGTGCTCAATTCTCTTATTTATCGTTTTTATAATGCGAACCCTTTTATCACAAATTTAGTCAAAAGATCTTTAATTCATTTTCAAGTGCCGGAAATTGAGCAATATGAAAAAAAGAACATTTTGCAGCTCTTGGATCAAAAAGTTTCATTCAGTACGTTTATAAAAAATCTTCGTATTATTTTAAGTCCCTATAAAACAAGGGTTAAAGAAATATGTAAATAAATAATTTCCTTTTTTCTATAATAAGGTTAAGAGACCGTCTAATTGCAAGGTAGTCTCTAAGGGGAAGTAAATAAAAAAGGGGGAGGACATGGCAAAAGTAGGAGAAGGAGCTGTACCATCTAAACAGCCAGATCCAAATCAAAATCTTTCTAAAAGCGTGCAAAAATTTGACCAATATCTAAGTGAATATGACAAGTCTCAAAAAAAGGGGGACAAAGATTTAGCGCTTTCTCGTATGTCTAATCAGCTTTCTTTAATGGATGTTGCAGCTGAACAGGCCAAAAAAGAAATGCGGGTTCAAGAAGAAAAGGTGAAAAAGGACTTTGAGGCTTTTCAGAAAAGTCCAACTAAGAATAATGAAGGGGTTTTAAAGCATGATCTTAATACTTTGAAAGAGAGCATGCGTCACTAACAACCTGAGTTTTGGGTTTATTTCGCTTTTTTTAATTTATTTGAATATGAGCTTTAGGGTCTTACTAAACGGCCTTGATCATCTATTCTATATCCAAATCCAAGTGGGGGGTCTAGTTGTAGATAATACATGACTTTGTTCCAAACACCAAACTGCCTGGCTTTTTCTTGCTCTGGTGGAACCCTATGGAAAAATAGACAATTTGGGTTTTGACATGTTGTTCTCCTATCAGCATATCTACAGAAATTCCTGAATATACAATGAGAAAGATTAGCAGGTCCTTTTCCTAATTTAGGCACTACAAAATCACGCAATTCGTTTATAAAAGCAGTTTCCTCTTTTGAGAGTTGCTGTTGTTGATATGATGGTGCTGCTGCTGGTGGTAGTGCTGCTGGTGGTAGTGGTGGTGGTGCTGGTGGTAGTGGTGCTGGTGGTTGCTGATAACCCTGGTAGTGCTGCGGCTGTGCTGCTGGTGGTTGCTGATAACCCTGGTAGTGCTGCGGCTGTGCTGCTGGTGGTTGCTGATAACCCTGGTAGTGCTGCGGCTGTGGTGGTGGCTGATGTTGGTGTGGTAGCTGCTGGAGATCGTGATGATGATACTGGTGGTGATGCTGATGATGGTGTGGTAGCTGCTGGAGATCGTGATGATGCTGCTGGTGGTGATGCTGCTGGTGGTGATGCTGATGCTGATGATGGTGTGGTAGCTGCGGCTGTGGTGGCTGATGTTGGTGTTGCTGATAGTCTATTTCT
>PVBE010146980.1_pt1 | contig 10913 bp, 11 predicted proteins | sample 1631181 | NCBI WGS metagenome assembly PVBE01 (sample SAMN08397723, study PRJNA350692) | Marine metagenome, whole genome shotgun sequencing project. | isolation source: water | place: Pacific Ocean | collected 2012-04 | reverse complement strand
GTCTAGGCAAGTCTAGGCAAGTCCTAGGCAAGTCTAGGCAAGTGGGCGGGAACCAGCAATCCTGGATTTCAGGCTACTGGCAGCTGGGCTAGGCAAGTCTAGGCAAGTCTAGGCAAGTCTAGGCAAGTCTCGGCAAGTGGGCGGGCACGGGAAATCCTGGATGTCAAAGCTAATTCCTTACAAGCCAAGTAAGAACCCCAAGCGCAAGCGCTGTTTGGGGAATATTGTATAGAATTGTAAATAAAAAGCGATCCAGCCTGGGGTGGACCCGAGCATTGTAACAGTGACCCGCGTGCGTTAGAGCCCCCAACACTTAAATCAAAATTGTTAAGGGTTCGCTGCGAATTTCGCATGGGCTTCCAGCCCCCCCGCGTGCGCTTTATTTTCAACTTTTGCTCAACGCTGTTCAGCTAAAAAATGTGAACGTGCGGTCCCGATTTGGGGACGCCCTTTTAGCTCCAGCTGGAAGGCCAGCCTGCGACTGGGCGCCGGGTTTCCCTGCAAGGACGGGAGCCCAGAGCCCAAGCCGCTCGACGCAACAATATTCAGGATTCTGTCGCGGTTCTGCCAGGCGCAAGCTTCCACGCCCGGCTCGCCTCCACTTTCGCCAGAGGCCCGTGCTTCCTCTTTTGGTTCTCCGGGGCGTTTGCAGCCCCCGGTCCCCGGTCCGGCCTGGGCAGCGGGCAGCCCCGGGCCCTGCATCCTTTTTGTCATACGCCTAACCCTGAGGCTCGTTTGAAGCCTTCTGTAGCGTCCAGCACTTGTTAGCAAAGCTAAAAAAAGGAGGAGGGAGGAGGGAGGGTGTGGTGTGTGTGGGGAGTGGGGAGGATGTCCTTACGTGAACCCTTATCTAGCGTGGTAATTGCTTACGGGTTTCTTATCGATTGTCTTATGGGGTCTGCGATTCCTACTGCGAGTCACTGGTGCTGCTTTTGTAGACTCGCGGTACCGTTGCCTAGGCTAGACCGCAGTCATCTTCAGTGTGGGGAAGCTAGTATTCGAGCCGCTAGACCGTCATCAGATCGTCGGACGCTTCTCTGGGTGACTTGTAATGAAATTCAAGTATCGCTTCGACAGTCTCAGCGAAAAATGACCGTCTGGCAATGCTACTTGGGGTCTTGTCGAAGTCACTTCGTTGGAAGTATTCTCGTTCGAATTATTTTTCCCAAATCGATAAGTGTTGGAAAGCAGATCATCGAGCGTTAATCATGCGGCCTTGTTTGTTGGAGCCACAGACCTGTTTGTGACCTGGCCGATCGGCCGATCCGTTGCGACGTGCTCCGTGAGAGCTGCAGCGCGGTCAACGGAAAATGATAAGAGGCGTAAATCAAGGCCTCAGACATGACCAGAGCTCCCAATGGATTCTTGCTTTTCTGTATCGATATTTCCTTGAACAACTTGATCCTTGGCTTTCCACAGCTCAGCCCTATATGAATTGAGTTTGATTTCTCAATCTTTCTTAATACTGACGGAGTTTTTGCTGATGGCATGTTCTTGCAAGGCGACTTCTTTGCTGGTATTCGGCCAGCAGGGCGGCCCCCAGGGCCACGTGCGCCTGTTCCTCGTCCAGCTGTGGCACCAGTCCCTGCGGCAGCTGCTGCAGCGCCTGCGGCCGCAGAGCTGCCGCCTGCGGGAGCCCCAGCGGTGCTTGGACCTCCTAGGCCGCCAGGTGGTGATCCTGGGGCTCCTGGGGCTGCAGACGCTGCAGACGCTCCGGGCCGAAGATCGCACAGAAAACCTCCTCTCGAAGGTTGGTCGAAACTCAATCCTCGTAATACTCGGAATGATCGGGTAAATTCCAACTTTTCAAGGCAGAACAATGATATGTTGAGACAACTCGCCGACAAAACAGAAGTTGTGGCGGAGGTTCAAAATACAGGAATGCGTGCTCATCTTCGGCGAACTTGGGCCAGAGGCGGAGATTCAGTGACAAAATCCAACAACTGGTTCCAGGGATATCAGCCGAGCGCTGCGGACAAGGCTCAGTGGAAGTCGAAGGCTTTCACAACCACGGTGCGCGAAACTAAAGTCCGGAGTTTCCAAATATCGTTCATAGGGAGTTTGAATAATGTAATGACTTGACCAACGAAAATCTTGACAATGGGGGTATAGTTTTGAACGTGTGGAAGTTGAGGAGCTGAGTGCTTAGTGCTTTTTCTCATCATTTGACTCCAATGGCGTTTTTGAATGAACAACCCACAGCCATGAACAACATTACGAGTGAGGCTAAAGAGTTGAAGTACAGATTTGCTTCTTTACAGGTGGTGCGCTAATAAGTGAGACAGTTCAGGCTGGCCATCGAGTTAGCTGGATACGCCGTTTCTGTTTCATCCTCTATCTGAACCCGCCCCCACTTAGGCTGTCTGGGCGCTCTGCTTTGCGAGCCCAGCCATAAATGAGCTACGTCTGCTACTACTCGTAAAGCTGTCAAGTGCCAAGGTACACTGGCAGCTGCTAATATTTTCCTCTCGACACCCAGGTGGGTTTTGATGGGACACAACAATTCGAATTGGAAACAGTTCTTCATCAAGTGGCGGAACTGGCGGAAGGGCAAGAAGTGCCGGAATGTACAACTACCAAGGAGAAGAAGCTGGCGCGACAAAAGGAGCGTGAATAATTTGCGGATATGATGGTAATCGACGGTGGGGACAATTCGGTACGGGAGAAACCGGCAAGCGAGGACAAGAAGGCTGATGAGCAGGAAGCTACTGCGAGAAAACGGAAGACGACGAAACACAGTTTGGTTTCAACTTGCCAACTAATGTTGTCTAGTGCCAACGATTACGAGACTCCGGAGGACTGGGTAACCGAATGGTTTGCGATACCACCACGTCCGATGGGAGATGAAAAACACGCACAGCTTGGGCGAGCGCTCATCGACAGCCTCGAGACTTACGTTTTCGGGGCTTCCTTTGACGACTTCTTGAATGGTGTCCTGCCCTTCCTGCATGTTCTGCATTTCAGCTTTTCCTGCGATGGGGCAACGAACAACGCATGCTTTTTCGATAAATTTGAGAAATGGATCACTTTCTCTGCCACCGCTGAACGATTTTCATGCACAATGACAGCTTACAAAGCTTGGTGCAACCTTCGCAAATTCGGACGCACTGGCGTGACTCTACTGAAGAGGCTGAACGTCGAAAAGCATTTGTATGCCTTCAGTAGGCTTTTCAGGCAATCAAAGCCTCGACGCACATTGAGGAAGACTCTGGAACAGCTGGTAGACATCGGCGGGAACTTTGTTTACAATTGCACGATTCTGCCCATAGCAAACTTGCGAGAACACTTGGACACATTGGCAGAATTACTTACCTTGACTTGGGGAGAAGATTGCAAAGAGACGGTTGGCTCCAAAGTGGCACGCCTGGATGCCTTCCGCAACATGTGGAGGTTTTAAGTGGAAGGAGGGAATATCTTCAACGTGCGGGAGCTTGGGCACCTTTGCAGTCGGCGGGCTTGCGGGAACTCGTGCGGCAATGAGAACGAGTGCCGCAAGAAATTCAAACGCTTCATGTACGCATCTTTCTTTGCGAGCGAGATTCCGCAGTTCCAGACCGGAAGATGGAGAAAATTGATACCGAGTCTTAAGTTCCGGACCGAGGTCTTTGTATTTCTTGCGCCTATCATCGCGGCCGGCATCGCTGCGGTGAAAGTCGGGGATATTCACAAAGATGTCCGGGAGCGGCTAGGCAAACGCCTTGCAAATGCACTTCGCTGGGTCCAGACTCCCACGGCAATATTCCATTTACTCCTTGCGCTGTGCTTATTCGGTTGTATGGAGAAAGTTGTCACACTGATCTTCAACCTAAACAGCCGGAAAACTGAGGGCAATGCAACGGGCAAATCGGACAGAGGCGCAAAGAACCAGGAGGAGGACCAGGAGCCCCAACGATCACATGCCTTTTTGATTATGCGTGAAATCCGTTTACTCCAGAACTTTTTGTGGGTGGCTTTCCAGGATTCTGAAGATGGCGGAAGCACACCCTGGGATGTAGTGTCTGAGTTCTTCCCAGACAGTCATCCAGATAGCGAACGGCTCCGGATCATCGCGTGGGCGGTCCTACTGATTCTCTCGGAGCTACATCTCCGATGAGAGGTAGAGTTCTGCAACTATCCATATCGCCTTGTCCCGCTTGAGGCCGCCAAGTCGGACAACGTCTGGAAGGTGGCAGCCCAAAACTTGCTTGCCATGTGTCTTTGTTGCTTGCCCTTGATGGTCAGGGCCTGGGTGAAGCTGATCAACCGAGCTTTGGCTCATTCACCACTTGCGGCCGGTGTCGCCGATGGATCTTTGGCAGGGGCGATACTTAAACGCCTTGTGGCGCAATGGACATGTAGCCTTCGCGGCTCTTCACTTACCGAAGAATAATGGCATGCATTTCAAAAGAAACAGAAAAAGGCTGGTGCCTTTGTAGTAAGTTTCGAAACCCAAGTAGATGACGCAGTGGCGGAGGCAATCCAAAGAATGTGGGATGACAAAGGCCTCAGAGATTTAAACACCGCTCCACCAAGACTGCAGAAAAAATACAAGGCAACTAGACGAAAGAAAATGAAGCATGCGCGGAAAACCCAAAAGGGCAACCATGTCATGGACTGGTCCTGGGGGCAGATGACTGGTGCGGAAAAGGCAGCGGCTGCCAAAGACCCCAAAGCACGATCTGAAAATTTGAGGAGGTACAATGCAAAGTTTCAGGCTTTGCCGCTGGCGGAGCAAGTCAGGACACATGCATTTTCGCAAAACGTGTTTTGAGCATCAGCGCAATTCAAGTGCTAGCAGGTTTGCAGAAGGGTGTTGGTATTAGCTCCAAAGTGTTGCTTTTACAACGCTGACAGCGTAGGTGGCGGTTGTGATGGGTGATGCGTAATTTGCATGTGAACGTTTGCTGTGTGAAGCATGAAGCTTTGATAATTGTTTTGGGGAACCCGCAGGATCAAACACATCTATGTGGTCAAGCAAACAGAAAAACGACTGGGCTTGGGGGGCAGCACACCCAGTGTGAGGGGCAAGAACCAAAGGAAGAAGCAACAACTCCGAGAACGCTTAAAGCGTCACCATGCAAAGAAAAAGATGCAGATTCCGACGCCATTGAACCTTGGAGATGCGGACTTCCCACTGCGGGACGAATTCTTGGTGCAGTGGCGAGCCCGATTCGATTCAGAAGAACACCGGAACGACATTCTGAAGTACATTCAAGATAACATGACTGAAAATGAGCACGAATCATATGCCAACTTGATGGCAGATACACAATATCGCTGGATGAATGCCTTGCTGCTGTGGCGGAAGGTGAGACGCAGACAAATGTTTGGGCCTTTGGGGGAAGGGAAAAAAGTACGGACATGGGATGCAATCGAAACATTTTGTGAAGCGTTCAAAGGAGACGAGAAAAGCCTCAACGCATGCTATGAAGACCATTATGGTTTCTGCAGGGAAAATGATTCCCCCAATTCAGCGGTGCTCGAGATGTTCGCTACCCAAATGGCCAGAATCACTAAAGCGATGCCGGCACTTTTGCAATACTTTCAAGTGTTTGTATTTTCGGCGGAGTTGCCGGGAGGAGATGCAGAAGGGGGCGCAACTCGACGCGTAATCCAGTATTCTTTGCAAATGGGTGGCCACGGCGGAAACTTCACAGTGCAAACATACATACCCTGTTCTATCGAAGGCCAAGACGAGCACATGGTGGATGGAGTCGCTTTTGTCTACAAAGATGTCGATGCGACACAACCGCCTTGCTGTGTTCAACTTACCAGCAGAAAGCAGCTGGAAGACCTTCCCCTGGATGATGGCGGTCAAGAATTCATTTTCGGCAACATCCATACCACCAGCCAGCTGTGGTCTTTGCTCCAGGCAGTCCACCCTACAAACAAGTGGGCCAAGACCCAAATCGAATCTGAGCACCTTGGTGGCGGCAGAATGCGCTTGCTTCGGCCGGTGATCGCGGAGGCCGCTGATCCTGTGGCGGTAGGTGGGGAGGAAGAAGTACCAATGAAGAAGGATGAAAAAGAACCTCGAAAACCTACTGTGGCGGAAAAGCTTGGAAAAGCATTTGGGTCAATGTTTGGGGGCCAGGCATTGGCAAAACAGATGCGAAGTTTGGCCAAGGAACTTCGGGGGAAGGAGAAGAAATCTCACCCCACAATCCACGAGGCAGATTCCACCAGTGGCTCGGAATCAGAATCTGAATCAAGCGCAGAGGAGGAGTGGAGCTCTTGCAGCAGCAACAGGGGAGGAAGTGATACCGGTGACAGTGACCAAGGCTTGGTGGGCGATGGCGATGGTGGTGAAGCAGCAGCGGAGGGCCACGGTGACTATGAGTGGTGGGAACCTCTAGACCCAGATGGTGCGGCAATGCCGGCCTGGGCCTTGGCCAAGCACCGTGCTATGTACGGCGGGTTGTTGATGAAGGACGGGAGTCTTGTCAAAGAGGATGGCAAAGAAAAAGGCGGCGAAGTTTCAGGCCACGTTGAAGCGAATGACAGAGGCGAAGCAACGCCAAAGAAGAGGCGAGTTGGAGACAGAGAAGCGGAACTAACATCTGCAGACATATTTGATGCCTCTGGGACAGAGAAATTGGGAGAACTCCGATTGCAGCGGAAGGAGAATAACTTTATAATTTGCTGCGATCGGTGCAGGCTTAGGATCTCCAAGAGGTTCACAAAGTGGGAAGGAAGAGGGTACCGACCGCAAGGTCGGCCGGTTGGTGGCGCAGTCGCGCTGCTCCAGCGCGGGTGCCCTGGAACACCGACAGAACACAAAGACTTGTGGGCGATGCTCGCGCACTCCGAGCGCCGGTTTGGGAGAGACCAGGCCAACAGACAAGAGGACATGCGCCCATTCCTGGACGAAGAAAGGGATGTTATATCAGATGAAGAGGACGACAGCGAGCCAGAGATGCCACCATAAGAGCACACCAATGCTGGACCAACTGCAACCAGCAAATTGGGTTCGGTTATGACAACCGGGACGACTTTTTGTCTGAAGTCGCCTTACGCACGAGGCGAGGAGGAATATATAACAAGTATCTCCGGTTTGCGCGCATTCCGTTCTTTTGTGCGCTTCCCGAGTTTCAGCCCCCCAGAAGTCTGTAATATGTGCTGTTGGAAGCAGCATCATGGGTCCGTATGTGGTCCAACTTGGAAGACACACCAGACAGTCATGCCATGTGGGAGCTAGTCTGTTTCAGGCCAGCTCGCTGCAAGGCACGGACGACAAGACCTCAGACATTTTCTTTGGCGTGGTCGGCGCTTCGCGCCGGGTTCTATGCGAAGAGCTTCGAGGATGAACCAGTTGTGTAACTCTTGAGGACGCGCAACGCAAACAACATGCCTTGGCGAATCTTGCAGTGCGCACTGTACAGAGTTCGAGCGTTCGAGCGCTTGGAGTCAGCATCTATGATTGGTCGATTAAGTAGCGACATTCTGAGAGAAGATTGTTTGACATCGTGCTGATCCTATCGAGCGCACTCAATTTTTGTCCGAGCATTTCTTCATATGCTACTGCCATCACAGTCACATTCGGATCCTCTTTGTCTCCTCTTTGCATGCACCAGGTTGCAAGCAACGCGAATTCTTAACGCCCGACCAGGGGCCAGGGGCAAGCTGGAGTTGGTGTTTACTACTATTTGCGTGATAAGCGGCCGCGCTGCAGGGTGGTTCGATTTTGTGTCAGGTAAGAAGCGTTATAATCTCGCAACGAAACAGTGTAGAAAATGTTTGCACCAAATGTGCATCAGCGCCTTGTCTCCGATAGGCTTGCATTATTGAAGCGGCAGATGCACATCCTCATTGTTTGCATGGCCGACCCATGGAATCCGCCTAGGAATCCCTAAGGGAATCCGCCTAGAAATTCCAAGGGAATGCTAGGAATCCCCAGCCGACCCTGGGAAGAATCCCCAGGGGGAATCCGAGGAATCCGCCTTAGGAAATCTTAGGAATCCACAAAACAATCCTATGAAGTCCCCCTGAAGAAATCCTAGGAATCCCTACGGGAATCCTAGGAATCCCGAAATGGATAATCTTAGGAATCCATAAGGGAATGCTAGGCATCCCAAATAGGAAATCCTAAGAATCCCGAAAGGGGAATCCTAGGAATCCCTGGATCCAAATATTAGGAATCCCTGCGGCAATCCTCGGATTCCCTGGTAGGAGGTTTCCGAATCGGAATCAAACTGATATTCCCAAAGCCACTCTGGTTCATGGAGGTTCTCCATCCTGCGCCGGGTTCTGTGCGAAGAGCTTCGAAGATGAACCAGTTTCGTAAATAACTCTTGAGGACGTGCAACGCAAACAACATGTCTTGACGAATCTCGCAGTGTGCACAATATAGAGTTCGAGCGCTTGGAGTCAGCATCCAGGATTGGTCGATTAAGTAACGACATTCCGAGAGAAGATTGTTTGACATCATGCCGATCCTATCGAGCGCACTCAATTTTTCCAAGCATTTCTTCATTATGCTACTGCCATCACAATCGCCTTCGGATCCTCTGTGTCTCCACATTGCATGCATCAGGTGGCTAGGAGGGGCCAAGGGGGCACTGACAGCACCCAAATTGTATCCTTCATGCCGATAGCTTAGGTGTTGGCGGTCCGCCAACACATAAGCTTGCACACTTGTTTCGATTGCATCTGTTTTCACTTGTGTTTTCATGCGTTTTCACGTGCACACTTGTTTCGATTACACACATGTGTTTCTGAGGCATTGTATTATCGTCCGCGGTGTCGGTTGTTCAGCTTCCCTTCGCACACAGAGACAATTCAGCAACATGGCACCGAAGACTTACATCGAGACAATCGAACGGCATGAGTATATGACTGAAGAGCAGTTCATCCATCACAGAGCTCAGAAGGACTACATCTCTCGGGACGATTCTCGAATCGAATGGGCCAGATTGATAAGGAGTCCTGAGGCACGCACTGACGCAAATGGGACCGTGCGAGTGTTGGTGCTTTTGTCGCGCAAGCGCCGTGTTGTCTCGGAGGAGTGATGATGTGTGTGTGTGTGTGTGGGTTAGCCCCCCAAAAAGACGATCCCCGATGAGATTCACGTAGTAGTATTGCGGAGGTGGAGGTTTCCGAATCGGAATCAATCTGGTATTCCCAAAGCCATTCTGGATCCCAATCTGATATTCCCAACGCCCGAGCAAAATATATAAACGAAATCCGTTGGTTTCACGCAAGGAATATAACGTTGTTTGCATGCCAGCAACAGCGAGCATTGGCTGGCAACTTAAAACGCATATTGAAAGCTTCTGGCCACCAAGGCAACTTTTGAGGCGGAACAAGAACGAGGCCCGGATGTGGGAAGGATCCCTAAGATTTCCTAAGGCGGATTCCTAGGATCCCTTTAGGGATTCCGAGGATTCCTAAGACTTCCTAAGGCGGATTCCTAGGATTCCCCTATGGATTCCTAGGATTTCTTCAGGGGGAGTTCAGAGGATTGTCTTGTGGATTCCTAAGATTATCGTTTTAGGGATTCCTAGGATTATCCTAGGGATTCCTGAGCTATAACGACCGGGCATGCTTCTGTCGGTGTGCGATTTTGGTGTCCTGCTGAAACAGGTTTGGGTGCTATCAAAACCGATGTACATATTGTTGCTCTTTGAGCAGTAGTTGCAGGTTTCCGACGACCTTAACAAGTTCACGGGAAGTCTGTTAGACAAAAGAGTGAACGTTAAGTGCGCTGTTTAGAGTTTAGAGCGTGGATTTCAATGGCAGTGCCATAGACACTCCGGATGCTGGGTTACTGCGCCTTGCTGAGTCGATCGAAATTGAAGACGTCATGTGGTATGTCACCTCTTGCCTTGAGAGAGCGCCAAAACCATCCAAGCGCGTAAATTTGAGTGGACCGCCTCATTGCTCCCGCGAAGCGCTTGCAGGAGTTCGCGCCGCACGCATTCGCATAAGCGAAATTATTTTCGAGACACAGCAGAGCGCCGCGACCATCGCCTCGCATAGAAATTCCTAAAGGTCTTTAATACATTTGCTTGGCAATTGCAAATTAGCTTGCCATGTTTTCAAGGAGGGGTGACTGGCTGAATGCTAGGGCCTCAGGCTGTCGCATTCACAGCCTCAGCCACACACCGCCAAAAGCAGCATCATTTGAGCACCATTGTGGCCCTGGGCCGTGAAAAGGCTTTGGCCCCTGGGTGGGTTTGGCCTGTTGGCCCGTTGGCCCTGGATTGGCGCAGTGGGCCGGGCCAGGCCTGCGGGACACAAGGCCTGAGGCGGCCCGCCGGGATGCGTGTCCTGGCGCCCCCCTCCAGGGGGGCTCGCCGAGATGGGTGTCCTGGCGCTCCCCTCCAGGGGGGCCTGCCGGGATGGTTGTCCGGGCGCCTCCCTCCAGGGGCGCCCGCCGGGATGGGTGTCCCGGCGCCCCCCTGGGGGGGTCCGCTGGTGAAGGCTGCCTTGGGGGTACCCTCGAGGGGTCTTGGCTGGCGCTGCGACAAAGTGCGCATCCGGTCCGGCTTTGGGTTTAGTTGCTTTTGGGGCAGTCCAGGGGCGCCCTGGCACGCAAATCGTGGCACGTGCGTTTTTCTGATCCAGGCCTTGGAATTTGGGGCACCCGCTCGCAGGTGTAACTTAACGTGCGTTTGTTTTTTTTCGGATGCTCAGAAAAAAACTGAAGCACCCCAATTTAAATTTTGAATTTCTGCTCCAAGTTTCGAGGCTCTCGCATCCGTTTGCCTGACCCCCCCCCGTGCGTTTTTCTGCCGTTCAGCGGGCGTCCTCGCTGAATCCCCGTGCGTGTTTCTGACACCCGCGTGCGTTTTTCTGACGCCCCCGTGCGTTTTTCTGCTTGGCCACCTGAGCGGCTCCAAAAAAACGATATTTTGAAAAAGGGCAAATGTGCGTTGTATTTTTTCGGATGTTCAAACAAACTTAGGCACCCCAGTTTAAATGTTGACATTCTG
>PVBE012118626.1_pt1 | contig 10914 bp, 8 predicted proteins | sample 1631181 | NCBI WGS metagenome assembly PVBE01 (sample SAMN08397723, study PRJNA350692) | Marine metagenome, whole genome shotgun sequencing project. | isolation source: water | place: Pacific Ocean | collected 2012-04 | reverse complement strand
CGGCCCGCTGATCGCGGCCATGAAGGCGGCATAGGCGCTGGTCGGCTTCATTTGCGCCCGCATCCGGTCAAATCGCCGCTCAGAAACGAAAATCCATTCCATAGAACAATATCAGCCACTCAAATATCCAAATCCGAAAAAACCAGCCATCCAAACCCGCTCGTCCGTCGTATCGGAATTCAGCCAGCGTTTCTACACAGCCTGGGTCAAAACCGACTGTTTTCAGCCAGTCCGATCATGGTCTGCTCTTTCCCCTGGTAACGGACATTAAAATTGGAAACGTCGATTTGGTGCGGCAAATGCCTGGTCCACCCCTCACTGCGGAAGTTAGATGAGGTCGCCGCTGACAGCGGCTGTTAGCCAAGACGAGACTTGCCGAAGAATCTAATGCACGGAAAATCGCCATTGCATATTGGCGCAGTTTTGTCATCTCGTATTCCCTTGTCGTTCGGCGCAACACACAAATATAATCAACCCGATATTTCGGGATCAGCTCGACTCATTCTGATGATTCCGCACATGGCTTACTCGATGGCGCGCTATTTCCATCGCGATGGAGGCAGTTTGATGAGCACGAATTCTTTGCAGACAAAGGCGGCGGCGTTCGCCGCGTTGCATGAAGGGTCGGAAATCCTGGTATTACCGAATTGCTGGGATGCCGGCAGCGCCGAGCGCTGGCCGACGCGGGATTTCCCGCCCTGGCAACGACCAGCGTCGGAATTGCCTTCTCGAACGGCTATGCCGACGGCCACAATATTAGCCGCGAAGAGATGTGCGCCGAGGTCGCCCGCTGCGCCGCCATCGTCGCGGTGCCGCTTTCGGCCGATATGGAAGGCGGTTACGGCGCGACGCCGGAGGCGGTTGGCGAAACCGTGCGCCAAGCGATCGCGGCGGGCGCGGTGGGGGCGAATATAGAGGACTCGATCACCGCCAATGACGAACCGATGCTCGACGTCTCGCTGGCGACGGAGCGCATACTCGCCGGGCGGGAAGCCGCCGACGCCGCCGGTATATCCTTCGTCCTCAACGCCCGAACCGACGTCTATCTCCATAATGCGGGCGCCCCGGCCGCGGCGATGTTCGACATGGCGGTGGCGCGCGCCAACGCCTATTGCGCGGCCGGCGCACGCTCTGCATTTGTACCGGGCGTGAGCGATTCGGCCTTGATCAAACGCCTCGTTGACGCCATCGAGGCGCCGCTCAACATCCTGGCCGGCCCGGCTTCGCCATCCACCGCCGAATTACAGGAGTTGGGTGTTGCCCGGGTGTCGATCGGCGGCAGCCTCGCCCGCGCCTGTCTGACGCTGATTGAAAACGCGGCCGCCGAACTGCGCGGCACCGGCACCTACGGCTACGCTGAAGACAGCTTCTCTAACGCCGTACTGAACCGGCGCTTCGCCGTACAGTGAGAAATATGCCCAGCGCCAGCTAAGCCACGCGCAGGGTCGGCGTCTCGTTGCTTGCCTGGCCGGGGATCGGCCAGTGGGCGGCGGTGCGGCGCTTGAGCATATCGCGGAACTGCGCCGTCGTTTTGGGCAACAACTCGCCCGAGCCCCAATCGACGATGACACCGTATTGGCGGATCAGATCGAGCTTGTCGAGCTCCTTGGCACGGTATTTGGCGGCGATTGATTCGCCGTCCTCATCGAGCCAGGCGTGGCGATTCTCACGGATATACTGGCGCTTGGCGTCGGTCGCGGCTTCATCGACCTCGTATTCCGCCAGGTCGGCATCGACTTCGCGGACGATGACGCCATAGTCCTTTTCCGCCCGCTCGATCGACACATAGCCTTCTCTCACATCGTCGCGAACGTTTTGGGTGGCGCGATCGAGCGGGTCGCCCAGTCCGCCGCCGCCGGCGGAGGGGCGCGTCAGAACATCGCCGGACTCGACCGGGACACCGGAAAAAAGCGAGCCCAGATAACGCTCGCCCTGGGTCCCCGGATTGACCCAGACGCCGTGCGGGATCGACGGCAGGCCGCCCCACAGCCCCCACGTGACCGAGCGTTCGCGGTCGCAGCAATAGGACACGACCGTGCGTTCCGCCTTGGTCAGCGTGACTCCCTTCTCGACGCCCATGCCGCCGCGCGATGCGCCTGGACCACCGGAATCCACAATCAGTTCGTGTTCGGTTGTGACCACCGGAGCCAGACGTTCCTGGCCCTCGAAAGGCTGGGTGCCGAGTTGGACGCCGAACACCGGCCCCGACGCGGCCCAGCCGTCTTTGCCGTTGCGCGCCCCCCAACCGCCGACCATCCAGTCGTACCACATGAAATATGGCCGGTCGTCCTTGCGCCCGTCGCGCCCACCGATTAAGAGATATTCCAGATTGAACGTGCACGCCATGGCACGCTCCGGCAGGATCTCCGCCCACAGCTCAAAGACGCAATTCATGATCTTCTCGAACGGGCCGGAGCAGAAGCCCGCGACCGGCGTCGGCCAATCCGCATTGACCACGGATCCAATTGGCCCGAGTTCGACCGTCACCACCCGGTAGAAGCCGGAATTGAGTGGAATTTCGGGCGACTGCATCTTGGTGCCGGCGACAATCGCGGCAAAAGCGCCGCCATAGCAACAATTGAGGAAGGTGGAGATGGTTTTCGGGTGCGATTTGGACAGGTCGTAATGCACGCTGTCGCCGTCGATCGTCATTTTGATGCGGATTGGGATCAGGCCCTCGCCGAGCACCGGATCGAAATCGATATAGTCCTCGGTCTCCCACACGCCGTCGGGAAGCTGCTCGACCTTGCGCCGCGTTAGCGTCTCGACATAGTCCTGCACCTCGGCGAAAGACGTTTGGATGGTTTCGACGCCATATTTATCGCAGAGACGGCATATTTCCTTTTCCGCCAGATTGCACGCCTCCGCCTGCGCCTGCAAGTCGCCGATGATGTCGTCGGGCGCGCGCGTGTTGTTGGCGATGAGCTCGGCAACGTCGGATAAATAGACGCCCTTGCTAAAGACGCGCACCGGCGTGATGCGCAGGCCCTCGGCCATGTGATCGAGCGCATTGACGTTGAACGAGCCCGGCACGGCGCCGCCGACATCGGCCCAATGGCCATTGGCCTGGGCAAATCCGAGGTGAATGTCGTTGTAGAAAATTGGCCGTACGATACGGGTATCGTTGAAATGCGTGCCGCCCTGATAGACGTCATTGACGACAAACGTATCGCCCGGGTGAATGTCGTCGCCGAATTTATTGATGACGGCTTGGGCGGTGTAATGCAGGGTGCCGACATGGGCGGCGATATCGCCGCTCCCTTGCATGACGGTGTTGCCCTCGGTATCGCAGATCGCCGATGAGAAATCGCGCGACCAGATGACAAAGGAATAGCAGGTCCGGAATATCTGTTCCGCCATTTGATCGACGATGTTGACATAGGCGTTTTTCAGCACCTCGAAAGTAACCGGATCGAGTGTGTAGCCTTCCTTATTTGCCTTGTTTGCGCTCACGGTCATGTACTCCTCATCTTCAAGCTATGCTCCACCGGCACTTCGATAACGATGGTCAGCGACGGATCGACCTCCGCCTTCAAGCCGGGTGGAACGAGAATGGTCGAATCGAGTTGTTCGATAATCGCCGGACCCTGCACGACCATACCCGTCTTTAGTTTATCACGGTCATAGACGGGGGTCTTGACCGCATTCGGCGTTTCATCGAATACGACATCGCGCTTGGAGACCGGTTCGGCGGGCGAGGAATCGCGCTCATGCACGGCGAATTCGGCCTTCGGTGTTTCACCGGTCGCCGTGACGGTGAGCCGATAAACCTCAACCGGCGCGTCGGGGCGGGAATAATTGTGCTCGCGGCCATGCTCTTCATGGAACAGCGTGACAGCATCATCGAGCGAGGTGATATTCTCCCCGACGTCGATCGACATGGCGCGCCATTGCCCGAGATAACGCATGTCAACATGACGTTGGAAGGACATGCGGTCTTCCGTCACACCCTCATGCGACAGGTGCTGGCGGCCTTCTTTCTCCAATTCCTGGAACGCGACGTCGACATCGGATGGATTTACGTCTTCAAGCGCGCTCAGATACATGCGCGAAATATCATGCTTGATATCGACCAGAAGACAGCCCAGCGCCGAGGTTACACCTGGCGCCGGCGGCACCAGCACCGTCGGGATGGAGAGATCGCGCGCCAACGCGACGCCATGCAGCGGACCGGCGCCGCCGAATGTCACCAGGGCGAAATCACGCGGATCGTAGCCGCGCCGGATCGACACCAGGCGCACCGCGTCCGCCATGTTGGCGTTGGCGACTTTCAATATCGAAACCGCGGCCTCTTCGAGCGAAAGACCGAGCGGGTCGGCGACGACGCGCTTGATGGCTTCCGCGGATAAGGATTTGTCGAGTCCCACCGCGCCGCCGGCGAGCCTGTCGCTGAGGCGGCCGAGAACGACATTGGCGTCGCAGTTGGTGGGTTCGACGCCGCCGCGCCCATAGCAAGCCGGCCCCGGGCTGGAGCCCGCCGATTGCGGACCGTTGCGCAACGAATGCGCGTCGTCGATCCAGGCCAGCGAACCGCCGCCGGCGCCAATTGTCAGGACTTCGATGCTAGGAAAGCAGATCGGATAGCCATATTCGATGTACCAATCCGTTGTGACCCGTAAATTGCCGCGGTCGCACAAAGACACGTCGGTGCTGGTCCCACCCATATCGAGGCTGATTGAGTTTTCGTAACCGGCAAGCCGCGCCACGAATCGGCTCGCGATAGCGCCGGCGGCAATACCGGACGCGGCAAGGCGGGCAGGAAATTTCTCAGCTCCCTTGCCGGTCATCACGCCGCCGCCGGAGTGCAGAAGCAGGACATCCTCGGTGTAGCCGCCGGCCGCCATGCGTTCGCCGAGGCGGCCAACATATTCGCCCACCACCGGAGCAAGAACCGCGTTCGCGACCGTCGTCGAGAAGCGCTCATGCTCAAAGATTTCGGGCATGATCTCGCTCGACAGCGAGATACTCGCCTCGGGCAATTCTTCCTGCAATATGTCGCGCATGCGCTCTTCGTTGACCGGGCTGGCGAAAGCATTGGCGAAACAAATGGCGACGGTGTTGACGCCGCGCTTGCGAATGATGCGCGCCAGCTCGCGCGCCTCGGTCTCGTCCACCGGTTCGATGACTTCGCCGGCATAATCGATGCGCTCGGTGACCACGAGCCGGTTGCGGCGCGGGATATAGGGCGGCGCCATTTCCTTGTAAGTGTCCCATAAATCATCGCGCGTACCGCGGCGAATCTCGATGACGTCGCGGAAGCCCTTGGTCGTGACCATGATCGCCGGCGGAAAGTTGCGTGTGATCAGCGCATTCGTCGACAGGGTGGTGCCGTGCGAGAAGAGAGCGACATCTTTCAAATTGACCCCGGCGGCCTCGATTCCGGCCAACACGCCATCGATGGGGTCCGCCGTGGTCGGCGTCTTGGCGACATGGATTTCTCCCGACTCTTCATTGAGAACGCAGACATCCGTGAAGGTGCCTCCGACGTCGCAGGCGACACGTACCGCCTCATTGGAGCTCTCGTTCATTGCTTTTCTTCCTCCTTAATTAGCGACCCGGAGCCGCGCGTTTTCTCTCGTCGGGATGTGAATCATGAGATCAAATACCCAGATACTCGTCGACGATACTTTTGTCGTGGAGATCGTCCGGTTGGATTTCGGCGATAATCTCTCCACGCTGAATAATGAGGATTCGTTGCGCCAGAGCGGCGATAAACGGCAAATTCTGCTCGACCAGAAGCACCGTCAAGTCGAGCGCCTTGGCCAGTTCGCCGAGCTTGCTCGAGATCTGGTCGATAATGGTGGGCTGGATCCCCTCCGTCGGCTCGTCCAGTAATATCAGCTTCGGCCTGCCGACAAGACAGCGCGCCAAGGCGAGAATTTGCTGCTCGCCGCCCGAAAGCGCCTGGCCCGGACGTTCCAGAAGATTTTCCAGGATCGGAAAATAGCCGAGCACATCCGGAATGGCGCTGCCACTTCTGCGCCCGAACTCGGCAATCTTGAGGTTTTCCAAAACCGACAATTGCGGAAATATGTCTCTCCCCTGCGGCACATAGCCGAGCCCCGAGCGCGCGCGACGGTATGGGCTATGGTGCGAGATATCCTTGCCGTCGAATATAATGCTGCCGCTGTTGGTGCGAATCTGCCCGCTCAGCGTGCGCAGAAGCGTTGTCTTACCCATGCCGTTATGGCCCAGCACGCCGATAATCTCACCGGTTTTGAGCGACAGGCTGATGCCGTTGAGGATCGGAATTCGGCCGTATCCGGCGTGAAGGTCGGTTACTTCAAGCACTGCCCGATTTCCCCAGATAGACGTCCAAAACGGTTTGGTTTTGTTGAATATTCGCCATCGTATCTTCGGCCAGGATCTTGCCCTGATGCAACACCGTCACGATATCCGCGATCTTGCGGATGAACTGCATATCATGCTCGACCACGATAATCGGCGTCGTCTTGTTGATCTCGAGAATGAGATCGGCGGTCAGGCTGGTTTCTTCGACGGTCATCCCGGCGGTCGGTTCGTCGAGCAGAATGATCTTGGGCTCCGACGACATCACCATTCCGAATTCCACCCATTGGCGCTGGCCGTGCGACAATTCGCCGACCAGATCATCCGCTACGGCGGTCAGGTTCATCTGCGAGAGCACCTTGTCGACGATCGGCCCGACGCGTTTCGGGCTGTGCCGAAAGCGTGCGGCGGCCCAGATATTTTCCCGCGTGCTGATGCCGTCAAAAACGTCCGGCACCTGATTTTTGATGCCGATTCCCATGCGGCTGATGGCGTGACGCTGCTCTCCCGAAATATCCTGACCTTCAAACGTTATGCGCCCGTCGCTCGGCTTCAGCTGCGCCGTGATCATTTTGAAAAATGTGCTCTTGCCGGCACCGTTCGGACCGATGACACAGCGCAGCTCGCCATGGCGCAGGCGGAAGTCTACGTCCTCGACCGCATGCACGCCGCCGAAATGCTTGCTCAATTTGTGCGTTTCGAGAATATATTCGTCCGCCATATTCGCCTCTTCATTGTCGCGCGGCCGTCCGAATTGCCGCGCGCCGATTCGAACATCAGAGCCAGGCCCATGCCGATGGTGGGTACAATGCCCTCCTTGAAAACCATTACGAAGACGATCAGAACCGGCCCGAGAATCAGGGTGATTTGGCCGACCCAGGACCCCTGTCCGAGCCAGGTTGTCATATATTCAATCGCCGCTGTTCCGACGATCGGGCCGATCAAGGTGGCTTTGCCGCCAACGATGACCCAGATCACCACATTCGCGGCCGATTCCAGATTCATTACTTCAGGCGCGATAAAATTGTTCCATACCGAAAACAGCGCCCCCGACAAACCGGCGACACCGCCGGCGATGACGAAGGCGCCAAGCTGATATCTTCGGCTGTCATAGCCAAGCAATTCGGTACGCCGCTCGTTTTCCCGGATGCATACGAGAATGCGTCCGAATTTGGTTGTCAGCGCCAGTCTGAGCCCGACATAAACCAAAATTAAAACCACGACGGAGAGATAGAAGACGCCGTCAATGAATAACTCGACGCTGGGGTTCCACGGCACTTGCAAGGATGGCACCAGGGAAATGCCGTTTTGCCCCCTCAGTTGGACGTCGCCGATGGTGTAATATTCACTCGATGTCGAGCGCATGGCTTTTTCCAGCACAAGCGTCGCCACCAGAGTGATGATACTGAAATATATGGCACTGATACGGCCATAGATCAGGAAATAGCCGAGAATGGCGGCGAAGATCATGGAGAATAGGATGGCGACGAAAATCGAGCCGGTGGTCTCGCCGGTATTGAGAGAGAGAACCGCGTAGGTATAGCCGCCGATGCCAAAAAATGCGGTTTGGCCGAAGCTCAGCATGCCGCCGAACCCCCACAGGAAACTCATGCTGAGGGCGAGCAGGCCGAATATGAAAATTTTCGACAGATCGAGCTGCAGGCCGAGATCCGCATATTCGGGCAGGGTCAGGAATATCGCCGCCGCCGCGGCGATGAAGGCCCACCACCACCATTTCGGCCGCTCCGAGGAAGGCGCCATCGCCATTATTTTTACGGCCACGGTTAGAAGCCTTTCTTGAACCGCCCGGTGATACCGAGTGGAAGCAGCTGCAGTAAAAGAATAGCCGATAGCAGGACGGTAATTTGAGCGATGACGGTGGTGGTAATAAAACCGACGGTGCCATCGATCGTGCCGAACAGGGCGGAGGCCGTCATGGTGCCCATCAATGGGAAATGGCCGCCCGAGATAACCGCGATAAAGGCCTTGGCGACATAGATGATTCCCATCGTCGGTGCGATTCCCGCGATTGGCGCGATGGCGGCGCCGGCCAGACCGGTGATGGCTGAGCCGAAAGCGAATGTCGCGGTGTAGACCAGGCCGGTATTGACGCCGAGCGAGCCGGCCATTTGGGCGTTCTGCATGGTGCCCCGGACGATCAATCCAAAGCGCGTGAAACGCCACAGACATGTCACCCCGATAAGCAGGGCGACGGCGATGGCGATCAACACCAAGTCATATTGGGAGATGCGGTAGATGCCCATCTGAACCGCGCTCAGGCCCGATTCGACGCCTTCACCTTGCGGCCCGAACGCGGTCGTCACGCCACCCACCAGCAACATGCTGAGGCCCCAGGTAGCGAGCAAAGTGTCGATGATGCGGCCATAGAGCCATCGGATGAGCAGACGTTCGACGACGGCACCGAAAATGCCGACGGCCACCGCCGAGAGAAGCATCGCGAGCCACAGATCTATGCCCGCCTTGGTGGCAAACAGACAGACATAGGCGCCGAGCATGATAAACTCGCCCTGGGCAAGATTAATCACCCGCATCATTCCGAAAATGACCGCGAGCCCAAGGCTGATCAAAATGAATATCGCGAACGAATATCCAATTTGAAAAGCGAAAATTCCAACTTCATCCACGCGATAGACCCCCCCACCGGCTCCTCAAGAAGCGATCGTGTGGCCGACAAAATCAAAGATGCGGCCACACGATCATTGAGGCTTCAGGTCAGGGTCAGATCAGGCGCTTTGCCCGATCTCGCCATAAAATCGCGTTCAAATCTCGATCATATACTGCGTGTTATCATCGGGATTTTCACGAAGATTACAGACCGCCTGGGTGTCCGCCGGCGTCTGCTGGCGATGCGTTTCCAGCGTCTTGAAGCGCTGATTGCGATCTCCGACACAGACATAGACATCCATGATGGCGTGATTCGTCTGGCCATCGATGGTCACCTTACCGCCCGGCGAATCGAAGGACGTGCCGTCCAGCTTTTCAATCACGGCATCGGGATCGGCGCTGCCCGCCTTGCGTACGGCATTGGCCCACAGATTGATCCCGCGATAGCCATATTCGCCGTAATCGCCGACAAAATCGTCGTTGCCGGTATATTGGTGGACTTTGTTGACGAAGGAAGTCGCCGCATCGGTTCCCAGATCGTCGTGGAACTGGGTGGCGATGACGATGCCGTCGGCCTCGTCGGCGCTGATAACCGTCTGCTCGCGACCGATGCCATAGACGCTCGACGCCAGCGGAATATTCTTCTTGCCGATGGTTTGCTCATATTGGCGATAGAAGGCGATATGCGCGCCGCCGACCAAAACCGACCACACAACATCGGGCTTGGCCGCCTGAATGCGCGAGATCGCCGCGGTGAAATTGTCGACATCAAGCGGGAAATGCTCGACACCGATGTCTTCGCCGCCATTCTTGCGCGTGTAGTGCTGGATCCATTTTGCGTGCGTGCGGCCATAGATATAATCGGCGGCCAGGATGTAACAGCGCTTGCCGTGCAGGTTCATGACATAGGGCACCAGTGGCTCGACCTGTTGCGCCGGCGTCATCGCGCAGCACACATGGCGGCGGTCGCAAACCCCGCCCTCGTAGAGCGAATTATAAAAGAACAATCCCTTGAACTTGCGCGTGACCGGGCGCATGACCTCGCGCGACGAGCTGGTCACGCCGGCATGCACGACACTGGCGCCGTCCTTGAGCCATAGCTGAGTCATGTACTGGGAGTTGTATTTATTATTGGACTGGGAATCGTAGAACACCAGTTCAAGCGGGCGTCCCAGGAGTCCGCCGGCGGCATTGATTTCGTCCACCGCCATGGCGACGGTCTGGATCTGGGTCAGGCTGTAAATATTGAGAAATCCAGTCTTGTCGAGAATATTGCCGACAACGATGGGTTTCTCGTCGGCGATACCGGCCTTTTTCAGGACATACGGCATGCTCGCGAATGCGAGGGCGCCGGATGCAGCTTTGAAGAACTGCCTGCGGTTTAATTTCATCTCTTTGTCTCCCTGATTGAGTTTCTGGTGTTGATCGTCGGTGTTCCGACGATTTGTGACGGTTGGCCTCCTGCATAGTGAAGTCATCTCTCACCTGGACGATCATCTTAGTCGCTAACTTCGCATCACCGCAAGAGCAACTGTCCGGTGATCGGTTGTGCGATCCATGAGCTATTGCCATCTGTATTGAAAATTTGACGACGTAGCGAAAGTATACGCCGTGCCCTTGATCATTGCGCTGAAAAGCTGTTTTTGATTCTTGCTAAAGTTGTTTAGCAGGGGAGGTGGGCAAGTCCTTGTAAGGCCCCCATGTCAATCGGCGTTGAACTTTGACCCCCCTTTTATGCACGGTGGAGGTTGACCCGGTAGTCCATAGGGGGGACCCGCGCGGCTTCGTGTAGCGCTTTGCGTTACGCGGAGCGAAGACGCGTGGGGGGTGCCTGTTGACCCACCGGGGCAAGCGGGCCGTTGCGGTGATGCGGGCTGATTTACGAGCGGTTCTTGAAGCGCCAGCTTTGGTTTCCAGACTCCAGGATGTCGCAATGGTGGGTCAGGCGGTCGAGCAGGGCGGTTGTCATTTTCGGGTCTATGAAGATCGACGGCCATTCCT
>PVBE011484899.1_pt1 | contig 10914 bp, 11 predicted proteins | sample 1631181 | NCBI WGS metagenome assembly PVBE01 (sample SAMN08397723, study PRJNA350692) | Marine metagenome, whole genome shotgun sequencing project. | isolation source: water | place: Pacific Ocean | collected 2012-04 | reverse complement strand
GAGGACGATAGTATGATCCCCCGTTACACCCGGCCGGAGATGGCCACTATCTGGAAGCGGAAGACGCGCTTCCACATCTGGATCGATATCGAGCGCTATGCCTGCGAGGCGCAGGAAGAACTCGGTGTGATTCCGAAAGGTGTCGCCGCGGCATTAGCAGAACGCGCCGATTTCGAGGTGGCGCGCATCGACGAAATCGAGACTGAGGTCAAGCACGACGTCATCGCCTTCCTGACCAATCTCGCCGAGCATGTCGGCGAGGAGGCGCGCTTTGTGCATCAGGGCCTGACCTCGTCGGATGTGCTCGACACCTGTTTCGCGGTGCAGCTCACGCGTGCCAGCGATATCCTGATTGCCGACCTCGACGCACTGCTGGTGGTGTTGGAAAACCGGGCGCGCGAGCACAAGACGACGATCTGCGTCGGCCGCAGCCACGGCATTCACGCCGAGCCCACCACGTTCGGACTCAAACTCGCCCAGGCCTATGCCGAGTTCGACCGCAACCACGCGCGTCTGCTGGCGGCGCGGGCCGAGATCGCGACATGTGCCATATCGGGCGCCGTCGGCACCTTCGCTGGCATCGATCCCCGTGTCGAGGCGCATGTGGCCCAGCGCCTGGGCCTAACGCCGGAGACGGTGTCCACCCAGGTCATCCCGCGCGACCGTCACGCCATGTTCTTCGCCACTCTCGGTGTCATCGCCAGCTCGGTCGAGCGATTGGCCACCGAGATCCGCCATTTACAGCGTACCGAGGTGCGTGAGGCGGAGGAGTTCTTCTCGGCCGGGCAGAAGGGCTCGTCCGCCATGCCTCACAAGCGCAATCCAGTGCTGACAGAAAACCTGACCGGGCTGGCGCGGCTGGTGCGCGCCGCCGTCACCCCGGCTCTGGAGAACGTGGCGCTGTGGCACGAGCGCGATATCTCCCATTCCTCGGTGGAGCGCAATATCGGCCCAGACGCAACGGTAACGCTGGACTTCGCCCTCGCCCGGCTGACCGACATGATGGACAAGCTTACGGTTTATCCGGAAAACATGCGCCGCAATCTCGACATGTTGGGCGGCTTAGTGCATTCGCAGAACGTGCTGCTGGCGCTCACCCAGGCGGGCATGAGCCGCGAGGCTGCCTACCGCGCTGTGCAGCGCTGCGCCATGCCCGCGTGGCGTGGCGAAGGCGATTTCCGCTCCCTGCTGAGCGTGGATGACGAGATCGCCAAGCATCTCGATGCCGGGGCCATCGCCGATCTCTTCGACGAAGCGCACAATATGCGCCATGTGGACACCCTTTTCGCCCGCGTGTTCGGTGCCTGAATCACCTTGCGATTTCAAACTGCCTCGCGTAGAAGAGTTAGGTGGTGCCAAGTGTGATACGCTTTTGTCGGGGGGCAATAATGGCTGCTCTGCCCGCAGGGTGGCGATAACGTCAGGGGGAGGAATCTCATGAGAAAACTAGGACTCGCAGCCGCGGCGCTCGCGGCGATTTGCATGATGGGTGCGAGCAGCGCCTCGGCGCAGAAACTATACTGGGCGGCCAGTGGCAAATTTGGCCCGTTTAACATCCAGGGGCTGATCCCAACCTATCCGGACGCCCGCGACATCAAGATCCCGATCAACATGTGGATTCTGGACCATCCGAAGGGTTTGGTCGTCTATGATACCGGCAATAACGTTGCCATCTCCGACGGCAATTGCTCGTCACACTGGGTGCAGGGTCTTTGCGACTTCCTGAAACCCGACCAGACCCGTGACGACGTCATCGACCGCTATCTCGAGCGGCTCGGTTACAGCGCTGACGACGTCAAGATCGTGATCACCTCGCACTCGCATCTCGATCACATCGCAAACATCGAGATGTTCCCGAATGCGATCCATGTGATCCAGAAGATTGAACTCTACCAGGCCTGGTGGCCGGAGAAGTTTCAGCGAAGCGGTGCCCACGTCTTGGCCGATTATGATGATGCGCGCGACTTCGATTACTTTGCGCTCGAGGGCGACTATGACTTGTTCGGCGATGGCTCGGTGATGGTTTACTTCACCCCGGGCCACACCCTTGGTCACCAGTCGGTCAAGGTTCAGCTTCCGAACACCGGCACGGTGATCTTGTCCCAGGACGCGATCTGGATGGAAGAGAACCTGGAAGGCCATCCGGCCGGCCTAAACTACAGCATTCTTGACTACTTCCACTCTGTCGAGCGCCTGACCCGGATGCGCGACCTCGAGAATGCGCATCTGTGGTTCGGTCACAGCATCAAACAGTACGAGGAGATGGGCGAGCGCTGGTACGACTAGCATCGCTCGGCGATTTCACCTAAATGTGGGAGGCTCCCTTTTCGGAGGGGGCCTCTTCCATATTCGACCTTGAGAAGATGGCTATGATCGCGCTCAACTCGGTCCAAAAGTGCTACGGCTCGAAGACCATCATCCACGACCTTTCCTTTACCGTAGAGAAGGATGAGATAGTCGGTTTCTTGGGGCCCAACGGCGCCGGCAAAACCACCATCTTGCGCATGATCGCGGGCTTTACTGCAGCCACCGACGGCACGGTGACCGTCGCCGGCTACAACATGGCCGACCACAATGTCGAAGCGGCCAGACACATCGGATACTTGCCAGAGCACCCGCCCCTCTACAACACCCTCGACGTCACCGGCTATTTGCGTTTCGTCGCCAAAGTCAAGGGCATCGCGCGCAACGAGACCACGGCCGAGCTGGATCGCGTCTTCGCCGCCTGCCACCTCGAAGCGGTGGTCAAGCGCGAGGTCTTCAAGCTTTCCAAGGGCTACCGCCAGCGCGTCGGCTTGGCCCAGGCGCTGCTCGGCAAACCCGCCGTGCTGTTGCTAAACGAACCCACCATCGGTCTCGACCCGGGCCAGATCCTGAAAACCCGCGAGGTGATCCGCTCCTTCGGCGAGAGCCACACGGTGCTGCTCAGCACCCACATCTTGCCGGAGGCCACGCTGATCTGCCAACGCGTCGCTATCATCAACGACGGACGCTTGCTGGCCATCGATACGCCGCACGGCCTGCAAAGCGCGGTCGAGCGCACCAATCTCGTCTCCCTGCGGGCGACGGCACCGGAAGACGAGTTGCGTCAGGAACTGCTTTCGCTGGATGGCGTGGAGGCCGCGACCATCCAGGACGAAGGCGACATGCGGTATGCGCTTTGCAAGGTGAGCAGTCGCGAGGGTGTCGAGGCCGCCATCGCCCGCGCAGTAGCGGCGCGCTGGGACCTCTACCGCCTGGAGCGCCAGGAGCCGACCTTGGAGAATATCTTCCTGCACTATGTGAAAGGCTCGCAGAAAGAAGTGGAGGTGGCCGCATGAACGGTATGCTCGCCGTTTATCAGAAGGAGATGCTGCTCTATTTCCGCTCGCCCATCGCCTATTTCGTGGTCGCAGTGTTCCTTGTCGGCACAGGTTATTTCTACACCTACAACGTTTTTCTATCGAACACCGCGACGATGGACGCGACGTTGCAGAACATGGGTATATTGCTGACCGTGGTCAGCCCAGCCATCTCCATGCGGCTGTTCGCTAGCGAGTGGGACGGCCAGACCATGGAACTGCTGCTGACCCTGCCGCTGCGCCCCTGGCAGATCGTCGTCGGCAAGTATCTCGGCGCCGTGACGATCCTGGTGCTGATGACTACCGGCACCACCATTGACCTGATCCCGATGTACCTGTTCGCCGAGCCCGAGACCATGACCATCGTCTCAGGCTATATCGGCTTCATCTTGCTAGGCATGGCCTGCCTCGCCATCGGCCAACTCTTTTCGGTGCTGACTAAGAACCAGATCGTCGCGGCGCTGGCCACCGTAGCGGCCTTGCTGGGCTTCTGGTTCATCGGCAATCTGCAAAGCTTCCAGTCATCGTATTTTCTTTGGAACATGTTCGGCTACATGTCGTTCTCAAACCATTTTGCCCAGTTTATCGAAGGCCTGCTGTTGACCGATGCCGTGGCCTATTACCTGGCTATCAGTGCCATCGCGCTGACCTTGAACGCCGGTTATTTGCAGTGGAGAAGGTAGCATGCGCGCGATCCTGATCCTGCTCGCCGGCATCGGCCTGCTGCTCGCGGCGTTGATCATCCAGGCGATCTTCTACGAGACGCTGACCGCGACCATCGTCATTGCGCTTGCCGGGCTCGGGCTTACCGGCTGGGGTGGCTATGCCTTGCGCAGCGTGCTTGGCGGCATGGCGCGCCGCCGCCGCATAGAGATCGCCCTGCATACCCTGGGTGTGATTGGGATCATCATCGCGCTCGGCTACATGTCGGTGCGCTACCCGGCTCGAGTAGACTTGACCGAGGCTGGCCTGCATTCGCTTAGTGAGCAAAGCATTGAAGTCTTGGGACGATTGGAAAAACCGGTCCACATCAACTTCTTCCACAGTCATCTGATGGAAAAGACCATCAACTTGTATCGCCTGATCGCCAAACAGTCGAGCATGGTCACGGTGGAGTTCCACGACCCGACACTCAATCCGGCGCAGGCGCGCCTCCTCAATGTACGCTTCCCCGGCATCGCCGTCATGACCAGCGATACCCGCCGCGTCGACGTCAATGGCGAGCTTGAAGCCGATATCATCAATGGCGTTCTGAGGGTTTCCCAGGGCGCGACTCAGAAGGCCTGCTTCCTCGACGGCCATGGCGAGGCCGATCCTTTCAGCATGGAGCAGCACGACCATCTCGAATCCCAAACTAGCCATTCGCACGGTACCGGGGTGCAATACGTGCTGCACGAGACACACGGCTTCGCCAAGGCCAGCAACGGGCTGGAAGAACTCAACTATACGATCGAGAAGGTTTCCCTGTTGCAGGCGGGGTTGGCGGCCTTGGACGGCTGCGCCGTGCTTATCGTCGCCGGACCCAAGACCGAGCTACTGTCGCGCGAGGTCGAGGATTTGCGCACTTTCATGGCAGAAGGCGGCAATGCCTTCCTGATGGTCGATCCGTTTGTCGATACCGGACTCGGCCGGTTACTGCGCGACTACGGTGTTGTGCTGGACGATACCATGGTGATCGATCCGGCGCACCATTTTGCCGCCGACCCCTCCTCACCGGCGGTGACCGACTACAATAATCACCAGGTGACCCGCGCGCTACCACTCTCCTTCTTCCCTGGCGCGCGTTCTCTGTCGCCAGGCCGGCGCGTTGCCGGCACCTCGGTAACTCCGGTGATCAACTCCTCGGCCAACAGCTTCGGTGAAACTTCGATAGACCGTGCCGAGCGCAACGATAAGGCCGATATTCCCGGCCCGTTGACCATTATGGTGGCGATCAACAAACGCCCCACTACTCAGGAAGAGCAGGACGTTGTCGCCAACCTTGAGCGCCGCGAGGCCCATGAGAACGCCTCGCCACTGCGCATCGCGAACGGGCGGTCGCGCATGGTGGTGATCGGCGACTCTGACTTTGCCACCAACTCCTTTTTCCACATTCTGGGTAACGGCAATCTGTTCCTCAACACAGTCAACTATCTAGCCGCACAGGAGAACCTAATCGGCATCGAGCCGCACACGCGCGAGCTACCCGAGATAAATTTCACCAACCGGCAGATGAAGGCGACCTTCTTCCTCGCGGTGTTCCTGTTCCCACTGCTGCTCGGCCTGATTGGGACGGCAATCTGGTGGCGGCAAAGGTGAACCGCCGGACAATTGCAACCTGGGGACTGCTGGCGGCCGTTGCCGCCGCAATCGTCGTGATCGAGAGTACAGGCGTATTGGGGCCTGGTGGCGGCGAGGGCAATCAAGAAGCGAGCCACCAGGACGCCGGCGAGGTCAAGTTTCTGCTGCCGGTCCCGGTGGGCACGCTCGGTGCCGTCGAAGTCATGTTTGATGGCGAGACCTATCGCTTCGAGCGGGACGGCGCGGACGCCTGGTTCCTCCATCGCCACGGCCCGGACGAGCCGAAAGACGTGCTCCACGAGCACCGTGCGGATGCCGACCTGGCGCCGCTGATCGGCCAGGCTCTTGGCGCCTTCGGCCGCACTCGTATTGGCCGGGAGATCGGCACCGGCGTCGAGGGGGTCGATTACGGCGTCGCCGACCCGACGGTGGTCATTACCGTCTATCCGGTAGAAGGTCGGGCGCCGCTCTGGCGTTATGCCGTTGGCGATATGCTGACCGACGGCTTTCGACGCTACACCAAGGTCGATGACGATCCCAATATCATCACCATTGCCAACTACCAGATCGAAAATCTGCAGCAGCTGATAGCGGTTGTCGGCAACGAATGAGGACGTTGAGCCGCGGCCCCGGCCTGATAGGTATATGGCTAGTTTTGGCCGGCCTTGTGATAGTTATCGTCGCCCAGCAGGCGAGCAAGAACTCAGCGCCGGTCGAGCCCGCTATCCCACTGCTCAGCATCGGTGAGGATGGACTTGGCTCCATCGAAGTGCTGCACGAGGCGAGGCACGCCGCTGTAAGCCGCGATCCCGAGGGGCAGTGGTTCGTGCATACCGGCAATCACAGCCACATGGATGGCGCCGTCCAGACCGACAAGACCCATCAATCGACCCCCGAGGCCGGAGCTGCCCTTGCTGGGTATGTTGCGGCAACCGCGGCGATCTGGGTCCGTCCCGCTGAGGACCAGGGCAGGCCCGAGGATGTTGGCGTCGTCAATCCCAAGACCATTGTGGCATTCTACGGACGCAACGGACGCGAGATTGACTATGGCAGCCCTCTGGCGATGCTCTATGTGGGAGACCACGCGCCGGACCTAGAGGCATTCTTTGTCACCATCGACAACGACCAGACTGTGACCCTTGTTGACGAACAAGCCCTGATCGCACTCATCGGCCTGTTGTTCAGCCCACGACCATGAGGCGGCAAGCCGTTCTCGAATTCTGGTTCAAAGAAGCCGGGCCGAAGCACTGGTTCGTCAAGGGCCAGATCGGGACGATAACGCCATCAAGGCAAAACTTGCCAACGCCCGCGCCACCCCCGGCCAAGCTCGGCTCCTATACCCGCTGCGAGGCACCAGCCTAAGGGCAAAGCTTTACGCTTTAGGCCGAGATCGCTATTCCAGTCGAACCCTTTCCCGGAGAGGTGCGAATGACCGACGAGATGACTGTCGGCGATATAGCCGCGGAGTTTTTGCAGGCCTGCGGCGTGAAGACCGCCTATGGCGTGATCTCGGTACATAACATCCCGCTCCTGGATGCCATGGGCCGGCGCAACACCATCCGCTTCGTGCCGGCGCGGGGAGAAGCGGGCGCGGCGCATATGGCGGATGCACATGCGCGGGTCTCGGGCACACTCGGCGTCGTCATCACCAGCACCGGACCGGGCGCGGCCAATGCTGCAGGCGGACTGCTCGAAGCACATTTTGCAGGCTCCCCAGTGCTCCACATCACCGGCCAGACCGCTACCACCAATGTCGACCGCCGACAGGGCATGGTCCATGATGCGCCCGATCAACTAGGCATGATGGCGTCCGTGGGCAAGGCGGCCTATCGCGTGCGCTCTGCTAACACTGCACTTGGGGTACTGACCCGTGCTGCCGCCGAGGCCCTGACACCGCCATGCGGACCGGTCAGTGTCGAGATCCCGATCGACGTACTGCGCACGACCCTGCAACGTCCGCGCCAACTTGAGGATTTTTCCTTGCCCGTGCCGCCGGCACCAGCGCCCGATGAAGCCGCACTTTCCACCCTGTGTGACCTGCTAGCAGGCGCCCACCGGCCTATGCTCTGGCTCGGCAACGGCGCACGCCATGCGACCGAGGCGGCAGCGAGGCTGGTCGATCTCGGCGTCCCGCTGGTGACGAGCTGGAACGGGCGCGGCGTGGTCGACGAGGATCATCCGCTCACCCTCGGTGGCCTCAACGGCACCCCTGAGATCGAGGAGTTCTACGCTAGCGTCGATCTGCTGATCGTCGCAGGCTCGCGCCTGCGTGGTCACGAGACGCGTGACATGAGCCTTGCCCTACCGGCGCGACGGGCGCAGATCGATATCGATGCCAGCGCCAATGGCCGCACCTACACGAGCGAGCATTTCGTCTGCGCCGACAGCGCGCTGACCCTCACCGCACTGGCCAGGCGCGTCGCCGGCCGACTTGCTATCGAGGCCGGTTACGGCGAGGAGGTCGTGGCGCTCAAGGCACGAGCCACTGAGGCCTACCGGGACTATCTGGGCCCCTATCGCAGTTTTCCGGGCGATTTGCGCCGGGCCATGCCGCGTGACGCGGTCTGGGTGCGCGACGTAACCCTCAACAACAGCACCTGGGGCAACCGCATCTTTCCGGTCCACGGCCCACGCGACAGCATCTATCCGGTCAGCGCCGCGATTGGCCCGGGCCTGCCTTTCGGTATCGGCGCGGCACTCGGAGCTGGAGGGCGCAAAGTTGTCAGCATGTGCGGCGATGGCGGCTTCTATCTTAGCCTGGCAGAAATCTGGACCGCCGCGGATGCCGGCGCCGATGTCGTCTTCCTGGTCATGAATGATGGCGGCTACGGCGTCATCCGCCACATTCAGGACAGGCTATACGGCGGTCGCCACGTCTACGAGAAGCCTTCGGGCCCCGACTTCGAAGCGCTTGCCGCGCTCGCCCGCGTACCTTTCCGGCGCGTGACTAGCGTCGCGGCCCTCGGCCCCACGGTCGCCGAGACCATCGCCATCGACGGCCCCGTGCTTGTCGAGGTAAATATGGCTGCGATCGGCACCTTCCCGCCCTATTTCGTGCCATCGCCATCTATGGCAGCGCAGGAAGAAAAGGGATAACCGAACCTTAAGCAATATCGGCTGGCTGCATGAGACTTCTCGCCCTCGTTCTCATTGTCGGCATCGCCAGCACGGCACCACCGGGTCGCCCCAACTGTGTGGTCATGTGCGGTAAGGCGCGTCTCGTGGCGCTGGAGTAGTGGGTCGAAAGCTGTGGTTCCAGGGACATATGCCGGTGAACAGGCACAGTGGCCCTCGTCGAAGCCACCTGTCGCGGAGCTACTCGCTCATGATTTGCACGCGCGCCTCACCCATCAAGTTATCCATCTGCACACGAATCTTGGTGGCATCCGTATTGACGCCCTTCCCCTCGAAGTCGCGCAACACCTTTTCCAGCACATCCTCGTCGCCGGGACGCTCGAAGTCGGATAGCACAACCTCCTTGGCATAGGCCTCTGCCGCCTCGTCAGTCAGGCCCAGAAGCTCTGCCGCCCATAGGCCCAAGAGCTTATTCCGCCGCGCGGTCACCTTGAAGCGTAGCTCCTCGTCATGCTCAAACTTCTTCTCAGCGTCGCGCTCACGATTGTCGAAAGTGGTCATCGCTGTCCCATGTCGTTATGTGGTGCGGCTCCAGGGCTTGCATATTGTGCCTAGGTCTCCTCCTTACTACCTTGTCCGCGTTCGAAATCAAACTAGGCTGTAATCCAATGTGCACCCTCGTCCTGCTGCACCGGCCGGCGCACGACTGGCCACTGATCGTCGCTACCAATCGCGACGAGATGGAAGATCGACCGTGGGTACCGCCAGGCCGGCATTGGGCAGACCGTCCGGATGTGGTGGCCGGCCAGGATCTGGAGGCCGGCGGCAGCTGGCTCGGGGTGAATGATCACGGGATATTAGCCGGAATTCTCAACCGACCGGGCGCGCTCGGACCGGCACCCGGTATGCGTTCGCGGGGCGAGCTGGTGCTGGAAGCGCTCGATCACGCCGAAGCCAGAGCCGCCGCGGAAGCCCTGGCCGATCTCGATGGCCGTGCCTGGCAGCCATTCAACCTGGTGATCGCTGACGCCCGCGATGCCTTCTTCGTGCGCCATCAGGGCGACGCGAAAGTCGGTGTGTCAGCCTTGTCCGAAGGGCTATCCATGGTTACCTCGCACGATCCCAACGACCGCCGCTCACCACGTGTCGATGCCTATATCGACCGCTTTCGCGAGGCTGAGATACCAGACCCCGATGCCGGCGGTTGGGCCGCCTGGCAGACATTGATGGCCGATACCGGCTCCACTGCCCAGGTTGATCCCCTGGCCGCGATGTGCGTGATTACCGAGCACGGTTTCGTCACGGTGTCGAGTTCCCTTATCGCCCTGGCACTGGCCGACGACCTGCAAGCGACGTGGCATTGGCGGTTCGCTCCCGGCCAACCCAACAAAACTCAGTATGGAGATATAAAGTTCAGTATATAATACAATATGTTTTAATATATTTTTGATGTATTTTCTAATTTCCTTCTAGGCATTGTGCACTAACGCCGTTTGGCGTATGTAGAGGCTCGCGAACGGCCTTCATCGGAGGCCGTTTTTGGTCTTCGCCGCCCGGGAAAGGGAACCCCATGTCGCGCCGCAGACAGATTTTCGAAGGCAAGGCCAAAGTGCTGTTTGAGGGGCCAGAGCCCGGCACCCTGGTGCAATACTTCAAAGACGACGCCACCGCCTACAACAATCAGAAGAAGGGCACGATCACCGGAAAGGGCGTGCTCAATAACCGCATCTCGGAGTATCTGATGACGCGGCTAGCGGACATCGGCATCCCGACGCATTTCGTGCGCCGCCTCAACATGCGTGAGCAACTCATCAAGGAGGTGGAGATCATCCCCATCGAAGTGGTGGTGCGCACTATCGCCGCGGGCTCGTTCACCCAGCGCTTCGGCATAGCCGAGGGCACGCCCCTGCCGCGCTCGATCGTCGAGTACTATTACAAGTCCGACGAACTCGGCGACCCGATGATCTCGGAAGAGCATATCACCGCCTTCGGTTGGTCGGCGCCGCAGGAGCTAGACGAGATGCTGTCGATGGCACTACGCATCAACGACTTCCTCGGCGGCCTGTTCTTCGCTATCGGCATCCGCCTGATCGACTTCAAGGTGGAGTTCGGCCGGCTCTACGAGGGCGACGACATGCGCGTAGTACTGGCTGACGAGATCAGCCCCGACAATTGCCGCCTCTGGGATCTCAAGACCAACGAGAAACTCGATAAGGAT
>PVBE011167922.1_pt1 | contig 10914 bp, 12 predicted proteins | sample 1631181 | NCBI WGS metagenome assembly PVBE01 (sample SAMN08397723, study PRJNA350692) | Marine metagenome, whole genome shotgun sequencing project. | isolation source: water | place: Pacific Ocean | collected 2012-04 | reverse complement strand
ATTTAATATATTATTTTTTAATAATTTAGCACTTATTTTAGATAATTTATTATTTAAAGATGTATAATTATCCTTTTTATCTATATTTACCTTTATATGCTCTAAAATTGGTCCATGATCCATTTTATCATCAATTTGCATTAAAGATACTGCAGTACTATTAAAACCTTTAAATAAAGCAGTTTGAATGGGTGATGGACCTCGTAATAAAGGTAACTTAGAAGGATGAATATTAATAGTTTGTAATTCAGATAAATCTAATATTTTTTTAGGTATTATCTTACCATATGCTATTACTACAAAAGTAGCTGGTAAATATTTTTTTAATTCTTTAATAAAATTATCATCTAATTTATCAGGTTGTAATAAATTAAGATTATGCTTCAAAGCATAATCTTTTATAGGTGAAATAATCAATTTTTTATTTCTCCCACCTAATTTATCAGGTTGAGTAATTATAATTTTTATTAAATCTAATTTATATAAAATTTTTAAACTTGGTAAACTAAACTCTGGAGTACCCCAAAATATTATTTTTTTATACATTATTTTCTAATTTATATTTTAACTCTTTCAATTTTTCTTTACCTTTAGTTATTTCTTCAACTCTATCAATAAATAAAATACCATTTAAATGATCTATCTCATGTTGTATAACAACAGATTTTAATCCTTTCAATTTTTCTTTTATTTTATTACCTTCTAAATCTTTATACTTTAAATGTATTTTTTTAGACCTTTTAACTAAACCAAATATATTTGGTAATGATAAACATCCTTCTTCAGATATTTCTTTATCATTAGAAAAATAAGTAATCTCTGGATTAACATACGCAGAATAATCTTTATTATTTAAATCTCCAATAATTACTATTCTTTTATTAAAATTAATCTGAGGACCTGCTAATCCAATACCACCTAATTTTTGCATTATATTATACATTTCTATAGATGTTTCTTTTAATTCTATATCAAAAGAAGTAACTATTTTAGCAGTTTTTCTTAATATTATTTCTGGATATTTAATTATTTTAAACATAAAAATATTATAACAGTTAAAAAGAATTCTGTCAATATAATTGACCTTTGATCATTGTTTGATATAATACGAATATGAATAATAATTTTCAAAATTTAAAAGATATACTAAATAAAAAAAGAGCAAATAAAAAACCTCCTGCTTATCAATGGCAAGATTTAGCTTTAAAAATAATAAAAGAATTAGATATTCCTAATTTTAAAAAAAGTTCTATATTTAAAGTATGTAAAAATTATGATAAAAATTTTATAGAAAAGTGTTTAGATGATACTAAAGAATTATGTGAAAGGGGAGATAAATGGAAATATTTTTTTAAAATAATAAGTGAAGAAAATAAAAAATAAATTTTAAAAATTATTTTATTTTAAAATTTTCTACTAAATATCCAATGCCAAATGGAGATTCATAACTTAATTTTTCAACTTTATAATTTAAATTTTTTATAATACCTAAAAGTATTAATAATGATCTATAACCACATTCTCCAGATTCTTCTAATAATTCTTTATTAAAATTAATTATTTCTTCTATTTTATTATTGTTAATTAACTTAATAATTGTTTGATCAAATTCTTGAGCTCTTGAAGAATATCCACTTGGTGAATCTTTATGTAATCTATGAGATAAATCACCAGAAGCAACAACAGCTATTCTTTTTCCTGATTTATTTATTTCTTCTTTAACTGCTTCTCCAAATTTAATATATTCTTTATTATTTAAACCATTGTATCCTATTGGTAATATTTTTATATTTGGTAAATGTTCTGTTAATTTTAATAATGGAATACTAGAACCATAATCTAATATTTCTTCTGAAGTTAATATAATTGGTAAAGAAGTCTCAGAACTTTCTTTTATTCTATATCCTAAACCATACTCATTATAAAATATTTTATTAGTAACTAAATCACCAAATTCTTTAAAATCAACTTTTAATTCAGGTTGCTGATTTATTGTAAAAGCATCCTCATTTATTTTACTATGAGGTGATATTATTATAATAATATCTGGTTTAGAATTATATAATTCCTGTTCTAAAAATTTATATGATTTTAAAGTTTTAGATAATTTATCTAAATTTTCTTTACCTATTTCTGAAATAATTAATGGAGGATGTGGCACAAAACAACTAAAAACAATCATATTATTGAATATATTTAATTTCTTTACCTAATTTATGTAATTTAAAAACTCTATCTGATATAATTTTAACTTCTGACCAATTATATCCTAAATTTATAAATGTTTCTTCATTACTTAAAGATCTTCTTCTACCATTAGATATTACATATACAGAATTATTATTTTCTGATTTTACTAATGTTCCATCTTTTAATTTTGCTGGTTTAGATTTAATATATTTATTTAATTCTTCAGAATAAATATCTTTAATAATCATTTTAGGCCAATTAATATCTATTATTTCTTGAGAAATTACAGGATATTTTTTATTATCTTTTATATAATATACTCCATTTGTTTTTGGATCTCTAATTAATTGTTCAAAAACACTTATTTCATCTGATGTAATATCTTTACCATCTGGTATTAATGATAATTCTGCATAACTAATTTCTTCAATTTCTAAAGGATTAAATCCTAAACTACGAAATACTTCATCAGAAACAATAAGTCTTTTTACTAAATTATCTAATAAATATTTTTTATTATCTGGACCTTGTAATATTGAATAATTAGCATATTTTATATTATTACCACTAACAAATTTAGCTATTTCTTCATAATCTACCTTTAATACTTGACCTGGATCAAATCTAGAAACTAAAGAAGTAGTATTTTCAAAAACTAATTTTTTACCATCTTTTATTAAAAAAATAGTATCTTTATCTTCACCATTTTTAGCTTGTACCAATGAACCATCTGGAATTATACCTAAATATTCACTTACATTATCAGTAAAATCATACCTATTCCATAATGTTTTAAATAATACATTACCATGAATATGTGGAGTATATACATATAATGATGCTGTAATTTTATTTTCTGGTATTATTTCTGTACCATTAGAAGTACAAGGAAGATATGGTGTTGGATCACCAATACATGATCTATTATTAGGTCTATGATTATATTGGTTTATATTATCTAAATAATATCTAAATTGTGCAGCAGTAGATCTTACTTGTTTACCAAAACCTTTAAATCTAGGATTACACTTTGCGCCATCATAACAATAATATCCCATTGCAAAACCCAATTGTCTAGTAGTAACATCATTATCTTCAATTAACCCCATTTCTTTTTGTAACATAGTTAGAAGAAGTTGAGGATTTATTTTATTTTCTTGAGAGGCATTATATATTATTTCTGAAGCATAACGTTTTTTAAAAAATTTCTTATCAGGATCAGCTTCTGCTTCAACAAAATGTATTGGACCTGGATTATTACCTGTATACCAATAATTAGATAAATAACTATTTTTACTTTCTAAAAATTCTTGAATTTCAGCTATATTCATTGAATTATAATTTGTAGCCTCATAATCAGACAATATATTATTATAACCTAAATTAGCTGAACTAACTTTTGATGACAAAAAAAATATAAAAATAAACAGAAATATTTTTTTCATATATTTAATTTATTCATAAATTTGTATATATAATTATACCAGAATAAAATAATAATGCAAAATTAAAAAAAATTGATTTTTTATTATATTCTGATAAGATTAAAAGATATCATTAATAAAATTATGGATAATAAAAGATTATTTATTAGTATTCCGGTAGATCAATTTATTATTAAAAAAATAAATACAAAATTATATAATTTAAATCTACCTTGGGAAAAAATAAAAAAAATAAAACCAGAAAATATACATATTACTCTTAAATTTTTAGGGGATACATCTATTGAAAAAATACCAATTATAATAGCTTCATTGCAACAAGCTACAAAAGAATTTGGTGGTTTAAATTTAGAAATAGAAAAAACTAATATTTTTAATAAAAACAATCCAAGAACATTAGTATTAATATTTAAAGAAAATAAAAATTTAAATAAATTATTTATTAAGATAGAGGAAATTTTGTTTAATAATGGAATAAGTAATAAAGAAAATAAAAAATTTAAACCACATATTACTATAGCTAGAATAAAAAAACCAAGTAAATTAAAAGAATTTAAAGAATATATAAATTATAAAATACAAGGAAATTCTGAAGTTTCATATATAGAATTAATAGAAAGTGAAATAACTAAAAAAGGTCCAAATTATACTGTTTTACAAATATTTGATTTATGAAAGAATATAAAATATTAGGAATAAAAGTAAATATAATCGAAAAACATTTATTAAAAAAATGTTTGATTAATTTTATTAACTCTAATAAGCAACATCAAATAGTAACAGTTAATCCTGAATTTATTATTATTAGTCAAAAAAATAAAAAATTTAAAAAAATTATTAATAATTCTAGTTTAGCTACTATAGATGGTTCTGGTATTATATGGGCTTTAAAATTTATGAAACATAAGGTTTCTTTAGATGATAGAATTACAGGAGTAGATTTAACAAAAATATTAATTAATTTATCTATTAATAATAATTATAAAATACTTTTTTGCTTAAACAGTAAAGGTTTAACAAACAATAATGATTTATTTATAAAATTAAAAAATAAATATAAAAATTTAAATTTTCAAATAGGAGATGAAAAAACAGCTTTAATTAAAGCTAAAAAATTTAAACCAGAAATAATATTAGTTGGATTTGGCGCGCCCAAGCAAGATTTGTGGATAAATGATAATTTTAAAAATATTCCAAAAACTAAAATAGCTATTGGTATAGGAGGAACTTTAGATTTTCTTTCTGAAGTAATAAAAAGAGCACCTAAATTCTTAAAAAGTTTAGGTTTAGAATGGTTATGGAGATTAATACAACAACCAAAATTAATAAGAAGTAAAAGAATATTAAAAGCAATAATTATATTCCCTTACTTAATTATAAAAAATAAATAATATGAAAATAAGAACTAGATTTGCACCCAGTCCAACAGGATATTTACATATCGGAGGATTGAGAACAGCTTTATTTAATTATCTTTTAGCAAAAAAAGATAAGGGTAATTTTATTTTAAGAATAGAAGATACTGATAGAAGTAGATTAGTGAAGAGTGCTGCCGATAATCTAATTAATATCCTTAAAATAATAAATATAGAGCCTGATGAAGGTGTTCTATCTAGAGAAGAAAAAGGGAAATATAAACCATATACACAGAGTAAAAACATAAAAGAATACCAAAATAAAGCTAAAGAATTAATAGAAAATAATAAAGCATATTATTGTTTTTGTTCTGCTGAAAGATTAGACAAAGTTAGAAAAGAACAACAAGCTAATAAACAAGTACCTAAATATGATAGATATTGTCGAGATTTAAAAGAAGAAGAAATTAAAAAGAAATTAGAAAATAAAAAAAACTATGTCATTAGATTTAAAATACCTGATAATGAAGTAATAGAATGTTCTGATTTAATACATGGAAATATAAAAGTAAAGAGTGAAGATTTAGATGATTTTGTTATCTTAAAATCAGACCAATATCCAACCTATCACTTAGCTGTAGTAGTAGACGATCAAAGAATGAATATAAGTCATATAATTAGAGGAGAAGAATGGTTACCTTCTTTACCAAAACATATCTTATTATATCAAGCATTTAACTATAATCTTCCTTTCTTTGCTCATCTTCCTTTATTATTAAATAAAGATAAAAGTAAATTATCAAAAAGACAAGGTGATGTATCTGTAGAAGACTTTATTAAGAAAGGATATCTTCCAGAAGCTTTAATAAACTATATCTCATTATTAGGTTGGAATCCTGGTAATGACAGAGAAATATTTTCTTTAGCAGAATTAATTAAAGAATTTACTCTAGAGAAAGTAAATAAATCAGGAGCTATATTTGATTTACAAAAATTAAATTGGTTTAATGCTGAGTATATTAAAAATATAGTAGAAGAAAAAGGTGAAAAATATAATAACTTACTTAATTTAACTAAAAAATATATTCCTGAAAGAACAGAGGATATTTTAAAATTATTTAGTACTAGAATTAATTATTTAGAAGAATTAAAAGAATTATCTTCTTTTCTTTTTAGTCTACCAGAATATGATAAAGAATTATTAATTTTTAAGAAAAGTAATAAAGAAAAAACTATTAAAGGATTAGAATTAATATTAAAAAAGTTAGAAGATATAAATAATTGGGAAGAAGGTGATTTAAATACTAAATTAAAAGAATTGACAGAAAATAATAACTTAACACCTGGAGATATTTTTTGGCCCCTGAGAGTGGCTTGTTCTGGTTTAGAGAAAAGTCCTAGTCCTGCTGAGATATTAAAATTCTTGAAAAAAGAAGAAAGTATCAAGAGAGTTAAATTAGCTTTAGATAAATTAAAATAATAAATGAAAAAAAATTTAATAGATAATTTAAATCCTCAAGGCGCTTTTAAAGCAGGATTACTTAGTGGTTTAGCTCTTGCTTTTGTTCTTGGTTTCTTTATCTATTTGAAATTCCTTTATTTTTCTTGTCCTTTTTTGCCATATTTAGTAAAATAAAGAAAGAAATTAATATTTAATATAAATTAAAATAGATTAGTACTATTTTATAATATATGGTATAATATAATTAACTTATAATTATTTATTGATGAAAATAAAAATAAATATTTTTAAATTATTAAATGTACTTATTTTAAGCACTTTTTTAAGTGTTATTTTTTCTGCACCTTCTTTAGCAGTAGAATATACATATGATAATTCAAATAATCAACAAATTTGGCAAATAAACCAAGATATTAACAATAAAAGATCAGAAATTACAGAATTAACTAAACAAGTACAAATATATAAAAATAATATAAAAGCTAAACAAAATACTTTAAATAATTTATCTAATCAAATAAATACTATAAATAATGGAATAGCACAAATTAATTTAGAAATACGTACTTCAGAATTAGAGATAGAAACTTTAAATTTAAAAATAGAAAATATAGAATTAAAAATAGAAGCTAAAATAAAAGAAATAGAAGAAAAAAAAGAAAAAACTGGAGAAATAATACGTAATTTACATAGACAAAACAGAAAAAATAATATTGTAGAGATTGTGTTAATGAATGAAAATTTTAGTGACTTTATTCTAAAATTAGAACAATTAGAAAATATACAAGATAATTTATTAAAAAATATAGGTGGATTACAAAAAATTGAATTAGCGCTAAAAAATGATAAAAAATATTTAAATGAAGAAAAAAAAGAAATAGATTTATTAAAAAATATTTTAGAAAATAAAAAGGGATCTTTAGGTGGACAAAAAATAGCTAAAGATTCATTATTACAAAAAACTCAAGGACAAGAAGCTAAATTTCAACAATTATTAGAACAAAGTAGAGAAGAACAAAGACAATTAAATAATGAATTAATTTATTTAGAAAAAGTTGGAAGAGAAAAATTAAACAGACAATTAGCTCTACAAGCTATAGAAACTGATGGATTAATGTGGCCAGTAGCTTCAAGAATTATTACAGCATATTTTCATGATCAAAGTTATCCTTATAAATATCTTTTTGAACATAATGCTATTGATTTAGCAACATCTCAAGGAACACCAATTAGAGCAGCAGAAAGTGGTTATGTAGCTAAAGTAAGAGATGGTGGGCAAAATGGTTATAGTTATTTAATGATAATTCATCCAGATAATTTATCTACTGTATATGGCCATTTAAATCAAATTAATATTTCTACAGATCAATTTATAAGTAAAGGACAAATTATTGGATATTCTGGTGGTTTACCAGGAACAAGGGGAGCGGGACCTTTTTCAACTGGACCACATCTTCATTTTGAAGTAAGATATAATGGTATACCAACAAACCCATTAAATTATTTACCTTAAATTAATATAAAAAATAAAAAAGATCTTTGATCTTTTTTTAATACCATAAAATATGAAAAAAATTATTCCTCAACATATAGGTATCATCCTAGATGGTAATAGACGTTGGGCTAAAAAAAGAAAACTAAATACTTTTAAAGGTCATAAAAATGGTTTTGAAAATTTAAAAAAAATATCTAATTATGCTTTTGATAAAGGTGTAAAAATATTAACTGTATTTGCTTTTTCTACTGAAAATTGGAAAAGAACTAAAAAAGAAATAAATTATTTATTAAAATTATTTAAAATACTAGTAGAAGAGGAATCTAAAGAATTAAAAAAAAGGGGAATAAAATTAGTAATTTTAGGTAATATTGATAAATTTGATAAAGAATTAAAAAATGGTATTAAAAAAGCAACTAAATTAACTAAAAATGGTAAAAATGGAATATTAAATGTTTGTTTAAATTATGGTGGTAGAGAAGAAATTTTAAATGCTATTAAAAATATAATAAAAAATAAAGTAAAAATAAATAAAATAAACAATGAATTAATTAATAAATATTTATATACTAAAGGACAAATTGATCCAGATTTAATTATAAGAACCTCAGGAGAATTAAGATTATCAGGATTTTTAACATGGCAAGGAGTATATTCTGAATTATTTTTTTCTAAAAAAAATTGGCCAAATTTTAAAAATAAAGATTTAGATAAAGTAATATTAGAATATAATAAAAGAAAAAGAAGGTTTGGTGGTAACTAAATAATAAAAAACCCCATTTAAATTTAAATGGGGTTTTTAATTTTAATTAGTTCATTGCTAATAAATTAGAATCTAATAACTTTTCAATCTTCTTCACATATTTACTATTATCTATATACTCTTTTTTATAACGAGATGCATATACATGTCCTTCATTATATGCTACCAAAGCAGTAGGAGTATCATAATTAAATTGACCTAACATCTTACTAAGATATTTTATACCAACTGTTAAATTAATATAAGGGTCATTCATAAATTTATGAGGTGTTTCAAAGTCTTTAGCTGCTGCATATCTAATTTGCATTAAACCAACTGCTTTAGAATTTGAAATTGCTTTAGATTTCCAACTACTTTCAATAGATATTAATGATTTTGTAAGATCATAATTTACATTATATTCCTGACATAAACCATCCATATATATTAATAAATGTTTTAATTTACTTTTATTAATATCTGTATTATAAGTAGTAATAATTTCTTCAGCTTCTAATTTAAAATCATGATATTGATCTTCATAATAACCAATTAAGATATTTAATGATTCTTCTTCAATATCATTTACAATCTCTATATTATTTTTAATTTTACTATTATTTTCTTCACTAAAAGTAAAATTTAAAATAACAAAAATTCCAATAAAAACTAATGAAGTTAAAATTAATTTAACTTTCTTATTCATCTTTTTCTCCTTTATTTGTTTATGAACAATATCAATCATAATTGATTGATAATTGCTATAATAACATATTTTAGTTATTTTGTCAAGTATTACTTTCTTAAAGGATGAAAATCGGTATGTACTTTTTCTGCAAAACGATCAGAAGCATGTACATAACGAGTAGTAGTATCTAATGATTCATGACCTAATAATATTTGTATAGCTGCTGGATTAGCACCATTCTCTGCTAAATAAGTAGCAAAACTATGACGAAGAGAGTGAGCAGAAATTGGAATATTAATATTTAATAGTTCTCTATATTTTTTTATTTTAGCCTGTAAATAATTAGTTGATATTTTTTTATGTTTATTTGAATTATTTCTACCCCTATATGGAATAAACATATATTCTGATTCATCAGTTCTGGTTTTTAAATATTCTTTTAATGAATTTATTGCCCTTGGTGTAAGATAAACAAATCTTTGTTTTTTACCTTTTCCTATAATATAAATTCTACCAGAATTATCTAATTGTTCTCTTTTCAAAGATAATAACTCTGAAATTCTCATACCAGTAGCAAATAGTGTTTCTAACATTGCTTGATTTCTTAATTTAACTTTTTTATCTTTTTCAAATTTATATGGTGACTCTATTAATTTAATAACGTCTTCCATCTCAGGAACTTGTCCATACTTTTTTTCTGTTTTTAATAATTTAACAGAATTAGCAGACAGAGGAGAAATATAATCTATTTCATCTAAAAATTTTAAATAGGAACGAAGTGCTGATAATATTCTATTAATAGAATAACTTGATAATTGTTTTTCTCCTTTCTCGTTAGATGCGGTTAATCTTGAAGTAGAGGAGAGGTATGCTTTAAATTTAATAATTAACCTTTTATTTATTTTTTCAAAAGGTATATTAATATCATCATTCAAAAAATTTTCAAAAGTATTTAAATCTCTTTCATAATTATAAACTGTCTCAATAGAATAGTTATTAGATTGAATATTTTCTAAAAATTCATCGAGGAGTGGTAATCTATATTTCTTTTTCATATCTTAATTATAATTTTATATTACTATATTGTCAAACTGAGTGTAAGAGATATTATACTCAGTTATATTTAATATATAAAAAAAGCCATTATTTCTTAAATTATTTAAAATACACCTTATCACCAAATCTTAAATCAATATAATCTATTTCTTCTACTATAATATCACCTAATATAACTCTATTTAAATTATTTAATTGATTTTCTATCTCTTTTTCCTTATCAAAAATAATATTATATTCAAAATTTGTTTCTATTTTAAAATCATTACTATCTTCAATATATATTTTTTTTATCTTTAATTCACTATTAATTAACTTATTCCACATAATATAAAAATTATTTAAATATTCTAAATCATAATAATCAAAAATATAGTCTTTTTCTAAGTCTTTATCTTTTAAATATAATAATACTGGTAAATCATCATATTTTTTGTTTAAACCGCTAATTTTGCCCTTTAAAGTGCCATTAGAAGATAAT
>PVBE010687440.1_pt1 | contig 10914 bp, 7 predicted proteins | sample 1631181 | NCBI WGS metagenome assembly PVBE01 (sample SAMN08397723, study PRJNA350692) | Marine metagenome, whole genome shotgun sequencing project. | isolation source: water | place: Pacific Ocean | collected 2012-04 | reverse complement strand
GGATTCGTGCAATCGGTGCCTAGCGCCGCGTTCGCCGTGAACCCGACGAAGCTGAAATCCGACACAGCGACAACGCCCTCGACGCCCTCGTAGAACGTCCCGTTATTGATCGCTTCGCAGACGGGCGCTCCGTTCGGTACCGCACAGCGCCGCGATCGCTGCTACTAATCCTGCAGCACGAATGTCCCTCATGTCGCTCCCCCCAGTTCGACAGACCCGATCCCGACGGGACCAGTGCATGGAAGGATTGCACGCGCTTGGAGCAGCCGCCACGCGACGCGCCACGCGACGCGCCACGCGACACGCCACGCGACACAGCAAGAGTGCCAAAGATCTAACGGTCGTCTACGACGCGAGCAGCTTCCGCGGCGTTTCCGGCCGGCAAGGAACCATCGATGAGTCAACGGCACCTACTCCCACAGCGACGCTTCGTCGAATGCCCACTCCGAAAGTCCGGGCGCACCCTGAAAATTGATGGGGGCGAGCTGGTCTGGAGCGCAGCGATCCCGCGGCGCGGCTTTGGGATCCGTCATGAAGTCCACGAGAAGCTGCAGCGCGCAATGCTGCTTGGGATCCTCTACGAGGGGACTGGCGAGTAACGAACCGTGGGGCGCCCACGGTATCTCCACGTAGTGCTGGTGGGGCGCGGAGTAGTGCTCGCCGACTTCACGCGCGTACTCGGCGGGTGTCGCTCCATCGAGTTCGCCGTTGAGCATGAGCATGGGGATGCCCGTCTGAGCCCAGGCGCCGTGCCCGTCGTCCACATCGTAGACGGGCCAGCCGTCGCGGCGGGCCGCCATTCTCGTAGAGAGCTCCGACGAAATCTCGGTGGAATGGGTGATCTCGCGGAGCGAGGTTTCGCTGGGTGGCGGATTCGGCCAGAGCTCCGAGAGACCGATGTGCAGAAAGAGCACGGTTGAGCGAAGGGGAGGCGAGGCGTCAGCGTCAGCGGGATCGCCGCTCGGTGTCGTCAGGGCTCGAAGCAGGTGGACCAACGCGTTCTGGTCCGCCGCGTCGCAGCGTTGGGCTCGAGCGACGATCGCGGGAACGAGCGGACGGTAGCCGCGAGCGTCGAGCACGGTCGCCATCATTTGGCGAAGCGTTGAGCGAACCACATCGGGGGATCCAAGAGCGGTGCAATGCCCCGACTCGAGATCTTCGAACAGATCCTCCAACTGGCCTCGCGGGTTCGGGCCGATTCGAGAGCGGCAGGACGCGTCGGCTTCGCACGTATCCATGAGGAGTTTGCCCACCTCGTTCATGCGCTCGTCGTGAGTCGCGAAGGTGGTGCTCGGTGAAACGATGCCGTCGATGATGACGCCGTCGGGCTGCGCGGGGTAGAGCTGCAAGTAACGCTGAGCGAGGGTGGTCCCGTACGAGATCCCGTAAACGAATACGGGCACCTCTGAGTGCGCAAATTCGGGGATCAGCTGCCCGAGATCTCGAGCCGCTTCGGTTACGGAAAATGCATCGAGGGAGCCCGCCCAGCGGTCTTGGAGATCGTTCAGGCACGCTGGCCACTCTTCGTCAGCGATCGTCGTACCCGACGGGCTATCCGCCGCTTCCTGCCGGGCGCAACCAAGCCGTGTGGAGCGGCCTGTCCCCCGATGATCGAGCATCATGACCTCGATATTGGGTGCGATGGCGCGCAAAGCCACGGCGGCGGGCTCCACTCCGACGCCGGAGCTTCCAGGGCCGCCCGACAACATCCAAAGCTGGCCTTGGGTCTCCCCAGTCGCGGGCAGCTTCTTCAAGAAGAGTTCGATCGCTTGGCCCGCGCTTTCGTTCCAACGCAAGGGCGCGCTGAACTCGACGCACTCCGCAGTGCTGTCGTCCTCACCCGTGACGGTGGCGCAGGGGTACCAGGCCGGGGCGTCGGCGCCCGCGTCCGGTAGACTCGAGTCCGAGTTGGGAGGTGTCGGCTGCGCCGAATCGTCGGGGGCAGCGCATCCCGCTGCAATGACGCTCAGTACAAAAAAAGCCGACAGCCTCATCGCTGCGCGATACCAGGTTGTTGAGGGCGCCGGAAGCGCGATCCTCATAAGCACGCCGACCTTCATCCGCAGTTGAACGTGAAATCAATCCACTCGGCTTCGGGGCTCTGGACCACTTTGCACGTTTCCGGACACAGAATCATCCTGGTGGGATTTATCTCACTGTCGACGTGCCATACTGTGGCACTGCCTCCGCAAGCGTCAGCTCCGGAAACTCGGTCCAGCCACGTGGTGAAGCCGGCGACTTTGTATGTGGCGTGGATGTCATCGGCATGGAGGACCTCTACGGCGGCGACGGCCGGGACTACATCTCGGGCGGAAGCGACGGCACGGATACCGACCTATGCGACGGCGGTGGCTCCAACGACAAGTGCTACTGCAGCATCGTCGAGAAGAAGAACTGCTGAGGGGCAGGGGGGCGCGGCGGCCCACTTGTGTACCCATGTTCAGGTCCGCTGCAGAAGCAGATAGTGGTTGAGGTCACCGGTCTGGCCGTCGGCGTCGTACTCGTCGAGCAGTTCGAAGCCCGGCAGTGTCGCCCATTCCTCGGCTTCGCTCGGGGCCGCGAAGTGGCAGTAGCGAAAGCGCTCGGTGCCTGCGCCCCAGGAAAGTAACTTGTCGCCTTCTTCGAGTTGAGTCAGGTCGATGTCGTATCGGGCTAGTGCCGACTTCCAGGGAACGATCTTCTTGGTGAAGCGTTCGCGAGCGCCGAATTGCCATAACGTTAGAGCGAGGATGCCGCCGGTTGCGAGGCGTTCGCCGCACGCGGCGAGCAATGCGCGGCGGCGCTCACGGGAGGGAAGATGATGCATGATTCCGTAGAGCGCGACGACGTCATGCTCCCGTCCCGCGCTGGGCGGCAGTACGGCGTCGAGCGGCGCCGTCACCAGATCGTGTTCGATTAGCGATGCCGGAACGTTGGCCAGCGCACTTCGCGCGAAGGAGAGCAGCTCCGGGCTCGCGTCTAGCCCGCGATACGTGAGTCCGGGCCCGAACTCTCGCGCCGCGTAGACTCCGAATCGTCCATTTCCGCAGCCGATATCGAGTACGGAAATCGCCGGCTCGGATTCGCTAAAGCGCGCGCGTTTGCGGGAGCGAGCGACCTGGTCCACCACGCGGGCCCATCCGGGCCACGGTCGCTTCCGGGTATCGCTAAAGGATTCCGCACTTTGGCGGTAGAAGTCCCGGTTGATGGCGTTCAGGGCTAGGCAAGTCGCGTCAAGCATTACATGGTGCCCGACGTGAAGCAGCGATCGTGGGTGGCGCCGTACTCATTCGAGCCCGAACAGTACCTCGATGCGCTGCGCTCCGTCATCTCCCAGATCGAAAACGAGCCTCTGCTCTCCGCCAAAGCCCTGCATCGGATTCTGGCGAAGCATCCCAAGGATGGAAGCGGGTTCTTCACCAAGAGCGAATTGCTACGCGCAGCCCGCCATCTTTCGGAGCGGAGTCTTTGGACCGGAGACTACGGAGCGCTTGTCGAGAAGCTCCAGGTAAAACCCGTGCGCACCCGAAGCGGCGTCACACCGATCACGGTCTTAACCCAGCCTTGGCCTTGTCCGGGCCAGTGTATTTTTTGTCCCGACGACGCGACCATGCCGAAGAGCTACCTCCCCAAGGAGCCTGGAGCTCAGCGAGCAGCGCGCCATCGTTTTGATCCCTACGAACAAACCGCGGGTCGTCTCAAAGCGGTCGATTCGATGGGGCATTGCACGGATAAGGTCGAACTCATCGTCTTGGGCGGCACGTGGTCGGCCTATCCACGAAAATACCAACTATGGTTCACAGAGCGGCTCTTTGCCGCACTGAACGACTTTCGGCCGCACATCATGGCGCCGCTCAATATCGCGAAGCCGGTCGAAGCGCAGCGCGCGCGCGCCGCGGAACCTGCCGACGCCGAGCCGGTCGAGCCGGCCGAGCCCGAAAGCTGGCGCGCTCTCAGCGTCGCCGATCTCGGGGCCGCGCTAGCGAAGGCCCAGCGCGAAAACGAATCCGCTCACTGTCGCTGCGTCGGCTACACGATCGAAACGAGGCCGGACCAGATCAGCGAGGCTGAGGTCGTACGCATTCGTCGCCTCGGAGCCACGCGCGTACAGATCGGTTACCAGAGCCTGAACGACGACGTTCTCGAACTGAACAAACGTGGGCATACCGTGGCGGACAGTCAGAAAGCGACCGAAGATCTGCGGCGCGCTGGGTTCAAGATTCAGGCGCATTGGATGGCCAACCTCTACGGTTCGGATCCCCAAAAGGACGTCGAGGATTTCGAGAAGCTCTTCTCCGATCCGCGCCTATGCCCCGACGAACTCAAGCTCTACCCGTGCATGCTCGTCGAGAACACGGCGCTCGAAGAGCAGTATCGCGCCGGGCTCTGGCGACCTTACGAAGTAGAAGAGCTGAGCGAGGTTCTCACCGAGTGCCTGAAGCGCGTGCCGCCCTATTGCCGCGTGAGTCGCGTGGTGCGCGATATCCCCGGGCAAGATCTCGTCGTCGGGTTTCGGGTGAACGGGCTGCGCGATACGGTCGAGTCGAGGCTCGCGGAACGGGGCGAGCGTAGTCGCGACATCCGGAGTCGAGAGATCGGTCGCGACCCCATCGACCGCGAGCAATTGACGCTCAGTGAAGTGCCCTACGAAACGTCAGTCAGCAGCGAGATCTTTCTCCAGCTCGTAACGCCCAAAGATGATCTGGCCGGATTTCTACGCCTGAGCCTGCCCAAAGCTGACGCGTCCATCCCCGAACTCGGCGGAAACGCCATCATCCGCGAGGTGCACGTGTACGGTGCCGCCGTTCCCATCGGTTCGCGTCACTCGGAGCGATCACAACACTTCGGTCTGGGTACGAGGCTCGTTCGGCGCGCCGAAGACCTGGCTCGCCAGGCCGGCTTTGAGCGGCTCTCGGTGATCTCGGCCATTGGCACGCGCGACTACTACCGCGGACTGGGTTTCGAGGATGGAGAACTCTATCAGCACCGCGCTTTGACGCGTGCGTTGTAGCGGCGTTGTAGCGGCGCAGAAGGGCGTTCGCAGGCCCGCCGTCGCCGCCCACGAACGCGGGGGTCGCGGCAAGGCGAGGCACAGGCTCCCAGCGCCTGCTATGTTTCCCCCGTGCCCTCAGACTTCGCCTCCCTCGCTCTAGCGCCCGAGCTGCTCACCGTCGTTGCGGAACTTGGCTACGCAGAGCCGACGCCGATTCAGGCGCGGTGCATTCCCGCGTTGCTGGCCGGCAAGGATCTCATCGGTCAGTCCAAGACCGGGAGTGGCAAGACCGCCGCATTTGCTCTGCCGATATTGCAGAACCTCCAGCTGAAGCCCCGCTCGCTTCAGGCGCTTGTCGTCTGTCCGACCCGTGAACTCTGCGCGCAGGTGGCTCGTGAGATGCGCAAGCTCGGCCGTCGTCATCCGGGACTGCAGGTATTGGAAGTCGTCGGGGGCGTGCAGGTGCGGCCGCAGTCGCGCGCTCTCGAGCGCGGCGTTCACGTCGTGGTGGGCACACCGGGACGGCTGCTCGATCACTTGAAACGCGACCGACTACGCACGGGCGCGCTAAGAACCGTGGTGCTCGATGAAGCCGACCGTATGCTCGATATGGGTTTTCAGCCGGACGTCGAAGAGATCCTGGCGGCCGTACCCAAGCAGCGCCAGACCGTGTTCTTCTCGGCGACGTTTCCGGCCTCGATAGAAGCGATGAGTCGCGCGCATCAGCGCGAGCCCGTGCGAGTGACGATCGAAGCGAGCGAGCAAGCGCAAGCGATGCCGGAAATCCGCCAGCTCGCTCTTACGATAGGAGCCGATCAACGGTTGCACGCGCTCTACTGGGTGCTCGGCAAGTACCCGCACGAGTCGGTTCTCATCTTCTGTAACTTCAAGAAGAGCGTTGCCGAAATCGATGCTGCTCTGGCTTCGTCTGGAGCGAGCGTCGACTGCTTGCACGGCGATCTCGAGCAATTCGATCGCGACCAGGTCCTTGCGCGCTTTCGCAACAAGAGCGTACGCATCTTGATCGCTACGGATGTAGCCGGCCGCGGCATCGACGTGGAGCACCTCGATCTCGTCGTGAACTACGAGCTGCAGAGCCAGGCGGAGATCTACGTTCACCGAGTTGGCCGCACCGGGCGCGCCGGCCGACGCGGGCTTGCCGTCTCTCTGGCTACTGCACGCGAGGAGCCGCGGCTCGACGCCATTGAGGCACTCACGGGCACGCCCATCGAGCGTTTGCCGACCCTTCGCGGCGCCGAATCGGACTTGGACATCCTCGCGACGGCCTTCGTCCAGGACGCCGCGATGGATACGATCCTGATTTCGGGCGGTCGCAAAGATAAGGTCCGCCCGGGCGATATTATGGGTGCGCTCACGGGCGAAGCCGGCGGCTTAGACGCCACCGATGTCGGGAAGATCGAGATCCATGACCGCTTTGCCTACGTGGCCGTCGCAAAACGCGTCAGCGATCACGCGCGTCAGAGTCTCAGCAAGGGACGCATCAAGGGAAGGCGTTTTCGCATTACTCTCGTCGAGCGTCTCGAGTCGTGAATCATGAGCCGGGAATGAGCCCCGAGTGAGTCAGCACCAACCCAAAAACCCTCTGCATGGCATCACGCTAAAGGCCATCCTCGAGGACCTTGTAGAACGCCGGGGATGGCCCGAACTCGCGCGGCACGTCAAAGTTCGCTGCTTCGCCTTTGATCCGAGCATCAAGTCGAGCCTAACGTTTCTGCGTAGGAATGAATGGGCTCGCAAGCAGGTGGAGGAACTCTACCTAGCGGACCATCGGAAAATCGACTGAGGCCCGGCTCGATGAAGTCGCCCGGCCAGCAAGGGAAGCAAGGCCACCACAAACGCGATCATCGTAAGGGGTGGCATCGATCCGGGCCACGTTGAGGGCGCCATCCACCCGCGAGAGCCGATAACGAGTACGTGAACCAATACGCAAAGCAGCGCCAAGGTGCTGGCGTCCCACGTTGGGTTGCGACGTCGAATTCTCGCTTCTGGTTGCATCTGGAGCAATGAACCCAGCGCCGGAAAGCCGAGCCAGAATAGGGCCAACACGCCGAAGAGCACGCTCGCCTCGCCTTTGAGGTTCATCCTTCCGTCGCCGAAGAATGGTGCAAAGTAGTGGGGCGAGAGTAGCGCCAGCGACATGATGCTGTGCAGAAACGCGAGCGCGAATCCGCTCACGCCAAGGAACCTCACGAGCGGCCGTCGATGCTCCCGTACCCCTTCCGAACCTCTGCTCGATTTTGCAACGAAGTACGAGCTTACGATGAGGACGACCGCGGCCACCGAGAGTGCCTTATTCGTCACGTAGAGCGGCAGCTGGGCCCAATCGACGCCGCCAAGCACGTTGTAGCGAAGCACCGCGTAGCCAAGCGAGAGCACGACCGTGGACAGCAGCCAAATGGGGGCGATGTACCGCCGCAGTGCTTGGGCAGGCCGAACCTCATCCGCGGTCTCTGAGCCGAGGAGTTCGATAGGTTCTACTGACGCGAGATATTCTTCCGAGCCCCGACCCACTTCAGCGGCCGCCTCGTCGCAGGAGCCCGAGCGCGAGGCCTAGGAAGCCGAATAGGATAAGCGGTGCGTTGTTGCTTGGTTGCGTTCCGGGCCCGGGAACCCGGCAACCGCAGCCTGTTGCGTCCTCGGTGTCCAGTTCGCCTTCGTCCGCCTGGGTGCCGTCGTCATCAACACCCGATCCATCACCCGGGCCGTTGCCGCCGTCACCAGAGGCTGATCCGCCGCTCGCAGGAGGGGCGCCTCCGTCACTCCCACCCGCAGCAGGCTCGCCTCCGCCGGTCCCGCCGATAGTAGGTCCGCCGGCACCGGCGCCTCCGCTCCCCGTCGTCCCGGCGCTGCCGCCCGGTTGTCCGGGCTCGCCGCCGGTGCCTCCCGTGGAGGGAGGAGGTTCGAGATCACCCGTATTCCAGCCGTCTTCGTGCAGCGTGCCGCCGTCCATGTCCTTGAAGACGAGATCGACTTGACCGTTCTCGATGTCGATCCGGACGTAGCCGTTTTGGCTCCGAGCAAACTTGACCGTGTGCGCGTCGTCGAACCACGGCAAGGCTTTGGCCGACTTGTCGCCGAGGTTTCCCACGGACAGGTTTGCATAGAGTGGCGCGCCGCCTCCGGCCGTAACGTAATAGCGGACGCCGTTTGGCGCGGTGCCGGCCTCTAGATAGTGATCGTGTCCGGACAGGAGTGCGTCTACGCCAGCGGCGAGGAGGGAAGGCAGCAGGAGCCGCACCGCGTGGTTGCCATCGCGACTCTCTTTTGAGGAATAGGGGCCCTCGTGATTGAAGACGAAGATGTGCTGGATCTCTGGGGCGGCCGCATACTCGTTGAGCTTGGTGTTGAGCCAGCCTTTCTGCGCTCCGTTGAAGTCTGTCCAGAGGTCGAAGAGCTGCGAGTCTACGTTGACGTGCCCATCGAGGACGATGAAGGCGCTGTTCGCGAAGGTGAACGAGTAATACGCTTCGTTTTGAGACGAATCCGTCGGTGGCGCGAAGTAGTTCGTGTAGTGAGCCGGTAGCGCATCGTCGTCCTCTTCGTGGTTGCCGACGGTCGGATACCAAGGGAGGTTCTTGATTAGGGGTAGCTCGATCTCGAAGAATTTCTGCCAGTCGTCGTCAATCTCTCCGGACGAAACCATGTCGCCGGTGTTGACCAGAAAGCTGATCCCTTGCTCTTTCAGGAGCACGTCGATGACCTTCGCGTGCGTGACATGGTCGGAACGGTTGTCTCCCATCACGAGAAACGAGAAGCTCTGGAGCGGATCGGAAGGTGCCGTCGTGAAGGTGCCGGTCTCCTCCGCCCCATCCGCCTCGAGCGTATACGTGTAGGTGGTGTCGGGCTCGAGGGAGTCTAGGATCACTTCGCGATAGGCGCCGCCGGTCTGCAGGGACGAATATCTCGACCCGTCGACGATGACGTCGCCGGCGCCCGCATTCTCCTGCTGCCAGACCACGGTTACGCCGTCTTTTCGGATGTCCTGAAGGTGGGGCCCCTTGCGGATCCCCGCGGAAGCCAGAGCGGAACCCAGGGACACAGCCATGAAGATCCCCACGGCTACGGTGCGGGGCGTCGTGCCGTTGATGAGACACGCTGTCGAAAATGAACCGCGACGGAAGGACATGGTAGGTCTCCACGAGGTGAGAGCGATGAGGAGGGCGAATCCTATCCTGTCCTACGGACGGCAGTAAATCCGAAGAAACGGAATGCCATGATTCTCCGCGTGGCCATTGTCACGCGCCTGCGGCCCCGTGTCCGCGCGGTCGGATCTCCCTGTCCAGGTTAGGGCGATTCCGCAGCGGTCTCGTCGTGGAGCTCGGGCAGTTTGATTTTAGGCAGGTCGCTCTTGGTATTGGCCGCGTACGCCCAGCGGAAGATCACGAGGGCGAAGACCGTCAGCGTGACGAGATCCCACGGCATGGGCAGCCAGCCGAAGGGGGTGACGGGCAAGAAGTTATGCTTGGAGAGGAAACGAACGTCCCCCACCAGAGAGACGAAGGAGATGCCAAAGAGATAAACGCCGAGCCAGACGTTGCGTTTGAATTCAAAACCCTTCGGGCGAATGATCAGAATCGCGACGAAGCCGGTGAATACCAGAAGCGATCCGACGAGAGACCACGGCCACGACGCCCAGTAGATCGACCAGGTCGCGAAGACGAAGCCGATACCTGCGATGAGCTTTGGCTGCGGCAGCTTGAAGGGGCGGTTGATGTCGGACCTTGTCTTGCGCAGGATCGGGACGGAGATCGCCGCCGCCGCGTACGCGACCAAGGCGCAGACGGCCGCCATCAGCGTCACCGCAACGAATACGCGCACCGTGACAACCAGAATGGTCGCCAGGCCTGATGCGAAAAGCAGCGCGTTGAAAGGCGTGCCGAAGCGCGGATGAATTTCCGCCAGTCTCTTCCAAAACAACCCATCCGCCGCCATCGCGAAGGGGATGCGCCCCTGAACCAGGATTCGGTCGCCACTGCCTCCCGCGGTCGCGAGGATGGCACCGATCACCACGATGATCGCGAGAATGGGCAGGCCGAGCGCTGTGGCAACATCGGCCAAGGGGGCGCCTTCTTTCACCAGCAACTTCCAGTCCCCGGAGGGGATCCCAAGCACTTTCCAATCAAGCATGCCGACGAAGACGATGGCTATCAGGACGTAGACGACGGTGGAGAGCAACACCGATAGGAACACGGCCCTAGGAATGGTGCGCGCCGGATTCTTCACTTCGCCGCTGGGCACAACGACCGTTTCAAAGCTCGTATACGCCCAGAAGAAGAGCGTCACGCCGATGGTGACTCCGGTCCAACCGAAGGGCAGCATCGGGCTGAAGTTGCGACCCTGAAAGTAGATGAGTCCCCAAATAACAAAAATAAATAAGGGGATGAGTCGGCCAAACATGGTGACGACGGCGAAAAGCCCGCCCCACTTGACGCCTAGCAAGTTGATAATCGTGAACGCCCAAAGAAAACCCAGCACGACAAAGGTACCGGTCCACGTCAACGTCTGCCCGTCGGCCAGACCTGGGATCAGCAGGCCCAGGTAAACCACGAAGATCTGTAAGACCGCTCCCGTGCCGATAAAGAGGTTGAGGAAATAGCCCCACCCGACGACGAAGCCCCCCGTATCACCCAGCGCGAGGCGAGGCAGCGAGTACGGACCTCCCGTGAGCGGGAACGCGGCGCCCAGCTCCGCGTAAGGCATCGCGAGAAAGAGCGTCACGATCGCCGAGCCGATGATGGCGAGCACCAGCCCGGGACCCGCGGCCGCTGCCATCAAGGTTGGCAAGGCAAAGATCCCCGATCCGATCATGCTGCCCGCCCCAATAGAGACCAGGGTGATGAGCCCGATCTGTTTCTTGAGTTTGGCGGACTCGGGTGCAGTCATGGGTTGCTCCGTGAAGAGTACCCCTGTTACGGAGTGGG
>PVBE010499505.1_pt1 | contig 10914 bp, 4 predicted proteins | sample 1631181 | NCBI WGS metagenome assembly PVBE01 (sample SAMN08397723, study PRJNA350692) | Marine metagenome, whole genome shotgun sequencing project. | isolation source: water | place: Pacific Ocean | collected 2012-04 | reverse complement strand
CTGGTTCTTCTTTTACTTGTGCTACATTGTTTACTACTCCACCTTTATCTAAAGAATAAGGAGACTTATATAAAGTTAATGATTTTGGTTTAGGTACTTTAGGTACTTTTATATCTCTAGTAAAAGGAGCAAACAAAACTTTATCAATATCTCTTCCTGCTTTCTTTAATCCTTTCATTGCATCAGGTGTAATAGCAGTACCTAATTGATAGAAAGGTACATTGGCAGCTATATTTTCAAATATACCCCTACGATATAAGAAAGTATCTACTACATCTTGTACAAATGGACCAGCTACAGATTTACCTGCAGCAGCTAGTGGACCACTACCATACTTTGCATTCTCCCAAAAACGATAGGCATGTTGTGTTGGTCCTAAACCACCCCATCGTTCGATAGCGTCTACTGCTATTATACCAGGAGGTTTCTCTAAACTAGTTCCTCTACTTCTAGCAATATTAGTAAGTGTAGCTACTGAAGTCATTAGCATTGTAGTCGCTACAATCTTAGGTGTTGATACAGGCATTGCACCTTGCTTCATACCTTTTATGTCTCTTGTCGTTTCATAAGCAAATCGTTTTAAAATTGTATTATTAAATGCTGTAGGATAACTAGCGAATTGTGCAAACATCTGACCTACAGGATGTGAAAACCAAAGAGGCTTGTTAGCTTCAGTAATATCTGGAACAAGAATAATTTCTCTAGAAAAACGATTGGCTCCTCTTATAAAATCATTTTCATAAAAGCCTTTTCTTTTTGCGGAGATTGAATCAAAGTTTCCCTTTTCATCTAACGAATCTTTATAAAATTTTACTCCTCTTTTTACATCAATATTTAATTCTTCAAGCTCACCTGTTAATCTTTCTTTTCTTATTTTACTTAAAGGTCTACCAAAGGTATCTACACCATCAGATAATTCTTTTAGGTTTTGTCGTATTAATCTTTTACCACTTGTAAAAGCTGCAAGCTGTACAGCAGCAGTCCATTGAGTTAGTAGTGTAGTTTTAAAGAATCCACGTGAAATTTTTTGTAGACGAGTATCTATCATTTCTCCATATAAACCTTCCATACGATCTTGAACTGCTTGCTCTAACGCAAGACCAACTTGATAAGCTTCTTGCCAGGTTTCATCTAAGACATCATCTAGTCCTACATGTTCTTTACCAAAAGCTCGTTTACCTGCGTTTATTATTTTTTGTTTTGTTTTTCGAGATTCTTTTACCATTGCCGAAACAACATCTATTGCTGATTTTGGCGCGTCCTTTCCTCGTACTCTAGATAATAATATAAGCGGTTCTGTTAAACTAGATACTGTAGCCATTGGTAAATGCGCTAGTGTTTGTATCGTTTTCATAACATCTGTTCCGAACCTTATTCTACCTTTAGGATCATCACCCCATGGAGCAGGTATTTCAACACCTGTTATACGTCTATAATTTTTAATTAGTCTTCTTTCTATTTCCATTCTTTCTTTAGCAGAGACTCCGCCGTCTTCTAGTTCTTTCATTATTGGAGTTAAGTATCTGCTCGCATAAATTTCTACGCTCTTACCAAATATTTGTTCTCTTGTAACTAACAATGCGGCATTATTAATATAATCAGAAACTACCTCTTCTACATTAGTATCAACATAATCATACATTACATCGTCACCAACATTTTCCCACATTCTTTCTCCAAGCCAGCCTGTTCTACCAGCGCCTCTTGTTTTTTCTTTTTTTACATTAAAAGGTTCAAGCATATCGTTTATAGCTTCGTTTACTTCCCATATTCTTCTAGGTTCATTTTTTAAAGATAATAAACGATCTCTCATCGCTCTGCCTTTAGTCCATGTAGCCAGCTCAAATATTGCTTCTTCTGTAGCATCATCTCCTAATTCCTCTGCAGCTTCTTGATAAAAACTACGACCAAAAGCTACTTGATCTACAGACAGGGGTGCTTGTTTACCTTTTGGATCTGTCTTATATCCATGAATTAGTTTTCCTTCATCATCTATAATAGACATTGCCATTTTAGAAGAGACAGTATCGTTAGGAGCAGCATAAGGAATTATTGTTATGTCTCCAGTAACAGGATCTTTTACTTCCCATCCACTTTCAACAAGAACTCTTCTAACAAATCCTTCTGGATCTTTAGCTATTTTTTCATGAGAATATTTCCACGGAAAATAATTAGCAGTTGGTCTTCTATTTGGATCCATTATAGGCTCAAAGAAATCTTCATCTAGAGACTTATCAATTATTTGTTTACGCTTACCTCTAGGACCAATCCATTTATGATTTGGCATTCTAGCTGATTCTTCCCATATAGCTTGAAAAATATCTGAAGTTTGTCTCGCTGCTTCTCTTGTTCTATCACTTATAATACTATCAGAATAAGCAGGATAATTAGAAGGCATTGTTCTTGAACGCCAAAGTTTAGTATCTCTGTTTTGTATTAAATGAAAAAGTTGTGCATCATGTTTTTTTGTTAAACGCTGTACCCAAAAAGTATCTCGTACTTTGCCCCATATCTTTTTCTTTCCAGTACGAGGAAGAGGTTGTATTGCTCTTAAAAAATTAGTTGTCCATAAACCCTTCTTGCTTATCATACTTTCACCGAAAGTCCATGGTCCTATACGAACACCACCTTCAGGATCTGTTATAGTTTTCAATGCATCGTATCTATATTTATGTAGATGATCTCCTATCTTTTTAAATTCTTTACCGACCTTTTGAAATTGAGTAGTTGTCTTACCAAAAGATTCTGAAATTCCTTTTAACCATTTTGGTAGCCAGACTGTTGTATCTTTCATTTCAATAATATCATCATCTGCTTGTACGTCTTCCTTAAGAGTCTTTTGTCTGTCTTTAGGTGTCTTACCTTTATTCTTAACAGTTTGTTCGATTACATCTTCATTAGAAAAACGTCTTAGTTTTGCAGCTAATAAAGGAGAAGTACTTGTCATAAGACCAATAGAAGTACCTAGTATGCCACCTAAACTACCGCCTATTGCTGTAACTATTGCAGTTTGTGTAGCATCTATATCGTCTCGTAATCCTAACTCAACGTCTCCTTTCTGTAAAAAGTAATCGTGTGAACCTGCCCAAGCACCGCCTTCAAGCGATCCATATAGCACTCCTTTTTTTGCTTGTTTCAAAAGTTCTTTATTCAGAGCAGCCTTTTGTGTTTTCTTAAGAGCTTCTTTAGTTCCTATTTTAATTAGTTCTTTACCAGCCTGTGTTGCTCCGAAAGCTGCTCCACCAGTAGCTAGTGCTGCCCAATTTATAGGATCAAGTATAAAGTCTACAGCTAAATCTTTAACCATATTTACTGTTTGTCCTAAACCTCCTAGACTTGCTTTATCAAAAGTTTCTCTTAGATAAACATAATCTTGTTTAGCTTGCTCTGACCAGTCTTTTATTTCAAAAGAACGAGCTATTGCACTGGATAAACTATAATCAGAATCTCGTAGATACTCAAATATATCTTCATCTCTACCGATTTCTTCCATGAAACGATCAGTTCTTGTTTGAAATTCTGGATCTTTTTCTAAATCGTTTAGAGTATACTGGACACCAAGAGAAGTACGAGGTGTATTCTTTTCTGGTTGTTGTATTATATTATTATATTCCCCAATAGAATCTTGAGGAATGACATTCATCTGAGGTCTTGGATTTAGAAACTCAGTGTAATCTTTAGGAAGATTAACAGGGATAATAGCATTATCAGCTTCTTCTTCTTCTTGAAAAGCTGTTAGTCTATGTAAAGCGTCTAATGCACTTGGCATGTTATTCTACCGAATATTTGTTTCTAGCGTCTTCTAGCGAATCTATATTAAGACGTTGCATCGCTTGTTTTAGTTGTCGATCCGTGGCTGTGGAACGTCCTTTGAAATGTCTTTCAAGTAATGTTTCAGATTGTCTATCCATTTGTCGAACACCTGCCCCATAAATAGCGCCTGGAATAACTTGTATTCCTGTCTGTCCTTTCTCATAAATATCTTCATGTGCAGAATAGGGATCTTTCCAAGACGGTGCTTGATCTGCAAAGATAGGCATGCCTGGAGGTATGCTACTTTCTTCTGGCATAAACTGTAATTCTCCAGCAATTGAAGCGTCACGACCTATTTCATATGTTCCATATGTTTTCATTACTTGATTTCTAAAAGCTTTATTATTAGACATTAAGTTATCATAAGCTGCTCCAGCTAATTCAACCTCTCCTTTTTTAGCGAAACTATTTAAATTAGTTCCTACTACCTGCGCTCCAGCTTTTTGTTGGCTATCCTCATCGCTGCCTAATAGACCTTTGGCTCCATCATTTAATTCAACATTACCTGAATCGTTTATACCTTTAATTGTAGCTCCCTCAGTAAAAGCTTTAATTCTGAAAAGACTGTTTACAAAGTTAGATTCATTATATTTTGGTATTCCTCTTCTTATTCCAATTCCTCTTCTATCTCGTTGACCTGATTCAAATAATTCTAATTTTCCAGGAACACCCTCATCCCATCGTGGTTTACCACCCTTCATTCTGTGATAATTATTAGGATCAACAGGATCTGTAGCTTCTCTAACCATTATTGCTGTAGTAAAAATATTTTTTTCCTCTAGATTTAATCTAGATAAATCTACACCATAGTTAGATTCAAGTAAATTGTAACCTTCTGAGCCTTCGTCACCTACTACTCTTCTTAAACTACCCCATGTTTTAGCAAATTCATCTCCAAACCTCATATCTAATTGAGTTCTTTGATCTTCTGTACCATAAAGTCCTCTAAGAAGTTGTTCTGCTTCTTCTGCTTGTCTCATTAAAGAATCTTTTCCCTCAGCATATATCACTGATCCTAGCCTACTCTTTGCTCCAGCACTTATACCGTTTGCAGCTTCTAGAGTCTGATAAATAAATTGACGCATAGAAGTCTCTTGATAACCACCTATATTTCGGTTTGTTATTGCATCAATTCCTAATGCTTCATTATAATAATTTCTGTTATTATCCCAACTAGCCATAGATTCTGCATAATAAGGAGTAAGAAATTCTCCTATCCTTATATTTTTTTCTAAAACTGATTGTAGCTCAGATTGTTTATCATCTGTAATTCTTTTAAATACAGTAGGCTCTCCTTTAAACACACTACTTATTAATCCAGGAACATTAAACCAACCAGTTTGTCCACGAACCTTTTCTTTTTTATTGTTTAATCTTATCGCTCTTTTAGCTGCAACATCATCTTCACTAATACCTAACAGAGTTCTAAATACTTCTGTTCCAGTGATATTAGGATCATCAAAATATTTTTCTCCTGCTTCCAGTAGCATATGCGCTCTAGATTTTCCACCCTTTGTCTTAGCTAAATAATAAGGAGCAATAATATCATCAATTATATCATAAATATCTCCTTCAAGATCTCCTGAGAGTTTTCTAGATTCTACACCTTCCTTATCAACCTGTGTCATTCTAGCTAAAATTATAGGATAAACATTACTTCTAAAATTATTTTGTATTCTTCTTCCTTCTGGAGTTTCCTTGTTATACTGTGCTAGTGCATCGCCGCCGACTAGAATTTCTTCTGGTATTGATTGTAATATACCACCAACAATACGCATGTCTTCAGCCATCTTTTTATTTTTCAAATTAGCTATGGTATGTAAAGAATCTAATTCAGAGTTTCTTTTCTTTACTGTTTCTTGAAATACAGCCTGTCCACCTAAAAGTACCGCAAGTATTTTCATTACACGATCTTCTCTTTTTTGGCTTCGTCTAGCTCGTTTTCTATTTGCTGTTTGTCGAGCCATTAATGCGCCACCCAAGTCTTCCATAGACATGTTTTTATAGTTAGACATTAATTCATTTAAATTATCTTCTGGCATTTTCTTCCTCTTCTGCGGTTGGTTTAGACATTAAACTTCCTGGTTCTGGTTCTGTTCCTTCTGGTTTAGCCATTAAACTTTCGACATCAATATTCGCTAGTTTCTTAGCAACTTCAGAGCTTTCTATAGTTCTTTTTAAATCAGGAGTTAGTCTTTTATTTTCAAATAATTCTTGTAGATGTGTTGCAGTTTCTTTTTTATCATCTTCTGCTGTGTAGTCTTCATCAAAATCTTCATCGTAATCTTCTTCTTCTCCAGTATATATTTTAACATCTGCAATACCAAACTTATCTGCTATTGCCATAATCATATACATTACTGGTTCGATTAGTAACATTAATAAATCAGGATTATATTGTCCTTTAGAAAATCCAGTCATTAATAATACCTGAGTAATTTCTGAAACTGGAACATCGTCTTGCAACATTGTTACTATAGCTTTTAAATTATCATCTTCTAGTATATCTAAGAATATTGCTTCTGAAGCTTCTCTTACACTTGAAAATTTAGGCGGTCCATCCCAAGGCATCTTATTTTCAGGACTAGCTGCCATTGACTGACCTGCTATAGGTCCTTCAAATAAATTTATTTCTGGCTCTTGTCCTACTTCTATTTCTTCTATTGCCATTTGTTTCTCCTGTTATCCTCCGTAAAATTCTGTTGTGCTTTCATCAGGCATAAATTGCCCCATCTGCTGTTGTATACTGTCTACGAATGTATAGTTATATCCTGGCAGGTTATTTGCAAAAGCAATTTCTTGTCCTGCTGGAGGCATTACAAGTCCAAATCCTGAGATATAATCTTGTGCTGCTTGGGTGAAAGTACTTGAACTTCTTCCACTAAGATCTGTAAAGGCTAAGTCTCCTATTGCAGAAGCATTAGTAGTATTAGTTTGGTCTAACATCGCGTTTGCATATGCTACTGTTGATGTAGAGTCTGGGAAGTCAAGCACTGGATCATCTCTAAAGTATTGATTATAAGTATCCATACCTTTCATAACTGTTCCGCCAGCCGAGCCTGCGTCTCCCCATGTACCGATTACTGCTTCCGTTTCTCCTGTTGGATATCCCCATTGATCTTCTACAGGTTTTTCCAAGCCAAAGATAGCTCTATTACTCGCTGCTTCTTGCCATTCACCAAGCTTTCCACTAACTCTATCCATGACATTACCTAAAAGACTTCCGCCAGATGCTGATCCTTTCACACTTGGATTAACAAGAGGCTGACCTATTGCATTCAGAGCATCTACATAAGGAGATGTACCGCCAATTCCTGATGGCAGGTTTGATTGTCCTGTAAAATATTGTGTATCAGGTCCGTATTGAGAACTGAATGGTGATGGTATTGTTCCAGCGCCTGTGCGTGAAGTGATTCCGCCTTCCATTACATTATAATCAGGACCAAAAGCACCTAGATCATCGACTGGTGCTATATCAGGTAATGGTGGTCCTGCTACTTCTTCTACTCCAGGCGGTTTTCCAAGAAACTTATCTCTAGTATTAGATACAAAATTTCCAAAGGCTTCTGTTAATGTAGCGGCTCCTTTTTCTACGCCTGACGATATAAGAGACTTAGTTTTAGGATCCCATATTAATTTGCCAGGATCTCCATAACCAAACGCCTTACCAATCTTATTTAATCCATGTTTAAAAGTTTCAGTAACTGAACTAAAGACAGTTTTACCTGCAGTTTTAATTCCGCTTACTACCTTACCAAGAAATTTTGTCATATTAGGAGCTATGGTTTGTCCTAGCCATTGGAACGGAGCCATTACAATTTTAGTAAGTCCTTGCATCCATCCACCTAATAAGCTTCCAAACCCTGGAAATATTATTCCCAGCGCCAGAGTTCCTACCCAACCTAACTTACCAAATAGTTTACCAAAAGGTTTCATTACTTTTCTTAGTACTTTTCTAATAGGACTAGTTACTTTTTTAATAACTCCTCCTACTTTTCTTACTACTTTCTTAAAAACGTCTTTTATTTTACTGAATATTCCCATTATGTATTACCTTTAATTATTATTAACCTGATAAAAAGTTAGTTATTAGTGTTCCCATTCCACTATATGTTTTTGCCCATCCACCGTCTTCACCGATAGCAGCTTCGTTTCCTATTGCTGCAGTGATTAATGAGGCTTTTCTTTGTTGATCATTGTCATATGTTTTAAAACTATAATCCATTTGATCTCGAAGTTCTTGCCACATAAAAGCCATTGATTGTGCGCTTAATCCAAAAGCATTTTGAGCGTTTAGTTGATTAACAGCATTTGTTGCAGCCGTGTCTATTTTATTAGCGTCTCGTCTCCAATTAATATTATACTGTTCTATCGCATTTGCATTTGTAACATTGAATTGAGATCTATTATAATCTTGTTGATCATTAAACTTACTGACATCTGTTTGTAACTGAGCTTCCATTGCATTCGCTTGCATTGTATATCCTGCTTTACGAGCTTCTGCAGCATTAAACTGTGTAGCATTAAATGTTTTCATTGCATCGTTTCGCTGTTTATTTGTTATTTCTATTTGTTGACCAAGACCTGCCATATATTGATTTAATTGGTTTTCTGATGCCGCATTAAATTGTTCGCTAGCGTTAAAGGCTGCTTGATCACTCAATAAAGTTTGCTGTCTCTGTTGAGCTTCCATTACAAATTCTTGTTGTTGGTTATTTAAACTAGCCATATCCATTTGTAAAAAGCTTTGTGCATTAGTTGCTGCTATCTTTGTTCTTTGATCTAGAGTACCCAAATCAAGCTGTGCTAAGGATGTCGCGTTTTGCATCATTGCTTGAAAATCTTGGGTAAAATCTGTCAGTGTCATAGATTGCATAAATTTGCTATTAGCTAATTCCATCTGTTGTCTCGTACTAAAGTTTGCCATGTCCATACCAGCATTAACTTGTGCGTTTTGTATGGCTACAGCTTGATCAGCACTTAATTGTGCAACACCCATTGCATTAGCAAGGTTTGCATTTGTTAATCCTACACGCATTTTAGCTTCAAGATTAGCTAATTCTATTCTTTGTGCATCAGTCATTAATTCCGTTTGATACATGTTTCTACTTGTAAGGTTTGCTAACTCAACTTGTACTTCTTTTGAAAGATTAGCTTTCTCCATGTCATTTGAAAAAGCAACATTCTTAGCCATAAAGTCTGCAGCAGTTTGGAATCTTGCAAGTTTTACTTGCTGTTCAGCACTAAACTCATCTTTCATTTCATCAGCTTCTAGTTGTAAATCTAATACTGCTATTTGCTGTTCGTTTGAAAGATTAACCATCTGCGCTTGTTGCGCTTGTTGTGCTGTTATTCTTGCTGCTTCTTGTTGGTTAGCAAGGTTTTGAGTATATGTTTGTTGTTGTAACTCGGCTGATCTTACTCCAGCTTGTTGCTGAAAAGTTCCTTGTTGAATAGATATATTATTTGCCATCTGTGCTGATTGACTTGCAGCAGTTTGTTGATTAGCAACATTAGTTAATCTTAATTGTACTTCTAAACGAGCTTCTTCTAAGTTAGCTGCTTGTTCGTTAGACAGATTTAATTCTGCGTTTCTTTGTATGGCTTGTGCATTTGCTTGTGCCATTGGAAAAGCAGTTTGAATTATTGCATTGACAAGAGAGTCTCTAGCTACTGTTGAAATATCCATTCCTCTATCTGATAGATTATCATGGATTGTAGCAACTGCTGGTCTTGCCCAAAGTGGAATTTCTCCTTCTTCTATACCACCAAGTAGTCCTTCCATTTGTACTGAAACTAAAGCTGCTTCTGGAAGAGCAGCCGTAGCCGCTATCACATCAACATCTTGTGTGTCTATTTTTTCTGCAACAGAAATAGGATCATCAATTATTGCCGCCGTAATATCAGGAGGCAAATTAGCAGTCTCTTCAACCATCGAAATTGCTTCTCTTGTACGCGCTGTTCCTTGTACTGATTGTCTTGTGGCTGCTTCAAGAGTAGGTATTCCGTTTATTTGATCTGTATCTCCATCAGAAACTGATCCTGTTATTTCTTCTCGTGTACTTCTTTCAGCTTGTGGCGTATTAGACATTTGACCGCCTACACCTGTTTGTTTTTGTGCTTCCGATACGCCTCTTAGAACTCCTTCAGTAAACTTTGCTTTAGCAAATTCTAAAGCTGATTCAGGTGGCATACCTTGTGTTACTGCTTTTTCTGTTAACGCTCGAATTTCATCTACATCTACTTCCGTTCCTGCTGCTTTTGCGCTTGTTACGTTTGCTTCTCGTCCTCGTACTGTTTGTACTCCTGCTTTCTCTAAACTAGGCTTGCTTTGCTTGGCTGCTAATTGTATCTCTGGTTGTTTTTCTACACTTTCATCATAAGGTGCTTTAACATCGCTTGCTTTAGCACGTGTACCTGCATCCTGTGGTACTGCAATTGTCACTCCGTTTGCATGATAAGCAAACTTCATATTTTTAGGAGGCTGTGATCTTAATGCTTGGTTTTTTTGTGCTTGAGTAATTGGCTCATTACCATATCCTTCAGGCATATCAGGAGGTATGCGCTCTATCTTAGACTCAGCAAACTCCATGTTTACTGTATCTAAGTCTGTAGGTTTAGGAATCCAAGCCTTTTTAGGCATCTGTTCGCCTGCAGCAGCATCTGCTATTTGTTTTCTAGCTAAGTCTGATTGTACATCTGTAACTTGTCCATAAGGAATATTTCCTGTGTCTGGAAAAGGAGAATCAGGAGCAACGCCTGGAGTACCGTTGCCTCCACCATTGTTTCCACTACCATGTTGACCGCTTTGATCAGCAGGATGATGAGGAAACCATTCCATCGCTTCTCGATCAAAGGTATGCTGTCCGCCTTGATTTAAAGCAACACGTCCGCCTTTACGGTAATCTTGTCTTTCTTTCATAAGTCTTTTTCTTTTCATTTTTATTTTACCCTAAGATATTTTAATTTTTCTTTGCTTCATCGATGTGAAGTTCTACTAGTTTATCAATTTTAGTTTCTAATTTACTTAACAACCTCATCATTCTATCTATATTATTATTTAATTCAGATTTAGTAACATAGTGTTTTGCCATCTCTTCT
>PVBE012109763.1_pt1 | contig 10915 bp, 15 predicted proteins | sample 1631181 | NCBI WGS metagenome assembly PVBE01 (sample SAMN08397723, study PRJNA350692) | Marine metagenome, whole genome shotgun sequencing project. | isolation source: water | place: Pacific Ocean | collected 2012-04 | reverse complement strand
TACATTAACTGCTTTGTTAATTGCAGTTGGGGTTGGTGGTGCGATATATGGAATTAAAAACCCTACTAACTCAAGCAAATATTCCTGGACCCTACTTTTTGGTTGGACACTCATTTGGTGGCTACAACATACGTTACTTTGCTAGCGAATACCCAAAACTTACAGCAGGACTAATGCTGATAGATTCTTCACATCCTTTGCAATTTAATACTGTAGAGTTTAAGAAAATAAAACCAAAAATAATAAAAACAACAAAGCGTATTAATAGTTTCCGCATCAACATAATTAAGCCCGTTATCGCAGATAATTATCCTGAACAAAATAAAAGAGTTGCATACATATTAATGTCGACAAATAAATCTAAAAGAACATTAATGGACGAACTTGAAAGTATGGAAATAAGCGCAATACAACTTGCAGAACGTTCAAATTATAAAACATACAACCTCCCAGTAACGTTAATGACTCGTGGTAAGCGAGCTTGGCCTAATGATGCATTTGGTGATCGCTGTGAACAACAGTGGACAAAACTTCAATATGATTTAGAAAATATTAGCGACAATACAACTCACTATTTTGCGCACAAAAGTGGTCATGCTATCCATCTCGATGAACCAAAATTAGTAACGGATAAAATTTTATCGGCGATAATAAAGTCTAGAAGTAGCGTTATTAAAAACGAATTAAGAAAAATATTTTCAAAAAATCTTGTGACTTACTCCATTATCTCTTCTTTCAATATGCCCGAATTAGTAAATCAGAGTCTCATTACTGATTTGAACAGAAAAATAGTCATAAAAAAATATATTCATCAAACTGAATGGCTAAATAATTCCTTATTAACACGGCAATTTGATATTAAAAAAATTAATAGGTTGAATGAAACATCAGACTTTTACTAATAATTTTTACTTGTCATCAGATACTCTGATAGCACTTAAATCCAAAAAAAATCAAATAAAACCTAATATAGATCAATTAAAATTTTTTATTTCCAACAATATAACGCTATAATCGCTCCTCGTTAATTTTTTAGCACTAAAAAAAAACAAAAACGTGATCATGTCAGAAACACTGTTTACAAAAATTATTAATCGTGAAATACCAGCAGATATTGTATACGAGGATGAACTATGCCTTGCATTTAAGGATATAAATCCGCAAGCACCATTACACATACTCATGATCCCAAAAAAAAATATAGTAAAAATTAGTGATGCGACAGAACAAGAACAGGATTTATTGGGTCACATCCTACTCAAAGCAGGTTAGATTGCTAATGCACAAGGTTATGGCGAAGCATTTCGATTAGTAATAAATAATGGAGAAAATGCCGGACAGACTGTTTTTCACCTGCATATACATATTCTAGCAGGACGTAGTTTCAGTTGGCCACCAGGTTAAATCGGGGATTTATTAAATATTATGAATTACAAAACTGACGATTTAAGAATTGAATCAATTAAGGCGGTTACAACACCTTTAGAAATTTGCAAAGAAATTTCAATTACTGAGCAAGCTGCAAAAACAACTGCTTTAACACGTAAAGCAATCCATCAGATCTTGCATAACAATGACAAACGTTTGATGGTAATTACTGGGCCATGCTCAATCCATGATGTCAGTGCTGCTAAAGAATATGCGTCAAGATTGAAGCCTTTAATAGAAAAATATTCAGATGATCTTTTGATTATAATGCGTGTTTACTTTGAAAAACCTCGCACAACTGTTGGCTGGAAAGGGCTAATTAACGATCCTTCGCTTGATAATAGTTTCAATATTAATAAGGGATTGAGATTGGCCAGACAATTATTACTTGATCTTAATGAAATGGGTGTTCCTGCTGGAACTGAGTACCTTGATTTAATTACACCACAATATGTTACCGATCTAATAAGCTGGGGAGCTATTGGTGCCAGGACTACGGAAAGTCAGGTCCATCGTGAGCTAGCATCAGGCCTGTCATGTCCTGTGGGATTCAAAAATGGAACATATGGAACTACAAAAATTGCAGTCGACGCAATTAATGCAGCAACACGACCACATCATTTTCTTTCAATCCGAAAAGATGGTGGAAATGCAGCTATAGTTTCAACGCAAGGTAATTCAGATACTCATATTATTTTGCGCGGTGGAAAAGAACCAAATTATGATGCTATACATATAGATAAAGTTTCAGAAGAATTAAAAACTGCAAATCTCCCTACAAAAATAATGGTTGATTTGAGTCATGCAAATAGCCGAAAAGATCATAACGCACAAATTGAAGTTGGTAATGTAATTGCCAAACAAATTACTAATGGTGACAACAGAATTATTGGAGTGATGATTGAAAGTCATCTAATTTCAGGTAGGCAAGATGTTAAACCTGATCATGAACTTATTTATGGGCAAAGCATCACTGATGCTTGTCTTGGTTGGGAAAATACTGTCACACTGATCGAATCATTAGCAAAAGCGAGCCAACTAAGAAAAATAAATTAACTCTTACTAAGTTTGGTGTTCTGTCTTATTTAATATGATTAATAAAATTACATTCGATGAATACTTAGACGCTAAAGGACTTAACTGCCCTCTGCCTATTCTAAAAACAAAAGTTCTTCTAAATAAAATGCAGCCGAAAAAGATTTTATTTGTAGAAGCTACCGATCCTCATTCAAAAGTAGATTTTGAAGCGTATTGTGCCAGAACAAACCATGAAATTATAAAATTTGATTTAATTAAAGATATTTATAATTTTTATATAAGACGAGCAGAAAAACCAAAAAAAATTTAATCTGCCTAAAAAAAATATATATTAAGCATCTAAAATTTTAAAAGTGTGTGTAATTTTTGCGGTGGCTCCTAACATTATTGAGGCTGAACAATATTTTTCAGCTGATAATAAAACTGCTCTTTCAACTTGCTTCTTCTTTAAATCTATACCAGTAACTTTGAAATGTATGTGGATATTGGTAAAAACTTTAGGTTCAGTTATAGCGCGCTTAGAACTAATTTCTACTTCACATGCAACAACATCTTGGCGTGATTTTTTTAGTATTGAAAGAACATCATAACAACTACATGAACCTGTCCCTAACAACAGCATTTCCATGGGGCGCGGCCCTAGATCGTGGCCTCCACCTTCGGAAGGACCGTCCATTAAAACTTTATGGCCAGTAGTTGATTTTCCGATAAATAGCGCTTCACCAGCCCAGCTTACTTTTATATCCAATATTTTTACCCCCCACAAGCAGTTGATTTTCTGGAAAAAGAGTAACATAGTTCATATTCAAATAGGAATGATGATTTATATAGAGAATATTAATGGAAACTCCAATATCGCCCGAAAAAAGTAAGGTAATATCTCGCTTTCTTGAACATTGCGAAGTCAGTACCTACTTAACAAAACAATTGATTATTAGAGAAGGTGATCCTTCTAAGGATTTGTACTACATCATTAATGGCTCTGTTACTGTAGTAATTGAAGACACAAAAGGCAATGAGATTGTGCTCGCTTATCTTAACCCTGGTGAATTTTTTGGAGAAATTGGAATGTTTGGTGATGAGCACAGCCGTACAGCCTCCGTAAGAGCTAAACCAAAATCAGAAATTGCTTCAATTAGTTATGAAAAATTACAAAATTTAACTGAAATTTTTCCTGATTTAATGTTTTTAATTGCTTCGCAATTGGCTATTCGCCTAAGGCGCACTAGTCGTAAAGTAAGTGACCTGGCATTTACAGATGTAAAAGGGCGTGTAGCAAAAACTTTATTAGATTTGTGCAGTAATCCTGACGCAATTACACACCCAGATGGCATGCAAATTAGTATTACAAGACAGGAACTGGGAAGAATTGTTGGCTGTTCTCGGGAAATGGTGGGGAGAGTACTCAAAAGCTTAGAAGAAGATCACTTGATTTCAGTATCTGGAAAAACTATGGTCATTTTTGGAAAACGTGGAAAATAAAGCCTTCCTGATTGAGATTAATTCTCTCTGTTGATAGCTAGATTCTTGACAACAACAAAAGAAAAAAAGAAAATCGCTACCCCTTACTCAATACCAAAAAGAAATGAAATACATGGCTATGTAGCTCAGCTGGTTAGAGCACGGCACTCATAACGCCGGGGTCGGTAGTTCAAGTCTACCCATAGCCACCAAATATTTTCTATAATTGTGTTATATTTATCTCAGAAAAAGGCGACATAATGGAACATATTTTAAACGACGTGCTTTCTCAGTATGGTCCAAATTTTCAAGGTTTAGTTTTTGGGTTTACACATACCTGTATTATGTTAATTGGCTATTATACGGGTTTTAGTATTAATCGTTTTTTTAAGATCATAAGTAATGGATATATAGCTGGTATTATTGGAGCAGCATTATCTCATGTAGTTGCCGATATAATAGCATCTGCATTTGACCCGCATATTAGATTTGCAATGATTGGAATAGCGATTGGTGGAATAATCCCTTTTATTGCTATACCTTTTTTAGAAAAATGGGTTGTAAAAAGCAAGCACCATATAATTGTTGGTGACCACGAAGATATTAAAGAAGATATAGAAACTAAGCATAAGTGAAAAAATTTCTTTCTACTGATTACATGGATAGTTTTCTATGAGTGAATTAGCAATTAAATTGGTAGAGTATTGATGTTTGCTCCTTGGGTTTTTATGAATGTAATCCATTGTTGTTTTTGTTAATTCACTAAGCATAATATCTTCTGCTATACACCATTTAGGCCTCATAAAACCCCAATCAACAAATGCATCGTGAATTGATGATATATGTGAAATACAATATGCGCATGCGCTAACACTCGAAATATTGGCCGAATAAATACAATCCTCACAACGCTCTAATAATTCATTTCCAGTATAGAAACTTTCAGCACGTACAGAAAGTAATGCATATAAAAACATTATTATTGCCAACAACCTTATATTGCTATTAACCATTTACAAGATTTCATTTTTAAATCAAACTACAAATTGTGCAATACCATCATAAAATGACCAATCAATATCATGATTCTCAACAATAGTTATTAAAATATTTTCTGGCGGAATACCGGGATTATTAGCAAGATTGTCAGCAACTTTTTTATAAAAAGCTTGTTTCGCCTTATTAGAACGCCCAGCCCTCATAATAAGAAACATCATTACACGATCATTATCTCTATCCTGATATTCAAGACAATCCTTTTCAACTTCATTGATAATTTGGTAGCGATCATCATTCGGAAAACCCATTGTCTCTATCACTGCAGAATTAACACCATCTGCAATTGCTTTCTTATACTCGGGCGTTTTACCTTTTAAAATCGAAATATTTACTAACGGCATGCTTTTATTCCTTATAAATTTGACAAATTTTATTTAGTTTTACGATTAAAATATCATTATAGATGAACTTTTAAAACTTACCCAAACGTTCATACTAAGTGATAATTTTAAATCACTGAAAGCTTTACGAGTTATAACGGCCTGTATCTTTTCTCCTATATCGATATTCAATTTAATATTACTACTATCTTCTATTATTCCAGTTATTTTCCCCAAAAAACTATTCTGCATGCTGGAATCAAGCTCTTGTAATGACAATACTATTTGTCTTGGATCAATGGCAATTAATTCTAAATTATCTAGGTCATTATCAATTCTTATCAATTGCTTACCTGTGTCGAATACTTTATTGAATTTATCAAATTTACCACTAAATAGATTAATAAGATAAGTTGGAAATAATTTTCCTCTTACAATGGTATATATATGATCTGTTAATTTTTGTGCCTGAATTTGGTCATGTGTTGTAAATATTATTGTTTTGTTTAATTCAGCTCTCAAAAGAGTAATTAATTCTTCAAGCTCATAAATAGAGTCTTTGTCTAAACTTGAAAATGGTTCATCCATAATTAAAACATCGGGCTCAAGAATCATCGCCTGTCCTATTGCAACTTTTTTTGTCTCGCCTCCCGATAACAAGTGAGCCAATCTGGTAGACAAATGTTCTATATTTAAAAGAGATAATATTTTACTTACTTTTTTTTCTCTTATTTTTTGATTTATATGATTTAATTTTAAACCAATCTCAATATTCTTATAAACTGTCCCTCTGAAAAGATAGGGGTCTTGTTGGACATATCCAATAGACTTTCTAAATTGATTAATATTATTTTTCATCAATTCAGTCCCATCATAATAAAGTCTGCCATAATGAGGAAAATTTAGAAACGAGAGAAGCTTCAGTAATGTAGTTTTCCCGGAACCATTTGGACCAACAATTCCTACTATACTGGATTTATCTATTTTAATATTTATATCATCAAGAAGAATGTTGCCATCATAATTGAATACGACATGGTCTAACTCATATAAGTTTTTCATCTTATTTTTAATTGAAAATACTGGAGCAATATATTGATAAAAAAAGCAACAAGTAAAAGTATAATCCCAAGTGCTAATGCAAATTCAAAAGCTCCTTTACTTGTTTCTAATGCGATGGCCGTTGTCATTGTCCTTGTAAATCCTTGAATATTACCTCCCAACATCATAGCAATTCCAACTTCACCAATTGCGCGCCCAAACCCTGTAACGATTGCAGTAATTAAAGCGAAACGAGTTTCGCTTATATAAATAAAGACGCGCTGAGTTTGTGTGGCTCCTAACGATTTACATGTATTAGCTAATCTTGGATCTGTGCTACTAACAGCGCTGATAGTCAGATTCCATATAATAGGTATTACTAAAATACACAACCCTGTAATTATAGCTGTAGGAGTATATAGCAAGGCCATATCGCCCAATAAACCTTGACGATTTAATATGCCATATAATATTAGACCAATGACAACGGTAGGGAGCGCCATTAAACTGTTTAGACTAATTAGTAATAGTTTTTTGCCGCCGAATTCATTTAAAGCGACGATAATCCCAAGTGGTATGCCTATTAAAGAAGCAATAAAAACAGCAGTAAACGAAACTTTTAAAGAAGTAATAACAATGCTGAAGAGTGCCGCATCAATATCAAGAATAAGATTAAAGGAGGAAATTATAGCATCTAAAAAAAACCTATTACTCCCAGAGTTTTCCACAGTCTTTGTAATAGCAAGACGCAATACCTCGTCTTTTGCGCTAATCTGAAATGAAAAGAAACATAAAATTATTATTATTTTTAAACTTCTATAAAATTTCATTGAATTGTTAATCAGTATCACTCGCTTTTTAAAAAATATACCAATAAGCTTTAAACTATAACTCTTAATCCAAATAGATACTAATTATCTATAATGCGGGAATATTGAAACTAATAATAATAAATACCAAAAATAACTTAATTTTTAGATGCAGTTTATAGCCAAGAAAGTCGAAAATCTCGCATGAATGCTAGATATAAATATATAATTGTTACTTTTGTCTGGAAATTGAAGTGTGGAAAGTGTAATTTAGCCAACCTGTTTTTATTTACTTAAATTTATTGTTTATGAGCCAAAAATTTTACATTAAAACCCTGGGATGCCAAATGAATGAGTATGATTCATCAAGAATGAAGGATGCTCTTATGGCAGCACATAATATGATTCCCACAAGCGAACCTTCTGAAGCTAGTTTAATCTTATTAAATACTTGTTCGATTCGTGAAAAGGCACAAGAAAAGGTCTTCTCTCAACTAGGCAGGTGGAGAGCTTTTAAAAAATCTAATCCTAAACTAGTTATTGGTGTTGGTGGCTGTGTTGCAAGTCAAGAAGGACACGCCATTCTGGAACGAGCCCCTTTTGTAGATATCGTATTTGGCCCACAAACTCTACACCGACTACCAAAAATGTATTCTAATATAATACTAAATAGAAAGCCGATTGTTGATATCTCGTTCCCAGAAATAGAAAAATTCGATTGCCTGCCAGAACCAAGAGCAAACGGACCAAGTGCCTTTGTTTCGATCATGGAAGGTTGTAGTAAATATTGTAGTTTTTGTGTTGTCCCGTATACACGAGGAGAAGAAATAAATAGATCTTTTGGCGATATCATGAATGAGGTCACAGTGCTTGCGAATCAAAATGTAAAAGAAATTAATCTCTTAGGGCAAAATGTCAATGCCTACAGAGGGCAAATGGAAAACGGGAAGATATGCGATCTTGCATTACTTATCGAATTCATATCAAAGATTGGTGGTATTGAACGTATCCGTTTCACAACTTCTCACCCAGTTGAATTTTCAAATAACTTGATTGATGCTTATAAACGTGTGCCGGAACTTGTTGATCATTTACATTTACCAGTCCAGAGTGGATCAGACCGTATTTTGGCTTTGATGAAGCGAGGTCATACTTGCCTAGAATATAAAAATAAAATCAAGAAGCTCCTTGATATAAGACCAAATATAAGTATATCCTCTGATTTTATTATTGGTTTCCCAGGAGAAACGGAAAAAGATTTTGAGGATACAATGAATTTAATTAATGATATTGGGTTTGATCATTCGTTTAGCTTCATATATAGCGCACGCCCAGGCACACCTGCAGCTTCACTGCCTGATGACACGCCTTTAGATGTAAAAAAAGAACGTCTATTAATATTACAAAATCGGATAAATCAAAAAACTATAGAAATAAGTAACGCTATGATTGGCAATATTCAAACTATATTAGTTGAAGGAACTTCAAAGAAAAGTATTGATGTGCTTTATGGTAGAACTGAAAATAATCGAATTGTTAATTTTCATGGATCTCGAAATCTAATTGGAAATTTTGTTGATATAAAAATTACTGAGGCACTACCAAATTCTTTACGTGGAGTACAAATGGATAAAGATAAACTTGACCAAGCCGCTAACCTCTAATTTTTGACCACTACTATAAACACAATAACTTCTAACACACTTCTACTTGAGCCGGTTGACAATAAACGCCTATCGAATCTTTGTGGTCCTTTTGACAAGCATATACGTCAAGTAGAACGTTTTTTTGGGGTAGAAATAAGTAATCGTGGTAATAATTTTCATATAAGTGGTAGTCCAGAATTGATAACCATTACCGAAAATCTCTTAAAAAAAATGTATGCTGCAACAGAAACCGAACCGTTATCTTCGGAAAATATTCATCTTTATCTAAAGAGTTTTGATATTAACAATGAAATTGATAATAAATGTGTAGATGAAATTACGATTAAGACAAAACGGGGATTAATTCGTGGTAGAACAAATAACCAGAAAAAATATCTTTCAAACATAAAAAATCATGATGTTAATTTTGGAATTGGTCCTGCTGGTACTGGAAAAACATACCTGGCAGTCGCTTGTGCAGTTGCTGCAATGGAACAAGATATCGCGAGAAGACTGGTATTAGTTAGACCAGCAGTAGAGGCGGGTGAAAAATTAGGTTTTTTGCCGGGCGATCTTGTGCAAAAAGTTGATCCTTATTTACGTCCACTATATGACGCTCTATATGAAATGCTTGGATTTGAAAAAGTTTCAAAATTAATTGAACGAAACGTTATTGAAGTTGCCCCTTTAGCGTTTATGCGTGGTAGAACGCTTAATGAAGCATTTATCATTCTTGATGAAGCGCAGAATACAACAATCGAACAAATGAAAATGTTTTTAACGCGTATTGGTTTCAATTCAACTGCCATTATAACAGGAGATATAACCCAAATAGATTTACCAGTAGGAAAAATATCTGGGCTTAAACATGTTATTGATATTTTAAAAGATGAAAAGGGAATTAGTTTTACTTTCTTTAAATATCAGGATGTTGTACGTCATGCTTTGGTTGCAAGAATTCTTAATGCGTATGAAAAATTTGAGAATAATTAAAAGTGATGCCTATTTGACTCATTGACAATAGATATAAATATTATGATTGATATTCAAAAAATCTCTAATCTTAATTCACTTCCTGAGAATGATTCAATTATTAAATGGGCTAAGAAAGCACTTGATAAAAAATACAAAGGAGCTGAAATAGTAATTAGAATTGTTGATGTAGATGAAAGTCGAGAACTCAATAAGATATGGTGCAAAAAAAACTATGCAACAAATGTTTTGTCTTTCCCTATATCTAAACCTATTAAACAGGCACCAAATCTTTTAGGTGATGTTGTAATTTGTGCCAACATTGTTGTTACGGAGGCTAAAGAACAAAATAAAAATATTGATGAACATTATGCCCATTTGATTATACATGGAGTATTACATCTACAAGGTTATGATCATCAATCTAAAGATGAGGCAAATGTTATGGAAAGCAAGGAAATAAATATACTAAATAACTTAGGTTATAATAATCCTTATGAAATAAGGCCAAAATAATAATGCAAAATAAAAAAAAATACATTTATCAAAAAACAATTAGATTTTTTTTAAGTCTTTTTAGACAAGAACCGCCTAATCGTGAGGGATTGATAGAGATTCTAAGAAATGCAGAAAATAGAAACCTACTCGATGCTGATGCATTATTAATGATCGAAGGTGCATTACATGTCTCAGAAACTCATGTTCGAGATATTATGGTTCCTCGTGTCCAAATGATCATTATTGATAATAACGCTAAACCAGAAGAAATACTTAGAAGTGTAGTTGAATCCGGCCATTCAAGATTTCCAGTTATTGGTGACACAAATGATGAAATTGAAGGTATTTTATTAGCTAAAGACTTATTAAATTATTATGCCGATGCAGATAGAGATTTTAACATAAAAGATGTGATGAGGCCGACCGTCTTTATCCCAGAAAGTAAACGCCTGAATGTATTATTGCGAGAATTTCGCATGAGTCGCAACCATATGGCGATTGTTGTAGATGAATATAATGGAGTTGCCGGTCTGGTAACAATTGAGGATGTCATCGAAGAAATTATTGGTGAAATAGAAGACGAACATGATCACGAGGATAATGAAATAAATATTAATACTCATGATAATAATCGTTATACCGT
>PVBE012735633.1_pt1 | contig 10916 bp, 19 predicted proteins | sample 1631181 | NCBI WGS metagenome assembly PVBE01 (sample SAMN08397723, study PRJNA350692) | Marine metagenome, whole genome shotgun sequencing project. | isolation source: water | place: Pacific Ocean | collected 2012-04 | reverse complement strand
GCTATGGAAAGTCTTGATAGAGATAGAAAATTTCTTACTCAAGGTGGGGTTTTCACTGATGACCAAATCGATGCTTATATTGCCTTAAAGTTTGAGGAAATTTACAAACTCGAACATACCCCACATCCTATAGAGTTTGATATGTACTATATCTATGAACATTATTATTATAAAGATTATGAAAGACTACAGAAACAAGACAGGTGGAAAATTGAAATAAAGGCAACCTCAGAATATGATACAAGTTTTTATAGCTCAGATCCTAGAGCAGAAGAGTTAGACTTTAGCATACCTCACGTTGTCACAGGTAATGGAAACTTAATATGTTACATTACAAACAGTGGTAACAATTTAATAATGCTACAAAACATGAGTGTAATTATACACGAACTGGCTCATATGATACTCATGGTGTATTATCCTAATAAAATAGTAAAGATGAGACATAATGATTTTCATGGTAAAACTGGTGATAGTAGAAAATTCTTTTCATCAGAGGTACATGATAGGGTGACAGAGGGTAATATTAGAACCATAACATATCCAACATCTAGGTGGAGAAAAATAAGGTATGTTGGTGTGAATATAACTGACATAACAAATAGTAGGAATGTCCAAAGAGTATGACTAGAATAGATGAGCATAAATTTCCAATATGCGATAGATGTAAAAAACTAATGCCTATGGATTCAGTATGGTTAGAATGTGATAAATGTATAGAGGAGGTATTCCCTGAAAAATGAAAGGTGTGAGATATCCTAGAGATATTGATGGAAATGTTATCACTGCTCAAGATATAGCAGACGCTGCAAACATAAATAGAACAACATTATTTCTTAACGTTAAGTTTTTAAAAGATGCGTTAGGTGATATTGATGGTTAAGTGGGATAAAGATTACCATGAGGCTACTGGTAAATGGAGACCACTTAAAGAATATACTAAAAAACTTGTTAATGGTAAAGTAAAATACAAATGGGATGACCCTATTTATCTAGGCAAACAACAGAGAGCACTTGAAAATCTACATGGTGACTGTAAATCTTGTGGTGATTTTATTTATTCTAATCCATGTATACATCACTTACCAGACGGCTATCAAAATGATATGAGACGTAGAGCTTACTATAAAAAAATAAAGGATGAGCGAAACGCTGCATATTTAGCACAAAGTAGTCAAGAAGGTCTCAACTAGTAATGCTTAAATACATGTAATTCGTACAATAAATAGCGATGTTTAGTAAAGTAATTTCAATAATTCTATCGGATTTTGGTCTAAAGAAAACAGACTCAATATTCTTAGAAGTGTTATCTGATATACACTGGGGTCATAGAGGGTTTGACACCTTCAGATATTCTCAAGCTGTAGATAGAATAGCAAAGAATAAAAACAGATTCACATTATTTTTAGGCGATCAAATAGATGCAATAAATATCTACGATAAAAGATTTAATCCAGATAGTGTTGCAGAGCATGATATTGATAATCAAACTATGGGATGGCAAAAAGCATCACAACCGTTATTTGATATTCAAGAAAAAATGAAAGAGGGTTCATACCCAAACTGTACTAATGAAAAAGTATGGGGTCTTGAACATGGAAACCATGAATATAATGTGAAAGGAATAACTAGACCATACATAGAAAATAGATTTTGTTCACCAAATAATGTAGACTTTTTAGGTGCAAGAGCCCACATAGGAGTTAGAATATTTGAGAATAGAAAATCATTCAAGAAGGATGAACCTCTAGCAGAATGGTCTATTGCATTAATGCATGGAAGTGGTGGTGGTACACCTGAAAACATGTTCAGAGAGATGAAGAAAAACTGGAACGCTGATATCTATATTTGTGGTCACCTACATCAAAAAATGTCTAAAGAGGAATTAGTTTATGACTTTGATTGGGAGACTGGTAAATCATATGCTAGACCGATATACTTAGTGAATGCTGGAACATTCCAGAATACATTAACCAATGAGTATGATGGCTATATGGATAGAAAGAATGGAATTGTAGCAACTGGTATTGGTACTCAGACTTTAGAATTAAATGCATGGGAGAATAAGGTGAACTTACATGGTTAGAAGACAGGTTAGACGTAATAAACAGGTAATAAAAGAGCCTGAATATATACCAGAAAAACTACCAGTTTACGAACAGATTAAAAATGCAGCCTTAAAAGCCATTGAAGAGTCTGGTGAGTATGGTTGTACTGCTAGAGAACTTGGTGGTAAACTCAATAATATTGACCCACGAAGAATTCGTGAGGCAACTGCTGCATTAAAAGGTGCTGGTAAAATCAAAGTAGTGACGTGTAGATGTGGTTCAACACCAATATATACTCGTGTTTAATTTTTTGAAATGAACCACAAACTCTTATATACCCTTTTATAATTAACAAAAGTTAAATACTAATCGGTTCTAAATCCCTCTATGTTCATACAAATTATGTGGAAAAATTCTAAAGGAGAAGCAATGAAGACACTTGTAGAGGCAGAAAAGGTTCAAGGTTTTATAAATGAATTTGAAAAGAGACAGGTTGAACCAGCATTAGAAATGCCTGAAGATGTTACTTTATATACTAAACTAGAAGGATTACCACTACAAAACTAGAAGACTTAAGTAAGTTAATTAACTTAACTTAACTAAGACTTAGCTACACTACTAGTAAGGCTTTTATAGCAGTGTATTATAATATCATTATGAAGTTTGATAGAACAACAGTTACAATATCAGTTAGTCAGTCAGCAAAGAAAGTTTTTGAACTGGCAGCACAAAAGAAACCATCACACATATCTATGAGTACATGGATAGCAGTAATGGTTGAAGAATATCTTAGTACACATAAAAACAACTCAAATATATTAGACTTTACTGACAAGAGTGTTAACGCATCTTTACCAATATTTTTTGCACCTATCACAAACTGGGAAGAAAAGGTTAGAAAAATGTCACCAGAAGACTTTATTAGATTACAAAACAGACATAATCAGTTGGGTAATTTAATTCAGAAAGAGGGTGAAAGAAGATGTTAATGACAGAGTCTGCATTAGTAGATACAATTACTGAGCATTTCTTTACAGGTAATTGGACTGATATTATAGACGCATTAAGACCAAGTGACACTTTATCTATAAATATTTCTAAAGACCCTTGGTTAGATTTATATCTTGAAAACCAAGATAATTTCAAAGACGCAGTGAAACGTGCTGCTTTGATTGTGAGAAGTCAAAAAATGATAGGAATAGATACAACATTAGTATTTAAGAGTTTACAAATCAAACTAATATCAGATGATGATATTGATATGGCAACAATTAACTCTAAGAAAGAGGGACAGACTGTAGTATTCACTGCTGTTGTAATAGGCACTGATGCACCAAAAACATACATAAAAAAGGCTACAGTAATATGTCCAAGTTGTTATGCTTCTGAAGAAGTAGTTGCAGGTTTTGACAGAGTTTTACCAAGTATGTTATGTATGAATGCTTCATGTAAAAGAGCAAAAATGGAGATTCAGAAATCTTCAATAGCAACAGATGATATACAAACTATATTATTACAACAACCATTAGAATTTGCCAAGAAGAACTCACCTATAATGTTTTATGGTAAAGTAGTTGGTGACCAAGTTGGAACATCTTTTGTGGGACAAAAGAAACGTATTGTTGGTATTTTTAGATCTGATATAGATCAAAAGAAAGATGAACATGATGTATTTATAGACATACTTTCACTTTCAGATGTTGATGATGTTGAAGAGATATTACCATCAGATGAGGAACTTGTAAAAATCAAAGAAGATATCAAAGAAGGTGAGTTTATTGATAAACTTGTAAATAGTTATGCACCACATATTTACGGATATAATGACATTAAACTATCATGTTTACTCCAATTAGTAGGGGGTGTAGAGTCAAAGAAGCGTGCAGATATCAACATTCTGTTAGTTGGTGACCCATCAATGGCAAAATCTGAACTATTAAAATATGGTAAAGAAGTAACACAAAAGAGTATTTACACATCTGGTAAAGGAACTACCAGTGCTGGTCTTACTATAGGTATGGTTAAATTAGGAGATGGTAGAATGGTAGCTCAGGCTGGTGTATTACCATTATGTAATGGTGGTCATGCATACATAGATGAGTTTGATAAAATGAATAAAGATGATAGAAGTTCTATGCATGAGGCAATGGAACAACAGACAGTATCAATAGCAAAAGCTGGAGTTAATATGACACTTGACGCTAAAACAAGTATACTTGCTGCAGCCAATCCAAAATTTGGAAACTATGATGACAATCTCACTCTTATGGATAACATAAATATTCCAAGTCCATTACTTTCAAGATTCGACTTAATATGGTTGATTAAAGATAAAGTCAATGTGACAGAAGATGCACAAAAAGCAAGACATATTTTAGATGGTTTTACAAACACGGAAGTAAACAATGAGTGTAGATTTGACACAAAACAACTTACAGGCTTTATCAATATTGCAAAAAAATCTCAACCAGTGTTAACAAAAGAAGTTAGAGAAGAGATAATCAAAATATATGAAAAATTGAGACAAACATCTAATGAACAGTTTAATATTGGTATTAGACAGTTAGAGGCTTTGATTAGACTTAGTATGGCTCACGCAAAACTTCAGTTTAAGAGAGAGGTTGAAATAGATGATATAGAAGCAGTTAGAAAATTATTGGTTAACATGTATGAAAACTTTGGAATAGATATAACATCTAAAGGCTTACAGTCTCAGTTATTTACCACTGGTAAAATGACAAAAGAACAGAAATATCATAAGATATGGACTGATTGTGAGAACAAGGAAGGTAAAGTAAAACTTACAGAGTTCATGAGAATGCTTGAGGCTGAGGGTATTTCAAATCTTGAAGCAACAAAACTATTTCATAGGTGGGAAAACACAAACACAATAAAATTGATGGCAGATGGTACGTACAAAAAAACCTGATGAAAAGACTAATATAGTAGAAGAACAATCTACTAATGTGTCTGAGTTAGAAGAACCTAATATTGAAACAATCCCAGAAGTTAATCTAGAAATATCTCAACTTGATGGTGTAGGTGCAGTTACTGCAAAAAAACTTACAGAGTTTGGTGTAACATCTTTAATAGATATCTGTATTAGAGGTGGTAGAGAAATATCAGAAATAACTGGTGTTACTAAATCAAAAGCAGATGCTTGGGTTTTTAACGCTCAGAAAATACTTGAGGATAATAATCTCATTCGTAAATCTGATATGGATGTTATTGATTTAATGGAATATCATGAACATCAACCTGTATTAGAAACTAAAGTTAAGGCAATAGATGAATTATTTGGTGGTGGTGTTAAACCAGAATGTACTTATGAAGTATATGGAGAATTCGGTTCAGGTAAAACACAGTTTTGTAATACATTAACAGCGCAAGCAGTATCAGAGGGTGAAAATGTAGTTTGGATTGATTGTGAAGACACTTTTAGACCAACACGGATACTTGAAATTATGAAAGCAAGAGAGATGGTTGAAACTAGAGAAGATATGGAAGAAGCATTGAGTCGTATCAAATACTATTATACACCAAACACTGAACAATTACTTGGAACTGTTAACGCATTATCTAAAATAATGGAAGATAAACGACCAAGATTAGTTGTAATAGATGGTGCTATAGGACAATTTAGAGAAGAATATCTTGGTAGAGGAACTCTAGCAGATAGACAAAATCAAATTGCAAGACTTATGACACATGTCAAAAACATATCATATTATTTTAGAACCACAGTTGTATACACTAACCAAGTACAAACTGACCCATCAGTTATGTTTGGTGACCCTGTAAAACCAATAGGTGGTAATGTTGTAGGTCACGCAGCTACTTATAGAATATACTTTAAGAAGTCAGGTAAAAAACGTGTTGCTAGGATGGTAGACTCTCCAGAACATCCACAAGCAGATGCAGAATACATACTTAATGCTAAAGGTGTAGATAATAAGGAAGAATGATGGATAAAAAAATAAAGAAGAAAAAACCAGTCATGAACACATCTAGGGATTTTGAGATGTATTCTATGTTTGGAGACCCAGATGGGGAATAATCATAAATACGATCCTCCAGAAAAATTCTGTCTTTGGTGTGAGAAATCACTCGCTTTTAAAAAAATGCAGACTCAAGTAAAGTTTTGTGGGGAGAGATGTAGAGCTGAATATAGGAAATCTAGTGGCTATCATAAAAAAAGATATAGAGAAATGAAACAACCATATCTTAAAAAATGTGAAGTGTGTCATAAACTGATAGCTGATGTGGGTAAAAGAAAGGGTGTGTCTAAATACTGTAGTGATTTATGTATGCATATATCCACAAGACAAAGAATTAGAAACCAAGAGTACATACATTTTAAAGTGAAGGTAAAAGACTATCCAGAGGTAGTAAAAACCATAGATGCATTAAAAAGGGTGGGTCTTTTCGTTGAATCCTAGGCAAAGAATGCGTTTCTCCAATAGGAAAGCTGTAAACTATCTACTAAGTAAAGGTTATGATGACATATGGTTAAAAGCACATGGTAGAAGACATGACTTAGTTTATACACAAGGTGAGTGGTATAGGGCATTAGATTTATGGAATCTTTTTGATGGAATATGTTTTGATAAAGACGGTAATGCTATTTTTATTCAAATAAAAACAAATGCGTGGGCTGCAGAAAAACCAATCAAAGACTTTATATGTGACAAAAAACATTTAATAGTATTATCCATTAATGTAAAAGGTGGTGGAAAAAAATGGGATGTGAATGTGAGAGAATATGGAAATAATAGGAAAAGGAGAAAAAACAACTGTAGATATATTAAAAAACCTGCTAGACAATAGCCATTATTATATAACTACACAGGTTCCTTTCAAAACCCTTTTAAGTCATGAATTTTATGAAGATGGTTTATCTGAGAGACAGCAGAAAGAATCTGTTGATATAGTAGTATATAACGGTTTTCAGCCTCTTTGTATTAGAGTTCAAGGTAAAGACCATACTGGTATATTAAAATCACAAAGAGACTTAGTACAACAAAAGATGTTAGAATGGAGTGGAAATATAGTTATTGATTTATGGTTTCATGATTGCCCTGAGTTGTTTAAAGAACAACTTAATGATGGTTCAACAAAAGAAGTTATCGACGCATTGAAATGGGCTAACTATTTATAGAGGTCTTTAGGTGCTGGTTTTGGTTCTACAATATCTTCTTTATTATCTTTTGTCACTTCGTTTTCACTACGTAAGTAAGAATGCATAAGTTGCATTTTTTGTTGCAGTAATTTTTCTTTCATCATTATTATAGCAAATTCAATTTCAGCGTATGTTATAGATTTATCAGCATAGAGTTTGTTTATACCCTCATCTAAAACATCATAAAGTATGTTAACAACATCCCATCTAGGGTCTGCTATTTCCTCTTTAGCCATAACCTTTAAATACTCTCTTATTTATTAAACTTTATGTCTGAGTTTACTAACAAGTGCTAAAGTCACGCCTATAATTGGTATCATTTCAAGTAAATCTATACCGTATAACAAAAAGTCCAATATTATGTTTTTACCAAATATCAGAGTATGATCATGGTCACCAAAAAAGCACTCTGCTGCAGTGATTGTGTGGGGTATCTGTAAATATAGTATAATAGCCGTGATTAGCATACTTTCAGTTATATGCCTCTCATACCAGTCTAAAAACCCACTTATATACCTAACCATTAAGAGAAGAAAGTTTAATTACTATATAATATTTACTTTATTTAGGCATGACTAATGATAGGTGCACCGTCGATTTTAGAATCTACGGTGAGAATAGAGGTATATATTACGATGAGACTAATCGATGTCTAATATATTTGACCAATCATGAAACTTTATCTGACTTATACAGTACGATGACGCATGAGGTTGTTCATTTTTGCTTATCCAAGTTAGGTCTAAATGACGATATGGATGAAGAACAAGAAGAAAAATTAATATATTTTACAGCGTGGGCTGAAGACGCTTTATAGACTTCTTTTTATTTTAAATGGTGTGTCAACAACAAACTTCTTTGGTTTATTTCTGACCAATCCATTACAACAAGAACATCTTCTTCTGCCCATTCCTTTTTCTTTTTTTAAATATTTTTCATTTATGAACTTTGCACATTTTTGACAATAATATGAATTTCCATAATATATTTTTTGAAACCTTTCACATAAGTTATTACACATTATCTTCCTCTATTTTTTTCACACTGTTTAAGCATTCTTGACATATATCTAATCTTTCTATTTTAGTGCATTCACCCTCTGCTAAACAAATATGACACATGGTCATACTGGATTCACCTTCATATCACCCAACTCTTGGAGATATTTTCTTAGTCTTAGATCAGATTCAACAAACACCTCTTCCTTCTTTCCTTTTACATCCATCATTTCAGTTCTTTGCCACCATTCCATAGGGTATTTGCAGTTTTGACACTTACAATTATCCTTCTCTTCTTGAGAAAACTCTCTATAGTCTGGGTTATCTGGATCTTCTTCTGTACCTTTTGGTACATGTTTTGGCATAAATAACTCATCTTCAAGTTTCATGATTTCTTTTATGGTTTTTTCTCTATTGAATTCCATTTCTACCCTACCTGAGAGCTCGTTACTTATAATCTCTTTCATTTTTTCGTTTCTTTCTTCTATTGTTAATTGTTTTTCCATTATTTTTATTACTTTTTCAGGTATATAAGTCTTGATAGTATACTAAGAAGGGTATATAAAGGTTCTTACATGTCAACAAAAAAAAGAGATCGATTAAAGTCCTAAGACATTAATCATGACTTGGACTTGTTCCATAGCAACAGCATACCAGTTTTCTGCAGTCTGTTTCCATTGGTCACGTTCTGCAGTGAGTGTTGATATCTGTGTCTCATATGGACTTACATCAACTACTTGATTTTGTAACGTCTGTATTTCCAAGTTCTTAGTTTCTAACTGACTTTGAAGAGTACCAATAGTGGACAATGAATCAGTTAATTGAGCAGTTATATCTGCCAAATTTGACTGTAAAGTCAACTCATCTACTGTACCTGTATAAGTTGGTGCACTATCCATATCATTATCAGAAGTAGTAGTCTGACTACCTTCTATAGATATGGTGATTGGAGCAACATCAAAGAACCTATCATAGAACACTTGACTTGAAGCCAATGTATATGATATGCTTGGTGTACTACCGTCAACAATCCAACAACTTTCTTCAGTGTATGGTTGTGCAAATGGGTCACTCACACAATGTGGTTCAAGTTCTTGAACACTACCATAATCCCTCATGTCAGCATTGATGAATCTTACAGTATCACCACTTACTATTTCAAAGTGTGATAGAGCAAATCCATCTTGTGTTATGTTGATATCATAGGTTTCAGCGTGTGCAACACCTAATACCATGCTTATCATCACAACTACGGATAAAGCAATTAATACTTTTCTCATTAATATATAGAAAATAAACTCATATAAAAGCCTTACTAGTTAAGAGCAAGTACTCTTGATACTATATCTCTAAACTGATGTACCACCTTATCAGATGCATGTTTCATACTTGGTACAGTTGTTACATGTCTTTTACCAAAACATTCACCTAGATAGTCTTTAGTGTAACATCCATTACACATACTTGGGTAATAATAACATCGTTTACCTTTAACAGTTGAATTACAACCACCACCATTTACATGCAATATCATTATATTTTCTGTTGATCTTTTTGCTTTAAGAAATGCTTTTTTACACAATATAGATAAGATATTTCTTTTTAATTTATATTGGTTGTTAGAATACTCTGGATTACCATCTGTTATTAGAATTAGTATTTTCTTTCTACCTTTCATCTTACTAATCTGTTTTGAAGAGTAATCTAATGCTAAATGGGTAGGGGTAAAACTACATCTACCATCATTTTCTGTGACAATGTATTTACAATCTTCTTTATTGTTAATATCTGTAATACCAACATCACCTTTATAGTTACTTGACCAAATGTTTGCTTTCAATTCTACATTAGAATAACTTTCTACTGAGTCAAACAGTGTAGTAACAAGTTCTCTAACCTCATCGATCTTACCAGCATGTCTCATTGAACCACTTCCATCAATACTAATTAATATTGATGCACCCTGTTCAAGTTTCTTATCTATGAAACATTTTGTTAAGTCTGATCCTCTAGCTTTATTTTCAATGTAAACTTCAGTATCAATATCATCACCATCATAACCAATCTTTGGTTTATGTATTTCAGATATTCTTCTAAATACTGACTTTAATTGTTTGGAAACTTTTTTATCTGGTAAATTATTATTTATAGCAGTTCTTCCAACTCTTAATACATATGAAGGTGTCATATCAACTGTTGATCCATCAGACATAGATTCTTTAATATCTGATAATTCACTATCACCATCATCTTCCATTTCACTCTCCATATCATCAAGCTCATTATCAGTTAAGTTATCATCTGATAATTTATCCATCATATCATCCCACTCTTCTGGGTCTTCAATTTTTTGTGGTGAGAATTTAGGTGTATTTTTTTCCTTTGGCATTTCAGCTTCTTTACATTCTTGTAACTCTTCATGAAGTTCTTCTCTTTTATTCTTACTTAGATTATTATCACCCTTTAATTTAGTTTCTAAGAATCTTTTTCTTCTATCTTTTGTCTCAAAGTATTCATCAATTATAGGCTTAAGTCTCCTTAATTGAAGAAGTGCACCATATTTACCAGTGTTTTCAACAGATTTTAATGCAGTTCTTAATTCTTCAAAATGCTCTGTTTTTTTAACTAGTTCAGGTCTTAAGAATCTTATCATCAATAATATACTAACTGGATTATTAGTTACTTTTTTAT
>PVBE012264798.1_pt1 | contig 10916 bp, 10 predicted proteins | sample 1631181 | NCBI WGS metagenome assembly PVBE01 (sample SAMN08397723, study PRJNA350692) | Marine metagenome, whole genome shotgun sequencing project. | isolation source: water | place: Pacific Ocean | collected 2012-04 | reverse complement strand
CTGCCTTCGCTTCAGCCCTCATTATCGGCCGAACGCCGGCGATTTGATAGCGTTGTGAGTTGGAAGGGGATAACGCGGTTGCGTCGGGACGTCCCGGCGCAACCGCGCTATCCCCATCACCTCAATGGAAATAGGCGCCGCCGTCCACCACAAGGGTCTGGCCGGTCATGAATGCGGCATCCTCGGAGGCCAGGAAGGTGACTGCACCGACAATATCGTCCGGAACCTGATCCCGGGCCAGCACCCGGGCCTGCAACGAAATTTCCTGCAGTTTCTCCAGTTGCACGGGATTGGCGCGCACGCCGTCGGACAGCGTAAATCCCGGCGCCACACCGTTGACCAGAATGCCGGCCCCGCCGAGTTCCTTGGCCAGGGCCTTGGTCATGGCGTTGATGGCGCCCTTGCTGGCCACGTAGTGGAGCATGAAGGGAACGCCCTTGAACGGCGTGCCCGACGAGATGTTGATGATGCGGCCGCCGCCTTGCGATTTCATCGCCGGTGCGACGGCCTTGCAGGCGAGAAATGCGCCGATGACGTTGACGTCGAAAAGCGAGCGCCACTCTTCGATCTCAAGTTCCTCGAACGGCTTCGGCTCAAGCGAGGAATAGATCCCGGCATTGTTCACAAGCACGTCGATCCGCCCGAATTCGTCCAAAACGGCCCGGGCCATCGCCTCGGTATCTTCTTTTTGCGAAACATCGCAAGTGATGCCGAGCGCCGGGCGATTGCTGCGCGAGAGTTCGGCCGCGGCATCTTCGGCACCCGCCTGGTCAGCCACGACGACGAAGGCCTGTTCTTCATGAAAACCGTTGGCAATGGCACGCCCGATACCCATGGCGCCGCCGGTGACAATGACAACCTTCTCGTCCAAGCGCATGAGAATCTCCCTATTGACCAGGTATTTCGATGGCCGCTTCGTCGAACACGCGATAGGTCTGCGACTTCGGTTTCGCCTTGTCTTCCTCGTTGATGTAGCGAATGGATGACGTGCCCATCAAGGATCGCGGCAGCACCATGGCGCGGATAAATCGGCTGGCGATTTGATCGTCCGCTTGCGCGAATACGTCCTCGGGCCCGGCCTCGAACCAGGCGCCGCCCGGGGCATAGGATGAGGAACGGCCTTCCGTATCGATGCGGATGGCGCCCTCCTTGAGGCAGCGGGTGCCGGGGCCGCGATGGTTGTGCAAAAACGCGCACCCGCCGGGGGGAAAGGCAACGCTGTCCAGGCGCAGCAGCAACTCGTCGGCAATCCGGCCGGGTTCTATCGAATGCGAGAGTTTCAGATGCCCACGGCCATCGATGGATTCCGTTGCGGATTGCGCTGCGGCTATTTCCCAACGCCACAGCGTGGCACCGGTATCCGCGACCGATAGCGTCAACTTGTCGGAGCTGACAATACCTTCGTCGCTTGGCAGGACGCAGCCGTTGATCGTCACCTCTCCGGCGGCCACATAAATGGCCCGCGGCAGAGCAGGCAGGACCACAGGATCGGCGCCTGCGAAGGGCGTGTCTTCGAACAGCCTCAGCTCAAATTCCGTAATCACGATCCCTCTCCGATGCCGGCCAGGCAGACGTACTTGATTTCCGTCCAGTCCTCGATGCCGTATTTCGAACCTTCCCGACCGATCCCTGATTCCTTGACGCCGCCGAAAGGTGCGATTTCGGTGGAGATCAGGCCTGTATTGACGCCGACGATACCGGTCTCCAAGGCTTCGGCCACGCGGAATACCCGCCCCACATCACGGCTGTAGAAATACCCCGACAGGCCATACTGCGTATCGTTGGCCTGCGCGATCGCTTCGGCCTCGTCCGAGAACCGCATGATGGCGGCGACGGGACCGAACACCTCTTCCCGGGTGATGTCCATCTCCGGCGTCACATCAGCCAGAACCGTGGGTTCGTAATAGGTCCCGCCGAGGCTATGGCGGTTGCCGCCGATCATCAGCCGCGCACCTTTGGCCAGGGCGTCGGCTACCAGGCGCTCCACCTTGTCCAGCGCCCGCGGCTCTATCAGGGGCCCCAGCGAAACCCCGTCCTCGAGCCCGTGCCCGGGCACCAGATCCGCTGCCCGTGCCGTCAGCGCCTCGACGAAGCGGTCGTGGATACTGTCCTGCACCAGGATGCGGTTGGCCGAAATACAGGTTTGTCCGGTATTGCGGTATTTGCAGATCATGGCACCGGTAAGTGCCGCCTCGAAGTCGGCATCGTCAAAAACAATGAAGGGAGCGTTTCCACCCAGTTCCAGGCTGATCTTCTTCAAGCCATCGACGCAGCCGGCCATGAGATGCTTGCCCACCACCGTCGAGCCGGTAAAGCCGATCTTCTTGACCAGGGGATGCGAGGTCAGGGTCTCGCCGATCACGGCGGCATCCTCGCGGGCGCCCGTAACCACGTTGAACACGCCCGGCGGCACACCGGCTTCCTGCGCCAGTCCGGCCAAGGCAAGGGCCGACAGCGGCGTCGATTCCGCCGGCTTCAAAACCATGCAGTTTCCCGCCGCAAGCGCTGGCGCAGACTTGCGGGTGACCATTGCCGAGGGGAAGTTCCAGGGCGTGATGCCGCCGACCACGCCCATGGGCTGACGCATGACCAAAATGCGCGTGTCCGGCAGGTGCGGGGGAATGGTATCGCCATAGATGCGCCGGCCTTCACCGGCGAACCAAGAAAAGAAGCTGGCCGCGTATTCGATTTCCACCTTTGATTCCGCGACCGGCTTGCCCTGCTCCCAAGTCAGCAATTGGGCAAGCTGGTCCGAGCGCGCCCGCATCAAGGCGGCCCAGGCCTCGAGGACGCCGGCCCGGGCGGCGGCGGTCATGGCTCGCCACGCCGGGTAGGCGCTATGGGCGGCGGCAATGGCGCGCTCGGTATCGGATGCTCCCATCCTCGGAACACTTGTGATTTTCGTGCCCGTGGCGGGGTCCAGCACCTCGAACGCAGCGCCACTGTCGGCAGCGCACCACTGTCCGTCAATGAATCCCAAAGGCTGAAGGTATTCCGGCAATTCGGTCGGTATGTTCATCATTATCCCTGTGTTCAACCCAGCTCATCCAAGGCCCGCAGGACGCGTTCCGGCGTGATGGGAATAACGTCTATGCGGATGCCGCAGGCGTCATGGATGGCGTTGGCGATGGCTGGAATCTGCGTATTCGCAGTCATTTCGCCGATGCCCTTGGCACCGTAAGGACCGCCTTCCAGCGGTTGTTCCAGAACCACGACCTCAAGCGGCACCATGTCCGCCGCGCCGGGCATCAGGTAGTCGGTGAAATTGCGCGGGCTGTGATCGCGGCTGGGAAAATAGGGCTCGGTGGTCTCGAAAAGGGCATGGCTGATACCCATCCAGCAACCACCATCGATCTGCTGTTTGACCATGGCGATGTTGATGGCACGGCCGATTTCATAAGCGCTCCAGATGCCCAGCACGGTGACAACGCCGGTCTCGTCGTCGACCTCCACGTCGGCGATGGTGCAGGCATGGGCGTGGCCGGAATCCGGATCCATCGCACCGGTTTCCGGATCGACCTCGCTCAGCGGTTTGAGGAATATCCCCCGTCCACCGATCACCTTGCCGATGGCGAAGTTGGCAGCACCGGCCACCTCGGCCACGCTGACGGCGCGATTGGATCCGGTGACGCGAATCCAGCCCTTGCCGTCGGTTTCGATATCGTCGACGGGCGCTTCCAACAATTCGGCGGCAACTTCCAGCATCACGCCGCGGGCTTCCGCCGCCGCCATCATCACGGCGTTGCCCACGCGGTGTGTGCCGCGGGAGGCAAAGGTACCCATGCAAAATGGCCCGCCATCGGTATCGGCGAGATCCACGATGATGCTCTCGTATGGTACCCCCAGGGTCTCGGCCGCGATCTGCGCCACGACTGTTTTGAGGCCCTGGCCGAGATCGGCACTACCCAGCGTCACGACGAAGTTGCCGTTCGCCGTGGCATGGATCAGCGCCTGGGTGGGATCGCCGCCCAGGTTCATGCCGGTGGGATAGTTGACCGCCGCGATGCCGCGCCCCAAGCGCCTAGCCATGGTTCTCGTCCCGATGTTTCGACGACATCCCGTCGTAACCCGCCGGCAGCGCGTGCCCGGCCAATTCGGCGGCCGCCCGCATGGTCTCGACCAAGGCCGCGCCCGTAACCTTCTTGCGGATGGCTTTCATATCGCCATCCCGATAGGCGTTGATCATGCGCAGCTCGAGCGGATCCATTTCCAGCTCCCGGGCGATCCGGTCCATCTGGACTTCGATGGCGTAGTCCGCCATGGTGACGCCGAAACCGCGCATGGCGCTGGTCGGTGTGCGGTTGGTGTAGACGCAATAAACGTCGCCATGGACGTTGGGGATGGCGTAGGGGCCCGGAAGGTGACCGGCCGCCTTGTTCGTGCCATAGGGTGTGTTGCGCGAATAGGCACCGCTGTCGATCAGCATCCGCACTTTTCGCGCCACGATGCGCCCATCGCTCATGACCCCATCGCGAATGGTGATGCGTTCGGCCGAGCGCGTCGAGGACACCTGCATCTCTTCCTGGCGGCTATAGGCGTACTTCACCGGCCGGTCGGTGCGCATGGCCGCCAGGGTGCAGATCGGCTCGACGATGACATCGCATTTGCCGCCAAAGCCGCCGCCCACCGTTCCCCCGATCACGTGCAGCCGCGCCGGCTCGATGCCCAGGATATTTGCCGTCACATCGAGAGAAAAAAACAATGCCTGGGTATTCGAATGGATGGCGTAGCGGCCGTTTTCGGCCGGCGAGACTATGCAGCCGGTGGTCTCCAGCGCCGCGTGTTCGATGGGTGACGACTGATAGCTGTGTTCGAAGATATGATCGGCCTCGGCAAAGCCGGCTTCGATATCTCCGAAGCGAATGCGCCGGCACTCGTGGTCTTCGAACAAAAAGTAGTTGTGACCGTGTGGTTTGAAGGCCGGGAACTCAGGGTTCAAGGCGTCTTCGAGCTCCAGCACCGCCGGCATTGCGTCATAGTCGATGACGACGCGGCGCGCGCCCTCGGCGGCGGCCTGCGGGGTTTCACCAATGACGGCGCAGATCTGTTCGCCGCGATAGAGCACGCGGTCGGCCGCCAGAACCGGCTCGTCGGCCGGCACCCCCAGGGCTTCGAGTATGCAATACACGTTGTTCGGCACATCGGCATGCGTCAGAACCTTGACGACGCCCTCGACGGCCAAAGCCGGCGCCGTATCGATCTTGAGAATGCGCGCATGATGGTGCGGACTGCGCACCATCTTGAGGTGCAAGAGGTCGCGTTCCTGAAGGCTGTCGTAATAAGGCGAGCGGCCAGTGACGTGGCCCAAGGCATCGATTCGCTGCACCGGCTGACCGACGACATCGAATTCCGCCGGTTTGCCGCCTTCGAGAGAGAGACGTTTGATGGCGAATTCAGTCATTTGCCACGGCCCCTGCTGCATCCAGCGAAGCCATAATGGCGTCGACGATGGGTGCGTATCCGGTGCACCTGCAGACATTCCCTGAAATGGCCTCGATAACCTCTTCGCGGCTGGGAGCGGCGTTCCGCTTCAGCAACGCCAGCGCGGCGTTGATCATGCCCGGCGTGCAGGCACCGCACTGGGCGGCAAAATGATCCATGAAAGCTTGTTGCAAGGGGTGCAGAGCCTCGGGCGTGCCCAGACCTTCGATGGTCTGAATGGAAGCGCCCTCGATTGTCTGAGCCAGCACCAGACAGGACACGACGGCCTTGTCATCGAGCAAGACCGTGCAGGCGCCGCAAGACCCCTCGCCGCAACCATGGTGCGTACCGGTCAGACCGCAGCCATCGCGCAAAACCGTCAGCAATGTGTCGCCGGGATTGACCAGCAACTTTCGCCGCTTGCCGTTCACCGTCATCGTGACAATCCGTTCAGCCATTGCAGCCTCGCGTCCTATTCGTTGTCGGCAAGCAGCGTCCGCGACAGATAGACCGGCAAAACGCGGCGCCGATACCAGGCCGAGGCAAAGGCATCGTCAACCGGCTCGATATCCGCCAGCGCTTCCGTGGCGGCGGCATTTACGACTTCAGGATCGAGCGGCTTGCCGTCCAGCATCTCTTCACAGTGCCGGGCGCGAACCGGGGTCGGCGCCAGGGCGCCAAGGGCAATGTGCGGCCGTTCGACAATGCCGCCGCTCAGCGGAACCACGGCGGCAATGGACAAAACAGCGTACGATGCCGCCTTCTTCCGCATCACCTTGCAATGACGCCACGATGCCCCATCGGGCGCGTCAAATTCCATCGCCGTCAGGATCTCGCCAGCCCGCAATCCAGCGGCGTAATATTCATCGGCCGGGATACGGCGCACCCCTTCGACGCCCACGACCGCCAACTCTGCCTGCAAGGCGAGCAGGCAAACGCCCAAGTCACCCCCGATGATCACGTTGCCACCGATGGTCGCCGAATTGCGGATCGTCGGGGATGCCATACAGCGCACGGCTTCGTGCATGAAGGCCAGGGATTCGTTCTCGAGAAGATCCGACAGCAAGGTCATGGCGCCGATGCTGACCCGAGCGCCGTCGCTTTCGATCCCGGCGATCGGCAATCGTGACAGGTCGACCAGGGTTTGGGTCTTCTGGCCGCCGGCATTGAGGATCGCCACCGCGATGGTGCCGCCCGCCAAGATGCCCGCATGTGGCTGATCGGCGAGTATGCCGACAGCGTCTTCAAGGGTCTCGGGGATCTCGATATTTTCGAGCAATTCCTACGCCTCGTGGATCTTTGCCCAGGATCGTCGACCAGCAAAGAGCGTAGGAGAAACCACCTTCAGGGTCTTTATCCAGGCATCCTGGAATTTACCAATTTGTCCGAAAATTCGGCGCTGCCGGAGCCCGGCTGAGGAAAGTACTCATCCCTGGGCACCGAACCGACTATGAAACCGAAAAAACACCCCCTCCCTACCCTCCCCCATCAAGGGGGAGGGGACAAAAAAAGACTCCCTCCCCCCTTGTGGGGGAGGGTTGGGGTGGGGGGTGGTGGTGGCCATCGACGTCTGCCGTTCAGTTCCTTCACACGCTCCTTCGCAAAAAATTAACTCGGCGCTGACTCGGAACTGTTCCGCTATTCAGGCGCTGATGGCGAATTGGCGGAAGGATGACGGCGGAAAACCGACCTTTGAGCGGAAAAAACGGCAAAAATGGCTTTGCGCGGAATATCCCAGATCGTCCGAGATATCCTTTATGGATTGCCTGGAATCGACCAGCCGGTGGATCGCCTGTTCGATCATCAGGCCCTCGACGTAAATGCGGGGCGGAATACCTGTCGCCTTGTGGAACTGGGCATAGAAATGCGAGCGCGACATGCCGACCGCCTTGGCCAATTTGTCCATGCGCTTGATGCCATGGGGTTGGCCGTGAATAAGCCAAATCGCGCGACGGATGCGAAAATCGATGGCCACGTCGCTCAGCTTTCCGGAGCGCAAATTCGTATGGCGCAGCAAGCTGCCCATCAATTGGACGGTGATGTCCCAAATATCATCGCGGCTGGCGCTGGCGTCCGCGATGAATGTCGAAACCTGGGACAGCAGCCGGCGCTCCTGGCCGCTGATAACCGGCTGAGAGGCTGCCGAGGGAAAGCGGATGTGCAAGCCGAATTGCGCTTCGATCCACCGCGGTTCCGCATAAAACGCCAGCATCAGCGTGGAACCCTCGCTCTCGCCCAAATCCGCATGGGGCAGCCAGGGCGGAATGACGATGGTCTTGTCATCTGTCAGCTGACAGATCTCGTCGCCGACGGAGAAAGTCCGGTCATCGCCGGACAACTTGATGAGGACATGAAATTGCGGATGCGCGTGCTCGCAAACACTGTCCGCGATATCAAACAGGGCCAGACGCAGCGGCGCTTCTTGAAGTACCCCGATCAACCCAGACATGGATACGTTCCCTGTCCAATTCCCCAATCCGTCACGGGCATCGGCAACGGCTGAAGGCTACCATCCCGCAGGCCGGAAAACCAATCCGCTGCCAAACATTCGGACGAATTGGTAAATCGCGGGCGCGTGCGTCAGGTGATGGCTTGGATGTCGGTTTGTCGGGGCCTAGCGCGCTACTATCGTCTGCACCAGTAGGCTCAGGACGAGCTCGCCATTTTGGTTCGAGATCTCGTGGCGAAAAGTCAAGGTTCCCCGGTCGGGCTTGCTCTGGGAGAGCTGCTTGGCGATGCACTCGGCGCGCAGGCTTAGCCGATCTCCGGGCCGCACCGGCCGGGGGTAGCGCACCTCGTCGAGACCCACACCGGCGAGCTCGTCGAGGCCGGCTTCGGCTTCGAAGCGCAGTTCGTTCCAGAGCGACAAGGTGTGGGTGCCAGAGGCCACCAGGCCGCCGAAGTGGCTCTCTCGGCCGGCCAGATCTGAGACATGGTAGGGACGGGGGTCGTAGCGTTTGGCGTAGGTGACTATCTCGGCCCCGGGGACTTCGCGTGGGCCAGCAGAAATGACGTCGCCGACCGCCACCTCGTCGAAACCGTTCCGCTCTGCGCTCATGACCGGCTCAGCCCAGCAGGTCGCGACCGCCGAAGCGGTCCAACCAGGCCGGGACGACGGCCTTGTTGTAGACATTGTCCGGGACCTCGCCGCGCAGTGCGCAAAGGAGCGACCGTGTCGCCCAGTCGAGGCCGGGGCCCAAACCGCTGCCGTGGTTGAGCGAGACGATGTGAGGCCACAGCAACACCTTGTCGCCCATGCCCCGGAGCGGCGATTGCACCGGCAGCGGCTCGACCTCGAAGACGTCGAGGGCGGCGCCGGCGATCTGGTCTGTCAGCAGCGCCTGGATTAGTGCCTCCTCGTCGACGGCCGGGCCGCGGGCGGTATTGACCAGCACCGCCGAGGGTTTCATGCGGGCGAGCTCGGCGGCGCCGATCATGTGGCGCGTCTCGGGGCTCAGCGTGACATGCAGCGAGACCACGTCGGATTCGGCCAGCAAGGTGTCGAGGTCGACGCGGTGGGCATCGTGGTGGACGAACTTGGAATAATCGACGTATGGGTCGCAGGCCAGAACCCGCACCCGCCAGGGTGCCAGCAGATCAGCCAGCCGGCTGCCGATGCGGCCCAGGCCGATGATGCCGATGGTGATGCCGGCATAGCCGTCGTGGCGCGCGCCCAAATAAGTGCCGGTCAGGGAGGCGTCGCGCCAGCCGCCCTCCTTGACGAAGCGGTCTCGCTCGCGCGCCTTTTTCAGTACGGCCAGGATCATGGCCATGGTCGATTCGGCGACGGCGCCCCAGTTGGATTCGGTGGGGCAGTGGCTGACGATGATGCCGAGATCCGTCGCGGCCTCGACGTCGACGTCATCCACCCCAATCGAGCATTTGGAAACAATCCGCAGATCGGGCGAGACCTCGAGCACGGCTCGCGAGATCGGATTGGGCCGGATGGTGGCACCAAAAAAACCGGTGGTGCCGGCGGCGTGCCGGCAAAGCTCCTCCTCCGTGCCCCCCTCGGCCTCGATCCACGAGCCCTTGCCGATTGTCAGCTCGCAGCCCGCTGCCCGCAGCCGTTCATAGTAGCTCTCGGAATCCTCGACCGGCGCGAAAACGAAGATCTTGTGAGGCTTGGCAGCGCTCATGTCGGGGATTCCTCTGGCTGAATGTGGGCCGCGAAATTGCGTTCGGGATCAAGCTCGGGGGCCGACCGGCCCAGCGGCTTTGCTGCTTCCGCCGAGGCGCAGGGTTGGAAGGCGCCCGAGCCCCGCTCGGCGTCCAATGCCCCGTCCGCGACGATCACCGTGCCGCGGCGCAACACGATTTCGGGCCAGCCCGTGACGCGGCGGCCCTCGTAGGGCGTGTAGCCGACGTTGTCGTGCAACATGGCCGTGCCGATCTCGACCTCGCGAAGCGGATCCCAGATGGCGATGTCGGCGTCACTGCCCACCGCGATGGTGCCCTTGCGGGGATAGAGGCCATAGAGCCGGGCGGCGTTGGTGGCGGCCAGCGCCACGAAACGGTTGAGGTCGATGCGGCCCTTGCCGACGCCTTCCGAAAACAACAGCGGCAGCCGCACCTCGACCCCCGGCACGCCGTTGGCGACGTGCTTGAAGTCGGGCTCGGGGCCGTGCGCGAGTTTGCCGCTCTCGTCGAAACGGTAGGGCGCGTGGTCGGAGGAAAAGACCTGGAAGGTGTCGTTGGCCAGGGCCTGCCACATGGCCTCCTGGGCCGAGGCGTCGCGGGGCGGCGGGCTGCAGCAGAACATGGCGCCCTCGGCGCCCGGTCGGTCGAGATCGGCGGCCGTGAGAAAAAGGTATTGCGGACAGGTCTCGCCATAGATCTTGAGGCCCCGGTCCTGGGCCCGGCGGATCTCGGCCGCCGCTTCGGCCGTCGAGACGTGGACCACCAGCAGCGGCACGTCCAAAAGCTCGGCCAGCGCGATGACCCGGTGCGTGGCTTCCGATTCGGCGAGCCGCGCATGGGCCACGGCATGATACTTGGGCGCCCGGTAGCCCCCCGCCAGCAGGCGTTCGCCGAGCCAGCGGATGACCTCGTGGTTTTCGGCATGCACCATCACCAGGGCGCCTTCTCGGCGCGCCAGAGCCAGCACCTCGAGCATCTGATAGTCGTCGAGACGCAGCATGTCATAGGTAGTGTAGACCTTGAACGAGGTGTAGCCGTCCTGGATCAGCGCCGGCAGCTCCTGACCCAAAACCTGTTCCGTGGGATCGGAAATGATGAGGTGGAAGGCGTAGTCGATAACCGCCTTCGCGGCCGCCCGGTCATGGTAGTCCTTGACCACGTCACGCAGGGATTGGCCGCGGTGCTGGGCGGCGAAGGGAATGATCGTGGTGTTGCCGCCGAAGGCCGCCGAGACGGTGCCTGAATAGAAGTCGTCGGCATTCATCAGGCCCATGCCGGATAGCTGCTCGATGTGCAGGTGGCTGTCGATGCCGCCGGGCAGCACGAGTTTGCCCGTGGCGTCGATCTCGCGGCCG
>PVBE011867712.1_pt1 | contig 10916 bp, 10 predicted proteins | sample 1631181 | NCBI WGS metagenome assembly PVBE01 (sample SAMN08397723, study PRJNA350692) | Marine metagenome, whole genome shotgun sequencing project. | isolation source: water | place: Pacific Ocean | collected 2012-04 | reverse complement strand
GATGTGGATGCGAGACGGTGGCAAGTCTCCTCCGGTGGAGCGGACGATCCTGTGTGGTCCCCGGACGGCAGAGAGCTGTTCTACCGCAACGGAGAGGCGATCATGTCAGTCGCCGTCCTTGACGACGGCCCGATTTTCAGCGCCGGCGGACCGGAACTCCTCTTTGAAACGGAAGGAATGTATTTCTCCTCGCAGGGTCGTCAGTTCGATATCAGTCCCGAAGGCGAGCGGTTCCTTATGATCAAGGAAGGCCTTCCGACAGAAGGCGGTACAAAGGGACAGATCAACATCATACTGAACTGGTTCAATGAGCTACAAGAGCAAGTTCCGACACCATAGAATAGTTATGACTGAACCAGACAGCTCCTCGTTACACGTTTCCACTGCTACGGCTGACCTGGAATGGACCGAGGCCGGCGGGATGGAACAAAGCCTCCCGTTGAAAAAGATGGAGACGCTGATCGGCCGCTCGAACGATGCCGACGTCGCGCTCGGCAACCGCACGGTCTCGCGCCACCATGCAAAGATCGTACGAACCGAGGGTGGACACCTTCTCGTCGACCTGCACAGCTGGTTTGGCACCTTTGTGAACGGAAAGCGGATCAGCTATCACTGGCTGGCGAACGGCGACCGCGTCGAGGTTGGCAAGGACCATGCCATCGCACTGTTCTTTTCAGAAGAGGACGCGGCAGCACCCCCGGGGAACCGGGCCGCCCCGTTAGAGGCGCTGACTGATGTCCTGGCGGAAGAACACAGGAACCAGGCGGACAAGCGCCATCTGGCCGAGCTGGAACTGATGCTCGCTCACGAAACGCAGAAACACTTGCTGCGCCAGCCCCCACCGGAACTCGAACAACTGGTCTTCAGGGCCTCATCGAACCCGGCCCGCTGGGTCTGCGGGGACTTCTATAACTTCATACCATCCCATGACGTCTGCGTAACTGCCGTACTCGGAGATGTCTCCGGCAGGGGCGTGGCAGCGGCTTTGTTCAGTTCAATGTTACAGGGCTGTCTGGAAATGCAGCTGCGCCTGGGCGACTCGTTGGAGGCTGCCAGTGAAAAAGTGAATCGGTTCATGTGTGAGAAAAGTCATGCGGGCGAGTTCGCCACGATGTTTCTCTTCAGTATCGACGGTGGAAGCGGGAGGTACCTGAGCGCGGGGCACAAGCCGGCATACCTGTTTCGGGCCTTGACGGCGGACGTTGTCCCCTTGGAATCCAACAGCAGGCTCCTGGGTGCGTTTCCCGAGAGCGAGTTCAGCACGACCGGGTTTGAACTCGAGAAAGGAGACGTGCTCGTCGTTTACTCCGATGGGCTGATCGAGGCGCAAAACTCCGAGGAAGAAATGTTTGGAGAGGACCGGCTCATTGAAGTGATACGCAACGAGGCGGGCAACGGCGCGGCTCATCTGGAATACTCCCTCAGCGAGATCGACGAGGGCTTCGTGGGAGACCGGCCGCCGGAGGACGACGTAACCGTCATGATGGTGGAACGAAAAAGGTAGACGTCGAGCACGCCTTCCCCGACGTTTCATACCTGACTAATCCCCAGGTACGCGACAGCGTTCTCCCCCAGGAACAGTCTCTTCTCGTCCTGCGACAGGAAGTGTGCGTTTTCAAGAACCGCCTGGACATGCTGGAAGTATTTGCTCCACGGCTCTGTCCAGGGCCAGTCCGTACTCCACATGATGCGGTCCCGACCGACCGCCTGGTACAGCATTTCGAGCTTTTCGAGATAACCCCTGTAGGGATACGTGTAGTCGACGTGCATGGCCGTTTCGAACCAGACATTGCCGTGTCGTTCGTTGAGTTCGTTGACGAGACGAAACAGGGGGACACGGGCTAGTTGAGCCAGTTCGTCGAAGCCCATGTGCATGAGGCAGAATCGAATTCCCGGATACGCATCCACGACTTCGCCAAACCAGGACAAGTACTCCGCCTGGTCGGGCGTATCTGGCGGGACGATGCCTTCGAAAGTCATCATCACGGGTTTCCGGTTGGCGCTGCACCAGTCGAGAATCTCACGGTGTGTCCGGTCATTGATGGGGTTCCGCGGAAAGAATGGGGGACGGAAAACAACGGCCTTCAACTCGTCGCCCTCGATGCGCCGCTTCCATTCCGCCATCATGTCGGTCCGTGTGGGGTTAAAGACCGCGGCCCAGAGGAGCCGGTCCGCGTACTTGCGGATCCAGGGCAGCATGTATGCCTCGCCGGTCTGGAATTCCGCAGGATCCATTCCGAATCGCCTCAGAGCAATAGCTAGATCCGCAGCCTCATAGGTCTTAACCAACGCCTGGCTGACTCCAGCCACGTTCATTTCGGCAACCAGCAGGTCCCCGTTGTGCTCGTGCCAGGTGTAGTGGCTCGTCAGCGGATTCGAACGCAGATCCTCATCACGCGGTAAGGGAGGTCGGACCTGCCGGATCAGGTGAGTGTGCATGTCGATGATCCGCCAGTCGGGCTTCTTGAACATCTGGGCATGCATGGCGGGTGCGGACAACATCCCGGACGTCGCGGCACCGGCAGAGATCGAAATCTTGAGAAAGTCCCTCCGATTCAGGTTCGACATGATCATCGCCAATCTCCTCCGTTAAGAATGAAGGTATAGTAAAGTTTGTGGGTCAAATATGGTGAAGAAACTGGCAACTCTCATCGTGGCGGCATGCCTCGGCATGATCCCAGGGCTCGCGCGGCCGGCTCAGCAAGTTGGAGACCCTGAATTCAAATTTGACGTTGCCGAGCCCGCCTACGGACCCGACCAGGGCCCTCTTGTCCTGGTTGATGAAGCACACGCCAACTTTCATACGATCAGCGGCCGTTTCCAGTCTTTTGCCAGTGTAGTGCGCGCAGACGGATTCCGAGTGGAGCCATCCACTACGGAGATAACGAAGGAAGCACTGGAACGTTGTGCAATCTTCGTTATTTCCAACGCCAGATCGAGTAGCGCGAATCCTTCCGCTTTCACCGACAACGAGATTGCGGCCCTGAGAGAGTGGGTCGCCGAAGGGGGCTCCCTTCTGCTGATTGCCGATCACATGCCATTGGCCGGCGCAGCAGTCCGGCTGGCCGAAGGTTTCGACATTCAGTTCAATAATGGGTTCGCATTCGAGTTGGGCGACGCGCCGAACAGCGAGTGGTCGACCACGGGAACAAGGCCGACCCTGTTTTCGCGGGATGCGGGCACCCTCGGAGATCATCCGATTTCGAACGGACGTAATCCGGACGAACGCGTCGATTCAGTCCGGACGTTCACCGGACAGGCGTTCCAGGCCGAGGCCCCCATCGTGCCGTTGATGGTCTTCTCACCAGCCTTTGTTTCGCTGATGCCTTCGGTGGCCTGGCAGTTTACCGAGGAAACTCCGCGTCTGTCCGTCGATGGCTGGTATCAGGGGGCAGCGCTCGAACTCGGCGAGGGCCGTGCGGCGTTCTTCGGTGAAGCGGCGATGTTTACCGCGCAAGTCTCGGGTCCCGAGCGGATACCGGTGGGAATGAACTCACCGATGGCGGAACAGAACCCCCAGTTCGTCCTGAATGTCCTCCGCTGGTTGAGCGGGGCCTTGCAATAGGACACGCCTGGAAAGAAGTCATGGGCGATATCAGAAACGTGGGGATACGCGGGTCCGTGAAGACCCGAGGATAGTTGACAACGGAGAGATCGTCACGTCCGGCGGTATCTCTCGGCAGGCATCGACATGGCTTTTCACGTCGTCTCGCTCCTGCTGGGCGACGAGGTCGCGCTGGAAACGGCCAGGCACATGGAATACGATTGGTCCTCGGAGAAAGCCCGGAGCGCCGAGGAGACCCCTACTTAGGCGAACACAATGGCCAGAGCATTTACCCGAGAATCCGACAACGAAGATATCGATGATCCGATACCGGAGCCTATCGACCTCCTGCCGGCCGGCGTCAAGAACTACATCACTCCGGCCGGTGCAGCCCGTTTGAAGGGACAGCTGGACGATCTCGTCCACAAGGAGCGGCCGGCGGCGCTCGACGCGGCAGGGCCGGAGGGAGACCCGCTCCGGAAAAAGAAGCAACGCCAGATCGATCGGCGGATTCAACTCCTCGGGGACCGCATCGCCAACTTCGAGGTAATTGATCCCGCCAAGCAGAGTGCAGAAAACGTGGCTTTCGGCGCGACGGTTACGGTGTGCGACGAAGAAGGAAACGAAAGGACCTACCAGATTTGTGGTGTTGACGAAACCGATCCGGACAACGGAAAGATCAGCTGGATCTCACCGATCGCCCGGGCTTTGAGGTCCCGCGAGGTCGGCGACGAGATCACTCTTCAGTTGCCGCGAGGTAGGGTGCTATGGGAAGTCGTCAAGATTGAATGCCTCTAGCCCGCCTTTCTCATCGGTTGTCGTCGCGATTCTGTGTTGCAAACACCGAGACAACGATCGGTCCGTTCTCCGAATAGATGATGCCGGCATCGTTCCCGGCAACCGGCGGCCAGTCCCCGGTCTTATGTCCGATGCCGGCACGGAACTGAATTCGTTGGGGTAATCGCGAACTGTAGAGCTGCTGCCGCAGGATCTCGAGCATCTCGTCGCTGTCGGCACGCGACGCCACCTCGGCGTTCTGGATCTGCTCGAGCAGAAGGGACATCTCGCGCGCTGAGGACCTTCCGAACCATTCGTCCGGATTTCCCTCAAAAGCAAAGGTGCGTTCGGCAGCACCTTCATCGGATGGAAAGCCCATTTCGAACACCTCCCGGTCGGTCAGCGAAGCGTTCGCCGGATCGGCCATTTCCCAGATTCGACGGAACAGATCGCCTGTCGTGGCCTGCAGGCGGGTTTCCGCATAACCCAGCTCACCGAGCAGTTCGTTGACACGGTCCTGACCCAGGCGTCGAATCATGATGTCGGTCGCCGTGTTGTCGCTGGTTATTATCATCTGCGTGATGATGCTCCGGTAGGTGGGCCGCACACCGGGCGCAAAGGTCTGCAGCAAGCCACTCCCCCGTCGCATGTCGTCGGGGGTGACTTCATACCTCTCGTCGAGATCCAGCATCCCTCCCGCCGCGTCGCGAAATGCCAGGATCATGATCGGGATCTTAATGATGCTCAACGTGTTGACGGGTTCGTCGGCGCGGATGGCAATCTCGCGTCCGGAGGGAAGATGCTTGGCAAACAAAGCGGTGTTCGCATCAAGAGCGTCGAGACGACCACGAATTGTTCCCTCCAGACCCAGAACAACCTCCGTCCCCGGCTCAGGCGACGGCGCCTGTGGACTGCAAGAAACCAGGAAGGCGGATGCCAGAGCGAAACAGGCCAGGACAAAAGTTCGCTTCATGAGTGACTCTCCTTTGCGTGTCCCGCCGGGCACTTGTGTAGAATGGCTTGTGACGCCGACGAGCGTAGCACACCACAAGCGGCCGGACCCCGAATTCACCAATGCAACTCGCCATCTTTGACATCGACGGAACGCTGACCGAATCCACACGCGCGGACAACGACTGTTTCGTCGAGGCAATGGACAGGACGTTCGGGATCAAGGACGTTGACACGAATTGGACGAATTACGAACATTCCACCGACTCGGGCATCGTCGCGGAAATCCTACGGTCGCGTTTCGAACGACCGCCCTCCAAGGAGGAAATCGCGCGATTCCGATCGTCTTTTTTTGAGGCGCTCGAGGGCTACTTTTCGACGCACCCTCTCGAAGAGATCCGCGGGGCACAGGCATTTGTCGACCGGCTGCGACAACATCCGGATTGGGCCGTTGCCATCGCCACGGGTGGCTGGCGAACCTCGGCTCTTAATAAACTACGGAACGCCGGGATAGAGATTGACGGTTTCCCTCTCCGGTCGTCGGATGATGCTGTTTCGAGAAACGACATCCTCAGGCTGGCAATCCAGGATTCCAGTCGTACCTACAGCCAGACCAGCTTCGACCGAATTGTCTATCTTGGAGACGCTTCCTGGGACGTCCGTTCGGCCCAACAGTTGCAGATTCCCTTCGTCGGCGTCGGCGCCAGACGGCAGGAACGCCTGCAGAGTCTCGGTGCCACACATGTCATCGGTGATTACGCGGACCCCGAACTCGCAATGGCTGCACTTCGAAACGCAACTCCGCCGAATTCGAACGAATGATCTCGCTTAGGCGGCAGATTCGGTCGGTGATTCCTAGGTGCCGCCGAGGCTGTCGAATGGCAACCGCCCCGAGGGATCCATAGAACAAGCCAGTCACCGCGCACTCCGAGCCTCCGCGGTGAAATCCTGATTCTGCCAGCAACTGCGCTTGTTGCCCCTGCCACCCCATTCAGCTCTATGCTTTTCCGGGCACTTTGCTTTGAACCGCGGTGACACTTCGGCTAGAATTTAGGGTTATCAGTCGTTTGAAATCGTTACCTGTGGCCTTGTTCGGGAGTTTTTCGAGACCGGAATGGCGATCGAATCCATAAGAATACGCGGCGCCCGCCAACATAACCTGAAGAACGTCAATGTGGAGATTCCCCGAAACACGTTGACGGTGGTGACGGGCCTGAGCGGATCGGGAAAATCGAGCCTGGCTTTCGACACGGTCTACGCAGAAGGCCAGCGACGTTATGTAGAGTCGCTCTCGGCCTACGCCCGTCAATTCCTGGACCGCCTCGAACCGCCCGATGTCGATTCGATTGAAGGTCTTTCGCCGGCAATTTCGATCGAACAAAAGAGTTCCGCCAGGAACCCACGCTCGACCGTTGGTACGGTTACCGAGATCTACGACTATCTGCGCCTTCTTTTTTCTGCGATCGGAGCGCCACACTGCCCGGAGTGCCACAAACCGATATCCCAGCAAGATCCCGATCAGATCGTTCGCAACCTCAGGTCGCTGCCTCACGGGGAACGCGTGATGATTCTTGCGCCCATAGTCCGTGGCCGGAAGGGCGAGTTCAAGGCCCAACTCGCGTCCATGGCCCGCTCGGGTTACGTCCGCGCCCGCATCGACGGGGTTTTGCACAATCTGGATGAGCCGATCGAGCTGAACCGGCGGAAGAACCATACGATCGAAGTCGTCATCGATCGTCTGATGATCAAGGAGCGTGTCGAGAAAAGGCTGGAATCCTCGATCGAGCAGGCGGCCAAGCTTGCGAAAGGGATTGTTCAGGTTGCGGTGGTTGGGGGCGAAGAGCGGCTCTACTCCGAGTCGATGGCCTGTGTCGACTGCGGCGTGAGCATGCCCACGATTGAACCTCGCACCTTCTCGTTTAACAGCATTTACGGGGCATGCCGGAAGTGCAACGGAATCGGGGTACGCTTTGATTTCGATCCCGGCCGAATTCTCGCCGACCCGTCCCAATCGATACTGAACGGGGGTCTCAATCTGAACGGGTGGTTCGATGAGGAAATCGAGGAACATCTGACCAAGATCGCCGCCCACTTCCGGGTGGACCTCGGCCTTCCATTCCATGAGCTGCCGGCTAAAGTAAAAACCGCCGTGTTCCGGGGTGTTCGGATGCGGGGAAGGGGCAAGAAACTGGAAGGCATCGTCGACATCCTGAACCAGAAATACGAGGAAGAAGGCGACGAAGACCTGACCGAATACATGGGCACGAAGCCATGCTCGGACTGTGAGGGCCAGCGCTTGAGACCTGAAAGCCTGGCTGTGACCGTCGACGGACGGACGATCGCCGACATTGCCGCCTGGCCGACCAAGAAGACGCTGGATTTCTTTACCGGACTCAAACTCAGCGGACGTGACCGGCAGATTGCAGATCGGGTCGTTCGCGAGATCCATGAGCGGCTTGAGTTTCTGAGCGCTGTCGGCCTCGACTATCTCAGCCTGAACCGAGCAGCCAACACGCTGTCGGGAGGAGAAAGCCAGCGTATCCGGCTGGCGACCCAGATCGGATCGAAGCTACGCGGTGTCCTCTACGTCCTCGACGAGCCTTCCATCGGGCTCCACCACAAGGACAACGCGCGACTGCTCGAAACCCTGGAAGCGCTTCGAGACCTGGGAAACACAGTCATCGTCGTTGAGCATGACGAAGACACGATCCGGAAAGCGGACTACGTGGTAGACCTCGGCCCCGGTGCCGGGACGCACGGAGGCACCGTAGTCGCCCTCGGAACACCTGAGGCGATCGGCACCGTTTCAGACAGCCGGACGGGCCAATACCTGTCAGGGCGGCAAGCAATTCCGATCCCTCGTTCACGCCGGAAGGCCACGAAAAAAGTGCTGACGGTGTCGGGCGGCTCCGAACACAATCTACGGGACATCGATGTGTCGTTTCCCGTCGGGCTGATGACGGTGGTAACTGGTGTCTCCGGCTCTGGCAAGTCGACACTCGTCAACGACATTCTCTACAAAGCACTGGCGCGAAAGCTGTATCGCTCACTGGACGAGCCCGGCGCTCATCTCGAGATAGGCGGGATGGAGCACATCGACAAGGTGATAGAAATCGACCAGTCACCGATCGGGCGAACTCCCAGATCCAACCCGGCGACCTACACCGGCGTCTTCACGCCGATTCGGGAACTCTACGCCATGATGCCGGAATCGCGAGCCCGGGGCTACAAGGCCGGTCGCTTCAGCTTCAACGTCAAGGGCGGGAGGTGCGAAGCCTGCCGGGGTGGCGGCCTCCGGAAGATCGAAATGAGTTTTCTGCCCGACGTCTATGTCTCCTGCGAAGTCTGTCGCGGCAAACGATACAACAGCGAAACCCTGGCGATTCGTTACCGCGGTATGTCGATATCGGACCTGCTGAATGCCACCGTCGAACAGGCCGTGGGAACCCTGGAGAATATCCCTCAGGCTTACTCGAAGCTCCAGACCCTGATGGACGTGGGCCTGGGCTATATCTGCCTGGGACAATCCGCCATCACTCTGTCCGGCGGTGAAGCCCAACGCATCAAGCTGGCAAAAGAACTCAGCAAGCGTGCGACCGGCAAGACGCTTTATATTCTGGACGAGCCTACGACCGGACTCCATTTCGACGATGTCCGAAAACTCCTGGACGTCTTGAAGCGGTTGACAGACCTGGGAAACACGGTAATCATAATCGAGCATCATCTGGACGTCATCAAGACGGCAGACTGGATCGTGGATCTGGGACCGGACGGCGGGGACCGCGGAGGTCGTGTGGTGGCACTCGGCACGCCCGAACAGGTAGCCCGATCAAAACGGTCCTACACCGGAACAGCCCTGTCCGCAATCCTCTCCAGCGGTCGGAGCCGACGCACTGTGCGTAGGCGGCCGAAAAAGGAATGATTGCGGGCCGGTCGCGAACCCGCCGTTCCTCGAACAACTCAAGCCAATGCCTGAATCGAAGTATCCAATTCGTCCCCTAGAATTCGACAACATCTCCACATACCCGCTCGCCGATCGAACCAGCAAGGTACACGTGGACCTTTTTGGAAAGCCGGCCAAAGCCGGTGATTCGGTCGGGGAGTTCATAGACAAGCTCCCGCATATTCTTGCCGGCGAACGGTTGCGGAACCTCATTGCGGCGATCCTCAAAGCACGGGAATCCGGAAAGTCACTGATCTGGGGCATGGGTGGCCATGTAATCAAGTGTGGCCTGGGACCGACCATGATCGAATTGATGCGCGACGGGTTCGTCAGCGGCATCGCGATGAACGGCGCGGCGGCAATTCATGATTTCGAGGTTGCGTTTAATGGGTCGACTTCGGAAGAGGTTCGAAACGAACTCGCTTCCGGTCGGTTCGGGATGGCACAGGAAACAGGAGAATACATCAACGTCGCGATCAACCAGGGAGCGATGGATGGAATCGGGATAGGCGAAAGCATCGGGCGTTTCATCAACGAGTCCGGTGAGGCCATTCCGTTCAGACATCGTGATACGAGCGTCCTGGGAGAGGCATATTCACGATCGATCCCGGTGACCGTTCATCTTGCTATAGGCACCGACATCACCCACATCCACCCCTCGGCGTCTGGAGAAAAGCTCGGCGAAGCAACGATGAGAGACTTCAAGCTCCTCTGCACCATGACAAAGGCACTGGATGGAGGGGGCGTGTACGTGAACCTGGGGTCGGCGGTGATCCTTCCGGAGGTGTTCCTCAAGGCAGTATCTGTGGTCCGAAACCTCGGCGGATCACTGGCTGGCTTCACGACGGCAAACCTGGATTTCATCCAGCACTACCGACCTGTTCAGAACGTGCTCAAACGACCGACCGAAGGTGGTGGCCAGGCGATTGCGTTAACCGGTCATCATGAAATAATGCTGCCCCTGATTGCGGCAGCCCTGAAACAAGCGGACTGAGGCATTTCTATAGTGACTGAAGACCCCTTCGGCGAACAACCTATCGCCCCGGCGGCTCTGCCCGAACAGCCGCACCGCTGGCGCGGCCGGGACATCACGTTCTTCACACTTGGTTTTTTCCTCCTCTTTGTCCTCCTTAATGTGGTTGTGATCGGGTTGGTCAACTTCATTCCCTTCCGGGGTGAGAGTGCAGATGCCCTGCGGGCCCTGTCGGGAACTCTGTTTGTGGAGGTGACCCTCATTGGCTTGATAGCAGCCGTCATTCGCTTCGTTTACCGCCTTCGGTTCTTTGAGGAAATGCGCTGGCGGCGGGACTACGAGATGAGCAACGTCTCCCTGCTGGTAAAGGGCGCAGCCCTCGCGTTTTCGGTCATGCTGGTCTCCGCGATGTTTCCTCCTAGCAGCCCGCCGATTGAACGTTTGCTCAGCACACCTCAGGCAGTGATCGCTTTCGCGATTTTTGGAATCGGTTTCGCTCCGTTTCTGGAAGAAATGATGTTTCGTGGGTTTCTTTTCCGCATGCTGGAGGAAATTGCCGGAAGTTCGATCGCGGTCCGTACGACTGCCGTTCTTTTCGCTCTTCTGCACGTCCCGCAACTATGGGGAAGCAGGGCAGGCATGCTCGAAAATACGATATAAATGGTGCAGAACCAAATAAGTATCTCAACGTGACTAATATCATGAAACGGATCTCGTTCAAACCATCG
>PVBE010581203.1_pt1 | contig 10916 bp, 10 predicted proteins | sample 1631181 | NCBI WGS metagenome assembly PVBE01 (sample SAMN08397723, study PRJNA350692) | Marine metagenome, whole genome shotgun sequencing project. | isolation source: water | place: Pacific Ocean | collected 2012-04 | reverse complement strand
CTGCCGGATACCAACCATCCCCGGACGGGCGGTACGGCCGTCATCGTCGACGGCGTGCTCTTTGTTATCGGCGGCTACGATGGCAACGACAACTTCTTCGACCACGCGGATGATCCGTCGTTGCAAGGGAAGTATGACGACTTTGGCGACAATCCCGGGCCGACTTCCGAAGCGCGTTGCGCAGAACTCGCGAAGGTCATCCGGCAACTGGATGCCGATGTATTGGCGCTGGAGGAAGTGGAGTCGATTGAAGCGTTGCGATGGTTCAATACGAGATTCCTGCAGGGCATGGGCTACGATTATGCGGCGTCCGAAGAAGTTGGTTACTACCGTGGGATCGAGCAGAGTGTGTTGAGCAGGTATCCGATTTCCGGCATTCGGGTTTGGCCGGATGCGGACCTGTCAACTGTGGTGAGGAAGGGCGAGGGGTGGGCCGCCGCGCCGTCGGGTACCAGTGAGGTGACCTTTCAGCGGAGTCCGCTGTCGGTCGATATCAAGATGCCCGGCGGTTACGAGTTGACGCTCTTTATCGTGCACCACAAGGCGGGGCGAGACACTGATTGGCACCGCGAGGCAGAGTCGCTGAAGATCGTCGAACTCGTTTCTGCGATGGCTGCAAAGGACCCGGATCGGAACATCATGGTGCTTGGCGATTTCAATGCCGCGCCGTGGGATCGTTCGGTGCGGGTGTATCTCGATGGTGGGCTCTTTGACACAATGGGCTATCGCAGCACCAATGTGGAGTACGACGCGGATGCGCCGCTCTGGAAGACACACGAGAGCGATCGGATCATTGACTACATCCTTGTGAACGGCGCAGCGGCTGGCGAGTATGTGCCGGGGAGCGGCTTCGTGTTGGGGACACTTACCCCGCCATCGTCGTATGACTGGCGAACGGATCCGAAGCCGCCCGGCTACGCGGCCGATCATTACCCTGTGGCGATCGACATTGTTCCGCGGGAAGGGCAGGGTGCGTCGGTCGTGGCATCACCATGGCCTCGCGGTGCTTCGGATTCGGCACTGGCTGGAAAGCCCAAGGCGACGGCATCCACATCGGGAGGCGGGGGGGCAGGCAAGGCCGTGCCCGCCGATGGTGCACCGTATCTGGCGTCGAAGCGGAGCAAGGTGTTTCATGACGCGTCCTGCGGAAACGCCCAGAAGATCAGCGAAAAGAACCGCACCGGATTCGCCACGGTCGACGCCGCCGCCGCCTCCGGCCGCCGTCCCGCAAAATGTTGTCACCCCGAGTGATCGCTGCCTTCCCATCGCGCAATATTGTGCCAGTCACTCTTTGTTGAGCAGAAGTTGGACTTCCTGGACATCCTTGTCGCCGCGGCCGGAGAGGTTGATGAGGAGGTGGGCGTGTGCGGGCATGGTGGGGGCGATCTTGAGGGCAGCTGCAACCGCGTGCGAGGACTCGAGGGCAGGGATGATTCCCTCCGACTCCGACATTTTTCTGAACGCCGCGAGCGCCTCGGCATCCTCAACCATCGTGTATTCCACCCGGCCTGTGTCCTTCCATGCAGCGTGTTCCGGCCCCACCCCCGGATAGTCCAGACCCGCCGAACAGGAGTGCACCGGCTGGGTCTGGCCGAACTCGTCCTGCAACACATAACTGAGTGAACCATGCAGTACGCCCGGCTCGCCAAGATTGAGCGGCGCCGCATGCTGCCCCACCCCAAGGCCGGTGCCACCGGCCTCGACGCCCACCAGTCGCACGCCAGCGTCTGCTGCAAACGGCGCAAAGATTCCGGCGGCATTCGAGCCACCACCTACACATGCGACGATGCAGTCCGGCAGCCCGCCGAAAAGCCGCTTGCATTGCTCTTTGGCCTCGCGGCCAATGATCGACTGCAAATCGCGAACGATGATCGGGAATGGATGCGGGCCTACAACCGACCCAAGTATGTAGTGCGTTCCATCCGACGAACCCATCCAGTCACGCATGGCTTCGTTGGTGGCGTCCTTGAGCGTCTTCGAACCTGAGTCAACAATCCTGACCGCCGCGCCAAGCAACTCCATGCGAAACACATTCAACGCCTGCCGCCGGGCATCTTCGGCGCCCATGTACACCTCGCATGCGAGGTTCAGTCGAGCACACGCTGTCGCCGTCGCCACACCATGCTGCCCAGCGCCAGTCTCCGCAATGACCCGCTCCTTGCCCATGCGGCGAGCGAGCAAAGCCTGCCCAAGTGTGTTGTTGATCTTGTGAGCGCCGGTGTGGGCAAGATCTTCACGCTTGAGCCAGATTCTCGCGCCGCCAAGTTCCTCGTGCAACCTCGTTGCCTCAGTAACAGGTGTCGGCCTGCCCACGAATTCGCTGAGCAGCCCATCCAGCTCTTCATGGAAGCACCGATCGGATTGTGCTTCCGTCCACGCGACTTCAAGTTGATGCAGCGCGGCCACCAGCGTCTCCGGCACATACCGGCCCCCAAATGGTCCGAATCGACCGACGGAATCTGATGTCTGGGCCTCAGAGTTCATTGCAGGTGCTCAGTGAGAAAGGCGACTTCGCGAGCCTTTACAGTGGCGGACTGTTTGCCGAAACCGACATGCTCATCCGCGGCACCGGTGTGATCCAAGGCGAACACTTCGATCGCCTCGGGATGTTCGTAGCGGTCGCGAAGAAGATTCAGAAAGGCCATCTGTGCATCGAAGGGTACCCGCCTATCGCCGCGGGCGTGTACTGCGAGAATCGGTATCTCTCGCCAGCCATCCAAATGTGTAGCCGGATCGTGCTGTGCGATGTCTGCCAAGGCCGCAGGCCAACGAAGCGTGGATGCGCGTTCCGCGTCGAGCCACGCTCCACATGCCGCCTCAAGAATGGCAGCCCTGAAGGGATGCTGGCCAGTCAAAGCGCAGATCGCCGCCATGCCTCCTCCCGACATCCCACCGATTGCGCTGCGGGAGAGGTCAAACGATCCTCTCCGCGTCAGATCCACCAGAACGCCCTTCAACTCCTCCGCCATCGTTGTTATCACGGTCATCGCTGCTGCCGCAGTCTGCGATTGAGCGTCAAAACGCTCGCCGTGCCCCGGGAGATCCACCGCACAGACATTTATTCCGCTTCGAATGCAACGGAGGTATCGGCCCGGATCTGTCTCTTTGTCCGCCGTTCGCCCGTGCAGCCAGAGCAGAAACGGCCGCGGCCGCTCATCCTTCTCAATGAGCAGGGCGGGTACACCGCCGAGGCCGCAGTAGTGTGCTCGCTCGCGGAGCCGGGATGGAAGCGCATCAAGTCCTGCGGGCATGGGCCTGTGAATCATACGAGACCGATGGCGTATCCTCCCATCCATGCTCCGCATCACCGGCGGCGAATTCAGATCGCGAACACTCCGCACGCCGCGGGGCGATGATGTCACGCGCCCTTGGTCCGCAGTGGCCCGCGAGGGCATATGCAATCTCCTTCGTGGTCACTTGCCCGGGGGCCGCGTCCTGGATCTCTTCGCGGGAGTGGGAACGATGGGGCTTGAGGCAGCGAGCCGCGGGGCCGCCTCTGTTGTCATGGTTGAACGGGACCGCCGAATCTTTGCCATCCTGGAAGAGAACATCGAGACGCTTGGCTGCGGGGATCGTGTCAGCGCGATCGAAGCCGATGCGCTCGGCACCGTCGCCATGCTCCGCGGCGGCAAGGATCTCGACGTGATCTTCATCGATCCCCCTTATGCCTCGATGCAGGACGATGTAGGCCGCGAGCGCATCATGCAGCATCTTCCGCGGTTATCGGAGTACCTGGCAGAGGACGGGTTTCTGGTGCTGCGGACACCGCTTGACCCCGGCAAGTCGCCCCACAAAGTCGACGGACTCGCCGGACCGGAAGCACACCAGTATGGTCGTGGCATGTGGGTGCTGCTGTACGCCCTCGAGAGGACAAAGACTTCGTGAGTGACGATCTGTACATCGCTGCGAAGCGCGTTGTCTCGTTGCTTGCCGCTGCCGGGTACGAGAGTTATTTTGCGGGTGGATGCGTGCGCGACCGCATTCTGGGAATCGTTCCAGAGGAATACGATGTGGCAACCGCCGCCCGCCCGGATCAGGTGCGGAACATCTTCCCGCGAGCGCGGCGGGTTGGAGAGGCGTTCGGCGTCATGCTTGTTCGGCAGGATGAGTACATGTTTGATGTCGCGACCTTTCGCACGGACGGTTCGTATGCCGATCACCGCCGGCCGGACTCCGTCACATTCAGCGATGCCCAACACGATGCCGCTCGCCGCGACTTCACGATCAACGGACTCTTCGAAAATCCGATCAACGGAGAAGTGATTGATTTGGTGAATGGCAGGGCGGATCTGGAGGCCGGCGTGATCCGCGCCATCGGTGATCCCCGGAAGAGGCTGGATGAAGATCACTTGCGGATGCTGCGTGCAGTTCGTTTTGCGGCGAGATTTGACTTCGCAATCGAGGATGAAACCGCCTCGGCGATTCAGACTCTCGCTGGCGAGTTGCAGGGCGTTTCCCGCGAGCGAATCGGGCAGGAAGTGCGGCGGATGCTCAGCCACGAGAGCAGGGGTGTCGCCGCGAGGGAGGTCCAACATCTTGGGTTGGATGAGAGCGCATTGATGGAACCATCATGTGCCAACGCGCCAACCAGGCTTGAGCGACTTCCCGCCGCCGCCGAATATGGCACCGCGCTGGCCGCATGGGCGCTGGACCGCCATGAGGCTGGGCTGGAGGACCGCACATTGATCGACCGCTGGCGGAAAGCGTTGTCACTCTCCAACCGCGAATGCGATGCGTTGGCAGCGACACTGGAGGTACGTCGAAGCCTCGATGCATGGGACGATCTGGGGACGGCCCTTCGCAAGCGGCTGGCGGTTTCTCCCTGCTTTGGCGGCGCATTGGAAATTCTTGAGGCGGAGGATCCGGCGAAGTTTGCGGAAATTTGCCGCTCAGTTGACGCTCTTGCAGAAAGTGGGCTGGCTCCCAGACGACTGCTCAGCGGTGATGATCTGGTGGCTGCGGGTATCCCGCCCTCGCCGGCTCTGGGCAAGGCCTTGCAGGTCGTGTACGACGCGCAACTCGAGGGTTCAATCAGCACATTTGACGAGGCTCTCGCCCTTGCAAGGGCATTCCTGAAAGAGCCCACCTGACCTGTGGGCGTGAGGCGGCTACACTGCTCGCAGCGGCAAGAAGGAGCATTCTCATGATTCAATTGTGCATGGCTTTCGCGTTCGTCTGTGTTGCATCCAGCGGCGCGGCACCGTCATCAGATATTGGTGATCTTGGACTTGCAAATGTTGTCCGGCAAACCGAATCCGACGGCGCATCAGTGTGTGTGCTGTCGATCAACGGCCAGATGTTGACCGACATCAGGTTGGAAAACTATGAGAAGGCTGCCGAGGCTCTGGAGGAGTTGAGCCCTGATCTGGTCGTCATCGAAGTGGAATGCAAAGACTCTGAGGATCCGTGGGCTGCCTCGCAGGGTTGGATCGACCCGCGTGAGCGGGGCCTATTTGATGACAAACAACTCATGGGCATCGCACGACTCTTCCGAGTGCGTCTCAAGACCATTCCGCAGGTCGTCTGGGTCAAGGACTCGGTCGGTTTGAGCACGATTCTCGTGCTGGCCTGGGATCGGATCTATATGGCTCCGAACGCAAGGCTCTCCGGCGCCGAAGCCTTCCTGATGCAAACCGGGTTTGCTGGCGTACCCGATGAAGAGGTTCGCGCGAAGATGACCGCGGCCTGGGTCAACCGGCCAATCGGCATTGGGAAACTCGGGGGCCGAAGTGCCCACCTCATGAAGTCGCTGGTAGACCATCGAGAATACCTCTCCGGAACGTGGAAGGGAAAGGATGTTGAGTGGCGGGGGGACATGGAGGGGCAATTCGTCCTCGATGGATCGGATGAGTACATTCCCTCATTCAACGCTGTGTTCGCCGAAGAATTCCGAATCAGCGAAGCCACGGTTGCATCGCTTGAGGAGTTGTTGTTGCTCACTGGTATTCGCGAATACCACCTTGTCGGAGAGAAGGTCAACGGTGATCTGCAAAAGTACCGCGAGGGTTGGCGGCGAAAGTACGCTGATGCGAAGCGGTTGTGGGGGGACTACGGGCAGTTCCGGGGGTGGGCAACCGGTGCGAATCTGGTGGCCTATCTGGGCAAGTGCAAGAACACAGTTGTCAGTTTGATCGGCATCCTGCAGCGGTATCCGGCGGTGGAAGTTCGCATGCGCGTCGAATACGGCCTGACGCTCGAAGGGCTCAAGCAGTTGAGAGACCAGTTGCAGGATGAGATTCGCGCAGCCGGCCAGGGCGGTGGGGGCCGGGGCGGCGGCGGCAGTGGCGGTGGAAAACTCGGAGGCGGATGATCATGCGGATGAACCTGTGGACTGCGACAATCTCTTCACTCTTTGTCACACTTGCGGCGATCGCCGCACCAGCATCGTTTGACTACGGCGACGGTCGGCATTGGACGGGTGAAACTGGTCAGTCGATCACCGTGACCTACACCAGCGGTGGTCGGACGATCACAGTGGATGGTGTGCTGGAGGATGTGAAGGGCACATACATTGCAGTGGTAGAGGAGACCTCCGGGCGATCTCGAACGCACTTCATCTACCTCACCGAACTGCAATCGATCTCCACAGAAGGTGACGAGGGTGGAGGCGAGGCGCAGCCGAACACCAGCAGTGGCGCATCAGCCGACCTGAAGGCGGTCGAACAGGGCCCAGAAGCGCCGCCAGCAGCACAGGAGGTCGGTGATCTTCCACGCGGCGTCTTTGTACTGCCGCTCACCGACATGGTTGGGCATCAATTCCGCGAGGTTGAAATCCGACAAATCGGGGAGCATGCCGACAAGTTCGGTCCGGGGCAGATCATCGTTCTTGACATCGACTCCGGCGGCGGCATGGTCTATGTCTGGGATCGAATCCGTGATGAGATCATGGAGTTGCGCAAGCGTCATCGTGTTGTTGCGTGGATCCGCAGTGCGATCTCCGCCGCTGCGTCAACCGCGATGTGCTGTCATGAAATCTACTTCCGCTCGACCGGCGGGCTCGGCTCCTGCACCATGTGGAGTGGCAACATGCAGGCTGAGCCCCCTGGGCAACAGGAGCGGTGGATCTGGGAACTGGAACAGGTGTTGACGCGGGGAGGCCGCAGCCCGTTGTTTGCTGGCGCGATGACGCGCCCGAATCGCCACCTGTCCTACGACCGCGATGAGGAGACCGGGGAAGTCACCCTCTACTCCGATGGAAGCGGCGCGACCCCGCTGGTGGATTTCGGCGACACGCTGACGCTGACAGCGGATCAGGCGATTGACAGCGGATTCGGCGATGGAATTGCCGATACCGAAGCGGAACTGGCAACCCTGCTTGATCTTCCGGAGTGGGTCGAAGTCGATGACTACGGCCGGAAAATCGCTGCGCGATGGCACGAGACCTTTGAGCGATCGAGCCAGGAAATCAACGAGTTGTATGGCGAACTTGGCGGAAATGTACAGGCAAGGGATGCGCGTCAGCGAATCGGGTTGCAGATCCGCGCTGGCAAGAAACTCATGGAACTCGCCCGCAAACTCGGGTCAAGCGCGATGTTCATGAGATTGGGCGAAGACCAGGTCGAAGTCATCCGCCGCCAGATCGAAGAACTCAAGCACCAGTTGCAACAAATGTAGGGGCAGCTGGCCCCGGGGCTCAACCGGGGGCTCAAATGCCTGCGTCAAAGAACTTCAGAGCGGCCGGGCCGATGCTGACTGTCAGGCCGTCCTCAAGTCGTACCGCATCAATCTTTTGATCCTCGACGAAGGTTCCGACGGTGGAATCCATGTCCCGCAGGATCATTGCCCCGTTCTCATCCTGTTCGATTGCGCAGTGTTCCCGGGAGACACTCGCCGCACAGATTCGAATATCGCAATTGGAGTCCCTGCCGATGATGATCTCCTGCGCATCGCCGAGGGCGAATTTGCGGAGTACTTTGCCATCGGAGCGGTTACAGACGTGCAATTCCATCATTGGCGTAACAAACCTATCCCGAACATGTGACCGGGCGCACCCCACCCCGTCGCCATTGTGACACGCCGGGGGGGCTCTTGCCACGCCATAGCGAAGTTTTTCGTCGTTTATCCGGCCCGGGCGATCTTCCGAGGGCTTATCGGGCCATGGGAGGTTGCCCACTACACTGCCGCCCATGCCGACTCTGTGGGATGTTGTCTACGTGCTCGCCGCGCCGTTTCTCCTGGGCTATCTGGCGATCAGCCGTCTCCGCGGCCATCCCGCTCGGCAGGATCTCTCTGCGAGGCTCGGGCGTGGCCCATCGCTGAAGCCGGCGGAGCGGCGAATCCTGCTGCACGCCGTGTCCGTTGGGGAGGTCAACGCGATTCGCGGACTGGTCACCCAGTTGGTGGCCAGTGATGCAGATGTCGTTATCTCCGTGACCACCGACACCGGAATGGCACGGGCAATGACGCTCTTCGCCAATTCCTGCACGGTCGTCCGGTTTCCCGTTGACCTCAGTTGTGCAGTGCGGCGATTCCTGGACCGTATCAATCCGCACATCATGGTGCTGGTTGAACTCGAGGTCTGGCCGAACCTCATCGCCGGGTGCCGCAAGAGGGAAATTCCAGTTGTAGTGGTCAACGGACGCCTCTCAGAGAGAAGTTTCCTGCGATACCGTCTGGTGGCGGGGTTGTTGCGGCGTGTGTTCGAACGCCTGCATTCGGTTGGCGTGCAGGAGTCGATCTACGCCGATCGACTTGCCACACTTGGAGTCCCACGGGAGCGGATGTTCGTGTACGGCACGATGAAGTGGGACAATGCGGTTATTCGGGACGATGCTGAAAGGTCCGATGAACTCGCCGCGGACATGGGCATTGACCAAAGTGTTCCATTGATTGTTGCCGGTTCGACCGCGCCCGGCGAACACGAGTTGCTTCTTTCGTCGTTGCCCGACGGCGTGCAGTTGCTGTGCGCACCTCGCAGGCCCGAGTGGTTCGATCAAGCGGCATCGGTCCTCGCGGGCTGTACCCGCCGCAGCACCGGAGAACGGGGCGATTCGTATCTGTTCCTGCTCGACAGCATCGGCGAGTTGACCGCAGCGTACGCCCTTGCCGATGTCGTGGTCATCGGTCGAAGTTTCGTAAACATGCACGGTTCCGACCCTGCTGACTCCATTGCTCTTGGGAAAGCCACCGTCATTGGCGAACATGTCTCCGACTTCAGGGACATGGTTGCAGCACTTGTGGCGGGCGGCGGGTTGGAGCAATGCGCCGCAGATGAACTTCCCGGGGTTCTCGCTGCACTTCTAGAGGATGACGAGAAACGATCTGCACTCGCCGCCGCCGGTAGATCGGTCATTCGCAGTCATCAAGGCGCGACGACGCGGTATGCGGGCATGGTGGCCGAGGCGCTGGCGAATGCATGAGTTCGACCTCATTCGAGAGATCTGTCAGTTGCAGGGAACAATTCCGGGCGGGGTGTTGATCGGCCCCGGTGATGATCTTGCGGAAATCCGGGTCGGCGAGCGAAACCTTCTGCTGGGCGTCGATCAACTGGTGATCGGGCGGCATGTGGAGTTGAGTGCTTCGCCGGAACTGATCGGGCGAAAGGCCATTGCAAGATGCCTGAGCGATGTGGCAGCGATGGCTGGCCAGCCAATCGCCACGCTGGTCGCCGCGGCGTTGCCGCAGGACTGCGATGACGCATGGGCGATGGCGATCTTCGAAGCGGCTCGCAACACAGCGGAGGAGTTTGGGGCGCCGATCATCGGGGGGGACATTGCGGCAGGGGAGGGGGTCTTGTCGGTGACTGTCGTTGCGGCCTCGCCGTTGGGCGGCGCGGTTCGGCGGGTGGGTGCGCGGGCGGGAGATCTGTTGTGCGTGACGGGGGAACTCGGTGATGCTCAGTCGGGGCACCATCTGCACTTCACGCCGCGTATTGTGGAGGCGGAGGCAATTCTGGCCGCCGCGGGGAGCCGGCTGCACGCGATGATTGATGTGAGTGATGGGCTTGGGCGAGACGCTGCACACTTGCTGGAGGGGGGCGGCCTTGATATTGAACTCGATGCCGTGGCGATTCCGAGGCGTAACAACTGCGCTCTTGCACAGGCTGTTTCCGGCGGCGAAGACTACGAGCTCCTTTTCGCCTGCGAAGAGCCGCCACCGGAACTCTCAGATTGTCCCGTGACCGTCATTGGGCGGATCGCCAACGGGAGCGGCAAGGTCATGCTCGGGCAGAGCGATGTCTCGGATTGCGGCTGGGAGCATGGGCGATGAGCACGACGACCAGAGGGGAAGGCGAGACGATGTCGCTCGCCGCAGCAATGGCCGCTGATCTGCGGCCTGGCGACGTGGTCGCGCTTCGCGGCGACCTTGGTGCTGGAAAGACCTGCTTTGTGCGCGGACTCTGCAAGGCGCTCGGTGGGGATGCTTCGTTGGTGAACAGCCCGACATTCACCATCATGCAGGAGTACCCCGTTGCATGCGGTCGCCTTGTGCATGTCGATGCCTATCGCCTACGCGGTGAAGCTGAATTGCAGACAATTGGCTGGGACGAATTGTTGCAGGACAGAAACGCGGTGGTCGCGGTCGAGTGGCCCGGTCGAATCGTCGGGGCAATTCCGGACAATGCCATTTGGGTTGAATTGGAACATGGTGGGGACGATGTCCGCCACATCGAGATTCACGCAGGCGGCGACTCAGCGTAGATCAGCAGCCGGTGCCCGACGGGTGACCAGCCGTGCTCCTTGCAGAGACGATCGCGAATCGCAATGATTTCGTCGGATGTGAACTCGACGCGTTTGCCGGTCCGCATGCAGACAATCGCGTCGATAGGTTTGCGGCCGTAGATCAATTGGTAATGCGACTGTGTGGCGTCGAGGGTGACTTCCTGAATGATCCCTGCATCGCGCAGGAGTTTGATCGTTCGGTAGAGGGTCGCCTTTGAAACCTCGTACCCTTTCTTTCGCAGCAGATCCATCAAT
>PVBE012494873.1_pt1 | contig 10917 bp, 9 predicted proteins | sample 1631181 | NCBI WGS metagenome assembly PVBE01 (sample SAMN08397723, study PRJNA350692) | Marine metagenome, whole genome shotgun sequencing project. | isolation source: water | place: Pacific Ocean | collected 2012-04 | reverse complement strand
TCTCACAGGCGGCCGACATGGAGTGCAGGCCCTCCTTGATGGTCACGGGGAAGGTGACGCTGTCGCCGGTTACCTTCTTGGTGATGACCGCCGAGCCGTCGCCCAGGTTCAGGCTGACCTGATCGACCTTCTTGCTGTCGGTGGTGATGGTGACCTCGGTCTGCACGCCGTTGGCCGGGTTGCCGTCCTTGTCCTCCTTGACACCGAGGCCCCACAGGGGCTGCACCGCGATGCCCTTGGGCTTCGGGGCGAAGCCGCAGCAGTCGCACTTGGGGATGGAGACGTCGACGTAGATCTTGCCCTTGGCCGGGGTGCAGGTGCCGGTGAGCTTGCCGCCGGTGACGGTGACCGTCACGGTGGCCTTGATGTCGTTCTGCGCGTTCTGCTTGAGCTGGGTGCCCTTGAAGATGGCCACACCCACGGAGCCCGGCTTCACGGTGCTGGACGGCTGGGCAGCGGCCCCGTCCACGGTAAGGCCCACCGAGCCATTGAGGGCGTTGGTGGTCGTGATCTTGATCGTGTACTTGAAGCCCGTGCCGCCGGAGTCCTCGTTGTCCTTCCCGTAGAGGGTGCTGGTTTTGGTGTCCGGAGTGACGAAGGTGCAGGTCGGGTCCGGGGTGATGGTCAGCTTCTCTGCCTTGGCCTTGGCGCAGTCCGTGGCGCTGGCCTCGATGCTGATGGGCGCGCTCTTGGGGTCCAGGGTCACGCTGAAGGTGGCCTTGCCGGTGGCGCTGGTCTTGGTCGCCTTGGACTGGCCGGTGACCGTCAGGTCGATGCTCTTGTCCTTGGTGGTGCCGGTGACGCCGATCTCAACATTGACCTGCAGGCCAGCGGTGGTCGTGTCCTTGTCGTCCAGCGAGGAGTAGGCCGCGGCGTCCTTGGCCGCCGCGCCGTTGATCTTCATGCCGAGCACGCACTTGTCGGGGATCGTCTTGTCCGGCTTGACCACCGAGCCGTCGGCGTCGGGGGCGGGACCCGTGTCCTTCACCGGTACGTCGACCTTCATGTCCGGCGTCTTGCCCTCGCCGGGCCCCATGTCCTTGGGATCCGGAAGGTCGTCGTCGCTGCAAGCAGCCAGCGTGACGATGGATGCAATAAAGATGAGTCTCAGTATCCCCTTTGACATGTCTATCTCCCTGGAATTGTGTCCCGGATTGGTTTGTTCATCGGGTTTAAATAGGCTGTGTGAGTGTCTCTCTAGTATAGGCTTTTCGAGTTGCCTTTCCACACGAACCGCGCAGACACGGTCGCCAAGCGAATCACCCCCAAAAAACTACATGGTACTGTTCGTTGCGCCGCAGCCCCGCTGCGTTCATCGAAAGTTGAGATTAGCCCACCGTAGTGGGGGGCGCAAGGGAAGATGGAGGGCTACAGAGGGGGCTAAAGAGGGGCTAGCCCTTGATGGACTGGACGCGCTCGATGAGCTCGGGCAGGGTGTCTTCCCACTTGGCTACCAGGCCGTAGTCGGCCACCTGGAAGATGGGGGCCTCCTCGTCCTTGTTGATGGCCACGATGACCTTGGAGGACTTCATGCCGGCCAGGTGCTGGATCGCGCCGCTGATGCCGACCGCGATATACAGGTCGGGAGCCACGACCTTGCCGGTCTGGCCGACCTGCAGGTCGTTGGCCACCATGCCCGCATCGCAGGCCGCGCGGGTGGCGCCGATGGCGCCGCCGAGCATGTCGGTGAGCTTCTCCAGCTGACCGAAGTTCTCCTTGGCCTTCATGCCGCGACCGCCGGAGACGACGACCTTGGCCTCGGCCAGGTCGGGGCGGGCGCTCTTCACCTCGTCGATGCGCAAGACCTCGGCGCCGCAGGCGTCCAGGCCAGCCACAGCCACGGCCTCCACCGGGGCGTCGCCGCCGCCAGCGGCCGCGTCGAACTCGGTCTGCCGCGGGGTGACCACCGCCACGTCCGTGGAAACCTCCACCAGGGCCACGGCGTTGCCGGCGGCCATGGGGCGCTTGAAGGCCTTGGGGCCCACCACCTCGCAGATGTCCGAGGCCATGCCGGCGTCCAGCAGGGCCGAGACGCGGGCCAGCAGGTCCTTGCCGTAGGCGGTGGCGGTGCCGCCGACCACGGTGGCGTCGTTGGCCTTGGCCACCTGGGCCACCACGGCGCCGTAGGTCTCGGCCATGTAGTTGGCCAGGGCCGCGTCGTCGGCGGCCAGCACCTTGGTCACGCCATATCCGGCCAGCTCCTTGGCGGCGTCGCCGACGCCGGAGCCGATGACCAGCACGTGCAGCTCACCACCGAGCTTTTCCTGGACCTGCTTGCCGAAAGTGATTGCGTTCAGGGTCGCGGAGCGAAGCTTGCCGTCCTTCTGCTCCGCGACGATCAGTACGTTGCCCATGGGCACTCTCCTTTCTTCGTCAGCGTTAGAGGACCTTGGCCTCGTTCTGCAGCTTCTCCACCAGCTCCTCGACGGTCTCCACGCGGATACCGGCCAGGCGCTCCGGCGGAGCCTCGAGCGCAGTGACCTTCACCCGCATGGCGAGGTCGACGCCGAGCTTCTCCGGCTTGTACTTGTCGATCTTCTTCTTCTTGGCCTTCATGATCCCCTTGAGCGACGCGTAGCGCGGGCCCTCGGCATACTCCACATCGGGACACTTGTGGTTGTTCACCGCGTTGGGGAGCACGATGCGCAGGTCCACTGTCACCACGGCGGGAAGCTTGACCTTCTTGTACTCCATGCCGCCGTCGATCTCGCGACCCACGGTGAGGCTGCCGTCATCGTTGACCTCGATCTGCCCGGCGAAGCAGGCCTGGGGCATGTTGAGGTAGCCGGCCACGAGCTGACCAGCCTGGTTGTTCTCGCCGTCCACGGTCTGCTTGCCCATGAGCAGCAGGTCGGGCTTTTCGTCCTCCGTTACCTTGGCGATGATGCGAGCGACCTGCTCCGAATCCATGATGTCGTCTTCGCCCTTGACCAGGATGGCGCGGTCGGCGCCCATGGCCAGGCAGGAGCGGATCTGCTGCGTCGAGTCCTTGCCTCCGATGGACAGCACGACCACCTCGCTGTCCTTGGAGCGCCTGGCCTTCTTGCCCTTGCCCTCCTCGGTGAGGCGCAGCGCCGTCTCGACGGCGTACTCATCAAACGGATTCACTACGAAATTCATGCCCGTCAGGTCAATGGCGCCGTCCTTGAGCTTCACCTTCTGCTCGGGATCCGGCACGCGTTTGGCGGTGACCAATATCTTCACGAAGCGACCTCCTTTCTAAGGTCTGCGCGTTGCGAATTCTCGCTCCGCGGGCCCCGTCGGAACCCTTGCGGGATGAATGCGAAATTCGGTAATTCTTACTCCATTTCGGCGCTTAACACGGCGCGTCAGATTAGTCAATTGAGCGGGCCTTTGACTTTCTGCTGCGCCTCCTCTGTAATCCCTCTCCATGAAACATCTCGCACTCTTGACCGCACTCCTCGCCGGCTGCGTGTCGGGCACGGCGCCCGAGCCTCGTCCGACCTCCAGCGAGCTCGCCGACCCGGGCGACCGGGCCGTGGCCTTGCGGCTGTTCGCCGCCGCCGAGGTGGATCCTGCCCGCACCAGGGGCGCCAACGGGATCCACGGCGATCTGGTCTCCCTCTGCCGGGAGCAGAAATGCCCGTGCCCCGGCGTCGACGGCAGCCTGGTCGACTGCGCTCGCAAGGGCGGCGGGGGCTGTATCCGGGCGCCCTTCGCCGTGCGCTCCATCATCCGCGGCCTGCTGCGCAAGGAGAAGCCCCAGTCGATCCACTCACGGCTGATGGAGCGCTTCGGCCCCCGGGAGCCGGAGACGGTGGACATCAAAGGGGCCCCCTGCCGTGGGCCGGCAAACGCGCCGGTGACCATGGTGGTCTTCTCCGACTTCCAGTGCCCCTACTGCGGCCTGGCGGTGAGGCTGACCCAGGTGGTGGAGAAGGAGGCGGGCGAGCGCCTGCGGGTCTGCTTCAGGCACTGGCCGCTCAAGCGCCACCCCCGGGCACGTCCCGCGGCCCTGGCCGCCGTGGCGGCCCAGCTGCAGGGCAAGTTCTGGCCGATGCACGACAAGCTGTTCGGCAACGCCAAGGCCCTGGACGACGGTGACCTGCTGATCTACGCCTCCGCCGTCGGTCTGGACACCGACCGCTTCCAGCGGGATCTTTTGTCGGCCAGGGTGGCGGCACAGGTGGACGCCGACACCGCCGAGGCCCGGCGCCTCAAGCTCCGCGGCACCCCCGCGTTTTTGATCAACGGCCGGCGCATGACCGACCACAAGACCGTGCCCGATTTTCTGGACTGGATCGCCGAGGCCGCGGCGCTGAAGAAGAGGAAGTAGCTACTGTTCCTGGGACTGCTTGAGCGCCTCGGCCTGGAAGTGGGTGCGCAGGGCGTCGAGCATGTCGTCGACGTCCCCGTCCAGCACCCCCTGCATGTTGCGCCGCGAGAAGCCGATGCGGTGATCCGTCACCCGGTCCTGGGGGAAGTTGTAGGTGCGGATCTTCTCCGAGCGATCGCCGGCGCCCACCTGTGAGCGGCGCTCCTCGCTGCGCTCGGCGTCCTGCTTGGCGCGCTCCTTTTCCAGCACGCGGGCGCTGAGGATCTTGAGCGCCTTGCTCTTGTTCTTGTGCTGGGACTTTTCGTCCTGGCAGATGACCACCAGGCCCGTGGGGATGTGGGTCAGGCGCACGGCGCTGTCGGTGGTGTTGACGCTCTGGCCGCCGGGGCCGCCGGCGCGCATGCGGTCCACCTTGAGGTCTTTTTCCTCGATCTTGACGTCCACGGCCTCGGCCTCGGGCAGCACCGCCACCGTGGCCGCCGAGGTGTGGATGCGGCCCTGGGACTCGGTCGCCGGCACCCGCTGCACGCGGTGCACGCCGCTTTCGTACTTCAGCCGGCTGTAGACCTTGGTGCCGGTGATCAGGGCGATGACCTCCTTGGTGCCCCCGGCGGTGCTGTAGCTCGTGCTGAGCACCTCCACCTTCCAGCGGTTCCGCTCGGCCAGGTGACTGTAGAGGCGGAAGAGGTCCGCGGCGAAGAGCGCCGCCTCCTCGCCGCCGGTGCCGGCGCGGATCTCGAGCAGCACGTTCTTGGCGTCGTTGGGGTCCGGCGGAACTAGCAGGATCTTCAGCCTCACCTCCAGGCGTTTGAGCTCCTGGCGGTCGGTCTCCAGCTCCTCCCGTGCCAGCTCCTTGAACTCGGGATCGGCCATCAGCTCCTTGTTCTCGGCGATGCGCTCCTCGGTGCCGCGGTACTTCTTGTAGGTCTCGACCAGCTCGGCGATCTCACCTCGCTCGATGGAGATCTTGAGGTAGAGATCGCGGTTTCCGATGACCCCCGGGTCGCACAGCCTCTCGTCCAGATCCTTGCAACGGGTCTCCACGTCCTGCAGCTTCTCGAACATTCAGTCTCCCGTGGACGTGCCGGCGACGATGGCCTGGCGCGCCTCGCTAAAGTCGGCGAACTCCTCGACGGCCCGCTCCTCCGATATCTTCTCCTCGGTGGTCTCCCGCCAGAGGGTCTTCTCCAGCGACAGGATCCCGATCTCGAGCTGGTCGTCCGTGGGCTCCCGGGTGGTCAGGTGCTGCAACGCCATGCCCGGGCCGGTGACCATCTTGACGAGGAAGTGCTCGCGGTGCTTGCCCGCCAGCTTGATCCCCTCGTAGGCCAGCCCGGCGATGGGGAACATCAGCGGGATCTTGATCAGGATCTTGACCAGGTTGTCCCCCAGCTTGCTTTCCACCAGCGGGAACTGCAGCAGCACCGCGAAGAGGAACACGCTGACCAGGATCACCAGCACCAGAAATGACGTCCCACAGCGCGGGTGAAAGCGGGACTGCGGGCGCACGTTCTCCAGGGTCAGCTCGAGCTTCTTTTCGTGGGCCCAGATGGTCTTGTGTTCGGCGCCGTGGTACATGAACACCCGCCGAATGTCTTTGTTGAGGCCGATGAGGCCGATGTAGGCCACCAGGATCAGCACCTTGAACCCGCCGTCCACGAGGTGGAAGTACACGGAGTCGATCTCGAAGCCCACCAGCCAGGTCAGCAGGTGGGGCAGGCCAACGAAGAGGCCCATGGCGGCGAGCACCGAGATGATGATCATGCCGGTCATGGCCGCCGGGTTCAGCGCGCCGCCGGCCCCGGGGACCTTCTGCTCGTCGTCCTCGGCCTCCTCTTCTGCTTCATCCGCCGGCAGGGGCTCGCCCTGCTCCTCGGCCTCCTTGCGTGCCTGGTCCTTCTTCTCCTGCTCCTCCTCCTCGAGGCGCTCCTCCTCCTGGAGGTTGGCGGCGAAGGTCAGGGCCGACATGCCGTTCATCAGGGCCTCGAGCAGCACTACGGCGCCCCTCAAAAAGGGCCACTTGAGGAAGGGGAAGCGGTTCCAGAGGGAGTGCCACTGCTGCTCGCGGATCACGATCTCCCCGCCATTTCGCCTGCAGGCGACGGCGAACGACTTGGGGGACCGCATCATCACTCCCTCGATGACCGCCTGCCCCCCGACCTCACACTTGGTGGGCTTGAACATATGGCGCTCCTTCGGGTCACTAACCCGGCGCACGACGCGACGTCTTTTGAACTATAGAGGATGGAGAGGGAACAGCAACATGGGAGGTAAGAGCCGGGAGGGCGTTTAGGCTGTCTTGGTGTCCCGCCCGTACTTGCGGTTGAACCGCTCGATGCGACCGGCGGAGTCGATGAGCTTCTGCTTGCCCGTGTAGAAAGGGTGGCAGGCAGAGCAGATCTCCACCTTGTACGAGCCACGGGTGGAGTAGGTGTCCACCACGCTGCCACAGGCGCACTCGATGGTTGCGGGCTTGTAGGACGGATGTATGTTCTTTTTCATGGTACTAGGTCCTCCGAGGACAGACCCTATAGCGCGGGCAAGGGCCGGAGTCAAGCGTGGGAAGCCACAAGAAAAGGTGGGACAAAGCCGTGCTGCGGCCTTATTTTCAACCCAAGAGACGCTGTGTCAACTGACGATCACACCAAGCCTGGCTCCGGCACCGACCTCAAATTCCCGGGTCCGGACCGCGGCCCGGACCCCCAGTCCCCGGCGGGGCAGCAGTCCGACACGGGGCTCGAGGGCCAGCGCATGGGCAACTACGTGGCCGAGGGCCTCATCGGCCGGGGGGGCATGGGGTCGGTGTACATGGCCCGACACCCCGAGATCGGCCGGCGCGTGGCGGTCAAGGTGCTGAGCCCGGAGCTGGCCAGCATGCCCCAGGCGGTGGAGCGCTTCATCGCCGAGGCCAAGGCCATCGCCGCCATCGAGCACCCAAATGTCATTGATATTTATGACTTTGGCCGCATGGACAACGGGCGCGCCTACCACGTCATGGAGTTGCTCAAGGGCAAGGAACTCGCCGCGGTGATGAAGCGCAAGGGGCGCTGGACCCCCGAGGAGCTGCTGCCCCTGCTGCGCCAGATCTGCGGCGGCCTCCAGGCGGCCCACGACAAGGGCATCGTGCACCGGGATCTCAAGCCGGAGAACATCTTCCTGCTGGACCGGGGGCCCGTGACGGTGAAGATTCTCGACTTCGGCATCGCAAAGATCCTGGAGGCGCAACAGGACGCCAGCGCCACCCCCCCCGGCACCGTCATCGGCACGCCCATGGTCATCGCCCCGGAGCAGGCCGCGGGGGACACAAAGTCCGTGGGGACCTGGACCGATATCTACAGCCTCGGCGTGATCATCTACTGGATGCTGGCGGGCCGGCCGCCCTTCGTGGACAAGGCCAGCGGCGTGCTGCTGGCCAAGCACATCCTGCACGACCCGCCGGACCTGCGAGAGGTGGAGCCCACGGTGCCCCGCTCCCTGGCCGGGCTGGTGCACCTGTGCCTGGCCAAGGATCCGGAGGACCGGCCCGAGTCGGCGCGCAAGATCGCCCAGGCCTTCGCCATCGCGCTGGGGGAGGATCCCGGGGTGCCGCTGCCCGGGTACGGGCGGCGCTCCACCGGCCCCCACAAGGCGGGCAGCAGCGAGGAGTCCCGGGCGCTGCTGCCCATCGAGTCGGCCACCACCATCGGCGGCCAGACCGGCGAGGAGCAGCCGGTGTCGGCCCACGGCTCGACGCCGGTGGAACACGCGGTCACCATCGAGGCGCCCTCCGAGGAGATCCTGTCGGCCAGCACGACCACCGGCGGAACCTCGGCCGGGGAGGTCTCCGGTGGCGCCGAGACGCTGATACAGCTGGTGAGCAAGGGGCGGAGACGCGGGCTGGCGCTGGCGACGCTGGTGGCGCTCGCCACCGTGGCCTTCCTGGTCTGGAGGCCAGGTCCCCAGGACCAGGAAAACGAGCATGAGAAGGCGCCGGCGTCCCCACCGGACGCCGCCCGGATCGCGGACGTGCGCCGGCCGGCCCCGACGCTGGCATAGAACCGGACGCCGCCCCGCCCGACGCCGCGGTGCGGCCGGATCTGCGCAGGAAGCGGCCGATCCGCTCCCCCCGGGGCGGCAGGAAGACCACGCGCAACCCTCCGCCCGTGACCCCACCGAGGGCGACCCCCGACAGCCGGCCGCCGCGCCCCGCGCCTGCCAAACCCGACGCCGCCGTCAAGCGGGTGAAGGATCCAAAGCCGGGGCCCGCCAACGTGGGGGAGGGCACCATCGACCCCTTCGGCGACGTCAAGGAGCGCAGGGCGAGGTAGCGCTGGCCAGGGATGTTACAATGGTCTGCGAGCCGCGGGACAGGAGCAGATCATGGGCAGTCCGAGGGTCGGCAGATGGTTGACGGTGTTGCTGGTGGCGTTTTGCTGGGGCGCCTGCGCCAGCGACTGCAGCCACGGCGACGACGTCCGGGACACGGGCGCCAACGCGGACGGCGCCGCGCTGGACCTGCAGACAGACGGTTTGGCGTACCCCGACGCGGCGGATCAGAAAGTGGCGCTGGACCAGCAGGGCCCCGACAAGCCGGCGCCCGACACGGCGGCGCTCGATCAGCAAACGGCACTCGATCAGAAGGCCGCGCCTGACACCGCAGGCGCGGACCAGGCATTGCCGGACCAGGCGTTGCTGGACCAGCAGGCGCCGGACCAGTTGCTCCCTGACCAGAAGCCGACGCCGGATGTGCACCATCCCGACCAGAAGGTGACGCCGGCGTCCGACCTCGGCCCGGGCACCGTGCCGGGCACCTGGGTGGTGATCAAGGCCGGCGCCTTCAAGATGGGCTCGCCCCTGTCGGAGAAATGCCGCTACAAGACCGAGCCGGTGCAGCTCCCGGTGACCCTGACCCGCTCGTACCTGATGCAGACCACCGAGGTGACCCAGGCTCAGCACAAGCTCGTGCGCAAGTACAACCCGTCGTCGTTTTCTGCCTGCGGCGGCGCGTGCCCCGTGGAGATGGTCAGCTGGCACGAGGCGGCGGCCTACTGCAACGCCCTGTCGGCCCTGGCCAAGGTCACGCCGTGCTACGCCTGCACCGGCAGCGCCAAGAGCGTGGCCTGCGCCGAGGTCCCGGCCCACGCCGGCAAGGCGATCTACGCCTGCAAGGGCTATCGCCTGCCCACCGAGGCCGAGTGGGAATACGCCTACCGCGCCGGCACCCAGACCGCCCTGTACAACGGCGCGATCACCAGCTGCCTCGGCGCCTGCGTCAACGCGGACAAGATCGGCTGGTACCAGCAGAACGGAGGCCAAAAGACCCACCCCGCGGCCCAGAAGGCGAAAAACGCCTGGGGGCTGTACGACATGGCCGGCAACGTGGAGGAGTGGACCCAGGATCGCTACGCTGCCAACCTCGGCGCGTCGGCGCAGGTCGACCCGGTGGTGACCGTGGGCACCGAGCGGTCCCTGCGCAGCGGCTCCTGGAAGGGCTTCGCCAACCTCATGCGCGGGGCGGTGCGCTACGGCCAGCCGCCCACCGCCCGGGCCCACAACATCGGCTTCCGCTGCGTGCGCTCGCTGCCCTGAGAGCGCTTCCCATTGAGGTTGATGCGGCGCCTCGCCGGCCCCCGGCCGCCGCTGACGGTGTCGCGCCTCCTGGACGGTCCTCCAGTACGCCTGCGTCGGCGCTCCTCGTCAGGCGACGCCGGATGGCTCGCCGAGGCTTGATCCCTCTTCGAGCAGCGCTCCGAGCTTCTACCCAAAACGCCGACGATGGTTTATGGTCAGGCCATGCGCGCCGTGCTGATATCCCTGGCGCTCCTGCTGCTGGCGCCCCCGGCGTTGGCCCGGGACGCCGCCCTGCTGCAGGCCAAGAAGCAGTTCGTCAAGGGCGAGACCCACTACCGCCTCGGCGAGTTCGAGCAGGCGTTGGCGCTCTACCGCAAGGCCTACAAGCTCTCCAACCGGCCGGCGCTGCTGTTCAACGTGGCCCAGTGCTTTCGCCAGCTGCAAAAAAGGCAGCAAAAAGGAACGCGGCTCAAGAGCCTGGACCAGGCGATCTTCTACTACAGGCTGTACCTCGCCGACTGGAAGCGCCTGTACAGGGGCGCGTCGCCGGCCAACGCGGCCGAGGTGCAACGCCATGTCGACGCGCTGTCGGCGGAGCGAAAGGCGCTGAAGAAGGAGCTGGCCCACGAGGAGCCGCCACCGCCCGGGCGCAGCCGCCTCAAGCGCAAGTGGGCCTGGGTGGCGGCAGGCGTGGGCGTGGTCTCCCTGGCCACCGGCGCGGCCCTGCTGGCCACCCGCCGGGTCGACGAGCTGGTCTGGCAGCCGCCCTCGGGCTCGGATCCGGGCGACAACCCCTACCGCGTCACCGACAGCGTCGCCCCGGGCGCGGTGCTCCTCGGCGTGGGCGTGGCGGCCGGCGCCGTGGCCGCGTACCTCTTCCTGCGCCGGGAGAAGACCGCCCCCACGGTGAGCGTGTCGCCGGCCGGCGTGTGGATCGTGGGCAGCTGCTAGAGCGAAACGCAAATGAGTAGATCGCCCGGTGAAGAAGTGAAGTAGTGAGGGGGTGAGGGAGCGGCAAACCCAAAGCCTTACTTCCTCACACCCTCACACCCTCAACGCAGAGCTTGGCG
>PVBE011858424.1_pt1 | contig 10917 bp, 7 predicted proteins | sample 1631181 | NCBI WGS metagenome assembly PVBE01 (sample SAMN08397723, study PRJNA350692) | Marine metagenome, whole genome shotgun sequencing project. | isolation source: water | place: Pacific Ocean | collected 2012-04 | reverse complement strand
GGCTTGCTGAAATCCCATTGCTCCTCCAAAAGAGTATTGGCATCAACAGCTTTCGCTTGAATGGCCTCATTGGAAGCCAAGGTCACGCCTGGACCTTTGACCAATTTGGCAATCGAAGCAACCGGCCGCACAAAACTGGAGCCACCCGGTTTGATCACACCTTCATCGATGGTCAGATCACCTCCCAAACGAGGCTGCAGCAATGCACCTTTGATCGTGAGATTGGCGGCCACCAAGACATCAGCGACAGGCAATTTGAAGCGTGCCTTACTGAGCTCAATAACAAGAGGCTCGTCTTCAGGTTCAGGGCGAAGCAAGGCAATCGCTCCTTTGCCAAAAAGCTTGCCTTGCGAGCCAATCCTGGCCTCAAGCTCCTTGACTTCAACACGGTTGAAATCAAACAGCATTGAACCCTTCACATCACTGACAAGCTGTTCCTTAACAACGAACTCTCCTTCTCTTATCACCAGAAAGCCATTCGCCTGAGGGGCTTTAAGGCTGCCGCTGATCAACAATCTGAGATCGGCATCGCCATCCTTCCAAGCGATCAAACCATCAGCAAAGCCAGCCAAGAAACGCAGACCATCACCATGACTCTCAACCCTTAGATCCATCGGCAACGAGGGATCCAAAGGCACCTGGCCCGTTAACGTCACCAACTCTTGAGACGATCCACTTCCTAACGCCAAGTCCAATTTCAATTTCTCATCAGCAAAGAGAACTTGCCCTTGCTTCAAGCGCAAAGCAGTGTCTGCCAAGCGGGCGTCTTCCAAGACAAGATCAGCTGAAACTTCAGCTGTGTCTCCTTCCCATCGATAGCGCCCTGTCATCCCCAGGGCACCGGTAATCGCCGGGGGGAAAGGCGTTAGCAATGACAACAACGAGAACGGCAGATGCAGCAAAGAGAATTGCCCTTCCCCGCCAAACAACGGACCACTGAGGGTCGCCACAAAAGGTTTGACCTTCAAAGCATGGTCCGCGTCTTGCCCTTCTGTCCAAAGGTGGCCACGAGCTTTGAGATCCATGGTTAGGCGACTCAAGTCAGGCCCCTGCAAATCGATCACAGCATCAACCTGACCGCGCAAATCCTCTGGATCGAAAGCCTTGCCCTGACGCATCAACTGCTGATCAAGGCGGAGATCTTTCTGCGCTTGAACAAGGGCTTTGAGTTGTCCATCTAACGAACCACCGAAGGTTTGCACCAACAAACTGCCGAGATCATCAGCACGGCCAGTCGCAGCAGGAAGATCAGCCGTGAGCTGTGGCAGCTGCAAGGCGCTGGACATCAGCCAGCGTGCACTCAGTCCACGAACATCAGCCCTGGCCTTCAACGTGGAGCCAAGGCGACCATCGGCTTGCAAAACAATCTGGCCTGTATCTGATGGCAACAGCTCGCCAGTGAGCTTGTAGAGGTTGTTGGCGTAGTGCAGCTGAAATAGGGCCTGTTTCAACTGCAGCCCCATCAAGCCTGGAGCCAACATGGTGATCTGGCCATCCATGGCCAAAGGCTGCAGGCCCAAGCTGCCTGCACCACTGACCTGACCATAAAGACCTTCAAAATTCTGCTTTGGTGGCAGTGCCAGCTCAATACCAGCCAAACCAAGGTTTTCGATCTGCCATAGATAACGACCAGGATTTCCTTTTAGAGACAGCGTCCCCTGGCGACGACGAAGCCTCAGTTCCGTAGGCAACCAGTTCGTGCCGAGATGGGCTGAAAGGCTTCCAGGAATCACACCTCCCACAGAAGCTATCCGTAGATCACTCCCCCCTTCTGCATTGGCTTCAAAGCTTCCGCGCCAATCTTCAAGCAACCGCAATCCACCAACCTCAGGATTGACAACCTGAATGGAGAGGTCTGGTTTTAATGCCAACAAAGGACCCTTCAACTGACCTGAGGCCGCGAACGTGCCGTTCATCGAGGTGCCAAGAAGCGGACCAAGACGAGCCAAAGGAAACGCGCTCAGATTCAGATCGGCTTGCAACTCTCCAGTGTTGAGGCCTCGTTGGTCGAAGGTCAGCGGTAAGCGACCATTCGCCAGCAGTTGCGGGCTGTTGAACTGCTTCAACGTCAGCAAACCAGCCTCAGCAGACCAGCCAGCATCCAGAGACCAAGACTCCAGAATTGGATTGCTCTGTTGAGCAAGTCTCAACGCCAGTCGAGGGCTATTTGAGGGTCCCGTGAGTGCAAGCGTTCCATTGATTGGCGACTGCGTTCCGAGTAGATCGGGAACAACCTGAAGTTTTCCCCAAGCCGGAGCTGCCAACTGCAACCGTTGACTACTCACCGCAAATTCTGGGTAGAGCGCGCCTTTGGCACGAACCTGAAGCCCTGGTGCCTGAATGGCGAGCCAATCAAGGTTCGCCTTGATCGCCTTTGGATTTCGCCAATTTGTTTGCAGCTTCAAGTCGAGCTTTAGAGGCCCATCAACAGCGACCTGTTCAGCAAGAGCCCAATCACCACGCAATCGCCAACTCGGTTCATACCAGGGGCCATCGATCTTTCCCTGGAAAACATGCCCCTGTTTCTTCTCGCTGATTTTGAGGTCGAGATTGACCGACTGATTGAGTCGAGCACCTCCCTCAATAGAGGCCATCCATGAGCCATATCGCCACTGGCTTAATGGAAGCTTCAGCCGATCATTTCGACAGCTCATCCTGGCCTGAGGAGATGTCAGCGTCGCGTTTAAAGAACCACCACTGAGCTTGAAGCCAGCAAGGCTCATCCCACCTTGACAAGCCATGCGCCCCTGCTCAAGGCTCAACGACAGATCCCCTCCGAGCTGGCCCTGCATCTGAACCGGAACTGTCCCCGGGACAAGCGCCTGCAGTGGCTCAAGATTGATCCGATCGAAACGCGCACGACCCTTGAGGGTCAAATGCTCCAAGCTCCCTTGGCCCTGCAAAAACAACCGTCCGCGATCGGGGAAGCCAAGCTGAAGTGAACCCTTGAGCGAACGCTCCGCCAACTGAACAGCGGCGTTAGTCGTGACAGTGAAGTCAAGATCCGCTGGTTCGACACGCACCTTGGCAGGCTGAATCAACCGCAGCTTCAAGCCAAGATTGGGAGGTGGATCACCATTCGACTCACCGAGGACCCAATAATCACCATTTGGATTGCGGCGCAATGAAAGCTGCGCTCCTTCCAATGTCACGGCTGCCACTGGGCGCAAGCGACGCAAACTGGCAATCGGAGCAAGACTGACTGTGAGGCCAGAGAGGGATGCCGTAGAAGCATCCTCTGGACCAGGGAGAACTTTTGAAGGGCCAATGGCCAAACCCCATGGCCGCAAACCGCGATAGGCCCCGATGTGCAAGGGATGACCCAACGGCTCAGAAAGCTGTTTCTCCAGCTGTGGCCTTAAACGTTCAAGCAGAGAAGAAACGGCTAGGTCTGCTCCAATCCACAGTCCTGCAGTTCCAATGAGCAGGAGTCCACCAACCAACTTCCAGTGGGCTTTTGCAAAGGATCTGAGCTTTCCTCTCATCGCTTTGCGCAATCAACCCGAAAGCGTGTGAAATATAAGGAGCCCAACTGCTGTTAACCAGCCCATGTCCTTAATCCAGCTTCTAAAAACCGCCACCGTATGGCTGAGCTGGAGCGGCCTTGCCCTATGCGTCATCACTCTGATCGCCTTCCTGGTGAAGTGGGGCCAGCGCTTCAGGCTCGTGGGCATCACGAGTTTCACCCTGGTTCTGGCTGCAAGCTGCTGGGGGGCTGGGGTTAGCTATATCCCAAAAATGCAAGTCGAGGGGGCCTCCTACCTGCCAGTTGTTTATGACAACAGCGGTGATCTTGTGGTTGCCCAGATCAATGAAGAGTTCCCAAACGAAGCCATTCAACCCAGCTTGGAACAACTTGCAGGCAACTTGCATAGCGGCGGACGCAGCAGCAGCACGGTCCATGTGCGTGTTCGGCGGGTTGAATCAGCGGGAGAAGGCATCAGTCGCCCAGTCATCGTTGGTGAAGTCGTGCGAGATTTTCGCCAGAAGATCACGCTTCCAGTCGAAAACTCAGAAGTCGTACAAGAATTGGGCCAGAAGATCACGCTTCCAGTCGAAGACTTAGAAGTCGTACAAGATATCCCCCAGGAAACGACGCTTCCCGTCGAAGACTCAAGCGATGCAGGCTGATCAACCTTTAGGGGATCTTCCTCAAAGCTTCAGGCACGAACAGCAACAACTTTTGGCTGCAGGAATCACAACCTGGATTGAACTCAGCCATCTCAATGACAATCAACTCAGCCGCATTGCTCGATCTGGTCTTGTAACGGCACGCAATCTGAAGCGGCTACGTGGCATGGCCGCTCTTGTTTGTGAACTCAACCTCGCCGCTGCAGATGCCGCCCTGCTGATGCATTCCGGACTGGCAACAGTCTCAGCTTTAGCCGCAGCCAGCCCGCAAGATGTTGTGCAGCAAACAGGGCGATTAGAACGACAACTTCATAGTGGTCTAAGACCAGTTATCGACCTAGCGACAGCCCATCGCTGGATCAAGCTTGCCCGCAATAGGCAACTGGGGAACTGACCACGCGACACCCCACAGAGCTGTCTAAAGCGTCTCAAATAGCGAGAACAACCAGCGAAGAAACCATGCGCTTCCTTCCAGCGCTGATTTTGGTGACCCTTGCCAGTGCTCCGATCGCTACTTCGCCGAGTGCCAGGGCTCAGTCCACCCTGCTGGAAAGCGTCAAAAGGAATCCTGCCGAAGCCATTGCCCTCTGCAATCAATTCAAAGGACTTAATGCCCAGGGGATTTCAGCCACTTCGCCCCAAGCGATCCAATCAGTCGCCACTCAACGCAATCTCTCATCCACTGATGCTGAGATCTTGTCCACCTATGTAATCGGCTTGCACTGCCCAGATGTGCGCTAAGGCACGCAACAACGAACAACAGCAGGACTGGAGAGATACCAGTCTGACCCTCAGCGACGGCATCAAACTCCTCGCCAGGATTTGGTTTCCAAAGGGAGAGGGACCTTGGCCAGCCTTGTTGATGCGACAGCCTTACGGCCGAGCCATCGCCTCAACGGTCACCTATGCCCATCCAGCCTGGTGGGCCCAGAAAGGTTTTCTGGTTGTGATCCAGGACGTGCGTGGCCAGGGAGATTCAGGCGGCCAATTCGCTGGCTTTGCTCAGGAAGCAGCTGACACCAGCGCAACCCATGCCTGGGTAAGAGAATTGCCGGAATGCAATGGTCGGCTGGGCACCTATGGATTTTCTTACCAAGGCCTAACCCAACTCCTCGCCCAACCGGGAACACCACCACCTGACTGCATGGCTCCAGCCATGACCGGCATCGATGAGCGGCAGCATTGGAGTTGTGATGGCGGTGCTCACTGGTGGCACCTAGGCCTGGCCTGGGGCCTGCAGTTGGCAGCACTGCAGGCCCGTCGCCAAGGCAATCGAGAAGGCTGGGATCAATTGCGCTGCAGCTTGGAGAGCGGTCGTTATCTCCGCGAAGGAGCAGCACTCCTTGAACGCCACGATCCAGCGGGCATGGCTTGGAAGTGGCTGCAACAACCAGCTGACAACAAGGACGCTTGGATTGTTCATCAGCCTTTAGCAAGCTGGCTGCGTCAACCGATGCTTCTGCTTGGTGGCTGGTGGGATCCGCATCTAAAAGGCCTACTAGACCTTTATCAACGCTCTTGCGCAGCAGGCGGCCATCCCGAACTTCATATCGGCCCAGCAACCCACCTTCAATGGTGGCCAGAAGCGCAACAACTGCAACTGAACTTTTTCCAGCAGCATCTCCAGAGCCAGCCCAAAGGCCAACCTGCAGAGCAGCCAAATCAACAGCCAATAAGCCTGCAGGGAGACTTTGATGCCAAGGAAGACCGCGATGCCATCAGCCAGCCAACCAAGACTCCAGAACCCCATCTCCAGATCTGGAACCTCACCACCAAAACCTGGCAGCGATCCAAAGGCTTAGCCGCCCAACCCAATGCACCCAGCGCTCACTGGGGGCTGACGAGCGAAGGTCTTGCCTGCCTGGATCCCAATGATGGCCAGCTTTGCCTCAACAACCAGGGCCGTGGCATCGTCCATCTCGTCCATGACCCTTGGCGGGCAGTCCCGGCCATAGGCGGGCATCTGAGCCCATCGCCAGGGCCAGCAGAACGCAGCGCCATTGATCAACGCGCTGATGTCGCCACGTTCACAACTCCATTACTGAATGAATGTCTTCACCTCGAAGGCATTCCATGGCTAGAGATCACTGTTCAAGCCGACCAGCCTGGATTTGATCTCTGTGTGGCGCTGTCGGCAACCAATCAAGACCAGAGCCAAATCGAACAGCTATCAACAGGCGTACTCCGATTACAAGGGGACAGCGCCATGCAACCGTTATCCCGCAAAGTGGTTTTGCAACCGTTGTTCGCCGACTTACAACCCGGCCAACATCTGCGGATTTCTTTGGCTGGAGCAGCTTGGCCAGCGATCGGCATCAACCCAGGCATCGAACAGCACCGCTGCGGAGCTCCAGAACCCCATTTTCAAGCCGTGACGCTGATTTTTCAGCTTGAAGGATCCAAGTTGCAGCTAATGCCACTCAATTCCGGCAATATGGGAAACGATTTGTCCCAAGATCATTGAAGCTGTCCGCCTGCCTGCTGGCCCTCTCCCTTGGGTGTCCCATCAGCCTCAGCGCACTGCCCCCTCAAGCAGTGGCATGCGAGGAAAGCTCGCTAAAGACAAGCCTTAGTCCTGCCCAGGCGAAGGTCGCGACAGAGATTCTGCTGAAAGCCTTGGTTGCTCAAGACGCCAACGCGATCCATCAACAGCTTTCGGACCCGCTGCGCAACAGCACCTCTGTTGAGCGAATCGAGCAGCGCCTAAAGAGCCGAGCTCAGATCACAGCAAGTCGCATCGTTGACCTCGCAGCCGGCATCGATGACACCACTGTTGAAGCGGTGGTAATGACGGATCAAGGCGAACTGCCACTGGTAATTGTTCTCGATAACAAGGGGCAATTGTTGGCGTGGAAAATCAGTAGCCAGGCTTTACCAATCGAGCAATCAGCCATTGATTTCGTCAGCGATTTAACGACAGGACGCTGGGTTTCTGCACGTTCAAAGCTTGAGATCAATTTTCAGGACGAGCTCCAGCCCAAAGATCTGAAACGCAAATGGACAAAACTTGATCGTGTTACCGGCGGATTCGTGAAGGTAAAAGACGCGATTGTTGCCAGTCAGGGAGGAGAACAGCAACTGGTTTTGGTCACGATTGAATTCGGCGATTTGACTGACAATCTTTTCATTATTTTCAATCGCCAAGGCGACATCATTAATGTCGACTTCTCCCCAGACCTGGTCTAATTAATCAGGGTTCGCTGATTCAAATCACTGGTGTGATCATCGGCAGAGCAATCGGTTGAGCAAGCCGGCTTAAGCTCGCCGATTACCTGCCATTGCCCCATGACCACCAGTGTTGTCCTCGACTGGATGGTGCAGGAAAGCCAAAGGCTGGCTGAATGCCGCCACGAGGCCCCCTTCTCGCTACTGGGTCCTCAGGCGCACGAAGGCAAGTGGATCGTGCGCGTCTGGATGCCGGAAGCCAGTGAGGTGGCCTTGCTCTGCGATGGCAAGACCATGGAGATGGCAACGCCCAATCACCCTTGGATCTTCGAAGCTGTCCTCGACAAAGACCCTGGAGCGAACTATCAGGTCCAAGTGAAGCGGGGTGGAATTGAGCATGAGCAACATGACCCCTGGGCCTTCCGTGATGAATGGATGGGGGCGATGGATCGGCATCTTTTTGCCGAAGGCAATCATCACCACATCTGGCAACGCATGGGGGCGCATCTGATTGAGCGCCAAGGCGTAAGCGGAGTGATGTTCTGCCTTTGGGCACCCCATGCACGCAGTGTTTCAGTGCTGGGCGATCTCAACACCTGGGATGGACGCCATCACCCGATGCAACAACGGGAAGGCGGCATATGGGAACTGTTCATTCCAGGCATCAGCGAAGGAGCGCTCTACAAATACGAGATCCGAACCCAAGACGGCCATTGCTATCAAAAAGCAGATCCCTACGGCTTTCAACACGAAGTACGCCCTGATACCAGCTCTCTGGTTGCGCGTCTAGATGGCTACGAATGGCAAGACAAAGCCTGGATGCAAAAACGCGAAAGCAGCAATGCTCTCGATCAGCCGATTTCTGTCTACGAGATGCATCTCGGCAGTTGGCTGCATGCATCAAGCGACGATCCTTATATCGAAGCCGATGGCAGCCCTCGCGCTCCGGTTCCGGCCGCTGACATGAAGCCAGGGGCCAGGCTTCTCACCTACCCCGAACTTGCTGATCGCCTGATCCCCTACGTGAAAGCCAGGGGCTTCACCCACATCGAACTGCTGCCGATTTCAGAGCATCCGTTTGATGGTTCATGGGGATACCAAGTCACCGGTTGGTATGCCCCCACAAGCCGCCATGGCAAGCCAGATGAATTCCGGGCCTTTGTTGATCGCTGCCACGACGAAGGCATTGGCGTCATCCTCGACTGGGTACCAGGCCACTTCCCGAAGGACAGCCATGGCCTCGCCTTCTTCGATGGCACGCATCTCTACGAACATTCAGATCCAAGGGTCGGCGAACACAAAGAGTGGGGCACGCTGATTTTCAACTACAGCCGCAATGAAGTTCGCAACTTCCTTGTTGCCAACCTTATCTATTGGTTTGAACAATTCCACATTGATGGCATTCGTGTTGATGCAGTGGCATCAATGCTCTATCGGGATTATCTACGACCTGATGGCGAATGGCTTCCGAATGAAAATGGCGGCAGAGAAAATACAGAAGCTGTTCAATTCCTTCAACAGGCCAATCATGTGTTGTTCCAACATTTTCCTGGCGCACTATCGATTGCCGAAGAATCAACAACCTGGCCGATGGTTACCCAACCAACCAACATGGGAGGCCTTGGCTTCAACCTCAAATGGAACATGGGTTGGATGCACGACATGCTCGACTATTTCGAGCTAGATCCTTGGTTTAGGCAGTTCCATCAGAACAATATTACCTTCTCAATTTGGTACACCTATACCGAAAACTTCATGCTGGCACTCAGCCATGATGAAGTCGTCCATGGCAAAAGCAATCTGCTGCAAAAGATGCCAGGAGATGACTGGCAGAAATACGCAAATGTAAGAGCACTACTGGCCTATATGTGGACCCATCCAGGCAAGAAAACCATCTTCATGGGGATGGAATTTGCGCAACGATCTGAATGGAATATTTGGGGTGATCTTGAATGGGATCTTCTTCAATACGAACCTCATAAGGGCATTCAACTTCTAGTTGATGATCTCAACAAGCTCTACAAAAAAGAGCCGGCCCTCTGGAAAGACGATTTCGACCAATATGGGTTCCAATGGATTGACTGCAATGACAATCGCCATTCAGTGATTTGCTTTATGCGTCGCGAGCAGGACACTGGCACCTGGCTTATTGTTGTCGCCAACTTCACACCACAAAGCCATGCCAATTACAGGGTTGGCGTTCCTCTTAGTGGTTATTACGAAGAAATTTTCAACACCGATGCAGACCGTTACGGCGGTAGCAACCTCGGCAATATGGGCGGCAAAGTGACAGACGAATGGAACATCCATGGTTATGAACATTCCCTGGATCTATTACTACCTCCTCTGAGTTTGATCGTGTTGCGCCATGACCCCGCAGGTGCCCCTGCAACAAGCAAGACCTAAAGGACTTGTGACGAAGCTGCCCTCACCTGACGGCCGAACGCTTTGAAGAGCAACGGCCTCAGGTAGGTTTTCTGATTGATTACTACCCCTCTTAAATGAGCGACTCCCTTCCCCTATTGCTTCGCGCTGCGCGTGGTGAATCGGTGGAGCGTCCCCCTGTGTGGATGATGCGACAGGCGGGCCGTTACATGAAGGTTTACAGAGACCTCCGAGATCGCCACCCCAGCTTCAGAGAACGCTCGGAGAATCCAGACCTCTCCTACGACATCTCGATGCAACCCTTCGAGGCCTTCCAGCCCGATGGGGTGATCCTGTTCTCCGACATCCTCACGCCCCTGCCTGGCATGGGCATCGACTTCGACATTGTTGAAAGCAAGGGGCCTCTCATCCAGGATCCGATCAAGAGCCTGGCCCAAGTGGAAGCGCTGCGCCCTCTGCAGCCCGAAGAGAGCATGCCGTTTGTCGGTGAAGTGCTTAGCCGTCTACGCGAAAGCGTCGGCAACAAAGCGGCCGTGCTTGGTTTCGTCGGTGCTCCCTGGACCCTCGGTGCCTATGTGGTGGAAGGGAAAAGCAGCAAGAATTATGCCGTGATCAAAGCTATGGCGTTCCAGCAGCCAGAGCTTTTGCATCGACTTCTCGATCACTTCGCCGAATCGATTGCCACCTACCTGCGCTACCAAATCGATTCCGGCGCCCAAGTGGTGCAAATGTTTGATTCCTGGGCGGGTCAGCTGAGTCCGCTCGATTACGACACCTTTGCCGCGCCCTATCAAAAGAAGGTGGTGGACCTTGTGAAGGCAACGCATCCAGACACACCAATGATTCTCTACATCTCAGGGAGTGCTGGCGTCCTGGAGAGAATGAGCCAAACCGGAGTCGACATCATTTCGCTCGATTGGACGGTGGACATGGCCGAAGGCTGTGCACGCCTTCCCAAGCACATGGGTGTTCAAGGGAATGTTGACCCTGGCCTGCTTTTCGGCACCCCTGAAGCGATCCGCGACCGGATCGATGACACGGTGAGAAAAGCTCGCGGACGGCGGCACATCCTCAATCTGGGCCACGGCATCTTGCCAGGCACTCCCGAGGAGAATGGCCGAGCCTTCTTTGAAGCCGGCAAAACTGTGATGGACAGAATCGGTACGGCTGGTTGAGCCTGTCCTCCACACCATCGCCAGCTCGGATCCTGATTACAGGTGCCAGTGGCTGTGTTGG
>PVBE011154787.1_pt1 | contig 10919 bp, 9 predicted proteins | sample 1631181 | NCBI WGS metagenome assembly PVBE01 (sample SAMN08397723, study PRJNA350692) | Marine metagenome, whole genome shotgun sequencing project. | isolation source: water | place: Pacific Ocean | collected 2012-04 | reverse complement strand
CCACCTTGGTGATGGGATCTCACAAACATAGTGCGAATGGTAATTGCCGTATTTAAAGCACCATTCAAATCTAGAGACCCATAAACTCCGGAATACAGACCTCTTGGCTGTTCCTCTAATTCATGAATTAACTGCATTGCCCTGATCTTTGGAGCACCGCTCACTGTCCCTGCAGGGAATGAAGCCATCAACAAATCCAATACGTCCTTATCAGCCTCAAGAAGACCGTCAACCTCACTGACTATATGCATTACATGGGAGTACTTCTCAACAACCATTAACTCCTTCACCGAAACACTACCTGGCCTGCAAACACGACCTAGATCATTACGGCCTAAGTCCACGAGCATTACATGCTCTGCTCGTTCTTTGGGATCAGCCAAAAGATCTTCTTCTAACTGGAGATCTTCTTTAGCATTTCTGCCACGCGGTCTAGTCCCTGCGATTGGTCTTAAACTTGCACGAATACCGTCATGAGTTGGCTCAGCCTTAACCATCACTTCAGGGCTTGACCCAATCAGTTGCCAATCTCCAAAATCAAAAAATGCCATATAAGGTGAGGGATTAACCATCCTCAAGCTTCGATACAACTCAAAAGGCTGCTGTTCCACTCGCGCTTCAAATTTCTGACTCAGTACAAGCTGGAAAACATCTCCAGCAGCTATATACTCCTTTGCTTTTTGAACTGCACTTTCAAAATCAGATTTACGAAAATTACGCTTAGTTCTTGGAATACTTGAAGCATTCTCTTCCCAAGGTAATGGCTTTATTGATGGCAGTGGTGCTTGCATAAGACTTGCAAAATTTTTAATCCTCTCCAAGGCTTGTTCATATGCCAACTCAGGAGACTGGTTTGCAGTTAAATCGCCATAAGCAACTGCTGTAATAAGCCGTTTAACTTGATCAAAGATCAGAATGCTATCCATCAACATCCACACACCATCTGGTGGTTCTTCTAACTGTCTGGAATGAACTGGCACAGTTGGCTCAATCCATTTGATTAATTCATACCCCCACATTCCATAAAGTTGACCTAAGGGAGGTAGTTCAGGTTTCGTTATAGACCTATAAGGCTTTAACCAGCTTTTGAGTGCTTCAAAAGGGTTGCCATTTAATTTCTCACATGCCCCGTCACGCCAAGTACGAGTTAATTGGTCCCCCTGAGCTGTTGCAATCCAAAGTGGGTTAGTTGCAACAACACTCCAACGACCAAGTGTTTCACCTCCCTCAACAGACTCTAAAAGCACTCCTGGTGGATTCCCATGGCCAACCTTTAACCATGTTGTAAGAGGAGTTTCAAGATCGGCTGGCCAACTATGAGCAACAGGGATGAAATTTGCACCACTGGCTGCTGCCTCTAAAAATGAGTCAAGATCTGAGCTGTGCATGAGTAAATCATCTCAGCTCAAGCAGTGGCTGTGAATCAATCAGCCAATGAAATATAAATTGTGAACAAGAATTATTCGTATGTACTCCTGCCGGTGAATTTTAGGCTGGCTGGGTTTGGATTCTCACCAATCCTACGTGGGTTATGGCCTACTTGAGGTCTGCCCTCGTTAACCTTTTCAGGGAACACACCATCTTTAGGATGGAGGAATTCAGTATCACCGCCTGGAAAAATTCGATAGATTTTGTAGTCCTCAATTCTTGGCTTAAAACTTCTCAGTTGAGTCCCAAGCGCAAGGCATTGCTCCTTACGCGCAAAGTACATGAGATTGTCGCCAGAGTTCATTACTGCTGCGCCACCCGTAGGCAACTCAAAAGCTTGTTCTTTACTGCTGGACCATGTAATTGCGTACTTCTCTTCAGTCTCAGCAGCATTCAGTAAACCACCGGTGCTACCAATAGCTTTGGGAAGATTGCCTTTAAGAGCTTCTGTCATAACTGCACTGGAAATTCGGTTTGCCTTTGTTAAGTGAAAAGTAGCACCGCATTTTGTGCCCTATGGCACTAAAGAAGGACAACCTTCACACCCGTCAACAATATTACGATGAAATTATGATTGTTTCACCTCTGCTATAGGAAAGAAAATGATAATTCCACTATCTCTACGACGGGCTAGTCGACCTCCCAAACTAGTCATTAAACGTTTTGTGGCTGCTTGGGTCAATTGAAGGCTTCCTGTACTGGGATTCCAACTCAACACAGGTCCTAAATCAGAGTTTTGTTCGCTTTCCATATCAGCCATCTCAGAATCCTGGGAATTTGAAGCAGCCTGACTGAGAATTTTCAGTTTTAAACGATGCCCTGCTGGACGAAGTTCTAATAAAAGACTGCCACCACTTTGCAATCGCCTTGTATTTCTATCAATCAATCCGCCCAACATCAGCTCTAATCGAGCTGGGTCACTCAAGACATGAGGTAAATCAGGAGAAATATCTAAATAAAGCTTGATTCCTCGCCGTTCTACCTGCTGACTCCAGACTGGATGCATCATCTCAAGCATATTGCCCAAATCAGTACTTGCGAGTTGCGAAGCTTTTGGTTGCTGTCTTTGCAATTCAGCAGCATTAAAAATCAAACCAAATCTGTCAATTTGCTCTGTGCATTCGAAATCAATTTGATTAAGACGATCTTTTACTAGATCTGATAGATCATCACGTCGCAAAAGAGAGCGTATTAAGGTCCTAATGGTTGCAAGAGGTGTGCGAACTTCATGCGTAAGCGCCTCGAGCAAAGTCAATTCTTCACCAAATCCATTTTCTTGTTGACGACCTGTCGTTTCAGGAAGCGCCTGCAATGTCAAACTGGGTGCGATAGAGGCCAATCTTGATGAAAGTAAAGGCCAAAAAACTTTTTGTATATCATTATTTATTTTTAGTTTTCCAAGATTTGCCAAGGCCGAACGGAGCTTAGAAGCTGATTCCGACGTTTCTAACGTCAGTCTCAAGTCAAGCATCCTCAAAAGGTCTTGAAAAGTTTCTGGATCACTGCGCATTAACAAATTTCTATGTCCTGGTAATCCCTGCAAAGCAAGTGCACATTGGACCTCAGGAGTAATGATTATCAACAAAGGATCATGACCATCTTCATCTCTAAGAGGAAGGCGAAAATAACTTTCTCTACCTGTTTGAGTAGATCGATTAATTGACTTCACCCGACTAGGAGGTAATAAAGCCGAATTCGAAAAATTAAGAGTTTCTAGCTCTTCAGGAGCCCAAACCCACCCCTGCAATCGATCAAGCAATTTGGGTTCGTAAAGAGCAGGCAAAGGTGAAGCGATCCACAAACCCTTACTCAAATCCATATTTCCTAAGATCTCTTCCTGCAAAGTATCCAAAGCACCCCACCACAGTCTCCTGACCGTAGGTTCATCGACTCTGCCCATTGGAACGTCTTGAGCCATTCGATATTGAATCGAACTTAAAGAAATATTCAAATTCACCACTTTTTACTCGCTGTATACCCACGACGAGCAATGGAAAAACACAAGCCAAGACTAACAAAGTTGACTAATAATGCCGTGCGTCCGTAACTCATAAAAGGTAGCGGAATCCCAGTCACTGGGCCTAAACCAATAGTCATAAAGATATTGACCGTAACCTGGAAAAACAACATTGCTAAAACACCAATAGCTACAAGTGACTCAAAATCAGTACGAGCTTCTCTAGCTACATTCAAAAGGCGAGCCAAGACAAAGAAAAAACCAATGAGCACAATTATGGTCCCAAAAAATCCTGCTTCCTCGCCTAATGCACTAAAAATAAAATCAGTATGCTGTTCAGGAATAAAACGCAACTTGGTTAGTTGCCCTTGATGCAAGCCCGTACCGAACAACCCACCAGATCCAATGCCTACTGTGCTTTGAAGCAAGTGATAGCCTCCCCCTAAAGGATCTTTAGCTGGATCAAGAAACAAGACCAAGCGATCCCTTTGATAATCCTTTAAAGCATTCAGCCACAACCAAGGTGTAGTCCAGGCAATAGAAAATTGGGTAGCAAGTGTAATTAGAACCGCAAGCTTCCTTTTGTTAAATGAACGAAAAGCCAAAAAGGCCATTAATGGGATCCATACTGAAAGAGCAAGTGGAAACAATCCAGATAAAACTGCTGTAAATATTACTGATAGAGATAGGAGAACCCACTCCAAGGGCATACCTGCCCAATAAAGCATTGAGATAAGAACAGCCCCAAAGACAAGAGATGTTCCTAAATCAGGTTGAAAAAGTACCAATAACCAAAGAGGGAAAATCACCAATAATGGCTTTAATAAATTTATGGGTTTAACTATTGGATTTCTATCAAGAACTGATGCCAGCACGATGATGGCAATCAACTTTGCGACCTCCGAAGGCTGAACATTGAATCCAGCGATGCTGAGCCATCTCTGCGCACCCAAAGCCGAGGTACCTACAAAACGAACAGCAACCAAACAAATAAGTGTTAATCCATAGAGGGGGATCAATAATGGTCGGAGTCTGTCAATAGGGAAACGTGACACCCCTACTGCGATGCAAATACCAAATAAAGCAATGAGCAAATGTTGATACCAATCCGCATAATCAACCTGACGCTGAGTACTTGCTATCAAGACAGTTGATATACCAACCAACAGGCAAGGTACAACCCCCAAAACAAAATCAAATTGCTTCCATCTCTTCCTAATACGACCAGTTCGTGCAAGAAGATTTCGATTACGCCTGAAATCAAAGCTGGGAAGCATGATCAGGTTTGATCTGATATTGAAGCCAAAACACTTGTTGCAAGACTTCGGAAAACCTTGGAGCTCAGCGAATCTGGTCGACTATGAACTATTGGTTGACCTTGATTACCACCCTCTTGAACTGGCATCTCCATAGGGATCTTGGCCATTAATGGAACATCATTTTCCTCGGCTAATTGCTGTCCACCACCTACTCCAAAAAGCGGGTAACTCTTATTGGGAAAATCAGGGGGGACAAAGGACGACATATTTTCTACAACTCCAAGGACAGGAACTTGCATTTGCAGAAACATTGCCAATCCACGTCTTGCATCTTGAAGCGAGACTTTCTGAGGTGTCGTAACTATTAAGACACCTGCCATAGGAACGGACTGAGCAAGAGATAATTGTGCATCGCCAGTTCCAGGAGGCAGGTCCACAATTAAGATATCCCTGGTTCCCCAAAGGGTCTGATAAAGGAACTGTCGAATAATCCCATTGAGCATTGGCCCACGCCAAATCACAGGTTGTTTCTCATCAATCAATAGGCCCATTGAGACCATTCCCACACCACAACTATCCATAGGAATAATTTGTTGTTCCGCACCACTTCCTCTTACTTCTGGTGTGCGATCAGCTACTCCAAGCATTATGGGAATATTAGGCCCATAAATATCTGCATCCAACAACCCAACTTTTAAACCTTCCTGAGCAAAGGCACAAGCCAAATTCACAGCAACCGTACTCTTTCCAACTCCACCCTTGCCACTACTCACCGCAATGACTTTCTTAACGCCTGAAATTGGCTGAAGTTCCATTGACTGTCCATGCCCAGCTTGTCCAATAGGAGCATTACTAGACGGATTAGCTACTTCTATCTGCACTTCATTGATATCGTCCAATTCAAGAAGGAAAGCCCTGGTTTCTTGAGCCAAGCGATCTCTTTGACTCAGAGCAAAGCTTGGGAGATTTAAACGCACAATAGCCTTGGGTGGATTCACCCTGATCTGATCCAACCAGCCAAGCTCAATCAATGAACGACCGCTACCGGAATCCTTCACTTCTGTGAGAGCTATCCTCGCCTGCTCGGCAGTTGTCATGCCTTTTTATCTGATACATGAATCCTAAGAGTGCAAGCTTATGAATTAGTCTGAAAATTGGAAAAAATATTTGCGTTTAAACTTTTCACTAACGATCCACGAAAATTAAATCAACAAATTCAATGTTTAGTTCCCTCTCCAAGCTTTTGAAAAGATCTACAAAACAAAACAATCAAGAGGGAACACCACAATCATCAACAGGCCTAAAACTTTCTATGCCTCCAGAGGATTCAAGAGACCGCGCTAGGCAACTGGTTATAGATCTGCAAGATGAAATATGCTCAGGCCTCGAGCATATTGACGATCAAGGCAAATTTGAAGAGGAATCCTGGAAAAGACCAGAAGGAGGAGGTGGGCGATCGCGTGTCATGCAAGAGGGAAAAGTATTTGAGCAAGGAGGTGTCAATTTTTCGGAAGTTGAAGGTGATGAATTGCCTCCATCGATCCTGAACCAAAGACCAGAGGCAAAAGGGCACCGCTGGTTTGCCACTGGAACTTCGATGGTCCTACACCCTAGGAATCCATATATACCAACAGTTCACCTAAATTATCGTTACTTCGAAGCTGGTCCAGTTTGGTGGTTTGGTGGTGGAGCCGACCTGACACCATTTTATCCATTTTTAGAAGACGCCCGTCACTTTCATCGAGTTCATCAACAGGCATGTGATTCGGTCAGCCCAGAGCTTCATCAAGTCTTCAAGCCTTGGTGTGATGAATACTTTTTCTTAAAGCATCGAGGAGAGACTCGTGGTATAGGTGGCATTTTCTATGACTACCAAGATGGTTCAGGAATCCTTTACAAAGGACAAAATCCTAATGGTCCAGCGGCAAAAATTTCAAAAGAAATTGGTTCCCATCCCAAAACTTGGGATCAACTTTATACATTAGCCAAATCTTGTGGGCAAGCCTTTTTACCTGCTTATTTGCCAATTATTGAAAAGCGTCAGAATCTCGCTTACGGAGACCGAGAACGACAATTTCAATTATATCGACGTGGTCGATATGTTGAATTCAATCTTGTTTGGGATCGAGGCACAATCTTTGGATTACAAACAAATGGGAGAACAGAATCAATACTGATGTCTTTGCCCCCTATGGCCCGTTGGGAATATGGATACAAACCCCCACTTAATTCCCGTGAAGCACTTTTAACTGATCTTTTTACGAAGCCACAAGATTGGTTTAATGATAAGACCCTTGATGAACAATGTAGTATTCATTCAGCTGTGGATTAAATATTTTCAGTGTTAGAATTTTTAATCCCTAAAATAATTGCATTCACTATACGATTGGAAATTTGATTAAGAACCTTTTCTCGAGACTTTTGATTGCGAAGTCTCCTTTCTAAATTTCCTTCTAGCTTCCCAATTTCTAGAATCCTGATACCTCTTTTAGGCCCTCCAAGACCTCCTCTAAAGAAGAGTGGATAGCGACCAAAATTATTAGCAAGGCTCTCATCAACTAAATTAAGTTTACTAGAAATAGCAGGAATTAATCCTGAACCAAAACCATATTCACCATAAGAGTCAAAATGAATTTCTAAAGCATATCCACCATTCTTTACATGCTTAGCTCCAACGGACCAATTGGTATTTGGATGATTCCCATCATCAATATTACGAAGACCAGGCTCATATCCAATGATATTTAGACCTTTATTGCGACCTACTTGCACAATTGCATCACGCAAAAGCAAATTCCAAAACAGTTCATCACTAACTGATGAATCCATTGGCAACTTACCTTTTACCGCAACTGCCTCACCAGCAGTACCTGCTCCCGAAATCCCCTGCGAGTCTGCATGACCTGCCATGATTAAAAACTGCATAGACCGAGACACCGGAAGTCTCCCAACCCATTCACTCTTCAGATCTACGCTTGGGCCTAATAGAGAGTCTTGATAAGTAAGGGATGAATTCTGGGTAGAGGACTGAGACGGAATAAAACCTATTGAGCACAAAGCACCGACAAACAAACCAAGAACATTGCTGAAAGGTCTTATTCTCATCACTTAGATTGGAGATGAAAGAAGTGAACCGTCACTAGCTAGCTGAAGACTATTTGCAAGCTCTAATTCCATTGCAATCAATTCATCACGATGGGCTCTAATACGCAATCTGCTTGGTTGGGTGTCAGCAGCACTTATTAACCGAACCTCTAGTCCTTCAATTCGAGCAGCTCTTCTGCTGTATATCAATCCTGCAGCAGGTCCTCCAAAAAATACGAGCAGAAGTGGCCACCATCCCAAAGAAGGGTATAGCTGACGAATAACCAATGCCAAGCAAGCAGACCCAAGACCACCGAATATGGACAAAAGAACAGCTAAAGCTCGACTGGATGCAACGTTGCCTTGAAAACGAAGCAATTGTCTCTCTGCATCTCCTCCATCACTCTTCCAGCCACGCTCTTCCAGCCAAATAGTTACTCCCTTCAACACCTCTAAAGGGGGTAAAGGCGAGCAAATATCAACTACTGTGGTCCGATCTTTACTCGCAGCTCGTAAAAAAAAAGTCAATCCTATTGCCAGCAAAACTGTCAGCAAAAGTACCGAAGAGAAACCCATTTGCATTTGAGAGAGATAATGCATGGATAGTTCCTTACTGTTCTAAGGCTTTTAATGGCTTTAGTACAGGAAGCAAGATTTATTTAAAATCTTCCAAAAGCAATCTACAAAAAATCGGAAATCTTTCGAGTCTTTCAACCCTGATAAATCATGATTGAGAAGATCTTTCCACTGATGAAAGGCAACTGCCCCATACTTCTAAATCAGTTCCAAACCCTTTGTATTGAATAATGGCCAACTATTCGCCTAATCCAGCCAGTTTTTCCATCTTCGAACAGGACCTTGACGAGCAAAGTGCGCATCAATTTTCCCTGTCATCAACAATCGCAGTCGATACAGAAGCAATGGGTCTGATTCATGGACGCGATCGCCTTTGTCTAGTACAAATTTGCGACCAAAAGGATAATGTTGCTTGTATCAAAATTGGACTAGGACAACATTCAGCACCCAAATTAAAAAAATTACTCGAAAACTCTGCCTTGGAAAAAGTTTTTCATTTCGCACGCTTTGATGTAGCAGCACTTGCAAGTTCTTTAGGCATAACAGTTAACCCAATTTTCTGTACAAAGATTGCCAGCAAAATAGGACGTACCTACAGTCCTAGACATGGATTAAAAGAAGTTATATCTGAACTTGTAGGAATAGAACTTGATAAGCAAGCGCAGAGCAGTGATTGGGGGCGAGTGGATGAGCTCACTACAAAACAACTAGCTTATGCAGCGAACGATGTTCGATATCTTTTAGAAGCTAGAGAGAAGTTAGAGAACATGTTGCAAAGAGAAAACAGATGGGAGTTAGCTCAACAATGTTTCCTTTCTATTCCAGTATTGGCTGAGCTAGATCGACTTAGGTTTACACAGGTCTTTGAACACTAAAACCACTCACAAAGTTCAATCCTCAACCATAAAATTCTCCTCCTCTGCCAAAGCTTCTAATAACTCGTCTAATTGAGCAGAAGAAGAGGAATCTTCTGATTGACTTCTAATAAGGTCCTCATTTAGCAAACGTTCAGCAATCGATTTTCGAGATTTCAAGTCTTTAACACCATCCTTAGCAGCTACTAGTTCTACTTTTCTTCTCGCAGAGGCAAGGCTGATACTTAATCTACTGGCCAATTCAGCACAGAGTTTCATATAGGCATGATCCTCAAGGGGTGACATTTCAAAATTGCTAGAGAACTTCAGTATCCCCTTTTCCCGTTTCAAAGGACAAGGCTAGACATGAAGAGTCTTATGCCCGCACAAGAATTGCGAAATAAGGCATGCCAAAGCTGTGCTCCCTCCACTCCTGCCCATTCGTCTAGGGCCAGCAATAGCCATGCTTTGACGAAGGACTTCATCATTGAGCAACTTTTGAAGTTCATCCGCCAATAGCTCAGCACTTCTACACGTTTTCACTGCTCCACCAAGCAATCGGCTTTGACGAGAAGCGAAGCCTTGAGTGAACTGAGGACCATTTCCTGGTAAGGATAAAGCAGGGATTCCAAGGCCAACCAATTGCTCAGTCGCAGTACCTGCAGTAGCCAGTCCAACCTCAGCCCATGAAGACCAAATACTGAAATTCCCTGATCCAATCAAAACGTTGCAAGAATCATTTACCCAATGAGCTTGCACGGCAATTGAATCATCAACTAAGGCCACTTGCTTATAACCCAAACTGCACAACAAATGCTCAATTTCCTTTAATGACGGTTCAGAACCAAGCGAAACCAAAATTGCAATAGGTGTTTTGCTTTTAATCAATTGTGTAGCTTTAATTAACCGCACAAAATTCCTACCAGCCTCTGGAACCCTGCTACCACAAAGCAATAAAACGCGCCTAAATTTTTTCAAAGCTTTAGGCAAAGACAAGCTTTGCATACAATCCATCATTGGATTCCCTGGAGCTTGTGCAGACACTCCATGCTGTCTTAATCCACGGGCAGTTAATTGATCTCTAACAGCAACAATCTTGCATCGAGTAGACCTCATTAATGTGTATTCCCAAGGATCCCACTCGGTACCTTTGAGCCGATGGTAAAAATCACTGAGAGCGAAGCCAGGACCACTTCTCCATGTGTAATCACTCTTAGGTGTACCTATAAAACCAAAAGCAGCTCCACTAGTCCAAGCAAAAAATAAAGGCAATAAATCTCCTACTGCCACAACGGCACATAAACTCACATCACAACTACGAACAAAACGCCATTGCTGGCAAGTTAGCTTAAATAAACCGGCTGATATGTCTGAGAACAATCCCAATACACTCTGATTACTAAAGCCTCCGCTTGGCAAAGTAATGGAAGGTCCAACTTTGCTCAACCAACCTTCAGATATTGCAGAGTCAAATACTTTGCCTTTCCCAACCAGTGGAAATATCTCTAATTGAAAATCTGGAAATAGCACATGCAGAGATTGCAAAACTTGAAGGGCTATCAAGTCCTCACCATGTCCATTCGAAAGAAATAACAACTTCTCCGTTGAGTGGCTGATACGATCCGCTAGTGGATTTACGAAATCCGAGTTGGCGGCATGGCCAAGTGGTAAGGCAGAGGATTGCAAATCCTTTATCCCCAGTTCGAATCTGGGTGCCGCCTTCTTACCTTTCCTGAACATCAGTTGCAGGAACTCAATTAT
>PVBE012168447.1_pt1 | contig 10920 bp, 13 predicted proteins | sample 1631181 | NCBI WGS metagenome assembly PVBE01 (sample SAMN08397723, study PRJNA350692) | Marine metagenome, whole genome shotgun sequencing project. | isolation source: water | place: Pacific Ocean | collected 2012-04 | reverse complement strand
TTCAATATAAATGTTATCTTCCAGACGTAATAAATCGGCATATTCCTTTTTAACTTCCCCTAAAATTCTAACGCCCAATCCTGGGCCTGGAAAAGGGTGACGATACACAAGTGATTCCGGTAACCCAAGTTCTTTGCCTATTTTGCGGACTTCATCTTTGAATAATTCACGTAACGGCTCAACCAATTCCATTTTCATAGTATCTGGCAATCCGCCAACATTGTGATGTGATTTTATTACGTGTGCCTTACCTGTTTCAGTGCCAGCTGATTCGATAACATCGGGATAAATGGTCCCCTGCGCTAACCATCTAATGCCTTCAAGACTTTTTGCTTGTTCTTCAAAAACCTTGATAAATTCAACACCAATAATTTTACGTTTCTCCTCAGGGTCACTAATACCTTTTAGGACTTTTAAAAATCGTGTCTCAGCATCAACACGGATAACATTTATATTGAAGAACTCAGAGCGCATGATTTATATGATGATGTGAGCCAGGCTTTTTCGGTGTTCTTACCAGTTCGTTCGGTTGGTGTGATGGGGGATGCCCGAAAATACGATTACGTTATCGCACTTCGTGCTGTTGTGACCGTTGATTTTATGACTGCACATTGGGCGCATTTACCTTATGAGTTTTTGGAGAAAGTTTCTAATCGGATTATTAATGAGGTTGAGGGTATATCAAGAGTGACTTATGATATTTCAAGTAAACCACCAGCCACGATTGAATGGGAGTGATAATGAGATTAGAAGGAACTGAATTTCAAGTCAAAGTTTGGAAGGCAATAGCTAAGATTCCGAAAGGTGAAGTTAGAACTTATAAGCAATTAGCAAAGGCCATTAAAAAACCCAAAGCAATAAGAGCTGTTGCCAATGCCTGCGGTAAAAATCCATATCCAATTAAGATTCCTTGTCACAGGGTAGTCGGTTCAAACGGTTGTATAGGTGGCTATAGTGGAAAAGGCGGAATCAACCAAAAAAAGAACCTGCTAAGAAAAGAAGGGACAACGTTTTATTAAACGGGGACAAAAGATCCAACTTATACAAGGAAATTGCTTAGAAGTAATGGATAAACTCCATCAAGAGCGAGGAGAATTTGTCGATTTAATTTTTTGTGACCCTCCCTATTTTCTCTCAAATGGCGGTATAACTTGTCAAAATGGAAAGATGGTAAAAGTTGATAAAGGTGACTGGGATAAATCAAAGGGCGCGGAAATTAATCATCAATTTAATTATGAATGGCTAAAAAGATGTCAAAAAATCTTAAAGCCAAATGGTTCGTTAATGGTCTCTGGCACCTTTCATGTGATTTATTCTATTGGCTATGCCATGCAACAACTGAATATGAAAATTTTAAACAATATTACCTGGCAAAAACCCAACCCACCTCCTAATTTAGCTTGTCGATATTTTACGCATAGTACGGAAACCATTATATGGGCTGCTAAAAATACTAAATCAAAACATAAATTCAATTATGAATTGATGAAAGAAATAAACGATGACAAACAAATGAAAGATGTGTGGGTGATGACGGCACCAGGTAAGGCTGAAAAAACCTATGATAAACATCCAACACAAAAACCACTTTCTTTATTAGATAGATTAATTTTAGCTGCAACGGATGAGGGTGATTTAGTTTTAGATGCTTTTAACGGGAGTGGTACAACGGGCGTATCATGTATTCGTACCAATAGAGAATATATTGGTATTGAGTTAGAAAAAGAATTTATTCAATTAAGCAAAAAACGTTTTTCTGAACAAACCAAGTTAAATGATAAATTGTCTGCATAACGGTTAAGTTAAGAATGAATATAGATGAAGAATGGATGCAATGTGCTTTTCGGTTGGCGAAGAAATCTGAAGAGCATAATGAGGTGCCAGTTGGCACCATTATTGTTTACCAAAATGAAATTATCGGCGAAGGTTGGAACCAACCTATCTTATCTCATGATCCAACCGCCCATGCTGAAATCATGGCGCTGAAAAATGCAGGAGAGAAAATCGGAAACTACCGTCTACCTGAATCAACGATGTATGTCACACTTGAGCCTTGTGTAATGTGCGCGGGCGCTATTATTCATGCCCGTATTGCTAGACTTGTTTATGCAGTTGATGATGAAAAGACGGGTGCTTGTGGTAGTGTATATAATTTAGTTCAGGCAGAAGAATTAAATCATCATGTGGAAGTAGAAAAAGGAATTTTAGAGAGACAATGCCAAGCACTAATTCAAGATTTTTTTAAAGAAAAAAGATTGAGAAAGTCATGACAAATTCTGTTGAAATCTTAGTTGAGCAACTAGCTGAACGATTTTTAAAAACTTCAAAAAGACTCGTTACTGCTGAATCGTGTACTGGTGGTGGCCTGGCGGAGAATCTTACCCGATTGCCCGGAAGCTCATTATGGTTTGAATGTGGTTTTATTACTTATTCGAACCAATCAAAACAGGATGTTTTATCTGTCTCTGTTGAAACAATAGAAGAATTTGGTGCGGTTAGCGAAGAAGTAGCACTTGCTATGGCTGAGGGTGCCTTAGCACAGAGCTCTGCAGATTATAGTGTTTCAATTACCGGTATTGCCGGACCTGATGGCGGAACTGATGATAAGCCTGTTGGGACAGTTTGTATTGCTTGGTGTGAAAGAAATACGAGCGGGAGTACAACACGTATTAATTTTAGTGGAGATCGACAAAAGATAAGAGAGCAATCCTGTTTGCTGGCAATGCAAGGTTTACTTGATATTTTACAGAAAGCCTCAGATTAAAATTTTAGCTCTTCCCCCAACGCCATTTAACACCACCCTTTACTCTATCTTTAGCCAAAATAAAATATACAGTGTGAATTAAAATAAAATCGATAATAAATCGCAGCCAATCATTGATAGTCTCATCAGTTGTTTTATCTTCAAAAGGATTGCTGAGATAAAACGCCGCACAAATTAAAGTAAGAGCAATTAGAATGATCAACCATCCTTGCCAGGAAGAAGGATAAAATCCACTGCCATAATTTTTAGGTGTAAACCAAAACTCTTTCATTATATTTCTTCTCCTAATTTTTTATGTGGCGATTACTCAAATGCCCAACTGGCGAAGGGTTCGATTTCTTCTCTATTGACTACAATAAGTTGATATTTATTTGGATTTAATGAGTGGTCAATTGTGGTATCTACAGAAAGTTGCTGTAGTAAGTATCCGATTAGTGCTCGTCTTACCTTGATATTGATTAAATCTTTATTACTGCTGTAATCAATAAGTAAACTTTTTTGTTTTTCTTTATTAAGCTTTGGATGAGGCGCAAGCTCAAGTGAAATTATTTCTACCCAATCATCGTCATATAATTCATTTGATTCAGCATCAACATCAAGGCATTTTGTATTTGCAAAACGAGAGAGAACAAAATCTCGAAAATCAAAAGTCTCCTCACTGTAGGCGCGCACATGCCAGCGAAAACCCGTGTTGATGAGCGAATGAGGCTCGATAATTCTTTTACTAGAACCTTCCCTTTCAGTTAGTGAATGATAACTAACTTTTAATTTTTTCTTACCAGATATTGAACGGGTAATTTGTGCAAGCACTGATTTTTTTGGCAATCGACCAGGAAGTGTTAAGCCAAAAGCCGGGATACCGAACATATGATTATCTGCATTCGGTGCACTTGTGATAATAAAATTGGCCTCAAATATCGGCAATGCCACAGCAGGTGTTAAATCAGCAAAAATCTCTTGAAATGAATCACTAGGGACAAAACCAAAGACACTATGCTTGTAAATTAGGTTGTCCGGAGCGACTTCACTGTAGAATTTTAAATCCTTGGTTGCCGCCGCATCCGAAATCGCGAATGCCTTGGCAATATCGCTTCGTGTAATGACTCCCGCGTAAAATGCCATTAATTCGATATATTGCAGGCGTTGCCGTGCGCCCCATTTAATTTCGTCAATCGCTACTTTTCGTTTTGCCATTACTTAAATCCCAGAAAATTCAGAGAATTATACAAAAAATTACGTCAAACATAGTAAAATATATGATATGGTAAAAAATATAAAGGTCATAAAAAGTATTGACATCTAAAAAAGTATACCCTATAGTTTGACCAAGATGAAGAGTTTTAATACTTAAATATGGAGAATGAACATGGCGAATACAGAAGTAGGGGATGACAAAAAAAAGGCGTTAACGATGGCGCTAAGCCAAATTGAAAAACAATTTGGTAAAGGTTCGGTAATGAAAATGGGAGACCAACCGATCGCGAAAATAGCATCAGTTAGCACGGGTTCGTTGGGTCTAGATATTGCGCTGGGAGCAGGCGGATTACCTTATGGTCGGGTTGTTGAAATTTATGGCCCAGAGTCATCCGGCAAAACTACGCTTACCTTATCAGCGATTTCTGAAGCACAAAAACAAGGAAAGATCTGTGCATTTATCGATGCAGAGCATGCGCTTGACCCTGTTTATGCCGAGAAACTAGGTGTAAATATTGATGATCTGTTAGTTTCACAGCCAGACACTGGAGAACAAGCACTTGAGATTTGTGACATGTTGGTACGAAGTGGCGCAGTTGAGTTAGTTGTGATTGATTCAGTTGCGGCATTGGTTCCTCGGGCAGAAATTGAGGGCGAGATGGGCGATTCTCATATGGGTCTTGCGGCTCGTTTAATGTCCCAAGCTTTAAGAAAATTGACAGGCAATATCAAGCGCGCAAATTGTTGCGTGATTTTTATTAACCAGATTCGCATGAAGATAGGCGTTATGTTCGGCAATCCTGAAACAACCACAGGAGGCAATGCGCTGAAATTTTATTCATCGGTTCGTTTAGACATTCGCAGAATCGGCGCAATAAAGAAAGGCGAAGAAGTGGTGGGCAATGAAACCCGAGTGAAAGTGGTTAAGAACAAGATCGCACCGCCATTCAAGCAAGCTGAATTTGGCATTTTATACAATGAAGGTATTTCTCGTGAAGGCGAGATAGTCGACTTAGGCGTAAAAGAAGGGTTGATAGATAAAGCGGGTGCTTGGTATAGCTACAAAGATGATCGGATTGGACAGGGTAAGGATAATGTTCGAATTTTTCTAAAAGAAAATCCTGAAATCTCACAGGAGATTGAAGAACAAATAAGAGCAAAATTATTACCAACTGTCCCAGTAGAAGATATAACTGATGAAATTGAAGAGGAAGAGGCTGTAGTCTGAGTATAGAACGTCAACAAGTTTTACAACGCGCTTGTGATTTTTTGGCAAGACGGGAGCATAGTCGTCAGGAGTTAGCGTATAAACTTGCAAGGGGATGTGAAGATCAATCGTTGATTGGCGAACTCCTAGATAAGCTCTCTAGTGAGGGGTTACAAAGTGATGAACGATTTACCGAGAGTTTTGTAAACCACCGTATTGATAGCGGAAAAGGGCCGATGAAAATTCATCAGGAGTTACGGGAGCGTGGTATAGAAAAAACCGTGATTCAGCAATATCTAGGGTCATGCTCAATTGATTGGTTATCACATGCGGAAACAGCAAGAATTAAAAAGTTTGGTGACAGTATTCCTGCAGATTGTGCCGAAAAATCAAAACAATTAAGATTTTTACTTAATAGGGGTTTTAGCAGTCAACTAATTAGTCAACTTTTGTCATAATTAGGCACCCATGAAAACTAGTAATGACATCCGCCAGTCTTTTTTGGATTTTTTCAAATCAAAAGATCATGAAATTGTTCCGAGTAGTTCATTAGTGCCCTCAAACGATCCAACGCTATTATTTACTAATGCGGGTATGGTTCAGTTCAAAGATGTGTTTCTTGGGCGTGAGAGCCGCCCATATAAACGAGCCGTATCATCGCAGCGTTGTGTGCGCGCAGGCGGTAAACATAATGATTTAGAAAATGTTGGATATACGGCAAGGCATCATACATTTTTCGAAATGCTGGGTAATTTTAGTTTTGGAGATTATTTTAAAGAAGAAGCAATTACCTATGCCTGGGAATATTTAACAGATGTCTTGAAAATCCCGGAATCTAGGCTTTGGGTAACTGTTTTCGAAGACGATAAGGAAGCAGCTAATATTTGGTTGAATGAAATTGGTATTTCGCCAAAGCAATTTAGTCGCTGTGGCGAGCAAGATAATTTTTGGTCAGTAGGAGATACTGGACCATGTGGACCATGCAGTGAAATTTTTTACGACCACGGCAAAGATATTCCTGGCGGACCACCGGGTTCTAAAGATGCAGACATGGATCGGTATGTTGAAATATGGAATCTCGTATTTACGCAATATAATCGCGATAGCGGTGGCTCGTTAAAACCAATTCCACACCCCTCAGTTGATACGGGGATGGGGCTTGAAAGAATTACCGCCGTGATGCAGGGAGTTCATAATAATTTTGAAATAGAATTATTCGAAAAGATTATTAAAAAAATAAATACTCTTTGTGGCAACAATCAGATTGATATTATTTCAAGTCGTGTTGTTGCTGATCATATACGCTCTTGTTCATTTTTATTAGCAGATGGCGTAGTTCCGTCAAATGAAGGCCGAGGTTATGTTTTACGGCGAATCATTCGCCGTGCAATTCGTCATGGTAATAAGTTAGGTTTGAAAGAACCATTTTTCTATAAATTAGTTGAAGTTCTAGAACAAGAAATGGGCGATGCTTATCCTGAATTATCTAAAACAAGATCAAATATTGAAAGAATGTTGCTTGGCGAAGAAGAACGTTTTGCTGAAACTCTAGAGCAAGGATTAAAAATTTTTGAGGATATTACTAATAAAATAAAGGGTAATACGATTAAAGGTGAGGATGTTTTTCGTTTATATGATACCTATGGTTTTCCTGTAGATTTAACGGCGGATATAGCCCGCGAACGAAATATAAAAGTCGACATGATTGGTTTCAATAAGGCTATGGCTGGGCAACGACAACGAGCTCGTGGCGCCAGCAAATTCGATGCCGGGGTGAATGTGAATACAGACAATAATTTAGTGAGTGCATTTACAGGTTATGAAAGGTTAGAACAAAAGACAACAGTAATTGCGCTTTATCAAGACGGAAGAAATGTAAAGTCATTGAGCCAGGGTGAGATTGGCGGTGTAATTTTGCTAGAGACTCCATTTTATGCTCAATCTGGTGGTCAGGTTGGCGATAAGGGAGAATTATTTGCCGGCGATGTTTTTTTTGAAGTTGAAGATACAAAAAAACAGGGACAGTCACATATTCATTTAGGTGTGCTACGTACAGGGGCTTTAAAAGTAGGTGATGTAGTCCGTGTTTCAGTTGATCAAAAAAGACGCGCCGATATTATGCGTAATCATTCAGCTACCCATTTGTTACATGCTGCGCTGAGAAAAATTTTTGGAGAACATGTTGTTCAAAAAGGTTCATTAGTTGAAAGCGAGCGATTGAGATTTGATTTCTCGCATAATGAGTCATTAACGCATGAGCAACTAAAGGAGATTGAGCGATTAGTGAATTCGAAGATTTTAAATAATGATGAAACTCAGATTCATATTATGTCACTTGAAAAAGCGAAATCATCGGGCGCTATTTCATTATTTGGTGAGAAATATGAAGACACTGTTCGTGTGCTGAATATAGCAGGAGAATTTTCTTGTGAATTGTGTGGCGGTACACATGTTGAGCGTTCTGGCGATATAGGCGCATTCAAAATTATTTCAGAGTCGGGTATTGCCTCAGGGGTAAGGCGAATTGAAGCAATAACCGGTATGGGCGCATTAACTTGGATTGAAAATATTGAAAACAAACTTCAACGCGTGGCAAAGCTTTTAAAATCTGATATTGAAACGGTCGACTCTAGATTAAATTTACAGCTTGAGAAAACTCGTAAACTTGAAAAGGAGCTATCACAACTTAGGAGCAAATTAACAAGTAATGCTGGAGCTGATTTACTTGACGAAGCCATTGTAATTGATGGCATCAGTGTTATCGCAAAATCGCTTGATGGCGCTGATCCAAAAAATCTTCGTGATACTGTGGATCAACTTAAGAATAAACTTGGTACAGCCGCTTTAATTCTCGCAAATGTTGACGAGTCTAAAGTCAATTTGGTCGCGGGTGTTACTGATGACACAATATGTCGCATCAAAGCAGGTGATTTAGTGAATTTTGTAGCGGAACAAGTAGGTGGGCGCGGAGGCGGGCGTCCTGATATGGCACAGGCAGGAGGCGATAATCCTAAGGCACTAGAAAATGCTTTAGCAAAAGTCCCAGATTGGATTCGTAGTCAACTTAAACACTAAACTATCTATTTCTAATACTTTCTAGTTCAGTTAGAATCTCACGCTTTTTAATATTTGGTAAGGTAATGGCACTAATAGTACATAAATATGGCGGTACTTCTGTTGGCACGACTGAAAGAATTCAGTTAGTGGCAGATAGGATAGTCGAGACTAAAAAACAAGGTCATCAAATTGTTGTAGTTGTTTCTGCGATGAGCGGCGAAACCAATCGTCTTTTATCTCTTGCGAAAAAAATAACGGAATCACCGAGTCCCAGAGAGCTTGATGTGCTTCTTTCAACAGGCGAGCAAGTAACAATCGCGTTGTTGACTATGGCGCTTGAGGAAAAAGGTTGTGACGCCGTTTCCTATACTGGCGGACAGGTACAAATTAAAACAGATAGCGTCCATAACAAGGCAAGAATAAATAATATAGAAGTGACAAGAGTCCAAAAGGAACTACAAGAAGGCAAAGTAGTTGTAGTGGCTGGATTTCAGGGAGTAGATGAAAACGGAAACATCACCACACTAGGAAGAGGTGGTTCTGATACTACAGCTGTTGCTATGGCGACAGCATTAAATGCGAATGAATGCAGGATTTATACTGATGTTGATGGTGTTTATACCGCGGACCCTAGTGTAGTTGAAAATGCACAACGGCTATCTTGTTTGACCTACGAGGAGATGCTTGAAATGGCTAGTCTAGGTTCAAAAGTTTTACAAACTCGTGCAGTTGAATTTGCTAGAAAATATAATATTAATTTACGTGTATTGTCCAGCTTCAAAGAGGGATCAGGTACATTGATAACTAATGAGGAAGAAAATATGGAAGCGGCTTTAATATCTGGTATTGCTCATAATAGCGATGAGGCAAAGTTAACGGTTATCGGTGTTCCGGATAAACCTGGAATCGCATCTCTAATACTGAGTCCTATTGCCGAAGCGAATATTGAAGTAGATATGATTGTTCAAAATGTAGGTCTAAATAATAGCACGGATTTTACTTTTACAGTTCATCGAAATGATTATGAAAAAGCTATGTCGATTTTGAAAGAGACTGCAAAAATTATCGATGCTGCAGATGTAATGGGTGATAATAAGATAGTAAAAATTTCTGTTGTTGGCGTGGGAATGCGTTCTCATGCAGGGGTAGCTAGAACTATTTTCAAAGCATTGGCAGATGAAAAAATAAATATTCAAATGATATCGACATCGGAAATAAAGGTTTCTGTTGTTGTAGATGAAAAACACTTAGAGTCAGGTGTCCGTATTCTACACATGGCATTTGGCCTGGGAAAAGAGTAATGTTAAGACGAATTATTTAGTTTTTTTGATTACACATAACTAGATGCTTTATCGGAACGTAAACCACCCAAGGTTAGTTAATAATAAGATTTGTGGGTTTAGGAAGTAGAAAATATTTAGGGAAGCACAAGGAGGATAAATAATGTTGATATTGACGCGTCGTGTAGGAGAGACATTAATGATTGGTGATAGCGTTGGCGTTACAGTCTTAGGTATTCGAGGTAATCAGGTTCGTATCGGAATTAATGCCCCAAAGGATGTATCCGTTCATCGCGAGGAAATCTATGATCGTATTCAGGATGAAAAATCTGAAGAGTCGGTATCACCAGATATTCCATAGTAGTTGTTTACTAGGTTTAGTGTAAAGGAGAGGTGGCCGAGTGGTTGAAGGCGCTCCCCTGCTAAGGGAGTATACGGTTTATCCCGTATCGAGGGTTCGAATCCCTCCCTCTCCGCCATCAAAACAAGTACTTAGGCAAGTAACAATTTTTTGAATAGATACAATATGGTCTAAATCAAGATATTTCTTTATATCAAGTTTAATTCATGGGCCAGCCCTAGTAATATATTAGTATTGTTAGAAGAAGGATTTATACAATAAATAAATTTGGGTACAATTAATGGAAGTACCAAGAGGCGATAACAATATGAAAAAGGGCTTTAGAAGCGTTTTGATTGCATTTGGACTATTGCTTACAATTCAAGCATCAGGTCTTTATGCCGAGACTTTACCTCAGTATGGTGATGACATGCATCTTGGTGTGCAGACTTGCTCAGGTTCTACTTGTCACGGGGCAATTAAACCTTGGCAAACTTCATCAGTACTTCAAAATGAAGCAATCACTTGGAAAAAACACGATCACCATGCTCGTGCCTTCAAAACACTGGGGAAGGAACGTTCGCAACGTATTGCAAAAAATTTAGGCATAGAAGATCCCCAAAAAGATGATACATGCCTTAATTGTCACGCCAATAATGTGCCAAAATCAAAGCGTGCTAAAAATTTTACATTAAGTGATGGCGTTACCTGCGAAGCTTGTCATGGCGGCGCTGAAAAGTGGCTTGGAATTCATGTTTCTGGGGTAGGAGGGCGCAAAGAAAACATAGAGGCTGGCCAATATCCAACCGAAGAACCAATAGCAAGGGCGAAACTTTGCCTGAGTTGTCATTACGGTACAAAAAATAAGTTTCTTACGCATAAGATAATGGAACTATAAGATCTGGATTTGGAATATACAAAGGAACTCATAGTGATATTAAGAGATCCTTTATGTTAACACATAATAGTGATCCAATTTTTGAAAGGTACTTTACCGGAAATGATTCTTCTATTGTAAGTATAGGTTCTAGTACTATTAAGATACCAAATCATTTTTATGTTACCGGAGAAAAAATTA
>PVBE011073035.1_pt1 | contig 10920 bp, 7 predicted proteins | sample 1631181 | NCBI WGS metagenome assembly PVBE01 (sample SAMN08397723, study PRJNA350692) | Marine metagenome, whole genome shotgun sequencing project. | isolation source: water | place: Pacific Ocean | collected 2012-04 | reverse complement strand
TTCATCAATGGAATTGTTTGAAACCTGCGCTACTCTTAGCAGTTGTCAATCGACTTCGGCGCCATGCCCTGCTGGCACCGACAACCCGTGCGCCTGCGCCATTACCACCAGTGCCACCGTCATGCACCAGCAACTGATCAATCGCATCGATGCTCGCGATGCTGTCGTTGGCATCATCGGCCTCGGCTATGTCGGCCTGCCGCTGCTGATCACCTTTGCCCGCGAAGGTTTTGCGGTGCGCGGTTTCGACCTTGACTGCGACAAGATCGTTCAACTCGAGTCTGGCCACAGCTATATCCGGCACATTTTGCCGGCGGACATCGACCAGTTCATAGCAGCCAACGACCGGGCCCTGGTCACCGATGATTTCGCTTGCACGGCAGAATGTGATGCGGTGCTTATCTGTGTACCCACACCGCTTTCGGAGCATCGTGACCCGGACTTGAGCTACATCATCGGTACTGGAGAACGCCTGGCACCGCACCTGAAGCGGGGCCAGTGCATCATCCTGGAGTCCACGACTTTCCCCGGGACCACGGAGGACGAGCTGATCCCGGTCCTGCAGGCAAACTCCGAGCTCGTCGCCGGCCGGGATTTCTTTGTTGCCTATTCCCCGGAGCGCGAGGACCCGAACAACACGAACTTCTCCACCACGACCATCCCGAAGGTCGTCGGCGGCATCACCGACGAATCCCTGGCGGTGGCGCGGAGCCTGTACGATGCGGTGACCTGCGAAACGGTACCGGTCTCGAACTGCCGCACCGCCGAAGCCACGAAACTCATGGAAAACATCTTCCGCTCGGTCAATATCGCCCTGGTCAACGAACTGAAGATGGTGTTTTCTGCCATGGACATCGATGTTTGGGAAGTGATCGCTGCGGACAGCACCAAGCCATTCAGCTACATGCCGTTCTATCCCGGGCCGGGGCTCGGCGGGCACTGCATCCCGATCGACCCGTTCTACCTCACCTGGAAGGCCAAGGAATACGGTATCTCGTCGCGTTTTATCGAGCTTGCGGGCGAGGTCAATACGTCTATGCCGCAGTACGTCGTGCAGCGGACGATGATGGCGCTCAACGATCACCGGAAGGCGCTCAACGGCAGCCGCCTGCTGCTCGTCGGGCTGGCCTACAAGAGAAATGTCGACGATTGCCGCGAAAGCCCGGCGTTCGCGGTCTGGCAGGCCTTCGTCGACCATGGGGCGCAGGTGGACTATTTCGACCCATACTGCGACGTGGTAAAGCCGACGCGCGAATATTCACGCTTTGCCGGTATTCGCTGCCAGGCTCTCGAGGACATTGCGGGCAACGGCTATGATGCTGCAATCATCACTACCGCGCACGACAATGTCGACCATGATGCCCTGGCGCAACAGGTGCCGCTGGTGATCGACACCCGCAACGCCTGCCGTAAAGCCGACAACGTCTATCAATCCTGACCCGATTGCGCCATGGATACTCCTATCCTCGTCACCGGTACTGCGGGATTCATCGGTTTCAGCGTCGCCTGTCGCCTGCTTGATGAGGGGCACCGTGTGGTCGGCTATGACTCCGTCAACGACTATTACCCGGCTGCCGTCAAGCGCGCCCGGCTGGAGGAGCTGGCGGGTCGCGGCGATGCCTATATCAATGTCGAGGCCGACCTCTGCGACCTTGCCGCCATGCGCGAGCTGTTCGACAACCACCAGCCGCGACAGGTTTGCCACCTGGCGGCCCAGGCCGGCGTCCCCTTCAGCATGCGCGATCCGTTCTCTTACCAACGCTCCAATCTCGAAGGCTTTATGAATATCCTCGAGTGCTGCCGGCACGGTGGAGTGGGGCGGCTGGTTTATGCCTCGAGCTCGAGCGTCTACGGCGACAGCACCGAGTTTCCGCTGTCCGAATCGCTGCGGGTGGACAGGCCGATCAGCCTGTACGCCGCGACGAAGAAGGCCAATGAGCTGATGGCGCACAGCTACACTCATCTGTATGGCCTGCAGACGATCGGTCTGCGCTTCTTTACGGTCTACGGCCCATGGGGCCGTCCGGACATGGCGCTGTGGATATTTGCCGAGAAAATCACCAACGGCGAGCCCATTTCGGTATTCAACAATGGCCGGCTGAAGCGTGATTTCACGTACATCGACGATATCGTGGCCGGTGTCGTCAAGGCTGTTCTCTGCCCTGGCCTCGAGCCCTATGAGATTTTCAATTTAGGCAAGAGCCAGGTTGAGAAAGTGGTGGACATGATCAAGATTATCGAAGCATCACTGGGCTGCGCGGCGACGATTGAGTATCTGCCAGCCCAGCCGGGCGATGTGAAGGAGACCTGGTCTGATATCTCCGGCGCCGCGGCCAGGCTCGATTACAAGCCGCAGACCCCGATTGCGGAAGGGATTCCGCGGTTCTGCGACTGGTACAATCAACACCCGGAGCTGGCGGCAATTGTCGCCGACTGGCGCCGGCAGCAGTAGGTGCAATGCCCGTTTACCTGATCACCGGCAACGATGGCCCGACAATCGCCGAGGCGGCCAAGAAACTGGTTCAGCAAATTGGCGACGACGACCCCTTCGCTCTCGAAGTTTACGAGGAGGACGAAGAAAAGACGGCGGCACAGGTGGTTGCCGAAGTCATCGCCTCGATCATGACCCCTTCGATGTTCGGCGGTGCCAAGACCGTGTGGCTTCGCAACTTCGAGGCGTTGACGGAGACCCCCCTGCCGGAAGCGCTGACCGGCAACGTCAAGCGCCTGGCGGAGATCATCAGCGACGAATTCCCGCCAGACGTGACCCTGGTGATCGGCGGTCTCGACATCGCCCAGAAGCAGCTGTTGGCGGCGTGCAAGGACGTCGGCAAGGTGGAGATCCACAAGCGCCCGGAGATCACCAACCGCAACTGGCGCCGCGAGGTCGCGCATCTTATCGGCCAGGCCTGCGGCAAGCGCGGCATGGTGCTGGCGCCCGAGTCCATTGACTACCTGCTCGAAGTCATCGGCGTACAGACGGGGCGGGTGCCGGGTGAGATCGAGAAAATCTTCTGCTACGCCGGCGCCAGCCCGACGCCGGCGCAGGTGCAGGACGTCTGCACCGGCAACCGCGAGGCGGTCTATTATGCGCTTTCCAACGCTTTCGGCGACCGCGACCTGCAGGCTGCCTACGACGCCATCACGCAGCTCATGGCGAACCACAAGAACCCGGAAAGCTGCGCTATCGGCCTGATCCGCCAGGCGGCCAAGTTCTTCCATCAGCTGCTCGAGGCCAAACTGCTTTGTGCCACACTCAAAGTGCGGCGTCCGCAACAACTGGCCGGTGCCATCGGAAAGATGGCACCGGAACACAAGACACGGTTCAAGCACTACGGTCTGCGCGACAAGAGCGATTGGCTGATCAACAAGACCGCCGGCCAGGCGGCGCGCTACAGTGGCCCGGAACTGGTCGGCGCCGTCGCCATCCTGGCCGAAGCCGACCGCTACAATGTCTCCTCGTCGTTGCCCCGGCGGCTGGTTCTCGAAGCTTTGGCGGCCCGCGTCATCAGCCCGGCCCGGTGAGGTGGCGCGCGGTCATCACGTTGGTGGCAAGCCTCGGGCTTGCTTTGCGGGCAATTGCCGGCGATGTCCGGATCAGCGGCTTTGATGCCGGCGAACAGAAGCGCCTGCTTGGCATCTCCGCCGCTGCCGCCCGCGAGGTCCGCAGCGTCATAGGCGGCGCTGCCGAGCTGCCGGCGATGACGGTGTGCCGGCGTGGTGCCGACTGCGCGCCGCGCAGTGGCGGCAGCGTCTTTGTCCTCGATCCAAACGACGGCCGGCTTGCCGGGCCGCAGCTCATTCTTGCTCATCTGCAGCGTTACGCCATCGCCCACGGCGGCCGCGGCCGGAAGGTATACTGTCCCGAATGGCTGGTTGCCGGGCTCTATCACCGCATGCTGGAGCAGCGGATGCCGCCGTTCAGCCGCAATCGCGTCTTTGCCGCCACCAAGGTACTGGTCGAGGCGCGCCAACTGCCGCGGCTGCGCAATCTGCTCGACAATCCGGTTGCGGTGTCCGATCCTATCGTCTACGAACTGTATGCCGAATCCTGTGCGCTGTTGATCAAGATGCTGCGCCAGCACGACCGCCGGATTCTTGGCGACATGATCGGCCACCGCCGCCAAGGCCCCGACAGCGCCATGCTCTTTGCCCGGCTCGCCAGCTTCGAGGGTGACGAGGGCGCCATTCAGGACTGGTACGAGCTGCAGGCGGAGAAACTGGTTGTCAACATCGTCCAGCCCCTCAGCCTGGCGGCTGCCAAGGCACGGCGGCGCGAGCTTGAGACCGTCCCCATGGTCATGCCGGACGCCGGCGGCGATTTCGGGGTGACCCGGGTGCCGCTCGATGAAGTGCACTACCACTTCCAGACCTACGACCACAACCCGGACAATGTCAACGAGCTATTGTCGAGATTCGTCGAGTTCCGCTGGCGTTGCCCGTTGTTACTGCGTGCTGCCGTCGACGATTATATCGGCAGCCTGAGAACTCTGCGCAATGGCAAGGAGGCGGAATTCGAGACGCAGATCAGGGCCGCTCGCCGGAAATTCGATGCGGCCTGCACGCGTGCTGCGGGGGTCGGCGATTTTCTCGACCGCGTCGGCGCCGCCCACCGTTTGTCGCTGTCGCAGCTCGAGCTGCTTGTCGGCGAAAACGGTGCATCGACCGAGTTGCCGTACGACAAGCCGGTGCGTGCGTTTCTCGACCCACTCGGCGAGGCACCGTGAGATCGATCCCGACAGTGCCACGACAGGGGCTTGCAATTGAGATGATTTGCCGCTACGTTATTTCCGTGTGAGGGCAGGAGAGACACTCTGGACCTATCATACAATGGGATCGCAAGATCTTATTTTTTACTCTGTTGCAGAGTAAGCTCCTCCTGCCCTTCCATTTCCTGCCCCGCACTTGTTGCGGGGCTCTTTTTTTCCCCGATCCGATCATTATTGCCCGATGATTTTACTCGATACGGTATCTGACCCCGGCCGCATGGCCGTATAAGCAAGATTATTCCTACTTTATCCGTCTATCCATTCAATGTCGTGTAGTGGATAAAGCCCGTCGTTCCGGTGCTTTCGGGACAGCCAGCGTGCCTGGGGCCTTGTCCGGGGAGGGGCCTTGTGGGACCGTTTGCCACAGCTCTGAACCGGATTGGCACACATTCTGCAATATTATTGCTTTGTACCTTTTCGCGAAGCCCGTCCACGGCTCTTGAAAAATCTGAATAATAATCCATAACTCACGTATTTACAATCGATTAAGAGATGAAATTGCACATTCAGAGCCGATTTTCCCTGGCCATCGTCTCGTTGGTCCTGTTTTTGCTGCTGTCGCTGGCCGCAACACTCTACTTTGTAGGGCGTGATGGCAATCGCCAGCTGACCGAGTCGGGGCTCCATACGATGACCGAAGAGTTGCAGGTGCAGATGAAGCGCCAGGCCAGCACCACGGTCCATTTGCTGGCGGCAACCATCGCCGGCCCTCTTGCCAGCGGTGATATCGACAAGGTGCGGGAAATCATTGCCACTACCCGCGGGAACCGGAACATCGTCGAGCTGCAGGTGTTCAGCGCCGACGGCCGGCTGCTGACGGTTGACGACCAGATGCCGGCAGGCGGCCAGGCGATCGACATGGTCACCTTGTTGGCTGCTGGCCAGGGCATCACCGAAACCAGTGTCGATCGCATTATGCTGACCCGTCCGATCTTACATGAAGGCCGGGTCGAAGGCGCCCTGCGCGTGGCGTTGACGCAGGCCCATATCAGCAACGCCCGGGCCCGCCTGGGCAGTGAACTGTACGACATCGGCAAGGGCGGCCTGCGCCATTCATTGTTGGCGTTGGCTGTCACCATACTGCTGTGGGCGCTGGTGGGCGTCGCGATCACAGGTGCTATTGGGCACCGCCTGATCCGGCCCATCCGCGAGCTGCGCCGGTGCGTCCGCCAGGTCGGCCGCGGCGATTACGATGTCGAGACTTCCTCCGACCACCGTGACGAAATCGGCGAGTTCATGGATGCTTTCCGGGAAATGGGACGCAATCTGCAGAAGAAGACGGTGTCACGCGATTTCGTCAGGAGTATCGTACGCAGCATGACCAACGCGCTGATAGTGCTGAAGCCCGACGGCACGATCCGCACGGTCAACGATATTACCTGCCGGCTGCTGCAATACAGCAGCGACGAGCTGGTTGGCCAGTCGTTCGACCTGCTGATGCCCGAAGGTTCGAGCGTCACCAGCTACATCGGCGATCTGACCGCTCCGGATTCGATCATCAGCAGCGACGAGGTCCTGGTGCGGCGCGATGGCGAACAGGTTCACGTCACCCTCACGGCCTCCTTGATTCATGACACCAGCGGCACACCGGCTGGAATCCTGTGCATTGCCCACGACATTACGGAGCTCACCGCCTCGCAGCGTCAGCTCGAGCTGGCATTGCACGATGCCGAAGCAGCGAACCGCACCAAGAGCCGGTTCCTCAATCGTATGAGCCACGAACTGCGCACCCCGATGAACGGTGTGCTCGGCATGACGGACCTGTTGCTGGCCACATCGCTGGACAATCAGCAGCACCAGTACACCCTCAGTGCGCGCAATGCCGGCCGGCGACTGTTGGCGATGATCGATGACGTGCTTGATTTCTCGAAGATCGAGACCGGTCAGTTCGAATTGCAGGAAGAAGCCTTCGATGTTGCGAACCTGGTGGAGGAAGCTGCCGGCGCCATGGCGGAGCGGGCCCACGGCAAAGGGTTGGAGCTGTCCTGTGACATCGACAACGATGTCCCGGCGGTGTACGGTGACTCGGGCCGGCTGCGGCAGATTCTCACCCACCTGATAGACAACAGCGTGAAGTTTACCGGCAACGGTGAAATCTGCGTCACGGCCGTCGTCGAGGAGCAGTCCGACACGTTGGTGCGGCTGCGATTCACCGTACAGGATACGGGGATTGGCGTGCCGCCGGAAGACCACGAAGCGATTTTCAACCTGTTTTCGCAAGTCGACGAATCAGCCGCTCGCCGGGAAGACGGCAGCGGGCTGGGACTGGCAATCTGTCGTGAGCTTGTCGTCATGATGGGTGGCCGGATTGGTGTCGACAGCGAGTTCGGCAAGGGCGCCTGTTTCTGGTTCACGATTGAGGCGACGCCGGTGCCGCACGCGCCAACAGCCCTGTTGCGCGATGCCGAGCTGGCCGAAATCTCGGTGCTCGGCATCGACGGCAACCGTACCAGCCAGCGTGTCCTCGAACGCTATGTCACGGGCATCGGGGCCACCTACTGTCCCGCCACCAGCCTCGATGCGGCGGCCGCCATGCTCGGACGCCAGGCGTTCAACGTCATCTTTATCGATCAGCGGCTGTTGCTGCAGCAGCCCGATCAGCTCGTCGCCCTGACTGCCAGCGGTGCACGGGCTGTCCTGTTGATCTCCGGTGAACTGTCGGCGGAATTTGTCGGCAAGTGCTTGTCATTGCAGAAACCGATTGGCCGCGCGGCGCTGCGCGCCTCTCTGCTGCGTGACGATATCGACCGGGGGGCTGCGGACGAAGTAACTTTTGTCTTCGAGGAGCAGTTTGCGGCGGAGATTCTAATTGTCGAGGACAACCGCATCAATCAGGAATTCGCCAAGACCCTGCTGGAGTTGCACGGCTGCACGGTTACCGTCGTGGACAACGGCCTGCAGGCGCTCGAGGCGCAGCGATGCAAGAAGTTCGACATCATTTTCATGGACTGCCAGATGCCGGAGATGGACGGTTACGAGGCGACCCGCCGCATTCGCGAGGAAGAATCCAGATTGATCAACGGCACGCGCCGCCACGTCCCGATCATCGCCGTCACTGCCAATGCGATGAGCGGTGATCGCGAGAATTGTCTTGCTGCCGGGATGGATGATTATCTGGCTAAACCGTTCACCCGGCAGGAGCTTGTCTACATGCTGACGCACTGGCTTGGTGGGGAGCGTACGGGCGAAGCGCCGCTGCCGCCCAGCGTCAACCGCGAGATTTCGACCCGCGACGAGCTGATCGACATGTCCGTTCTCAATGACCTGCGGATGCTCGAACGCACAGGTGCGGAGAGTGTATTTCACGATGTCGTATCGATGTACCTGCAGGATTCTGCCGGCTTTATCGAGTCACTCAATGCAGCGGTAAGTACGCAGAATGCCGCCGATCTGCGCGAAGCTGCACACGCGCTGAAATCGTGCAGCGGCAATGTCGGTGCCATGGGGATCATGAGCCTGAGTGCGGCACTCGAGGCCCAGGCCCTGTCGAATTCTCTCACCGGCGCCCCGGACATGATGCGTGAGCTCGAGGCCATGTACAACGACGTCTGCGTCGCCCTCGCCAGCGAGCTGCAGGACACCCGCTGAGGTTGCCGGGGGACGTCCCCCGGGCGGAAGCACCTGCCCCGGCTTGCTACAGCAGGTCCTGGATCGGCTTGATCATCACCTCATAAAACATCGAAAAAATCATCATTGCGACGCCAATCACTACCGCCAGATACAGCACCAGCGGCACAATGATTGCCAGCCGGGAGATGCTGGTCACCGCGTCGTGCTGCGCATGGTCGCCGACTTTCCGCAGCATCTCGTCGAGATGCCCGGTCTCGACGCCGGTGAAAATCATGCCCTGCATCATCGCTGAAAAGACGCCTGTCGCCGCCAGCGCCACGGCCACGTCATCACCCCCGTCCAGGTAGGCGTTGGCCAGCTGCAGCCGTTTGCCGGCCCAGGCGTTGCCGGTGCTTTCCGCTGCCAGCGAGACGCTTTCGCGCATGCCGACCCCGGCCGTGTACAGCAGTTCCAGGGTGTGGACGAACCGCGCGATGGCGATGTTCGCAACGAGCCGGCCGATGAGTGGCAGGTTGGCCACTGCCGTGTCCATCAACACACAGAACGCATCGGTCCGGCGCAGGGCGCGGATGCCGAACCAGAAGAACCAGATTGTCGCGTACAGCGGCAGCAGCGCGGTCAAGAGATAACGCACCGCCGCCTCGGTGCCGCCGCCGGGGACCAGCCATTTGACGAATGCTGGAATCACGATCGCGGCATGCAGCAGGAGCAGCGGGTAGATCATCCGCGTAATGAATGCCGTGCGCACCTGGCGGGCGCGCTCGAGCGACTCGGCAAGGCGCCGCATGATCGTGATCGTGCTGCCGCTGCGTTCACCGATCTCGAGCAGTCGCAAATCCATCGGCCGGAAGATCGTCGGCTGCGTCGCGGCTGCCTCGGTGAGCGTGGAGCCGCGATCGATACTGTCCTGCATCGCCGCCAGCGCCCGGTGCGTGCTGCCGGTGTACTGCCCCGCGAGAACGGTCAGGCACCGTACCGGCGCCATACCGGTATCCAGCATCGCCGCGAATTTCTGATACAACTCCGCCAGTGCCCGGTCGGACATGGTCATTTCTCTTTGATTTGCTGGAACAGTATCGCAGCAGCGACTTTTCTCACATGGGACACGGCTGCTCAGCTGCGAAAGCGATGTCATACCATGATTGTAAAACCGGCATGGTGGATAGACGTTTTCAATGTTGCTTTTGGCAACTGCGGCGAAGCGTAATATATCATGTATTGGCAATGTTTGGAAACACCGCGTTTGGTTAAAAACGGGAGAAATGCGGGTATATTCAACCAAGGCGAGCCAGAACTCGGGATTTGAGACACTGCCGGCATTCATGCGCCAGTAATCGGCGCCGGAAGTGGTGTGTCGCAACGCAACAGCGGCGGGGCAAGATGATCATAGCTGTCAGCAATCAGAAAGGGGGTGTGGCGAAGACCACGACATGCCTGGCACTGGGTGCCACCCTGGCTGGCATCGGCAAGCGGGTGCTGATCATTGATTGCGATGCCCAGGCGAACTTGACCATGGGGCTCGGTGTCGACCTCAACGACGTGCAGCAGTCGCATTCCCAGCTTTACCTCGACCCGTATTGCGACATCCACAACGTCATTCGCGACACCGGCTATTTCGACGGTCGTCTGCACGTCGTACCGGCGGAGCTCGATCTGGCCGTCGTTGAAAAGCAGCTCCACAACACGCCAAACTTCGAATTGCTTCTGCAACGGCAGCTCGATCGCCTTGAGACACCGTACGACTTTGTCTTTTGTGACTGCCCGCCGTCCCTTGGAGTCTTGACGCTTAATGCCTTGTCCGCGGCCGATCTGGTGATCATCCCGATTGCCTGTGAATACTATGCCGTTGGCGGGCTCAACCAGATCCTCTCGATCGTCGATCTGGTGCGTCGTAACACCAATCCCATGCTGCAGTACCGGCTGCTGGTGACGATGCACGACAAACGGCTGCGCATGAGCCAATTGGTTTATTCGCAGGTCCAGGCCAACTTCGAGAGCGCTTTGTTTGACACCTGTATCGGCATCGACTGCAAGATCAAGGAATCGCAGGCGGAAGGGATTCCGATCAATCAGTACTCCCCGCATACACGTTCGGCAGTTCAGTACGAATTGCTGGCCGAGGAGATCGCGACTTTCGCGGCGTCGACGGAGCCCGCGGCTATCGGTTAGCCTGGCTGTTCGCCGATCCGTCCGCGCGAGACACGCCGGCGGATGATTGATCGATTCGAATGGTGTTATGGTGTAGAGAGTATAAAGTATAGAGTATTGCGGATCGCACGTACGTACCACTGCCAAATACAGACCGCCAGATGGCAGACAAGCCAAAGAAAAAACTCGAAGACCGGCTCGAATCGATTTTCTCACAGATGCCCGCCGTCGACGCGCACGGTGCGGAGACGGAGCCGCCTGACGAAGAGCCCCAGGCCGACGAAGTGCCGTCGGCCCAGCCGCCGCCTGCTCAACCACCGCCGGCCCAGCCGCCGCCGCAGTACCCGGCACAACACCCGACGCAGTACCCACAGCCCCCGGCGCCACCGCAGCAGCCGCCGCCGCAGCCGTACCCGCCGCCGCCGCAGCCGTA
>PVBE010777753.1_pt1 | contig 10920 bp, 6 predicted proteins | sample 1631181 | NCBI WGS metagenome assembly PVBE01 (sample SAMN08397723, study PRJNA350692) | Marine metagenome, whole genome shotgun sequencing project. | isolation source: water | place: Pacific Ocean | collected 2012-04 | reverse complement strand
GTGGGAGATGTCGACGAAGCGTTCGAGTCCGATCCGATGCGAGCCCGGCACATAAGCCATCGCCCCCTGGCCGCGCCGTGAACCGTCGAAGGGAATCCAGGCCGTCACCTGATCCGCGGGTTTGATGGGCCAAAAGGGGCGGTCCTGATGGGCCTCGGTCTCGCGCCCCCCCGCTTCCTTGTAGAGGGCCTGATCGTGCCAGATGCGGACAGCGTCTGCCCCAAGGAGAAGCGCGGCCATTTCTCCCAGGCGCGGGTGGAAGGTGAGGTGCCGCACGTCGAGGGAATCTTCCCAGAGGTTCATGCATTGGATGAAGCATTGCTCGTAGAGGCTCTTCTCTGCGAGGGGGCGGGTATCCGAAGAGGAGCGGGCGGCTACCGCGGCATCGACCGATGCCCCGAAATGCGCGAATTCTTCGGGATCGAAGGCATCCTCGACCACGAGAAAGCCATCTCGCTGGAAGGTCTCGATTTGCTCCGCGTTCAGGATCGCCTCGGCCATATTCCCCGTTTCGGGTCTCGTTTGGATCCGGCGAACTCTACCCGGAGCCGGGAGCGTCGCCAACCCCGGCGGCGCGGTCGACCCAGATCGGCGAGGACCAGGCCCGTTCTTCGATATCGCTCAGGCAGTCATCCTGCAGGTCGGTCTCGTCGCCGCCCCCGCGGCAGGGGTCGATGGAGATGCAATTTCCCTGCGCGTCGTATTCGCAGCGGAAGTTGCCTCCGTTGACGGCTGGGCTGGCTTCCTGGATGGCCCGGACGTAGTAGATCGCGTCGCGGCCGCTCTCCACGAAGGCGGCATCTTCGAATTCGATCGAACAACCCGCTTCGTCGGGTGCGCATATAAAGCTGAGCCAGGGATCTTCGATGCGCCCCGCGATGGGCTCCCCATCGCTTGCCTGGGGGCGCACGCGAATCACCTCGATGCGGCCGATTCGCTTGCGGGAATCCGAGGGGTGGTGGCATTCGTCACGGCAGAGATCGTGGAGTCGCTCGTGGCCCAATGCGGCCAGCGAGGATTGCGGGCATCCGGGTCGCTGCCTGCGGGCTCCCACGGCCCGAACACGAAAGCGGGGCGCAGTCGAGAGCGCAACCTGCGAACCCATGGGGAGCGTGTGCCGAGGCTTGCCCGGTGGATTGAGGAGGTCGAAGAAGAGCAGGATGCGGTCTCCGCTCGTGCCGTAGACCTCGCGGCGCGTGAGGGCGCGCCAGATCGAATCGCGCCCGCGCCCCTCGGCGTGCACTGCCACCAGGCCCCCGGTGGTGAGATAGGAAGACATCCTTTCCACGTCGCGGCTTGCGAAGGGCAACTCCGGTTGTTCGTCGAGGGCAGAGGAATAGGGTTCCTTCTTCCCGCGATTGCCGAGCAGGTCGGGAGCATCCTTCCCGGCCCCTTTGCTCTCGGTCATTTCGCTGCGGTTGATTTCCTTATAGCCCGTCCCGGGTCGGGCGGTATGGTTGTCACTCGAGGCGATGAAACCCATTCGCGTGGCCCGCGGAGAGGCGTCGGAGAAATTTTTTCGCGCCAGCATATATTGCGCGGACATCCGCGGGCGGTAGTCGAAGGCGGGAAGGAAGCAGTCCCGGCATTGTCCGGAGTCGAGCCAATCTTCGATGGAGGTTCCGAGCACGGTGCGGAAACCCGCCTTTCCGCCGTCCATATGGTTTTCCCGCGCCACCCGGGCCCGCTCTTCACACTCCGCGTCCGGGGTGCCCGTCGCCAGGCAGCGTTCGCGGATGATTTCGCCGGCTCGCCAGCAGTTGGGAAGGAAGCCGGATGGGCCCCTTTGTGGGGGTGGGCAGGATCTCCCGCCATCGGCGTCGAGGGCGATCGCCGCGAAGTCCCGGTATTCCTCGGAGTTCCCGTGCCCCGAATAGATTTCCAGCAGGATCTGTCGCGCCGGATCATCGTTCGCCCCACCGATCTGGGGATCCCAGCTGCTGCCCGGAGGCGCCGTATTTCCCCATGCCGTCCCGTGCGGAATCACGATGGCCTCGACCTCCCAATCGTCGAGTTTTGCGAAGAGTTCAGCCGGCGTTCGCGTCGTCTCCTCGCAGGACGCGGGCAGATCGCGCACGGCTACGTTCTCGGGGCAGGAGGGGACGTCGGCATTCTCCGCCAGGAAGCGCGTGAAATCCAATGTTCTTCGATCTTGCATCAGCAGCGCCAATGCCGCGCGCCCGAGGGCGGGGAGGGTCACGATGTCGCCGTCGGGATGTCGGGCCCCGATCGGTCGCGCGGGAATGGTGTCCGCAGCGAGTTCCTTCAGGACGATGTTCTTATGCCCCCAATGGTTCTCCGGCGCCGATCCGTCCTGGGTCCATTCCCAGCCCAGGAAGGCCGTGACATCGGGATCCTCGGCATCGGAGATGGCATCGCATTGGCGGATGCTGGCGACGGTTTCCCGCCAATGCTCGGGGGTGAGCGACTCCGCGTGGTCGTTGATCGACCAGAAATCCAGGGCCGCGCAATGGCGTGCGAAATCGCAGGCGTCGGCGGGTGGATGGGCGCCTTCCCCCGAGACCAGGGGCAGGCTCATCACGAAAGCGTCGGAGGAGAAGGTCGTATGGACATGAAGGTCGCCGAAGAGAATCTGCTTGGGGCTGCCACCGATTCCCGCGATGGCCTCGGCGCGCGATTTCTCCCGGGCCCGGACGGAAGCCGGGGAGAGAGGCACCTCCGTCACGCTGCCGGGGCCCTCGTGCCGACCGAAACTTCCGCGACCCAGGGCATAGAGGGCGAGCGCGAGGAATCCGAGCAGCGCCAGGCCACAGAGAAGAAGCGGACGATATCTCCTGCTCCGAGTCGGGTCGGGATCAGGCATGCTCTTCGCGGACTTCCCCGCTCGCCAAGGCGTCGAGCTTCAGCACCCGGGTCCGGGGCAGGGGTACTTCTGCTTCCGCGCCCACCCAGCGCAGGGCCAGTGTGCCACGCTCGTGTCCGGCCGGATCGAGCCAATTCGGAAGTCCCGGGTCGCTGCGGGCGACGATCGCACGCACGCGGCCATCTTCCCGGGCGATGGCGGTGGCCTGGTTGATGTGAGTGGTGTGGTGCATGAAGTCCAGGGACTCCAGCCAATGGTTTCCGATCTGGAGATTCCAATAATCGCATTCGGGGGGTTCGAGATCGATCACGAAGGCTTCGTCCCGGGCGAGTTCCCAGTAGCCGTAGAGGTATTGCGTATTCGGATCGCCCTGGGCGAAGGCGGCGAGCTTTGGATCGATGGGGCGGATCTCGTGTTCATGGGCCATGAAACTCCGTGTCCAGCCCAGGAATTGCGCGACCACGCCGCCGATCATGAGTGCGGCTCGATCCAGCCCGCGCTCGAGGGCTTCCGGCGAGAGGGGAGCGGGTGCCTCGCCCGCGTCGACCCGGATCAACTCCAATTCCGCGGGCGTCTCGCTGGCCCGGTGCAGCAGGGTCTGCCGGATCGAGAGGGAATTCGTCTTTTCGGTCATCGCCAGCCAGTTCCCGGGGCGCTCCTCCCGACTGATCGCGATCTCGAAGCGGCCGGTGGCATCGACTTCGAGTTCTTCGAGGGTCAGGTAGGCATCCCGGATCAGACCCCGGGGCGTTCCCAGGGCCCCTGAAAAGGTGCCGAATCCGATTGTCGCCGCGTCGCGGACTCTTCCCATCAGGCGATATTCGAAAGCATCGGAGAGGCGTGCTCCCGCGTAGGCGTAGTCGGGGTTGTCCAGGCCGATCTTTGGAGTGACGCTGCTCAGTATCGCCTGGGCGGGATCGGATTCCTCGAGGGCCGAGCGCAGGAAATGCTGGGTGAGTCGCCCGAGATAACGCAGGCCCTCGGCGCGATCGAAGGCGGATTCGGGACTCGCTTCCACGATCTTTGTTCCGGCCTGCTTCAGCCGGTCGCAGAAGTCGGACCAGACCTTGCCGTCGACGACGCGTTCGCATGCATTCTCTTTGGACATCGCAAGTCTCCAGGGGGCTCGAGGTGGCTCGTTTCCGATCAGGCTTCGGGCGGGATTTCGAAGGCCTCGACATATTCCCGAAATTCCGTGCGGATGCGCTCCGGGTCGAGTCCGAATTCTCCCGCACCGTAGTGATGCTCGCCGGATGGGTTCTCGCGCTGCCAAGCGGCCAACTCGCTGCGAATTTCGGACGCAAGCGGGCTGCCCATTCTCGCGTAGATGCCCTCGACGCTCGCGAGCGGGTCGCGCTGGAAATCCGTGAAGTGAAGATCGATGAATCGATCCGGATGCCGAGCCCGAGCGGCCATGAATCGCTCCATTCCCCGGCTCCAGAGGGCGATCTGCTCAGAGCCCAGCGCCCGCAGGTCGGGGGCTTTTTCGTTGGCGACGCGGGCGGTCGCGTTCAGGCTGCAGACCGAGGGGATCGAGCGGGCCGGATCGCGATGGGTCATCACGATCAAGGCTTCTGGGGCGGCCTCGAGAAGTGCTTCGGGGGAGAAGAGGTGGCTGGGATCCTTGAGGATCCAGCGCTTTTCGGGCTCCCGGGAGCCGATCAAGTGCAGATTTCTGGCCCAGCGCTCATAGGCACCGGCCATATCGCAGTCCGCCCACCAGGCGGAGTAGCTCGGGATGTGGGCCACGCATTCGAAGGTGACGCTGGCAAAGCTCTGGCGCATCAGATTCCAGCATTCGTCGGGTGCATCGGCGGCCATGCTGTGGATCTTCGCCATCTCGGGCGCCGCCGCAAAGAGCTCTTTGACCCCGAGTTCGCAGCGCCGATAGTCCGCATCCGAATTCCATTCGGCGGCGGCGGGCCGCGGCTTTGGAGATTGCCCGAGCCAGAGCTCCAGGCCCTGATGCCTCGGGTCGCTGCAGAGCATGCGGTGGAGGGCCGTGGTGCCCGTGCGGGGCAGACCCACGATGAGGAGAGGAGCCAGCGGAAAGTCTCGAGTCTGGGCGTCGGGCTCCCGGGCCCAACTCGCCTCGGATGAAAGTCGACCGCAGAGGGCGGTGACCACGATTCCCGCGAGGCTCTGCCGGCCGATGGGCGAGAGCTCCGCCTCTTCATCGAGGCTTTGAAGCAGGATCCGCAGGGCGTCGAGATAATCGGGGTCGCCGAAATCCTCTTTTCCCCCCATGATGGCGCTGGCCGCTCGATGGAACCTCTCGCTGGACTCGGCGAAGGGTTGGCCGTCGGGAAGCAAGGGACCGACGGGTTTCTGGGATTCCCCGGGACTCTCCTTCTGCAATTGATCCGTTCTCCCATCCTCTTGCCGCGACCCGAAAAAGGCCCCTTCGTCATCATCCTCCATCTCTCCCCGGGTCTCAACTCTCGATTCTCGGGTTTTCGACTCCCGACTCCCGACTCCCCGGGTTGCCGGGCTGGGGCAAAAAATAATGCCCCAGCCCGCAGAACTCCGATTAGCCGGTGGAAGTTTAATTCGGAGTTCGTACGGACTGGGGCTGCGGATGGTGAGGCTCTGGCTGGATGCGACCGACACCGGATCCCACCGACAGGTCTATTTCAAATAATCTCCTCTCGATTTAGACCTGTCTCTCTTTCTGGTCTCTATTGGAAGACCGCATGGGCGTCTGTGCCGGTGCCCACTACCAGAGCGTTCTTATTCGTGAGGCCGAGTTTTACGATATCCGAGGAACCGATGCCCGTGGACAGCAAGAAGTCGGTCCAGATGCCACAACCTGCACAGCTGAGTTTGCCTTCGACGGCGTGTAGGGCAGATTGGCCGTCACCCACGTAGATGATGTTGTTCGGGTCGACGACGGGTGCATCGAAGCCGCTCGCGGTCATGGGATAGTTCCAGGCCTCGACACCGCTGGTGATGTCGACCCCGTAGAGGAATTTGTCGGTGCTGGCGAAGGTGGCGTGGTAGATGCTCACCGGCTCATGGGTGGGGTCGTCATTCGGATCGATGATGGGCCCGTTATCGCTGCCGCCGTCCACGATGCCGCCGTTACCACCACCGGGATTGTCGGTGCCCGGATTATCGGTGGAGATTCCGAACCTGGCCTGATCAAAGAGGATGGCCACGCTGCCCTCGATCGCATGTTCGGCCGGAGTGGTGTTGGAGGGGGTCATCAGCCAGGCGACCGACTGCAGCTGCAGATCGATGGCGCGCAGCCTGCCGGAGTTCGGAGCAAATGTTCCCGCGGCGTTGCCCGCGATCGGCAGCAGCGCCACCGGCGCCATGGCTCCTCGCTCGGCGACCGTGACACCGGCGTAGTAGTTATCGACGCCGAGGACGCCAACGCCCGAGGTATCGCTCCAGATGACGACAGAGAGCGTATGGTCGAGGACATAGAAGCGGCCGTCGGTGGTGGCGACCAGAACTTCTTCCTCGTCGTATTGGCGGGTTGCGTCGTAGAGCGCGATGGCACCCTTGACCTCGTGTCCGAGGGAGTAGGCTCCGAGCAGGGTCAGGGTTCCACCGCTATACGAATAGCGATATACCGTGCCCCTCAGGTCGCAGATGTAGAGGGTGTGGTCCTTGGCCCGTTTGGGAGAGCTTTCCGCGGGGCCAGTGGCCACGTCGGAATCCATCAGGGTCAGCGTGTAGGGCAGGGTCGTCTTGTCGACGCGAATGGCGTGGAAGTCTCCGGTGCCGCCGGTGGCTCCGGTGAAGATCGTCGAGTAGCGGCCCCTATAATTCGAGGCCACGTAGGGGACCGCCCGGGGACCCGCGACGCCGAGATCGTAGAAGCCCCTCCAGTTGCCCGCGTGGTCATAGACCTGGAGTTCGGAATCGTAGGAACTGACGTAGTAGTCGCCCTGGCGATCGACGAGGACGCCGACTTCGAGACCGAAGTTCGCACTGGCACCGCCGGGCAGGAGAGTGGCCACGGCCGTAATGCCGAGTTCGGGTCCGGGGGAGAGGCTGTTGTGTGTGTTCTGGGGGCTATTGCCGAATTCCGCCCAATTGCCACAACCGATACTGCCCAGGCTCATGATCAGCGCCAGGGGCAGGAAGATCGACGAAAGGAATCGTCGAGCGGGAAGGTTTGAATTCTTTTGCGAAGAGTTGTTTCGGGTCGAGTGATAGGTCGTCATTTTTTCTTCTCCAGGATTTGGCTGAGCCGCATTCGGGCTCGGGATTTGAGTTTTTGTCATCCGCATAGAGAAGAGGTCGTGAAGAGCGACGGAATAGGATCGGAGAGAGAGCAATAACGGCAGAAAATCTCTGAAGAGGCGCGGGTGCCCCTTGGGGACGGCAAGGAAAGCCTTTTAATGACAAGCGCTTGAGGGAATTTGCGTTCAGTCGGCGCCGAATTCTTCGTCGAGCGCGTAGCGGGCTTCGAGCCCGAGGAGTTCGCCGAAGTCGTCGAAATCCAGCAGCGCATCCTCGAGGCCGGCAGAGCTTCCATTCTCGAGCAGGTGCTCGTAGGCGCCCTGGATGGCCTTGGCGGCTGCGTAGAGTCCGGTCAGGACGAAGCCCACGCTGATGAAGCCCAATTCGTGGGCTCGCTCGAGGGGTAGGATCGGTGTCTGGCCACCCTCGATGTTGTTGACCGTCTTGAGGCCCGGAATTTCGCGCGTGATTCGCTGCATCTCGGCCTCGGATTGCGGTGCCTCGACGAAGATCACGCTGGCTCCGGCCTCGCGGTAGGCGTTTCCCCTGCGAATGGCCTCGTCGAGACCCAGGGGGCCACGGGCATCCGTGCGGGCCGTGATGATGAACGACGGCTTCAGGCGATCGCGCACCGACACCGCCGCCCGGATCTTCGCCACGTGCTCGGCCAGGGGGATTACGCTTTTGCCCCGCATATGGCCGCAGCGCTTCGGCCAGGTCTGATCCTCCAGGATGATCCCCGCGGCACCGATTGCGATCAGCGATTCGACCATGTGGATCACGTTGAGGGGGCCGCCGAAGCCGGTATCGCCATCGACGATCACGCGAATCGAGACGGCCCGGCAGACGCGCCTCGCCACGTCGAGGATTTCGGATTGGGTGAGAATTCCAAAATCGGGTTCACCGAGATAACTGGCGCTGACCGCGTAGCCGCTCAGAACCACAGTGTGGAAGCCGGCCCGCTCGGCGAGTTTTGCGCTGAGCACGTCCCAGACCCCCGCGGAGATCAGCACCTTGGAGGCTTCGATCAAGGGATGCTTCTTCGTCATAGGGCTACCTCTATGGGGCCTCTGAAGGACTTGTCGCCTCTCGCCGCAGGAAACGTCTGCGGGTCTCCCAGGGGATCAGTCGATCAACTCCACGCCGTCGCCCGCGGTGATCGTTCCCATCTCCTCGACCTCGGCGTAGACGCCGAGGTTTCCGCCGTTTTCCCGCACCAGGGCGCGCATGATGCCCGGATCTTTTGGCAGGTCCCCGTGGCCGTGGGTGACCATCACGCAGCGTGGGCTCGCCACCGAGATACGGAGCAGCGCCCCCCCGATTCGCAGCCGGCGTTTCTGCCAGGCCAGTTCCGGAAATTCCTCATCGGGCGCTGTTTCGGCGACCAGCAGATTCGGCCGGAAACGGCGAACGTCGAATTGAGAATCGGGGGCCCGGCTCGCCATGGTCGCGAGGGAGGCCCGGCTGAGGAGAGTGAGGGGGAAGGCGTCGAAGTAGCTGCCCGGAGGAGACTCGAATTCCATCAGTTCCGGCGGAAAGGTCGAGAGATCCGGCAGCGGTTCCTCGGGCAGGCGACCGAAGATGGACCGCAATTCCTGCTCGATGTCCTGGTGGGTGGGAGCTCCACGGCGATAGTGGTCCAGGGCGTCGGCGGGTAGCAGGGGCCAGAGGGAGAGGCGGCACCCCAGGGCTTGCGACAGCCTTTCGCCGATGTCGGGGTCGCTGGTGGAGGCCTTGGAAGCGTCTGGGAAACGGATTTCTGCGGGACTCGACCCCTCGCGGGCCGGGGCCTTGGCAAAGCGTGCGGAGAAATTCATCAGTCCGGGAATCTTCTTTGCTCCGCGAATGCCGCCGCGTTCTTCGTCGCGCACCGCCCAACTCCGATCCCCGGGCAGTCCGCCCCCAGCGAGGTCTACGTTCGCCAATGACTCGCCCGCCATGCTCTTCACGGGGTAACGCCAGATGGCTTCGAGGGTGCCGACTCTCATGGGGGTCTCCGCTCTTTATCGGTGGGTCATGATGGGTGGGTCATGGGTGGGTTATGGGTTGGTTATGGGTTGGTTATGGGTTGGCCGCTGGCCGACTCCGACTCCGACTCCGACTCCGGCGCCGAAGCCGGTGCGGGAGCGATGCGATTCTAGCCCCGACTGCGAGCGGCGAACCGGGTGCCGAGCATTCTCGAGCCCCGAGTCGGGAGGCCCGGAGCGGCACGAAATGGGTCCAAAAGACTTCGCGGCCAAAGACACACGACCAATCGATCGACAATTGTGCGAGTGAGTGAGGCAAAGTATCTACGCCACGCGTTTTCTGTTCGGCGACGGGCTCTTGGGATCCGCAAATCTCCGGGCTCGCGCATCAGAATTCCGAAACGATTAGTAGTTACATTATTGTAATTTACAAATAATCTATATGCATTAAGCCGATGTCATGAGAGGTTGTTCCTAAGTTTGACGGAATCCCAAACGGAGGTTGTCGATGCCCTGCCGCAGTTTTGCCCCGGTCGATACTCTGAAAGCCTTTGCTTCCCGGTTGCTCTTCTTCGTCTCCTACTTCTCATTGTTGCTGACCTTCTGGCTGGCCCCGCCGATCCTCGCCGATCACCCCTCGCCCCTGCCCGACGTCATCACGACCCCGAATATCGGCTACACGGTGAACTACACGGATAACAATCCCTACAACCCCGACACGAATCTCGACGGGATCTGCGATGTCAATGGGGTCGGAGCCGTGCCCGCCGGTTCCGACGCGAATTATATTCCGGCCGGACAGGCGACGAACTTTGCCAATGCCCTGGACAACAGCAACGCCAACGCCCTGGGCAATCCGAATGGGAACCACGCCGGCTTCGTGAATCTGGGCTTTCTGGCGCCGTCTTTCACCGGTGGATCCAGCCCCACGAGCATATTTGATTGCGCGCTTCACGAGGGTTGCGATACCGGTGCCGCCTGGGGAAATCGAATCGACATTCCCGCGGCATCCTATATCTGCGCCAGCGAGCCCTGTATTCGACTCGTCTTGGGACATGAACTCTTTCACCATACGCAATTCGCCTACATCACGTTCGGGAACTGGCAGAGTTGGGGAGCGACCCCGGTCGAGGGTATGGCCCGCATGATGCAGGATAAGATCTATTCGGATCTGGATGCGGATGCGGGATGCATTACGTACCTGGGAGAAATCCAGGACTGGATGAACAGTCCCGATCGCGATCTCTGGGCGTCGGGATACGACTCCGCTCTCTGGTGGGGCTACCTGGCCGAGCAATTCGGAACGCCATCGGCCGAACCCAATTATGGAGTGGATTTCATCCGCACCTTCTGGGAGCGTGCCCAGGCCAATAATGCGAACCCAAACACGCCGGAGACCACCCGGGAGACGATTGGACTCTTCGACAATACAGCGGTGATGGAAGATGCCTATCTCGATTTCGGGATCGCAAATGTGGCGCGGGAATTCGACGTGAGCGCACTCCCCGATGCCATCAAATACCGCTACCAGGACGAGAATGACGGCAACGGCTCCGTGTACCAGAATGTTGCCCGGAATTGGAGCGGCACGGTCTTCCCGAATAGGACGGATGCCAATGAAACGGTTTCGCGCTGGGGCGCTCGTTATTACGACGCCCAGCTCAACGACTGCACGGGGATCGTCGGCTTCAAGTCGGATACCCTCGATGGCAATATTGCGGGCTACGGCCTGCTGGCGATTCGCGATCGCAGCGCGAGCGGCGGTTCGACCGCCGAGGTGGAACGAATCTTCAAGGGTCGCACGACGAGCTTCGCGAAATCCCTGATCAATCCCACGGTTGATCCCTATACGCGCCTGGTGGCCGTGGTTTCGGGCTTCGACGATCCCGTGAACTACGACTATGCGATCGCCTGTGGCCAACCCTCGCTGCAGAT
>PVBE010510401.1_pt1 | contig 10920 bp, 6 predicted proteins | sample 1631181 | NCBI WGS metagenome assembly PVBE01 (sample SAMN08397723, study PRJNA350692) | Marine metagenome, whole genome shotgun sequencing project. | isolation source: water | place: Pacific Ocean | collected 2012-04 | reverse complement strand
GTTCTCGCGGGACAACCGGGTGCTGGCGACAGGAGGAGCCGATCGTCTGATCCGGCTTTGGGATTGGCGGACCGGCGTGGAGCTTCGCGCGCTGAGCGGCCACACCGGCGGCGTCATGGACGCGGTCTTCGGCCCAGACGACGCTTGGCTCGTCTCGGGGGCTGGGGACGGCACCGTGCGGCGATGGGATCTCACCACAGGTCAGCCGTCGATCCTGGCTCGGGAGCAGGGCCAGATCTGGTCGGTCGATCTCGATCCGGCGGGTCGTCGGATCGTGTGGGGAGGCAGCCATGTTCGGGCCCACGTCCACTCGCTTGGGGCACCCGTGGCGCCCACTCCCCCGGGGCAGGAGAGCTCCGACGTCGTGGCATTCACTCGGGATGGAGCTTCCGTCTTCACCGCGGACCACCACGTTCGGCTGCTCGACGCAGAGACCGGGCGGCAGCGGTGGCGTCCGGAGGGGCTGGACGAAGGTCCGACGAGGGTGTCAGGACTCGTCGACGGCGTGGCGGCCCCTTGGGGAGACGGAACCGTGACGGCCGTTGGCACGGCGCTGCGGACGATCTCGGGGAACGGGAGGGTCGTCGGCAGCTGGACCATCCCGTCGGGGGCGACAGCCGTCGCCCGCATCGGCGACGCCCTGCTCGTGGGCTACGGTCAGGGATGGCTGGTTCGTCTCGAGGCGACCGCCGACGCAAGCCCGACCGACTTTCCCCTGGAGGGCGGTCCCACTCACGCGGTGCTGCGCATGCTTCAGGGGCCTGCGGGGACGCTTGCGGCGGGTTTGCGGACGGCCACGTGGGCGTCTGGAGCCTCGGCACGGGCGAGTTGATCGCGCTGGAGAAGCTCCACGGCCGTGTCGCGCGCCTGGTGGTCGAGGGCGCGAAAGTCGCTGCAACCACCGATGCAGGCGACTCCATCGAGATCGACCTGTCAGTTCTCGAGCAGCCCTACTGCGACCTGCTGGCCGACGTCTGGCGGGCGGCGCCATACGTCTGGGAATCGGGGGGCGCTACGCCCCGGGAGTATCCGCGCACCCATCCGTGTCGCCCGGGCGCCGGGGGACCCTGAGGGCGCTGGGGGGCGAGGGCTTGGGCAAGCACGACCCTCGCCCCTGCGCCATCCATCATCTGCGGGCGGGCCAGGGGCCCAGGTGTGCCCTCGGCCAGAGCGGGGCGGACTGCGCACATCCGCTGTCCGATCCGCGGCCGGCGCTGGAGGGCGGTGAGTCGGCCGGAGGGTCCGGCGCGGGGTCGCCCGTGGGGTCCGGTGCGGGGTCCCCGGCCGGATCCGGCGATGGGTCCGGGGTGGGGTCTTCTGGGTCTTCCGGGTCTTCCGGGTCTTCCGGGTCTTCCGGGTCTTCCGGGTCTTCTGGGTCTTCGCCGGGGTTGGCCGCGGTGGGGGCGAGGAGGGCGCCGTACGCCAGCGCGGCCTGGGCGCTGTAGACGGTGAGGACCTCGTTGCCGGCGGGATCGTAGGGGTTGTCCTGCCAGCGCTCGGCGATGGGCCACTGGTCGGCCGATGGGTGGAACGCCTGCAGGCCGAACCCGCGCATGCCGGCGATGTCGACGGTCCGGTTGGGGCCGCCGGGGATGAGGCCGGGGCGGCTGCCCGGTGGCTCGTCGGACCAGGAGTCGATGTGCAGGAGGCGCCTCGGGGAGCTCATGCCGAGGCCGGACGTGAAGCAGACGCCCGCGGGGTTGAGCCCGCAGGTCCAGCCGATGGAGTCGATGAGGGCGTCCCGGTAGCGGCCGTCTGCGGTCAGGGCGAAGGCCTTGAGCAGCGGAGCGGCGTCGGGGACGGTGCCCAGGCCCCAGCTCATGGGGCGCCAGCGGTGGCTGGCGAACCGGAAGGCCCGGGCCTCGGCGATGGCGACGTTGTCGTCGGCCCACGCAACGATCGCCCGGCGCATCGCCTGGACGAGGTCGGGGTCGGCGCCGATCTCCTCGCTGCGCACGTATGCCCAGGCGCCGGCATGCTGATCGTGGGACTCCCACTCCCAGACGGGGGCGTCCGGGTTGTCCACGAACACGGTCGTCGCCAAGAAGACCTGGTGGTACCCGTCCTCGCCGGTCGTCCGGAACAGCTCGGCGGCGGCGCGGTTGCGCCAGTCGCGCAGCGCCGGGTCGTCGGCGGCACCATGGCCTTCGGCCCACGCAAAGGCCCGGCGGGCCCGTTCGAGGAGCTCTGCGGCGGACTGCGGGTCGCCGGCGGCCTGCAGGGCCCGGGACGTCATCGCCGCCGACCCAGCGAAATACAGGGTCGTCCAGGGATCGACGGCGTACAGGAACAGATCCAGGCTGTCCGTCCACGAGGCGTCGCCCCAGGCCGGGTGCTCCTCGCTCTCGAGCCCGCCGTGTACGCCCCCGTCCTCCTCCTGCAGCCGGGACCAGAAGTCCATGTTCCACAAGGACTCGCCCAGCACGTCGGGCAGCCCGTCACCGCTCTCCGGGAGGTCGAGCTGGCCGTCGGCGAGCGCTCCCGGGTTCAGCTCGTACAGCAGGGCGAGGTCGTCCGAGATCGCCAGGTGCTGCGCCCGCCGGTCCCAGTCGCCGGCGTCGTGGTAGCCGCCTGACAGCGGCGCCGGCTCGCCGGTCCGCAGCCGGACCAGGGCCTCGAAGCTGCTCTCGCCACCCTGCTGGCCCATGCTCGTGCCGTACAGGGTCGCCGCGGACCTCTCGGCGACCTTGCCCATGTCCGGGTGGTGGCAAAGCGGCCGGGCGAGGTCTGTGTGGGGCGGCCCCAGCTCGATCCCGCACCGCTGCATGTACAGCCCGCGCATGACGGTGACGAAGGCGTGGCGGTAGGGATCGTCACCCACAGCGAACTGGGCGGATGTGCCGACGCCAGGCACCCGGACCCTGTATCTGCCTGGCTCGTCGATGGCCTGAAGGTCCAGCGACCACACGTCGGCGAGCTGGTAGTTGGCGCCGTAGCCGTCGTCCGCTCCCTCAACGGCGGCGAGCCGCAGCACGGCTTGGCCCGAGGCGACGACCCGGTCGTCTGGACCGGACACCACCTCGAACCCGCGGTCCGCCAGCGGGGCCGGGTCGACGGGCCCGCCGTCCCCCATCCAGTACGACAGGTAGGCGAACTTGGGGCCGTCGAGCGGGTAGCCCACCTGGCTGACCCGGATGAGCGGCGTCGGCGAGCGGCCGACCAGGAAGGTCCGGCCGCGGTCGCCCTCGTCGACGAGGTCTCCCACCGACACTTCGCAGGACGCGCCGTCGACCAGCGCCCGGTCGAGGGTGAGGAACAGCTCGTGCGTCAGCACCGGCGCGAAGTCCCAGCCGCCCACCCTGGCCATGTCCGACGGCTTGGCCTTCCGGGCGACGGAGGCGACGGCCCAGGGCTCGTCGGCGCAACGCACGGTGTAGCGGGCGGGGTCGGCGCTCGCCGCCACGTCGAGGGGCGTGCCCACAACCTCGTCGTAGGCGTCGCCCTGACCGCGCACCGCGCGGCCGTCGACCACGCGCACCCGGATCACCGTGTCGGTCAGCGGCAGCGCGTCGCGCAGGGTGGCGGCCCGGGCTGGACCGCCGTCCGCCACCGCGAACAGGCAGCCTGCCGCCGCCAGAAGCAGACGGAGTCTGGGCGCTGCCAGCCGACGCGGGGATCGTGCTGCGGGGCCCATCGACATGCCGAAGATGATCTACGGCAATGGCGGTCGAAGGGAAGCTTGTGCCCTCAACGCCGCGGACACCGGGGGCGCGTCACGGCGACTGCACCTCGACGGTGGGGCAGCCCACCCGGAGCACGACCTCGGCCGCGCCGCCCTGCGCGTCTTCGCAAGTCCGCTCGCAAAGCTCGATCTCCGAGTGCTCTTCGTTGGTCCAGGCCCAGCCGGCCTCCTCGAGGCAGTCGGCGTCGTTTGGCACGACATCGCCGTCGAGGAACAGATTGACGAGCTCCGGCTGTTGGATGGCCTCCGGTGAGTCGACCTCGAGCAGACAGCTGCTGATGGAGTCTGCGATCGAAGAGAGCGCGTCCACCAGGCCGGCTTGGTCGGCTGCTGGGAGATACTCGTCGAACAGCGTTCCCCCGGCTTGCGCGATTGCGTTCATGGCCCTTCCGGGCGCGCCCGCGCCGTAACCCACGGCGATCGTGCGCACCCCCTCCCGCAGGAGCAGCCCCGTGAGCGCACTCAGCTCGCGGACGCAGGAGTCGTGGCATTGAGCGACCTCGCCCCCGCATGAGTCCGCCCCGTCGGACACGACGACCACGTAGGACTCGCCGGGCACCCCGTCTGAGAAGCAGTCCGGAGCGTAGTGGGGATCGCCGAGCAGGGCCTCGATCTGCCGGACGAGCGGGGTATTGTTGCGGTCTGCTGGAACGTGGGTCAGCAACCAGCCCTCAATACCTTGCTCGTTGCCGATCCCGCAGTCGAACACCGCCGGGTCCTCGACCGCGCAGCTGCCCACGAAGGGCTGGTCGGGGAACCCGTCGAATCCGAAACGGAACTCGCCTTGCAGCCGAGCGAGGACCTGGACGATCGCCGACCGCGCCTCCAGGTACTTGTCCCATGGGTCAATCATGGAACCCGACATGTCCAGCACGAGGAGCAGCTTCGGGATCGCAACCTCAACCCGGAGCGGCGCCACGACGAGGAGATCCTCGTCCGGCTCGCCGTCGCAGTCGTCGTCCAAGCCGTTGCAGACCTCCGCCATGGGCTGGCCAGGCTCGCATCGCTCTTCTCCGTCCTCACACCGCGGGGGGCCGCGGCACTGGCCCACTCCGCAGGTCCGCCCCGCCGCCTGCCAATGCTCGTCGGCCTCCCAGTCGCAGTCCTCGTCCACCCCGTTGCACGAGTCGTCGACCACCGGCACCTTGGGGATGCACACCATGTCCCCGTCGATGCAGTCCAGACGGCCGTCTGCACATCGACCGGGGCGACCGCTTTCACAGTCCGTCCCCTCGTCCCGGCTGCCCTCGTCGGTCGTTCCGTCGCAGTCGTCGTCAAGCCCGTTGCAGACCTCCGGCGCCGGGTCGCAGTCAACGCACCTGCCCACCGCATCGTCGCAGCGGTCCAGGCCGCAGTCCTGCCGGTCCACGGGCCCGCACCCGCTGTCGCTACAGAGGGCGAGTACGCTCCCTTCGCACCACGCGGATCCAGCGAGACACTCCTGCCCGCGGCAGACCGCCACCCTGCCCTGCTGTTCGCAGCACTGACGGTCGCCGCAGGCTGTCGTGGCCTTCCAGCCACTGCACTTGCCGACGCACCGCTCCAGGCCCCCTGGATCAGCCCCGCCCGAGCACCGGGTTTCGCCAGGGACGCATGCGCACGGAAGGCACCCCAGCTTCCCTGTCACCGGATCCGCTCCGCAGACCTCGGGCCACATCTGCGCCCCGGGCCCTGCGCCAGGGCTCACCGGGTTCCGACACTGGCTCACGACGTCAAAGCCGGTGCAGTCCGCGCGGCAACGCTCGATGGCCGTCGAACGAGCCTCGCCACCCAAGCTGGAGCAGCGCAGCTCCCCCGGGCGGCAGACCGCCTCCCCTGGGCAGATCAGCGGCAGCGCACGCCTGTAGGGCGGCTCGCCCTCCCCCGCCGCCTCGTCCGCCGGAGGGGCGACCTCCGGCCGTCCGGCCCGAGGCAGCGTCGCAAGCCCGCCCGCGGGAGCAGGCCGCTCGACCGCACCGGACGCCTTGGAGGCCTCGAATTGCCTGTCTCCGCCCCTCTCGGGTGGCGGCCCCGGGTCGCATCCGGTCGTGACGACGAGCCCCATCAAGATCCACAACACGCCGTCCGCTCGGCCACGCCTGTCCCGCATCTGTTGCCCTCCCATCCAGCCCGAGGCGGCCCGGAGCTCCGCCTCTCGCTGGATACGTTGAGGGCCCCGACCCGTTGCTCCGGCCGGGAACTGGGCAGTCGAGCCGGCAGGCGGTGGCCTCCCGGCGGGCGCCCAGTCAGCCGCCGGGTGGTTTCGGCTGGGCCGGGGGAGCTGCCGGGGTCTGGGAACGTGGCGCTGGCGCCGGGTTTGGCGTCGGAGGAGGCGGCGCGGGCGTCACCGACCTGGTCCTGGGGGCGGCGGACGCTGAGGAGGTCGGCGACCAGGTGGCCAGCACCTTGGCGACGCCGTCGGCGTTACGGCGGCCGGTGGCGACGCCCCGCAGGTTGTTCATGAGGATGCTGAAGGCGTAGGGGCCGCGGTCGCCCGGGGGGAAGGCGTAGCCGGACAGGCTGATGGCGCCTTGCAGCGTGCCCGTCTTGGCGCGCACCCGGCCGGCCAGGGCGTCCTTGGGGTGGCGCAGGCGGGACTGCAGCGTGCCCGGGCGGCCGCCGACGGCCAGGGAGGCGACGTACTCCTGCGACACGTCGGCGCGGCCGTGCATGGTGGCCAGGACCGTGGTCAGGGCGCGGGGCGTGAACTGGTTGCTGTCGTACAGCCCGCTGCCGTTGCCGTACAGGAACGCCTTGTTCGGGACTCCGATGCCGACGAGGAACTTGGTGACGGCCTCCGCCCCCTTGGCGGAGGAGCCGCCGCGGCGGCCGTTGGAGCGGGCGCCGATGTTCTTCAGGAGCATCTCCGCCATGAAGTTGTTCGACCACTGGTTGAGTCGGCCGATCAGCTGCGGGAGGGGCAGGGAGGGGTGGCGGCCCAGCTCGAGGGGCCTGGGGCTGGTCTTGCCCTTGCCAGCGCCCTTGCCCTTGCCCGAGGTCAGGGCCGGCGAGTGTGTCACCCGGATCTTCCCCGAGACCTTGATGCCTTCGCTGGCCAGCAAGGTGTGGAAGGCCCGGATGGCGGTCTCGTCGGGGAAGTCCGTCCGCCGCAGCACCGTGCGCAGCTTGCCGTCGGGCGGCAACGACCCGCGGACGACGACCTTGTCCTGCCCTGGCAGGGGCACGGTTCCGACGACCAGGCGGTTGCGCCCCGCCTTGGTGACGCCCCGGTTGTCGAGCTGCACCTGCTTGCCGGCGCCGGGCGGGTCGACGACGACGAGCAGCGGCGCCCCGGCCGCGGCTCCCGGGCGGACCCGGACCTGCAGCGTGCCGTAGTCCGACGCGCAGGCGCCCACGTAGGCGCGATAGGCGTGGTCGCTGTCCTTCTTGTCGAACTTCGGCGGCACCTTGTTGTCGTCGAACCACGAGGCATCGAGGACCAGATCACCCCGTACCCGCTTGATCCCGTGGGCACGGACGAGGTGGGCCAGCCGCCACAGATCCCGTGTCATCAGCGCTGGATCGCCTCCGCCGACGAGCACCAGGTCGCCCTCGACGACGCCGTTGACCGGCGGCTTCTGCACCATCACCCGGGTGACAAACGTGTGCTCCGGCCCAAACAGGTCCAGGGCGGCCGCCGTCGTGACCAGCTTCACCCCGGACGCGGGGTTGAAGCGTCGGTCGGCGTTGCGCCCATACACCGTCTTGCCCGTGGACAGATCGACCACGTGCACGCCGATGACCGCTCCCGCGGGCGGCTTTGTGTCGAGGGCCTGCTGAATCGCGGCCTTGAGCGACCCGCCTGCCAGGCACGGCGCAGGCAGCCACAGCTGCACGAGCTGTGCGACAAGCAATGCGATTGCGGCAGGGAGGATCCTTGACACGATCCAGGGGCGCTCCTAGACGCTGAAGGCCGAGGCGTCGTCGGTTCGGCGAGGCCAAGCCAACGCTCATAGGACGCTCTCGGGCCTCTGCATATACAACACACCACGCCCTGTCGCCTCTTCGCTGGGCCGTTCCTTGCGTCGGTCATGCTGCTGTCTGCGGCAGGCTGTCGGCAGGCGGCCCCGCCGATCCCGGACGGGGCGGTGGTGGTGCTCGTCGGATCCGAGGCTGGCGACCTGGATCCCCGCTTCGGGCTGTCCGCGCTGGGAGACAAGGTGGGCCGGCTGGTCTACGCCCGGCTGACCAGCGTCGACAACCCCACCAGCGAGCCCAAGTTCGACCTGGTCACGTCCATAGCCCGGCCCGATCCGCTCACCTACGTGCTCGGGGTGCGCCAGGACGCCTGGTTCCACGACGGCCGCCAGCTCACCGTCGAAGATGTCCTGTACACCTACCGCTCGCTGATGGATCCGGCCGTGGGCTCCCCCAAGGCGGGCATGACCGCCATGGTGCAATCCGTCGACAAGACGGGTCCCTGGGAGGTCACCTTCCGGCTCAACAAGCCGTACGCCCCGTTCCTGTCCAACCTGGAGTTCGGGATCGTCGCCGAGCGCCACGTCGGCCCGGACGGTCGGCTGCGCGAGGGCCAGGTCGTCGGGGCCGGCCCCTTCCGGATGGTGTCGGGTCGGGACGACGGCTCGCTCCTGCTGTCCGCCCACGATCGCTGGCACGGCGCCGGACCTCAGGTCCCCCACGTGGTCCTCCGGCCGGTGCGCGACGACAACTCCCGCCTGCTCGCGCTCATGGCCGGCAGCGGCCACATCATCCAGAACCAGGTGTCGCCCCTGCTGCTCCCCACCTTGGAGGCGCAGCCCGAGATCCGCGTGCAGAGCGGCCGATCGGCGGCGATCTCCTACCTCGGCTTCAACCTCGACGACCCGGTGCTGAACCGGACCAAGGTCCGCCGGGCCATCGCCCACGCGGTCGATCGCAAGGCCATCGTCGAGCGCAAGTACGCCGGCCGTGCCCAGCTGGCGACCGGGCTCCTCGCGCCGGGGCACTGGGCCTACGAACCCGACGTCCCGCGCTACGCCTTCGACCCGGCCCGGGCCAGGACGCTCCTGGACGAGGCGGGGCTCATCGATCCCGACGGCGAGGGCCCCGCGCCCCGCGCCCACCTGTCGCTCAAGACCACCACCAACCGCTTTCGGCGGGCCGTGGCGCTGGTCATTGCCCATCAGCTGGGCCAGGTGGGCCTGAAGACCGACGTCCGGGCCTATGAGTGGGGCACGTTCTTCCACGACGTGAAGAGCGGGAACTTCCAGCTGTACACGCTGCAGTGGCCGGTCGTCGTGGAGCCCGACATGGTCCACTGGATCTTCCACAGCGGCTCGATCCCCACCGTCGACAACCGGGGCAAGGGCGGCAATCGCGGCCGCTATCGGAACGCCCGCGTCGACTCGCTCATCGAGGCCGGGCGCACCGAGACGGAACCCGAGCGCCGGCGGGGCATCTACTCGGAGGTGCAGCGCCTCATCGCCGCCGATCTGCCGTACGTCTTCCTCTGGCACGATGACAACGTGGCGTTGGTGCGCAACGAGCTTGAAGGGTGGCAGGTGCTGCCGACCGGCCGTCTGGCCGGGTTGACCGAGCTGCGATGGACGACTCCGTAGATCCCACGCCGGGAGCGCCCTGGCAGCGCTGGGCGCTGTTCGCCGTGCTCGTGTCGTTCGCCCTGTACAACGCCGTGAGCTACGTGGAGGAGCGGCAGCGCCCGGCCAAGGTCGCGATCGGCGCCAAGGCCCCGGCCGGGTCGGTCCCGCTGCTCGCCGGCGGGGAGGTCTCGCTGACGCCCGCGCCTGGCGAGGTCCTGCTCATCGACTTCTGGGCCACCTGGTGCAAGCCGTGCGTGCGATCCATGCCCGAGCTGCTGGCCGTCGACCGCCGCCTCGAGGACAAGCCGTTCCGGATGGTCCTGGTCAACCAGGACTTCGGCGCGGACGCCCGCCGCGACCTCGTCCGCAGCTTCGCCAGATCCCACGCCATCGAGGGGCTGCCCGTCGCCATCGACAAGGGCGGTGCGGCCTTGTCCTGGGGCGTGTCGCGGCTGCCGACCACCATCATTATCGACGCAAGCGGGGTGGTGCGTCATCGCTGGACCGGCGCGCAGGACGCCGACACGGTCGTCCGGCTGGTGCAGCAGTTGCTGGCAGAAGGGTGAGGATCGTTGAGGAATCGGCTGTCTCGGTCTAGGATTCGCCTGCGTCATCGGCGGGGATCGAGCCAACGGGAACATGTCTGACGACTCCATGGTCGGCAAGGTCATTCAGGGCCGCTACGAAGTCACCGGCATTCTTGGCCAGGGGGGCATGGGAGCGGTGTATCGCGCGGAGCAGACCGCGATGGGCCGCCAGGTCGCCCTGAAGATGCTTCGCCACGAGTTCGGCCAGGACGAGCAGCTCTCGGAGCGGTTCGTCCGCGAGGCGCGAAACTCGGCTCGGCTCGAGCACCCCAACACCGTCCGGGTCTTCGACTTCGGCAAGACCGACGACGGCGATCTCTTCCTCGTGATGGAGCTGCTGTCCGGCGGCGAGCTGGCCGACGTCATCGGCAACGGGATGCCGCCGATCAAGGCGATCCACATCACCCGCCAGGTCGCCCGCTCCGTCGCGGAGGCCCACAACAAGGGCCTGGTCCACCGCGACCTCAAGCCGGGCAACATCAACGTGCAGTCCGTCGAGGGCGACGACAGCTTCGTCAAGGTGCTCGACTTCGGCCTGGCCAAGCTCACCCAGACCGAGGACGGCGGCGAGAAGGACCAGTCGCTGACCAGCGCGGGCGCCGCCCTGGGCACGCCCCTGTACATGAGCCCCGAGCAGTGCGCCGGCGTGAAGGTCGACAACCGCTGCGACATCTACGCCCTGGGCTGCATCCTGTTCGAGCTGCTCACTGGCCAGCCGCCGTTCGTCGGGGCGTCCGCGGTCATGACGATGACGATGCACATCCGGGACGAGATGCCCGAGCTCACGAAGACCCGCCCCGACCGGGTCTTCCCGCCCATGCTCGAGCAGATCATCCGCAAGTGCATGAAGAAAGAGGCCGACGAGCGCTTCCAGAAGATGGAAGAGGTGGTGACGGCCCTCGACTTGGCTCAGCAGTCCATGAGCTCGACGACAGGCGCGCAGTCCCTGCCGCACATGCAGGCGAACAGCGCGGAGATGGCCATGGACGCGGAGGCGGACATGGTCCTCGCAGCAGAGGCCCGCGCAGAGCGTGACACACAGGCGCAACGAGATCACGCCACAGCCAGCGCCTCAGGGCAGAACGCGGAGGCAGCCCCGAAAACACCCACAGCGACCGCGACAGCCACGTGG
>PVBE011233870.1_pt1 | contig 10921 bp, 8 predicted proteins | sample 1631181 | NCBI WGS metagenome assembly PVBE01 (sample SAMN08397723, study PRJNA350692) | Marine metagenome, whole genome shotgun sequencing project. | isolation source: water | place: Pacific Ocean | collected 2012-04 | reverse complement strand
GGCAGCGGTGTTTCTTCGCATTGCCCAGACGACCATTCGAAAGTCCGCTCGGCCGGAGGTAATCGCCAGTCTCATGGGGGTACAGTCGTCGCTCGGTGAAGCCCCCTGGAAGACACGTCTCAGAGCATGGGCGACACTCGTAGGATCAAACACCGTGGTTGTGACCTCACCCGCAATCGGGGACCTGATCAACGATGTCAACACAGGGTCCAGGCGGATGGTCACGGCTTCGGTAGTTGGTGTAGCCATTCCAGAGGAACTCGATTGTGGGCACAAGGCTTCTTTACGGTCGTCGTTGGGTCTGGGCGCTTCCGACATTGTCGTGTTGACGATTGGTCGTCTTAACTCGACGAAGAGCCACGACCTGTTCATCCAGGCTGCATCCATCATCGCTTCTAGGAGGCCGGACGTCGTGTTTCTCGTCGTCGGTGGTGGCGAGCTACTTGACCAACTCGAGGACCTGAGGGACTCAGTCGGGCTGGCAGGGCGGCTGTGCTTCCTCGGGGAGCGGGACGACGTGAGCGACCTGCTGTCCATTACTGACGTCTACGTGCGCCCAGGGGTGGTCGAGGGTTTCGTAGGCATCACGGTTCTCGAAGCTCAGGCGATGGGCGTACCGGTGGTCAGTTTCGACACCCGCGATGTTCGTCCTGCGATAACCGACTCGGTCTCTGGCCTCCTTGCCAAACCTGGCGATACGAGCCAACTCGCCGAAGCGATCCTGAGACTTGTAGAGGACCCGGGACTTGCATCAACGATTGGCGAAGCTGGAAAGGAGCATTTCAGGAGGGAGTTCTGGTTGGATTCGATCGTTGCCGACCTAACTGACATCTACATGTCCACAATTGCAACAGCCAGTGGCCCGAACAGATACGACGCTCCATGAGCCAGCCATGGAGTCACCCCGCTTCCAACAGATCGGTTTCTGGAGGAGCATGAAGCCTTTCATGGCCTGGACTACCAGTCGCATGCTCGCAAGGCCCCTGTGGACCGTATTCGTAACGGCCCTGGTCGTTCGCCTCTGTGTCGTGGCCCTAGTTGCGCTCTTTGCCGATGGTTACCTCTTTCAGGACGACCACGGGTACCTCCAGCTCGCCGAACAACACACCGACCGCTCCGAGTTGTGGGATGCCGGCAGCCAGAGATTCTGGAAGACCAATCTAAGTTTTCTTGCGCCGATCAGCTTTCTGTTCGACGTTGTCGGCCCCTACCCGGCGCTTGCACAATCCCTACAGGCGCTTGCAGGTGCCTGGACTGCCACATGCGTCACTATGCTGGTTGGACGCCATGCACGACCGGGGATCTCTCTTGGCGCCGGAATGGTGGCAGCCTTGTACCCCTCTCAGGTCCTCTGGTCAAGTCTTGTACTGAAAGATGCGCTCGTCTGGATGTGTCTTGCCACGATTGCGGTGGTGATCGCACGCTGGCAAGAGAGCGGCGACCGCGTCCCATTTGCCATCGGTTCCACCGGGTTACTCCTCCTGTTGCTCTACCTCTCGCACCTTAGAGCACACACTCTTGTCGTCACTTGCTTGGCACTTGTAGCTTCCGTTTCTTGGAGACCAAGCCCACTGCGTCTGGCGCGTATTGTCATAGCCCTGCTATTCCTCCTATTGATTCCCCTTACGGTAGACGTAGGTCTTGGCGGCAACCGACTGTGGCGGATCGGCCTCTTCGGCATGGAAGAGCAGCGGCAAGCTGGAGCCGTAGGGGCGGCTACAGCACTCGTTGAAATCCCGGCCCACACCCAGTTGTCGCTTGCTCAGGAGCGCGTGGCTGCCCTTGAAGCCGAGCTTAAGTTAGCGAGAGGGGATCTCGAAAACTGGATAGGCCAGGTCGAATCAACTATTCCGTCAACCATTACCGATGATCTCCTCTACCTGCCCACAGGTATCAGGGTTATGTTGGTTGATCCGCTTCCACAGCACCTTGGAAACAACCGCAACCTTATTCTCGCGTTCTCTGAACACCTCATCTGGTATCCCGCTCTATTGCTGTGCCTCCTCGGTCTCCCCTCTGCTCTTCGAGGATCCGCCGAGTTGACGTTCTCTTCTTTCGTTGCATTGGGGCTTTTGGTCATGTGGGCACTGGTTGAGGGAAACTTTGGGACTGCATTCAGACACAAAGGCGAATTCGTGTGGGCGGTGCTGGTGTTTGCGGGCGTAGGTGCAGAACAGTTGGCTCGCCGTAGGTCTTCTCTGGCAGAGCGCCTCCAGCACTCCGGTTCTCCAAATTGCTCCCATTTGACTACCGAACCGACCTGACCGCGACATCGAGCCGCTTGATCACTGAGACTTCCACATGAATCAGTCACCAACAGGGCACCGAACCAGTTGCTGCGCCTCAAGGGCACGAACGGTAAAGGGCTCCGCACATTTCAGGATCGTGCGGTGTGTCTCATGTGGGAACCTCTGGGCACCCAACCACCGTGGCCGGGAAGTCGGGTTCTGGGACGATTCTCTCGTGCCAGAACGTTACGCGACCGCCCTTAAGGCGCGTCGAGCACTTCAGGCACCTCAGGTTCTTCATGCCCTCCGAGAAACAGGCACTAAGGCTCCATTCCTTGACTACGGGTCAGGCCAGGGTGTCCTTCTGGACAGCCTTATTGAGGCCAACGTCGAGGCATGGGGTTGCGACTTCTATTCGGATGCTCCGCTTGGTTTCGTGCCCGATGACATGTTTCTGGCACTCAGTAGGCCCTGGGAACTCCCAGAAGGCACCTGGGGAACAATGATCTTCCTCGACGTACTCGAACACCACCCTGATCCCGTTACGTTTCTTCGGACGCTTGATTGCAACCACATTGTCCTCAAGGTCCTACGGCTACAGGACCGTTTGCCAGACTTGCTCGACTGGCAGCACGATTCGGAAGCCCCGGTGCTCTTGACGCCATGTTCCAGGTCGGGTCGCCCATGCCCCACCGGTGGCTGCCAACACTGAAGGGCCTAGACGCAATAGCCGGTTGTGCAGGGTGGGAGAGAACATGGAAGACGACAATCCCGGAGGTCGGCCGTGAGTTACCTGATCGGCTTCGGCTACCACGAGGAATCTGGAATCCGCCAGTCCGACTCTTGACAACTCTTGTCGGATTGATTGCAGGTGGACTCGGGTGGTTCTGGTCTGACACCCTGCTAGCTGTCTACGAGAGGTCGTGACTGTGGAGGCACAGATCGGCTTAGGCTCCATCACCGGGAGAACAGGCCGACCCACGGGCAATGAAGCGAGAGGACATGTTGGCTGACATTGCCGTTATCGGCGCAGGCTACGTAGGCCTTACCCTGGCTGTAGGTGCGGCCCATGTCGGCCATACTGTGTCCGTCGGCGAACGTGACCAGAAGCGCGTCGCTGCCCTCAGAAACCGGGTATGCCCCATCTTTGAAGAAGGCCTCGCCGACCTTCTCTCCGAGGGGCTTGTCGCCGGGAAGTTGACCTTCACGACCTCCAACGTTGAGGCTGTCGAAACAGCCGAACTCGTGTTCCTCACCGTGCCCACACCGTCCGCTTCCAACGGCTCAGCCGATCTGACCGTGCTGAATGCTGTGGTCGATGAACTGGCACCGCACCTCGGCGACAAGATACTCGTACTCAAGTCCACTGTTCCCGTCGGCACCAACCGGGATGTCACAGCACGCCTTCGGACCGCTGGTTGCCTTGCGCCGGTGGTGTCCAACCCCGAGTTCTTGCGTGAGGGCACCGCCCTCGCTGACTTCCTGCACCCGGACCACATCGTGGTCGGCAGCGACGACGCCGACGCCGTTAAACGGGTAGCCGAACTGTTCGACCAAGGCTGTCCCGTGACGATGACCGACCCCATGTCGGCCGAGTTGGTCAAATACGCCACCAACGCCTACCTCGCAACACGGGTGATGATGGCCAACTCGTTCGCTGACCTGTGTGAAGCCCCGGGGGCCGACATAGACGCCGTCACAGCGAGCCTGGGCCGTGACCACCGCATCGGACCGCACTTCCTCCAGCCAGGCCCCGGCTTTGGAGGATCGTGCTTCCCCAAAGACGCCCGGGCACTGCTGGACCTTGCCGGCGAACACGGCCTGGACGTGCCGATCCTGGCCGCTGCTGTCAAGGTGAACGCCTCCCGCCAGGAGCGCATAGCCGCGGCAGTGTTGGCTGAGGTCACCGAGGTTTCCGAACCAGTTGTGGGCCTGTGGGGGCTGGCGTTCAAGGCCGGGACCGATGACACACGTGAGAGCCCGGCGCTCAACATCGGTGAGCTGATAGCCGCCCGTGGAGCCAACGTGCAGGCTTACGACCCGGAAGCCGTGGCAGGCGACCCGATCAGGCTGTGCGAGTCGGCGCTCGACGCCGCAACGGGCACCGACGTGTTGGTGATCGCAACCGAGTGGCCTGAGTTCACAGGCGAGGACCTGGCCGAGGTGGCCGAGGCCATGCGTGGCGACCTGGTGATAGATCTGCGGAACCTGTTGGACCCGGAGGCCGTAAGGACCGCAGGCCTGCGCCACAGGCGGGTCGGCAAACCCGAACAGGGATAGGGGCCTGGCCTACCTGAGGCGCAGGTAGGCCAGTCGTTTGGCTTCGAGGCGGCCCTTGGCTATGGAGTCCAGAATCAGCCCGGCGGCCCCCGACAACAGGCCCATGAGGACCAGCCCGGTGATCAGGACGGCCGTGGGCAGGCGGGGCACCAGACCGGTCTGGGCGAAGGTAACAGCCAGGGGCACGCCCAGCACGAGCGCCACGGCGAAGAACGCACCCGCTATCGCCCCGAAGAACACCAGGGGGCGGTTCTCCTTGAGGAGCACCAGCATGGCCCGCAGGATGTTGGTGCCGTCGGCCACGGTGCGCAACTTGGAGGCTGAGCCGTCAAAGCGCCGCCCGTAGGAGACCTCGACCTCGGCCGTGGGTAGGCGCAGTTGCGAGGCATGCACCGACATCTCGGTCTCAATCTCGAACCCAGACGACACGGCCGGGAAACTCTTGACGAAGCGCCGTGAGAACGCCCGGTAGCCGGAGAGGATATCGGTGAAGCCGGTGCCGAAGAGCGCCCGGTAGAGGCGGTTGAACATTCGGTTGCCTAGGGTGTGTCCGGCACGCCCGGCGTCTACCCGCACACCGGCCCTGGTACCCACCACCATGTCCAACCCGTCTGAGACCAGACGCTTCACGAGCAGGACTGCCTGGGCGGGGTCGTAGGTGCCGTCGCCGTCGGCCATGACGTACACGTCGGCTTCCACCTCGGCGAACATGCGCCGCACGACGCCACCCTTGCCGGGAACGGCCTCGGTGCGAACCACGGCACCGCCCTCGGCGGCCCGGACAGCGGTGGCGTCAGATGAGCCGTTGTCGTAGACGTACACCACGCACCCGGGCAGCGACGTCGAGAAGCCCGCCGCCACGTCGGCGACGGTGGCCTCCTCGTCCCGACAGGGAACGAGCACGGCGACATTCGGTTCGGTGTTCGTGACAGGAGTGGTGATGACGACGGGCCTTTTCGTGGGTAGTGACCATCCAGAGTCTACGGCCCTACACCTGTGCAGGGCATATAGTAGATACGGTCGCCTAGGTGCATTTCCCCACGCTCCCCCTGAGAGCCATCTGCCTGCTCGTGCTGGCAGCCATGGGCGCCGCCATGCTCATAGACCCGCCTGAAGCAACAGAGCCCGCCCAGAAGCGCCGTACAACCGTAGAGGCACCCGCTGCCGCACCCACGAGACGCACCCTGGCGGTTACCTCTGAAGGCCTTGCTGGGATCGGCGCAACCGAGTGGCAGGCCGCCGGCCACAAGGGAGCGGGCACCAAGGTGGCGATCATCGACCTGGGTTTCGACGGCTGGGAATCCCTGCCCGCCGACGAGTTGCCGGCGAACGTAGAGGCGATCGGCTTCAACCAGGCCGGAACACTCGACACGGGTACCGACCACGGCACCCAGATGGCCGAGATCGTCCACGACGTGGCACCGGAAGCAGACCTAGTGCTGATCACCTTTGACGACAACCAGATGGGTGACATGGTCACCTGGATGCTCGAGAACGAGGTTGGCGTGGTGTCCATGTCACTGGAGTGGACCGACGGCCCGCTGGACGGCACCCACTGGAGCTCCGAGCACATTCAACGGGGCATCGATGCTGGAATCACCTGGGTGGTGGCAGCTGGCAACTCGGCCAAGCGCCACCACGTGGGCACGACCGTGGACTACGACGGCGACGGCTGGGTGGAGTTAAGCGGCCCGTCCGTGGAGTTCAACGAGTTCCGTATGGCCGCTGGTGCGTCAGCCGACCTATTGCTCACATGGAACGGCGACGCTACAGACCTCGACCTCTGCGTATTCGACATGGAGATCCTGACCGATGGGGAGCCGACAGAGGTCGACTGTGCCGAGGACCCTCAGGGCGAAGGTGAATTGGCCATGGAGACTCTGACCATCAACAATGAGACTGCCACTTCACGCGTCTACGGCTACTCAATCAAGCACTTCTCAGGTCCTGAGGTGGTCTACGACACCCGCATCTGGGGAAGCAGTTACCTGGAGTATTCGAATCCTGCGGCGAGCATTGGCGTCCCGGCGAACATGACCGATGTCCTCACTGTGGGCGCAATTGCCTGGGACTCCCTTGAACTGCAGCCCTACAGTGGCTGGGGCCCCAACATGCAGGGCGTACTCAAACCCGACGTAGTGGCGCCGGACCAGATCACCACCAGCCAGTGGGCCGGTGTCTCCAACACGGGCACCTCGTACGCAGCTCCCCACGTGGCGGGGATCTCGGCTCTCATGATCGGCGCCATGCCGGGCCTGACACCAGCGCAGGTGAAGCAGCGCCTCAAGGACCGGGCCAGCCAAACAGACAGCCCCGATCACCGACAGGGCTGGGGCATCGTGGCGCTGGGCAGCCTGCCGAGTTCCATCGTGGCCATAAGGGATCATTGGGCCGAGACGTCAATCGACTGGGCTTTCACGACCGGCATCACGTCAGCCTGCCCAACCGGTGAAGCCACAGAAGGCTCCACCTGCCCGGAACTGTCAGTGACACGGGACGAGATGGCGCAGTTCATGTGGCGCTCCAATGGCCAGCCAACACCGACCACGACAGCCACCTTCGATGACGTCGCATCCGACGCCACATACGTGACAGCGGTGAACTGGCTGGCCGAGCAGGAGATCACACTGGGCTGTACCACCACCACCTACTGCCCCGATGGCACGGTGACCCGGGCAGAAATGGCTGCGTTCCTGTGGCGCCTGGAGGGAAGGCCCGAGGGTTCACCCCCGGCCAGCTTCAGCGACGTTCCAGCGGACTCCTTCTATGACGCCGCCGCTGACTGGCTGCTGGCCAGCGGAACGACCACGGGGTGCACCACCACGTCGTATTGCCCCGAGGGACTGGTGACCCGGGCCGAGATGTTCACTTTCTTAAAGCGCCTGGAGGAGGCGGCATAGAACCACTGTCAGACCTGCCTACCTGATCAGAGGCTTTCGACGTTGTCTCCTCGGAGCACCCGACGCGTGTCCAGAATTCGGTCGGCCCGGCCGAGTGTCCCTGATCCTACGATCTCATCATGGGGCTGGACGAGCACGGCCAGATCTGCACCGGCAAGCGCCGCTTTGAGGTCGACGGTGGTCGCCGGGTCGGTGTGACGACTGATGAGCGTCAGCTGTTTCGGATCTTGGAGTTGGAAAACCGCGAGTTGCGGCGTGCCAATGAGGTATTGAAGACGGCTTCGGCTTTCTTCGCGGTCGAGCTCGATGGCCCAAGGAGATGATCGTATTCATTGACCCATGGCGGCACAGGTTAGGGGGCGAGGCGATAAACAGGACTCTGCAGTTCGCCCTTTCCACCTACTGGTCAGCGAAGAGACGGCCGCCATCGAAGCGGTCGATTCGCGACGAGGTGATCAAGGTCGACATTGCCAGGGTGCATGTCGAAAGCTTCGGGGGGTGCCGCGTTTGCAAGGTGTGGGCGCAGTTCAACCGTGAAGGCATCGCCGTGGCTCGTTGCACCATGGAGCGTCTGATACACACCCTGAGGCTCCGTGGCGCTACGCGTTGCAAGCCGCGGCGCACCACGCCCAGCAACGACGCTGCTCCAGTGCCTCGTGGTCTAGTTGACCGGGGCTTTACCGCTACAGCTCTGAACTGCCTGTGGGTGGCTGATCTGACCTATATGAGGGCCTGGTCTGGGTTCGTGTACGTCGCGTATGGCACCGACGTGTACTCGAGGCGTATCGTGGGCTGGCAGGCCTCCAGGTCGCTTCAAATAGACATGGCGCTCCACTCCATGGGGCAGGCTGTGTGGGAACGCTGCCGGCAGGGAGGCACCCTCGACGGTCTGGTCCATAACAGCGACAGGGGCGTGCAATATTTGTCGATTCGTTACACGGAACGCCCCGCCGAGTGCGGTGTCGCGAACTCGGTGGAGTCACGCTGCGATCTCTACGACAACGCCCTGACTGAGAAGATGTTCGGGCGCTACAAGACCGAACTGGTCCACAACAAGGGGCCCTGCCAGGGCTTCGATGACCTCGAACTCGCTACCCTCGAATGGGTCGATTGGTTCAACCACCACCGCCTCTTCGGCGACCTCGGGCACATCCCGCCAGCAGAGTTCGAAGACCCCCACTACTGTCAACATGTCCCGACCGAACCAGTCGGGACTCAAACAAACCAGCCTGCGTGAGACTTGGGGGGGTCACGGTGCTTTCACGCAGTGTCTCAAGCCCGTCACCAGCAACCTATCTGACCAGGTTCAGCACACGCAGCAGCGTGTTTCGCCTCTTCCTCGTTGGCCAGAAATGCGTAAACTGCTCTAGCGACCTGCCATGCCGTGAGATTGGTCGAACGAAGTGCCTCGAAGTTCTCAAGCAACTCCAGCGCCCGTACCCCTCTTCCTGTCTTGGCATGGAAGTCCGCCGCTTCCGTTAGCACCGTTGCACCAAATGGATCATTCAGTATTGCCTGCTCATACCAGTAGCCGGCAAGATTCAAGTCTCCGACCCGAATCGCGGCTCGGGCCGCCCTAACGGCGGCATAGGGATCACCTGGGTCCAGCCGGGCAATCCTCTGCCGCTCGTCAAGAGCAGTGTCACCCTCGCCACGGAGTTCATAAAGATCGGCCAGGCGTTCCGGGTAGAAACCGTGTCTAGGCTGCAGGTCTGCGGCCAGTCGAAACTCCGCCTCCGCCTCTTCCAGATCACCTGCGCTCAGCGCTTGCTGGCCCCTATAGGCGGCGGCGTTGGCCCTGAAGGGCGCTGTGACAGGAACCATGAACAGGGCAAACATGAGAATGGTCAGAACTGCCACTAACTTCTTCCGGCTTCCCGATCCCTGCCCACACCGGCCCCTAACTGCTCTCCATGGAAGATCCCTGACACCTGACTCCCCCTGTGCTCCAGCAGCCACCAGAACACCGCCCAGCAACCATGGTGCGATGATCAGGCCTGGTACGTCCGTCGAGACTGATGCCTGCACCTGATAGGCCACCCAAGCCGCCAGCACAGCCATATAGAAAAGGCGATCGTGTCCTTCCGACCTCTGGACAGCCCGAATCCCGTAGTAGCCCACGACCCCGATCACGGCCATGAACCCCACCAAGAGAAGGATCCCTCCGCCACCCAGGATGCTCAGCGGAACGCTGTGAGGGGTGTTGGTCAGCACTAATTCCCACTCAACGGCCTGTCCGGGCGAGCGGTGTGCCGTGAAGTAGTTCTGGTAAGTCTCAAGGCCGGTGCCGGCGATCGGGTTTGATCGAAATATCGACAGGCTTGCCTTCCAGTATTCGATGCGCAGATCCAGTCCACTTGACGCCTCGTCCACAAGCCTCCCGCCGAACTGGGCGGCCAGGGTGCCGACGGCAAGAGCAAGCGATCCAGCCCCGATCCAGAGTCCCCTAGCGGCAACCGGCTCCGCCCTGACTCTCGAGGACGGACCTCTCTCATCCCACCGGATAGCGGCGTAGGCAGATGCGACCGGGACGGCCAAGAACGGCAACAACATGAGTTGTCCAGATGTGTGGGACACCAGAGTGGAGGCTGCGACAGTCGCTGCGACTGGTGCGACAATCAGGATGGCAACCAGCCTCTCGCTACGGTCGCGTTGAACAGCCCACATGGCCAGCACGGCCACCGATGCGCCTGCGGCGACGTTTCCCTGGAAGGAGTTGAGGTAGACCAGTGCCAGCGCCGCGATGCCGACCGATGCCCCTCCAGCAATCCTCCAACTTGCTGGGCGCCGAGACCCAAACGGAAGCCAGACAAGGAGCGGCATCGTCAAGCCAACAAAGCCGGCAGAGTAGTTGGCATTACCGAAGGTTGAGAACACCAGGTTGCCTACATAGAGATCATCACCTGCCCAGTCAATCAGATCCGCGCCAAATGCCTGTAGGAGCGCGTAGGTGGCCACCACCAGGTTGGCCGCGATCATCGCCCATACCAGGGGTTCAGCTGAGCGGCGTCGAACCAGCCCGTAAACGGTGTGGAGCAAACCAATGCAGAGCAGGTACGAAAAGGCACCGGCGCCTCGGGCCGTCAGGCCTGAGAAGGCAGCCCACGGCTGCGGGGACATGACCGTTGACAAGACCAACGCCAAGACGAAACAGCCTGACCCTACGGTGAGTGGGCGGGGGGCACGATCAAGAACCCCGACAATGGCGACCCGGTACACCCCGACGAGCAGAATCGCAGTAGTTGCCATCCAGAAGAAGGTGAGTTGGGGTATCTGGAAGGTGAAGAACACCTTCCGGTAAAAAACTGTGGGAGTACCAACGATCAGGGCAACGATCAGGCATGTCAGGAATACGTCGCCCGGCGAGTCTCTCCCTCGAACTGAGGGCCGCACTCTCGTTCCTACCACCACTCTACCCTATGACCTTCCGTGAATTAAGATTGCCACCCATTCGGCGCGCTTCTGGGCACCCGAACTCCTAGGTCTGACCACCGTTCTTAAAGCGTCCACAGC
>PVBE010756300.1_pt1 | contig 10921 bp, 7 predicted proteins | sample 1631181 | NCBI WGS metagenome assembly PVBE01 (sample SAMN08397723, study PRJNA350692) | Marine metagenome, whole genome shotgun sequencing project. | isolation source: water | place: Pacific Ocean | collected 2012-04 | reverse complement strand
TTGAAAATTTAGTAAACCATTTGGAATAACAAAAGTAAGGGTTTCTTCAAATTCGAAATTTGTTAGTTCAAAGCTTTGGTTATTTCCTTCAAAATCTTCTAGTTTTTTGCACGATTGAAGTCCAAGGAAAATAGTAGATATTACTAAAATGAGAAATAACCTGACTAATAATTTAAATTTGATTTTCATATTGTTAGGTCTAAATTTACTCAAATTCATTTATTTTTCAAATCATATGATAAGTTACAGACAATGTGCTAGTCGTTTTTTAATGATCAAGCCTGATAATTTCTTTTTTAATATTGAAACTGCTAAATCTAATGCATTTCAATTTAGGTCTGGATTTTCTAAAAGTGAGATAAAAAATAAAGTGCAGGTTGAATTTAAAAATGCTGTTGAGGTATTAAAAAAAGAGTGCGTTGAAATAGATCTGATTGATCCAATATTAATGAATGATCTTCCCGATCAGGTTTATCCAAATAATTGGTTCCAGGTAACGCATGATGGGAAATTGGTGTTGTTTCCTATGCAATCCACTAAAAGGAGAAAGGAGAGGCAGTTATATATTATTGATTATATTAAAAGCAGATACTTGATTAATGAGGTAGTTGATCTATCTAATTATGAAAAAAATTATTTATTTCTTGAGGGAACAGGGAGTGTCGTTTTAGATCATGTTTCTAAAATAGCTTATGCAGCTAGCTCTCCAAGAACTTCTGAAAAGATGTTTAGAGATTATTGTGAAATTATTGGCTATAAGGGTGTGTTTTTTAATGCAATTGATGTGAATGGAGTTCCAGTATACCATACCAATGTATTGATGAGTATTGGTCCTGGATTTTCAGTTATATGTTTAGAACTTATTTCTAAGCCAGAAAGAGAAATAGTTATTGAATCATTGTCTTCAAGTGAATTAGAAATTATTGAGATTGATCAAATTCAAATGGGATGTTTTTGTGGTAATATATTAACAGTTTTAGTGAACAAAGAAGAATATTTAGTGTTAATGTCAGAAAGAGCTGAAAAAGCATTTAATAAGCATCAATTAGATGCGATCAGTAATTATGCTAAAAAAATAAGTGTTCCTATTAATGTTATAGAAAATATTGGAGGTGGTGGTGTTAGGTGTATGATGGCAGAGATCTTTTCCCCTCTATTGTGAATTTTTCATAAAATTAGGCAACCTCATCTTTTCTTAGGTGTTTTCAAAGTAACAATCAGATGATTATGGATATTTCTTTGCGCTTAGAGGTTGTTAACTCAAAGATAGATACTTATCTTGCAGATAATTCTATGCTTTCAGAAGAAGACATAATAGCAGGTTGTAAAAAGGGTAAGCGTAAAGCTCAACATGAATTATATAGCAGATATTCTGGTTCAATGTATGGTGTTGCATTAAGATATTCTAGAAACAAATCAGAAGCTGAAGATGTTCTTCAGGAAGCTTTTATTAGAATTTTTAAATACATCAAAAACTTTGAAGGTAGAAATGAAGGTTCATTGAGCGCTTGGATTAAAACTATATTTATTAATACAACATTGAGCTATAATAGAAATAATAAAAAACATCATTATACTGAAGATGTGGATGATGTACAGGTTGGAGAAAATCCTGTATTTGATATTTCATCTGATGGTGATACTGATGATAGAAAGAGTAAAGTAATGAAAGCAATGCAGCAACTTCCGGTTGGTTATAGAACAGTATTTAATTTATATTCTTTAGAAGGGTATACACATAAAGAAATTGCTGAGATTTTGGATATTTCTGAAAATACATCAAAATCACAACTATCTAAGGCAAGAAAGTACTTAAGAACACTATTAGGAGTAACAGAGACTGAAAAAAAAAATAATAAGAAATGGATTCGCGAGAGTTTGATGATTTAATAAAGAATAGCTTAGAAAGCTTTTCTCAACTTCCAAAAAAGGAGGTAAAGAAGGCAGTTTTTGGTAAATTGTTTTACCAGAATTTATGGGTTTTTCATAAAATAAAGCTTATAGCTTCAATTTTAGTTGTTGGTGGTGGTTCTGTTTTAGCTTATGATTATTTAGCGGATGGCAAAGAATCTGATCTTAATCAAATTATTGTTAAAGAAAATCAAAATGAGCTCATTCTTGATGACTTAAATAGATATGACAATTCTGAAGTTGCTGAATATCAAAACATTGAAATTTTAGATAAAAAAGCTGATAAGCATGTAGGTGATATTCATGAGACTCAAAATATTGAACAAGGTCATGTCTCTCAAAATAATAATTCAGTTGCTGATCAAATTAATAATATAAGTAATAGATTTAATAATGATCTGGATGAACATTTGACAAATAATGATTCTGATAAAGAAGCTAAAAAAACTGATAAAAACATAGATAAGGATTCTGACTCTCGATTAAAACACAAAGATTATGATGCTCATTCTGATAAAGAAAAGATTGTAGAATCTGAAATTGCTAATGAAAAATTGATTTCAAATTCAGGTAAACCTGTTTTAACCCCAGCTGTTAGAGGTAAAGCAAAAATACTTGATAAAGTAAATTCTTTGAATATTGTTGCTTTACATACATGTGCGCCATTTAATGAAATTTCTGATGTGCCTGCTCCAGATTTTTCAGACTATGCTAATGATCATAAAACAGGATTTACTTTTGATGCCTATTTTTCTCCTTATAATAAATCTGATGTTGATAATGTTCTTGATCCATTTTATAATGATTATTGGTGGGATTTTTATAAGGAACATGAAATGGAGAAATCTGGTATAGGAGCAGGAGTAAATATTTCATATAATTATAAGAATTTCAAGTTGAATTCTGGGCTTAATTTCGATCAAGTTTATGACTATAAGCCCCAATATGAATATTTTACTAATTATGATTCAATTTATGGTATTCAAAATGGAAATATTGTTTTGCTGAATGTTGAATTGATTTCTGGTTTAGAAATTTATGGTCCTATTGATAGTTCAGGTGTTGCTCCTGTAATTAATACTGATACAACAGTTGTTTTTTATGTGGATCCTAATGATGATAATTTACTTAAGGAAATTGCTGAAAGCTCTAATAGATATAATTATATGAGGATTCCGATTACTTTAGGGTATGAATTTTCTTTTAAAAGAGCTTCAATAGAGATTAATGCTGGGGTGGAATATTCCCGATTAATGAAGGCAAATGGCGTTTCATATAAAAATGGTTATGTTGATGTAGGTATTCGACCAGTTCCTTATTATTACTATGAGGATATGTTGGCTACTACTTATCAAAATAACATGAGCTCTATTAAAATCAATAATTGGAATTATGTAGCTAATGCAATTGTAAGAGTAAGGCTAACAAGGTCTTTAGATCTGTTTTCAGCTGTTAGATTCCAATACAACAAAAATAATATTATGGGTGATGATTATTTATTACAGAAAACCTATAAGAAGTATGGACTTAATTTTGGAATTACTTACCATTTAAATCCAAGACTTGCATTAAAAGAGATGGTTACACCAATTTTTAAATAATAGGTTAGTCTATTAATATTCTTTTGCAGTTTTTATTGCCACTTCCATCAACTAATTCAATTAAATAAAAGCCTTTTGGTAGGTAGGTTACATTGATTGAGAAATCTTTTTTATTTATGGATTCATTTATAAGGAGTTTACCTATAGTGTTATAGATATTGAAGTGATTAATATTGTAATTAGACGATATCTGAATTTGATCAGAAGCGGGATTAGGAAATACCTTAGATTCTAATTGTTTAATCTCAGAATTTGAAGCAACTTGATTACAAGGTAAGAGTGGATATAAAAAATCAACAGCAAACTGAACAGCTGTGTCAAATAACGGATTGTTTGACCCTGAGGCTGCCCAATTATGATCTTCTCCAGGGTAGATTAATGCGTCATTTGTGATGCCAACAAGATCAGCCTGTGGTTTCATTTCACCTGTTCCGCAAAGTACTAACACTGTAGACATACCTAACCCTGGAGCACAATTATAGCTGACAGTTCCATCTGCATCACCTTGGACAAATACAATCGGTTCATCGTTAACATCCATCCAATTTAGATCATTGATGCCCCCAGCAAAGCTTATAACCCCATTAATTTCTGAAGAATACCCGTCATTTCCAGCATCTCCTTCTAGTGTTCCTCCAATACTAGCTACAAGATATTGAACATCAACGGGTGAAGTTGGTAGGTCACTAATTTGATCAATGTAAGCTAAATGTATTGATAACACAGCTCCTGCTGAATATCCGCCAACGAAAATTCCGGTAGGATCAGACCCTAAGGAATTACCATTAGCAAAATCTTTCCTTATATATCTAACCGCTGCTTTAATATCAGCAACAGCTTTGAGTACAGTTCTGTATTGTTCCTCTTGGTTCATAAGAAAGGTCACTGGAATTGGGGTGAGTCGATAATTACAAGAGATAGCTATGTACCCTCTTTTTGCCATTGTAGTGCAAAAGTCAACACAGTCAGACAAATTCTTGTCACCTCCATAAAAAGAGCCTCCATGCATGTAAAATACAACAGGTCTACTTGTTTCGGTATCTCCATCAGGGGTGTATATGTCCATTTCATGTCTAAAGTCTACGAATGTGTCAGAATAATTAACTGTGTTAACACTAACTGAGCTGAAGATTTCAGCTTGGTAACGACCATTACATTGACTGTAGATAAATTGAGTTATTGGTATGAAACAAAAGAGTAAAGCTATTTTTTTCATTTTAGGAATTTTAATAAATATAATTAAAAACTCCTTACAAAATGTATAGTTGGTTAGGCAGTGTGGTTAAATTAAAAAGTATTCTTATAAGAATGATTTATTTGAAACGAAGATGGACCATTTTGCCGCCTTTTTTAATTAATGGTATAAATGAAACAATCTGATGTCTTAAAGGCATCCGTTTTAAGGCATTTTTATTCTCCATTAAGTAATTATCTCCTAAATGTTTGAGCCTATGATCCCATTTTTCAAATTCTTTTCCAGTTTTTATTCCCCATGGCATTGGAAAATTTTTAGCAGTTGTTTTTTTTACATCAGTTTGTGGGAGCATTAGTAAGAATTTACTGTATGCTTCAAATATAATCTCACTTCCAGAAAAATTTGTCGCAATTTTTTTTAAAATCTCCAGAACTTGTTTTTTTGAAAAATACATAAACAATCCTTCAGCTATAAAAAGCACAGGACCTTTTTGTAAAGATTTGATGTCATTAATCCAGTCATCTTCAAAAATATTGCTGGTAAAATATTTATGGTTGTCACTTTCTTTATTGAATTCAAGCCATACTTTTTTCACATCAGGTAGATCAAATTCTAACCAAGTAACGGAGCTGTTGTTGATTCTTTGCTGTCTGGTACATAGGCCAGCACCAATATTTACAATGGTTGATTCATTTTTTTTAGATATAAAATTATTTACATATTCATCTATGCATAAGTATCTCCATATCATTATTCCTTGAAGCTCTTTAGATATGTTATTCCACCATTTGTGTAGTTTAGGACTTAGCTGGCTTGCTTTTTCAGCTATTTCAATAGCTTTTTTATCATAAATTAAGCCGTTATCCTTTTTACTTTCAATTGCTTTTGCAAATAAAGGTAGCCATAAGGTTTCAGATACATTTTCTAATTCTATCATTCTTTATGCATGAGCATTTAGAATAGCATTAATAGGTTTTTTTCCTGGATACACCTTTAATGCTTCCTCGAGACATTTTACAGCATTAATTAATGCATTTTTTTCAAGCACATAAGCGATTCTAACCTCCTGTTGTCCGGCATTTTCTGTAGAGTAAAATCCTGTTGCTGGGGCAAGCATAACGGTTTGGTTTTTATAGTTAAATTCTTCAAGAAGCCATTGGCAGAATTTATCAGAGTTATCAATTGGTAATTGTGCTATTGCATAGAATGCTCCCTTAGGTTTAGGGCAAATAACACCATCTATTTTGTTTAAACCATCAACAAGAATATCTCTTCTTTCAACATACTCAACTTTAACATCTTCAAAATAGCTGTCAGGAGTTTTTAGTGCTTCTTCTCCAGCGATCTGGCCAAAAGTAGGGGGGCTTAAGCGGGCTTGTCCAAATTTTAGTGCCATTTCCATTAGTTTATGATTTTTGCTTATTAAAGCGCCAACCCTTGCACCACACATACTATATCTTTTAGAAACAGAATCTATTAGCACAACATTATTTTCTAATCCAGCTAATTCTAAAGCTGAGAAATGTTCAGCTCCGTCATAACAAAATTCTCTGTATACTTCATCTGCAAATAAGAAAAGGTCATGCCTTTTAACAATTTCTTTTAAAGATCTTAATTCTTCTTTTGAGTATAAGTATCCAGTTGGGTTTCCTGGGTTGCAGATCAATATTCCTTTTGTGTTTGGAGTAATGAGCTTTTCAAATTCTTCAATGGGAGGTAAGGCAAAGCCATTTTGAATTTTGGCAGTGACGGGTATTACATTTAAACCACCTGATACAGCAAAACCATTATAATTTGCATAAAATGGTTCTGGAATAATAATTTCATCTCCTGGTTCAAAGCAACATTGAAAGGCAAAAACTAAAGCTTCAGACCCGCCAGTAGTAATCATAATTTCTTTATCAGGATCTAATTGTATACCTATTTTGTTATAATAATCAGAAAGTCCTTCCCTGTAAGATTGAAAGCCAGCGCTATGACTATATTCAATAACATTTAGATCTAGTTTTTTCATTTTATTAAGTACAACTTGAGGGGTTTCTATATCAGGTTGTCCAATATTTAAATGATATACTATTTTCCCATCTTTCTTTGCTTTTTCTGCATATGGAACTAGCTTTCTTATTGGAGAAGCTGGCATATTATGGGCTTTGGTGGATATTTTAGGCATAATGATCAGATAGTTTGAAAAATTTAATGCTGTAAATGTAGGTACTTTCAATGAAAATATATACGAAAGGAACCTAAGAATATAGGTTGGGAAACTTTAGGTATGGTTGTTGTAATATTGATTGTAAATTAATAATAAATTAAAGATCGAGTTATGGAATCTAATCAAGTAAATATTTTAATTATTGATCTTATATTAGATATTAACGGATAAAAGTAATATATAGATTACCCTTCTATCCCTATGTCTTATTAATTTCTTTTAATGCAGCAATTAATTCAGTTTGAATTAGTGTGAATGCTTTTAGTTATTTAAAACTAGGACAATCATAAACACGATTACTGTAATTCGATTTTGAGTTGTTTTTACTTCGTTTAGTTTTGAAAGTTAATACGACTTCATGACTTCCACTATGAAATCCATTTAAATTAGATAAGCCTAGATCATAGGCATATCCAAACCCTACAAGGTAGCCATCATAACCCACAAGAATGGCCAAAGCATCTTTAAGCCTGTATGAAGTTCCAATGTAATATTGTTGATCATAAAAGACCCTTCCGCTAATATCAAATTGTAAAGGGGCGTTGGTCATTAGTCTTAAAATACCTGCAGGTTCAAAAGATAAGGTAGAATTAGCATCGGAGCCAAAACGATAACTGCCATTAATATAAAGAGTTCTGTCCAATGTAGAAGTAACAGGTGTCATTATGTCAAAAAGATCAGATTTTGTTTGAATCAGATTAATGATGGATATGCCAAAATGATAATTAACACTATACCAATGTAATCCTGTTGCAATATCTGGAATTAATTGGTTTGTAGTATAATTTTGAACTGTAAGGTCTCCAGGATCTTCAGTAACTAATTTATCACGGTCAATCATGTATTGAGAAAGAGAACCAGCTATGCCAAATGACATTCTGCTTTTATAAGAGGATTTTATTTGTATGCTTATGCCTCCCATTAGGCCAGTTCTTCTAGCTGGACCTGCAACATCATTAAAAACATATGCCCCTACACCAATCTGTTTTGCAACATATGTATGATAAGAAAGGTGCTGAGCTACTGGTGCCTCTCTGATTCCTGTCCATTGTCTTCTAAATCCCAAAACAAGAGGTGCGAAAGTTTTAGTGCCAGCTACAGCTGGATTGATAGGCAGACCATTTACCATATAATTGCTGTGCATAACAATCTGCTGACCATAATCAGTGGTGGTGATTATTAATATTGATAATATGCTAATCAGCCATTTCATTTTAATAGTATAATAGGTCCTGTTTGTGATTTGTTTTCGTTATCTAATTGTAAAATATAATAATAGGTACCTGAAGGTAAAAGTGTTCCTTCTGTTGATCTTCCATCCCAATGTATAATACGATCTGTGCTTTTCCATACAAGCCTTCCCCATTTAGAATATATTTCTAAATTAAGACTGCTGTGATTGCTAAAATCTAAATTCCATGTATCATTTGTTCCATCAGAATTTGGTGTAAAAGTGTTTGTGATTTCAAAACAGTCCATCTCTTCGGTTACTTCTACATCACCTAGTAAAAGCATGCAGTCTTTACTGTCTTGAATCATAACATTGTAGATCCCTTCTTGAGCATAAAATCTGGGGTTATCTATAACTCCATCATTCCAATAAAAGAATAAAAAACCATTACCTCCAGTTACATTTGCGGTAAGCGTTACTCCTCCTTCAGAACATGGTAGTTGTTGTATATTGATTTCGCCATTTAGAGTACTTTCAATAATTACAAGGTCTCTAGATGCAGTGCCTGTACAACCATTTGGGGATGTGTAAGTATAGTTAATTGAATGAGTTCCCACACCGGCAACAGAAGGCTCGAATAATCCATTAGATATCCCTGGGCCTGTATAATAACCACCTAAGGGTTCACCATTAACTAAGTTAAATGGGAATCCGGATCCGCAAAGTGTGTCAAATGGATTCATGTGGACCACGACATCTTGAACAGAAATAAAAATACTTTCACATGAGGTTGACCCACAAGCACCTCCTTCTCCTCTAACAAAGTAGTTTGTAGATCCGTTAGGAGTTACAGTGATACTAGGTCCATTTCCTACAGCAATACCGCCACAACTATTTTCATACCATGTCCAGTTTGCTCCTGGTATAAGAGATCCACCTATGATAGTTAAAGTGGAACTATCACCAACACAATAATTATTATTATTAGATGAAATTCCAGTAGGAGCTATGTTTCCATCAAGTACAACAACATCTACTTGTGCACAATTGGTTGCGCCACAGGTTCCAACAGCACGTACGTAATAGGTAGTTGTTAAATTTGGGTAAACGGCAAGAGTGTCGCCAACACCGACAGGAACTGCGCCACAGGCACCAGTGTACCATACATATGTATAGCCACTAGGTAAAATTTGACCTATAACATAGATTAAGGCAGTATCGCCAGGACAAATGTTATTGGTTATAACCTGGGCTGAGGTAGGATCAGAAACACCAGCGCCAACCGTTATAGTGTTAAAAGCACAATTTGTATTGCCACAGGTTCCTTCAGCTCTTACATAGTAAGTTGTTGTTGAGGCGGGAGAAACGCTAATGGAATTACCAGTTCCAATGTTAGCTCCACCACAAGATCCGTTATACCATTCCCAATTTGCTCCCGTGCCTAATGTCCCTCCAGAGACAGTAAGGGTGGCGTTTTGGCCAGGACAAATGGAAGACGGAGAGGCTATGATAGATGAGGGGTCTGTTGAAAGGGTGTTTATGTCAATAGTAATACTAGCGCAATTTGTGTTGCCGCAGGCGCCTTCGGCTCTTGCGTAATAGGTGGTTTGAGCAGTGGGGCTAACAGTAATTTGATTGCTTGTCCCAATTGAAGTTCCAGCTCCACATCCATTCTCATACCATAAATAAGTGTCGTTTGGTGCTAAAAAACCGCCTGAAACTGTTAGAGTTGAAGAGTTCCCTGGACAAATGGATAGAATAGTAGCAGAAACATTTGTAGGGTCAGTGCTTAATGGGACTACAGTGATTATAATAGAAGTGCAATTTGTTGTGTTACATGTGCCTTCAGCACGAACGAAATAAGTAGTTGTGGTAGATGGGCTAACAGAGATTGAATTCCCTGAACCAGCATATGTTCCACCACAAGAGCCACTGTACCATTCATAGGAAGCTCCCGCGCCAAGAGTTCCTCCAATTACATCAAGATTGATGGTGCTTCCAGGGCAAATATTATTTGATGATGTATTGATTGAGCTTGGGTTAGTTGAAAGAGATTCTACTATAATTGTAACATCTACACAGGTTGTAGTGTTGCAAGTTCCTTCAGCTCGAACATAATAAGTTGTTGTGATTACAGGGCTTACTGTTATTGTTGATCCTGATCCGATTGAGGTGCCTCCACAAGAGCTACTATACCACTCCCAGTTAGCGTTGGTTCCTAAGTTTCCACCTGAAACACTAAGCAAGCTTATATCTCCAGGACATAAGTTATTTATAGATGGAACAATTGCGGAAGCTGCTGTGGATAAATCGTTAACTAAAATAGTAATGCTTGCGCAATTTGTAGTATTGCAGGTTCCTTCAGCTCTAACATAATACGTGGTTTGAGTAGTAGGATTTACAGTGATTTGATTTCCACTTCCTATAGAAGTGCCTGCGCCACAACCTCCTTCATACCAATACCAATCAGCGCCTGTTCCAAGAAAGCCTCCTTGGATGCTTAGTATTGTGGGATCGCCAGCACAAACAGTAGGAATGGTTGCATTAATTCCCGTGGGGTCTATTGATAAAGTTTCTACAATTATTGATATGGTTGCAGTTAAGGTAGTGTCGCATCCTTCAGCTCTTACATAGTACGTAGTAGAAGCTAACGGGGAAACTCCGATATAATTAACCGAAGTACTCGTAAAGATAGGAGCAATGGTATTTGTTACTGGATTTTGATCATACCAGGTATAATTAGCATTTGTTCCTAGTGTGCCTCCGATAGAAGTTAAATCGATAGTGTTGCCTGCACAAATTGTTGTTTGTGTTGATGTGATCGATGTTGG
>PVBE012982077.1_pt1 | contig 10922 bp, 7 predicted proteins | sample 1631181 | NCBI WGS metagenome assembly PVBE01 (sample SAMN08397723, study PRJNA350692) | Marine metagenome, whole genome shotgun sequencing project. | isolation source: water | place: Pacific Ocean | collected 2012-04 | reverse complement strand
CCCATACGCCAACCGGCGTATTATACGAAACCGCTATGCGCTTACGTCCGAGCGGGGGGTTGAGCCTTTTGGTGAGCCATATCCAAGCATTTGAAAAATACCAGGCAAAAAGTGCCTGGACATGGGAACATCAGGCGCTTATAAAGGCGCGGCCCATTGCCGGTGATATCCGCTTAAAAAGCCGGTTTGAACAGATTCGAGAAAAAGTGCTTGCCTGTCGACGCGTGAAAGGAGAGCTACAGAAACGGATTGCCGGGATGCGAGAGCGGATGAGAAAGGAGCTTTTCCGCCACGAGGCAGGTGTTTTTGATCTTAAACAGGGCGCAGGGGGTATTGTGGATATTGAATTTTTGGTTCAGTACCTGATGCTTTTGAGGTCAAATGAGCATAAAAAGCTAATCAAATGGACGGACAATGTCCGCATCATTCGTGCCCTGCTTGAAACAGGAATAATCGATGGCTATACAGCGCATGTCCTGCGCCATGCTTATCTGGTTTACCGTTCTTTAGGTCACCAGCTGAGCCTTCAGGAAAAACCGGCTAAAATTCCTGAAAACGATTTCCTCGACCTGCGGAAAAAAATAAAAGAAATCTGGAATTTTTTTATTGAAGGCTAAAATTTCATTTTTGTAATTTTCTATCTATTTCCTTACAATAATGTAGTTTATTATTTTTTTATCACACCTTTAATAAACATATCCGTACCAATTGATTCGAATGATGGGATGTAAAAGAAAGCTGGTTCCGGTGCCCATGTTTATCCGCCTCCGAGGGGCTCCGCCACTTGAGATCCTCACCCAATATAATGACCCCGCCGCATCCGCACCGACGATTACTGACCGACCCGAATTGTCCTGTCGAAGCTTACCTATAATTAAAATGTAACTCGGTACACCAAGGACAAAAATGCTCAAATTCGTTTAAATTCAACAACCTGCCCTCGAGGTTCCATATTGACATCTGAGCTTAAAAGCAACTTCAGCCGGGTTCTTTCTTCAAATTCTTCCCCTGTTATTTGAAGCTTCCTTGTTGTCCAATTTCGATGGTTCCATATATTCGGGGGCCTTCTCGAAACCCGAACCTAATCGAACACTTTTCCTTCATTTATCCTCAGAAAGCGACTTCTTATCAAAAACTTAATCGGATTACCCCTTTTTGGTACAGATATTGCTGATATGATGTTCCATACAAAATAGATCTTGTATCATAAAAAAGACGTAACATGTTGCGTCTCTATAAAAGGATCCTTTCATTAACAATATTAACAAAAGGAGTTGCTATGAAAACATTACTCTCAATTTTGCTTATTTTGTGTGGATTTGAATCACAAGCTTGGGCAGGCGATCCGGTCACGCAAGAAATGTTTACCATTAACAACACATGGATGTTAGTGGCTACTTTTTTAGTTTTTATTATGCATCTTGGATTTGCCACCCTTGAATCAGGCCTCACTCAATCCAAGAACACCGTAAATATTCTTTGTAAAAATACAACTATTATTGCCATTGGCCTTTTAACCTATGCTTTAATGGGTTTTAATTTAATGTATCCTGGTGACTTTGCTTTAGGCAAGTTTTTAGGCTTTGCCGGCTTTGGAATTGCAACCGATGAAGCGGGTATTACAAGTGCTTACAATGTTGGGTATACGTACTGGACCGACTTTATGTTCCAAGCCATGTTTGCGGCAACAGCGGCAACCATTGTTTCCGGAGCTGTTGCTGAACGTATTAAACTCAATAGCTTTCTCATTTCTTCTACATTTTATGTTGCTGTTATTTACCCTATTGTGGGTTCATGGAAGTGGGGTGGAGGCTGGCTCGATGCTGCAGGTTTTTATGATTTTGCTGGATCAACAATTGTTCACTCTGTTGGTGGATGGGGAGCTTTAGCAGGAGTTATTCTTTTGGGGCCACGAATGGGTAAGTATATTAAAGGTAAGGCACATCCCATATTGGGTCACAACATGCCTCTAGCAACCATTGGAGTCTTTTTACTATGGTTGGGATGGTTTGGATTTAATGGGGGATCGGTTTTATCAGCTGATGCAGGGATGGTTTCTTTTGTTTTTACAACCACAACGCTTTCTGCAGCGGCAGGAATTATAGGCGCCATGTCTACCGCTTGGATTGTGCTCAAAAAACCTGATTTATCAATGATTCTTAATGGATGTCTTGCAGGGTTAGTGGGTATTACAGCAGGTGCAGATACCGTATCGGTTGGGGCTTCAGTTATTATTGGATTTATTGCGGGTATTCTGGTCGTCTTTTCCGTTATAGCTTTCGATAAAGCTAAATTAGACGATCCTGTTGGAGCTATATCGGTTCACTTAACCTGTGGTATATGGGGAACATTAGCTGTAGGCATTTTTAGCACAAATCCACAACACACTTTTTTTATCCAACTTTTAGGTGTTGCTGCTGTGGGTGCAACCTGCTTTACTATGGCATTTTTATCCTTTTGGGTGCTTAGAAAAACAATTGGTATACGGGTTAGTGAAGAAGAAGAACGCGAAGGCTTGGATTTAGGTGAACATGGGAATATGGCTTATCCGGACTTTCGGCCTTCAACAGGGGGGCATGTTTAATACGTACTATTGGTTTGCTGTGCTATGGATATGTCGAAAAAGAGTATCGAAAAGAAAAGCCAAAACGGAATAGAGATATTGAAACAAAAAAGGGAACGGCTCATATCCCGTTTTTTAAAAGGGGAAATACCCGATTTCTTGATTCAACACGCCCGGATCCTGGATGGCTATTTTCAGAACTGCTTTGAAACCAGTCGGGTTGGTCTTCAAATAGACATTGTTAAGAATCCTTACGCCATCATTGCTCTCGGCGGATACGGAAGAGAAGAACAGTGTATTCATTCCGATGTCGACCTTCTTTTTCTGTTTAAAAAGAATATTCCGGATAAAGCGGAAGAACTGATTCGAGAGATTGTTTATCCGATGTGGGACATCAATTTGGAGGTTGGATATGCGATTCGTTCCATGAGCAAATGTCTGAGCCTTGCTGAAAAAGATTTCGATGTGCTGACGCCTTTGCTGGATGCCCGCTTTGTTTGCGGACGTTCCCTCCTATACACCAAGCTGATGGAAAAGATGAGGCAAAAAATCATTGCCAAACGATCCCACCGGATAATTAAATGGCTGGTTGAAAAAAACCGGAAACGCCATGTCTATTTCGGCGATTCAACCTACCTTCTCGAACCCAATCTGAAGGAAGGTCAGGGCGGTTTAAGGGATTACCACACGATGTTGTGGGTCGCTCACATAAAATTTGGTCTAAAGCAATTAAAAAATTTTGAGTCTGATGGTTTTCTATCACGTGATGAGTACCGGACCCTAACTCATGCGCTTGCGTTTATTTGGAATGTGAGAAACCGTTTGCACGCTTTGACAGGCAGAAAATGTGACCAACTTTGCTTTGAAGACCAGATCAAGTTGGCAAACAGATTGCAATATAAAAAAAGAAACGGTCAACAACCTGTTGAAAGTTTTTTAGGAGAGCTTCACGGTAAGATGGAATTCATAAAGCAACTGCTTCTGATATTCCTTCATGAGATGAGATATGCAAAAAAGGGAAGACGATTAGGAAAGCGAGTTCCAACGACCCGTTTCCAGGGTCTGGAGGTCAGGGGGAAGATGCTAAACTTTTCCTCGCCTGAGGTTGTCCGGCAAACCCCCGATCTTTTGATATATATTTTTGAAGAAAGTGCACGACTGGAGTTGCCTTTAAGCATTGAAGCCAGAAGATGGGTAAAATTTTTTTTGTATCTCGTTGACGATGAATTTAGAAATTCCGATGCAGCCATCAGATCCTTTGAGCGGGTTTTAACCACCCCGACCCCAACTTTCAACGTTCTGAACGAAATGTTAAGCACCGTATTCCTAGGGGCATTCATACCTGAATTTAAAGGGATCGCCAACAGGATTCAGTATGATGAATATCACGTATATCCCGTGGATAGGCATTTACTCCGGACGGTTCAGACCCTGAAAGGATTCGGCAGCTCCGGAGATAAAGATATCCCCTCCTTGTGTAGAGATATTTATAAAGAGTTGAAAGACCGTAAGTTGTTGCTTTGGGCGACACTCCTTCATGACATTGGCAAAGGTAAACCGGGAAAAAATCATTCATTAAAGGGTGCTAAAATTACCCGGGCTTTGTTTACAAGAAGAGGGTTTCAACCGAATGAGGTTGACACCATATCTTTTTTGATTCAGGAGCACCTGCTGCTGATGAAGGCCGCGACAAGGAGAGATATAAACGATGAGGAAACAGCACTTTTATGCGCCAAAAAAATAAAAAACGTCAACCGTTTAAAAATGCTATACCTTTTAACGGTTGCCGATGCGATTTCAACAGGCCCTAAAGCGTGGACCGGTTGGTCATCGGTTCTCTTAAGAGACCTTTGCCTAAAAGTGATGCGAATTCTGGAAAAAGGTGAACTGGCATCCCAAGAGGCGGTGGAGCAGGTTGAAAAGAAAAAGAAAAAAATTTTTCGTTCCACAAAGCAGTTACAGATTAGCGGAGAATTTAAGGAGCTCTTCAATGTTATGTCCCCGCGGTACTTGCTATACACACCGGCAAACGAAATACTTGAACATATCCAGCTATACAAAAGTCTTGACGGGGCCGATTTTGTCTGGAACATAGCCAAAATTTCCGATGCCAACACGAGAAGGGTGAACATCTGCGCCAAAGATCGTCCTGGACTCTTTTCAAAGATTGCCGGCAACTTTACCCTAAACAATTTTGATATTTTAAGCACCCAGGTTTATACCTGGCACAACCATATTGCTTTGGATATTTTTGAGGTGAAAGCACCGTTGGATGAGATTTTTGAAACCGATAAATGGGTTCGGGCTGAAGAAAGTCTGAGTGCTGCCCTTGCGGGGAGGCTAGACCTTGCATCGGCCCTCGGGAAAAAAATGCTTTCTTTTCGATCCATTGCCCCTCGAACCTCGGGAAAACCCAATAAGGTCGTTGTGGATAACACGAGTTCCAGTTTTTTTACCATTATTGAAGTGTTTACTTACGACTTTCCGGGACTTCTTTTTTGCATTGCGGACACAATATTCAGGTGCAGGCTCGATATCCGGATTGCAAAAATTGCCACGAAGGCTGACCAGGTCGTGGATGTTTTTTATGTAAGGGATTTTGATGGACAACCGGTTGATTCACCGGATCAGGAAAACAGAATTATAAAGGCTATTCACGAAGTATTACCGGTTTTTTAACGCATTTGTTCTGTGAAAAATTTTTTTATTCACCCCAAGCCGGAGGAGAAAAACCGATGGTTTGAGGGTGTGAAACTTGAGTTACTACTCAAAAAACAGATTCTACCAATGGAGGACTTTTTATGAAAAAAATCGAAGCAATCATCAAACCATTCAAACTTGACGATGTTAAAGAGGCATTGAATGAAATCGGTATTCAGGGGATGACTATAACAGAAGTGAAAGGTTACGGGAGGCAAAAAGGGCACAAAGAGATCTATCGTGGTGCTGAATATGTGGTCGATTTTATTCCAAAGATCAAAATTGAAATCGTGGTCGACTCAGACATTGTCAATCAGGCTGTGGATAAAATACAGGAGGCCGCCAATACCGGCAAGATCGGGGATGGAAAAATCTTTGTTTCTTCCATTGAAGAGGCGATTCGGGTTCGAACCGGTGAAACTGGAATTGATGCGATATAATTTTAGAGAAAAGGAGGACATTGAAATGACACCAAAAGACGTATTGGAATTTGCCAAAGAGAGCGACGCACGGGTCGTTGACCTTCGATTCATGGACTTTCCGGGGCTATGGCAACATTTCACAGTCCCCATCTGTGAACTGGATGAAGGGAGCTTTGAAGATGGATTCGGGTTTGATGGATCGAGTATTCGGGGTTGGCAGCCGATCAACGCCAGTGACATGCTCGTGGTACCGGATCCGAGCACGGCGAAAATGGACCCGTTTTTCGAAACCCCAACGCTGGTGCTGATTTGCAATATTGTTGATCCGGTCACCCGCGAATCCTACACGCGAGACCCTCGCTTTATCACTCGAAAAGCGGAAGCCTATTTGAAGAGCAGCGGGATCGGAGATACCGCATATTTCGGACCTGAAGCCGAATTCTTCATTTTTGACGATATCCGGTTTGAAACGTCGAGAAACACGGCCTTTTACAAAATCGATTCCATCGAAGGGATCTGGAACTCCGGGCGGGACGAAGGCCCCAACCTGGGGTACAAACCCAGACACAAAGAGGGGTATTTTCCAGTGCCGCCTATGGACAAATTCCAAGATCTTCGGACCGAAATGCTGGTGACCCTGGAGAATCTTGGAATTCCGATCGAAGCGCAGCATCACGAAGTGGCCACCGCCGGTCAGGCGGAAATCGATATGCGGTTTAAACCGTTACTTGAAATGGCGGACCAGCTCATGTGGTTTAAGTATGTGCTGAAAAATGTGGCGGCTCAAAACGGCCATACGGTGACCTTCATGCCCAAACCGATCTTTGAGGACAACGGCACCGGCATGCATACCCATGTCAGCATCTGGAAAGATGATAAACCGCTCTTTGCTGGCGATCAATATGCAGGGGTTTCCCAGGAGGCCCTTTATGCCATTGGCGGCATCTTGAAGCACTGTAAGGCACTGTGTGCATTTGCCAACCCGACGACCAACTCCTATAAACGGTTGGTGCCGGGTTTCGAAGCACCGGTGAACCTTGCTTATTCCAGCCGTAACCGGAGCGCAGCGATCCGAATACCCATGTACTCCGCCTCGCCCAAGGCAAAAAGAATCGAGTTCAGAACGCCAGATCCGTCGTGCAATGGATATTTGGCTTTTCCGGCCATCCTCATGGCGATCCTGGACGGTATTGAAAATAAAATAGATCCCGGCGAGCCGCTTGACAAGGATATTTACGGCCTGCCGCCGGAAGAACTGGCTGATATTGAATCGACGCCAGGATCCCTGGAAGATGCGCTGGAGGCCCTGAAAGAAGATCAGGCGTTTTTAAAAAAAGGAGATGTCTTCACCCAAGACGCCCTGGACATGTGGACTGAATATAAGACCGAAAACGAGGTCAATCCGGTCAAACTGCGTCCCCATCCCCATGAGTTTTTTCTCTACTATGATATCTAGCCGTTAAAATCGCGGATATTTTTAAGAATGACATGGTGAAAATTCTGGAGGTGCCCGGATAAGGCGGGAAGCAGCGCTTAAGATTCTTTTATTTTTAAAGAATTCAAACCCGGTGGATAAGGTAGCGAAAACAAACTGTACTCCGCTGTTTTTCCGAATCAGCGATATTGCCGGTAATCGACCCCATATTTTTGGGATTTATAGGTAAATTTTCGAACCGTGGTTTTCAGCAGTCTGGCCGCTTGAGTCACGTTTCCCCGCGTGTTTTTCAGGGCATCTACCAGCATGTCCCGCTCCACTTTTTCCACGGCTGCTTCCAGAGATACGACCGGCAGTGTGTCTGATTCGGTTCCGGTTTGCAGCGTTGGGGGAAGATGGTAGCTGTGAATGACTTTCTCCTGGCACAACAAGACGGCCCGTTCAATGCAATTTTCAAGCTCCCGGACATTTCCTGGCCAATGGTAATACATCAGCATGTCAATGGCTGGCGTCGAAAAGCGGCGAATATCTTTGTTATTTTCTTCCCCGTAAGTTTCGAGAAAATGATCGGCCAAAAGGAGAATGTCTGTCTTTCGTTCTCTGAGCGGCGGCAGGTAGATGGGAAAGACATTGAGTCGATAATACAGATCATGCCGAAAGGTCTCCTTTTTCACAGACCTCTCCAGATTCCGGTTGGTCGCGGCGACGATGCGAACATCCACACGTATGGTTTTGTGCCCCCCTAGACGTTCCAATTCCTTTTCCTGAAGAACCCGAAGGAGATTCATCTGAATATCGAGGCTGACGGAACCGATTTCATCTAGAAATATCGTCCCTTTGTGGGCCAACTCAAACTTACCCAATTTTTGTTTAACAGCGCCTGTAAATGCCCCTTTTTCATGCCCGAAGAGCTCGCTCTCGATCAGATTAATGGGAAGTGCCGCGCAGTTTACCTTGACAAAAGGGCCTTTTGAACGGAGACTGTTGTAATGGAGAGAGTTGGCAACGAGTTCCTTGCCGGTTCCGCTCTCTCCCCGAACCAGCACCGTGGCATTGCTTTTGGAAACCTGGGAAATCATTTGATAGACTTCGCGCATCTTGTTGCTGTTTCCAATGATATTGTTGATTCGGTATTTGTTTTCCAGTTCGTTTTTGAGCCTTTTGTTTTCTTCCCTCAGTTTCTCTTTTTCCAGACGAATCGTTTCCAGGTTGATGACATGTCTTGCAATCATGGTAGCGATGACAGATAAGAGTTTTTTTCCCTTTCCCAAAGGATACGAGGGATCAAAAGGTTTGTCGACGCTGAGCGCACCGATGACGTGGTTCCCTTTTTTTATCGGAACACATATAAAGGAAATTTCATGGTTTTGTTTTGATTTTCTTGAGGCGGTACGATTGAGAAACTGGGGTTCCTTACTGATTTTGGGTATGGCAACCGCCTTTCCAGATTGGATGACTTGGCCGGTAATTCCTTCACCGAGTTTGTATTTCCCCTTTTCCATTGCAACTTTTGAAATGCCGTGGGCGACTTCAATGCTGATTTCATCCCGCAGGGGGTTCAAAATTGATATGGTTCCACGTACCATTTCCATTGAATTGGAAAGAATGTCCAACACCGTATATAATGATTTTTTCAGCCGAAGGTGCTCGTTGAGTGCTTTGCTGATCTCATATAAAAGCGTTGTTTCCTCTTTTTTTTTCATCATTTAAACTTTCTATTTCATGCCATGGGGTATTATGGTAGATTTAATGAATCAAGTTTCGCACCCCCCAATCGACCGGAGGTCCGCTTTCGGCTATTTACAAAATTTTACATGGTTTTTCTCCAATCGGCAAACAAATTATCATACACTTAAAAAAGTGCTGGGAATTGTTTATGAACTCAAATCATCTGGACGGCGAAAAACCTGCAGTCAATCAAAAATGGCAACAGACCTGTAGTTTACTGGGCGCCCATTTTTCCATTGCAGGGGGGCTTCACAAGGCGCTTTATAAAGCCGTCTCTTATCAGTGCAATACACTTCAGATATTTACTAAAAATGCAAATACCTGGAAAGAACGATATCTTTCCCAAAGTGATATCGATCGCTTTGAAAAGGCAAAATCAGAAACCGGATTGGCCCAGATCGCTTCGCACACCTCTTACCTGATCAACTTGGCTACAGATGAAAAGAAAAAGCATTTCCTATCATACAATGCACTGAAGCAGGAATTGATCAGATCTTCAACCCTTGAGATTCCTTATGTTGTACTCCACCCGGGTTTTTCCATGGGAAGCGGTGAAGCTTGCGGTATTCGGCGAATCGCTGATAACATCAACGAGATATTCGCTGAAATTCCATATTCAAAAACAAGGTTACTTCTTGAAACTACTGCGGGTCAAGGTTCCGGTCTGGGACATACCTTTGAACAAATTAGGTCAATGATGGATAAGATTGAAAATAAGAAAAGGATGGGGGTTTGTCTTGATACATGCCACATTTTTGCCGCAGGTTATGACCTTCGGACAGAGGCGTCGTATAAAAAAACGATTCGTGAGTTTGATTCAATCATCGGCCTGACAAATCTTTATCTTATTCACTTAAATGATGCCAAAAAAGACCTTGGTACGAGAGTCGACAGGCATGAACATATCGGACTTGGGCTCATCGGGGTGGATGCGTTCAAATATTTTATGAGTGATAAACTGTTTATCCATATTCCTAAAATTATCGAAACCCCGAAATTCATGGAAGGCAAAGATATGGACAATATCAATCTGAAACGGCTGAGAGGATTGACGAACTAACCTTCCCCAGAATATCCGCCATTTTTTTCTTCAGTATGGAGCGGTCAATATCATGATAAAAATAGCCGGCTTGATTCTTATTTGTTATGTTTTTTACAGCGGCTTCTTATTTATGGTTCAGCGGAAGATCATGTTTCCCCGTTACATGATAGATGTTCCCCCGGAGGGCGAAGTGAATGTTTCGGGTATGGAAAAAATCTGGTTGAAAACCGGCCGTGGAACAATTGAGTCATGGTATTTGCCCCCGGTAACCAAACCGGGTGCTTTACCCAGTCCGGCGGTTATCTTTGCCCACGGCAATGGGGAATTAATCGATTTCTGGCCGTTTGAGTTGAAACGGTTCACTCGTTTCGGCATCGGGGTGTTGATTGTGGAGTATCCCGGGTACGGGCGTTCAAAAGGGGCACCATCTCAAAGCAGTATCACCGAAACCTTTGTTGCCGCTTATGATATGCTCTCCGTGCGAGCGGATGTGGACGCCCCAAAAATAATTCTGGTGGGGCGTTCCCTTGGCGGCGGTGCTGTCTGTGCACTCGCGGCAAAGCGACCTGCGGCAGCCCTCATTTTAATGTCGACCTTTACCAGTGCGCGATCGTTTGCAACAAAATACCTGATACCCGGTTTCCTGGCCAGAGATCCCTTCGATAACCTCTCCGTCGTCAGGTCTTTTTATGGTCCTGTCCTCATCATGCACGGGAAAAGGGACGAAGTCATTCCTTACAAGCATGGCCTGGCGCTCTACCGGGCAGCAAGAAACGGCAAAATGATCATGTATGATTCCGGGCACAACGATAGCCCCCCGGACTGGGACATTTTTTGGCGGGATGTGGAATCGTTTCTTAAAGATGCCGGTATTCTTTAGCTGATTGAGACAAAATTGCAACTGTCTACCTCCTTCCCCTCGTAACCGTATTATTGATAAATCAAGTGTAATTTAAAGTTTGTTTTGGTTATTTTGAGTTGTAATATTTAATTAAATATTAATATCTTGATATATAATTACATAATATATAT
>PVBE011393552.1_pt1 | contig 10922 bp, 10 predicted proteins | sample 1631181 | NCBI WGS metagenome assembly PVBE01 (sample SAMN08397723, study PRJNA350692) | Marine metagenome, whole genome shotgun sequencing project. | isolation source: water | place: Pacific Ocean | collected 2012-04 | reverse complement strand
CTCCCACTGCTGGCGGTATTTGTTGCCTGGCAATGGGGGCTGGAGGATTAGATGTTGCATTAGCAATGGCTGGTTATTCTTATGATATTGTTGTTCCTAAGGTTATTAAAGTTGAATTGAAAGGTAAATTAAAATCATATGTTAGTGCTAAAGATATTATTCTAAAAGTTCTTTCAACCTTAACAACAAAAGGAAATGTTGGTTATGCTGTTGAGTATGGTGGAGGTATTAATGAATTATCGGTTCCTATGCGAGCAACAATAACTAATATGGGGGCTGAATTAGGAGTTACCACTTCTATTTTTCCAAGTGATGATGTTACTAAGGACTTTCTTCAGAAACAAGGTCGTGATGGAGATTGGATTGAGTTAAAGGCTGATTCAGATGCTGAGTATGAGAAGGTAATTTCAATAAATTTAGATGAATTAGAGCCGATGGTTGCAAAACCTCATTCTCCTGATAATATTGATATGGTTTCTAATATTAAAGGGATGAAAGTTGATCAAGTTTGTATTGGCAGCTGTACGAACTCTTCTTATGAGGATTTGATGACAGTTGCTGGAATTTTAAAAGGTAAAAAAGTTAGTTCTGATGTTGAATTGATAATTTCTCCAGGTTCTAGACAAGTTTTGGAGATGATTTCTGAGAATGGTGCTTTGTCTGAGATGATTAAAGCTGGTGCTCGGATTGTTGAGTCTGCTTGTGGATTTTGTATTGGAGCTGGACATAGTCCTAAGAGTAAAGGTGTAAGTTTACGGACAAATAATAGGAATTTTTTAGGTAGGTCTGGTACAAAAGATGCTGAAATTTATTTAGTTAGTCCAATTGTTGCTGCTGTTTCTGCTTTGAGTGGAGAGGTTGTTGATTCTAATGATTCTGAGATTCCTTCTGTTGATGTTCCAGAGAGTTATTTTGTTGATGATAGTATGGTTATTCAGCCTGATGGTTCTGGAGATGTAGTTAAGGGTCCAAATATTAAGGAATTGCCAAAGTTTTCTGAAGTTGATGATATTTCTGGTGTTGTTGCTATTAAAGTTGGAGATAAAATAACAACGGATGATATTATGCCTGCTGGTCCAAGATTGAAGTTTAGATCTAATGTTGAGAAGTATTCCACTTTTGTTTTTGAGTCTGTTGATGACAAATTTGTTTCTAGGGCTTTAGAGAATAAGGGAAAAGGAATTGGAAATGTTATAATTGCTGGAGCAAGCTATGGTCAAGGTTCATCAAGAGAGCATGCTGCTTTGTGTCCAGCTAACTTAGGTGTTAAGGCTGTTATTGCTAAGTCAATTGAAAGGATACATTTGCAGAATCTGATTAATTTTGGTATTGTTCCTTTGTTTTTTGAGAATTCTGAGGATTATGATAAGATTGAGTTAGGTGATGAGTTGGAGATAAATGGGATGAGAGATGGTTTGAAGGCAGGAAAACAGCTAATTCTCGTTAATAAAACTAAAAATATAAAAATAGGGCTAAATTGCCAATTAAGTAGTAAAGATATTGAAATATTATTGAAAGGCGGAAAGCTTAATTATTTCAGATCATAAAATGGCGCATAAAGTTACTTTAATTCGAGGAGATGGTGTGGGTCCAGAGTTAGCAGAGGCTACTAAAAGATGTCTTGATGCAACTGGTGTTGAGTTCGAATGGGATATTGTTGATGCGGGCATTGATGTTATGGAGAAAGAAGGAACACCACTTCCCCAATCTGTTATTGATTCTATAAAGAAAAATAAGGTTGCTTTGAAAGCACCTATCACTACTCCGCTTGGTTCTGGTTTTAGAAGTGTGAATGTTCAGTTAAGGCAGGAGCTTGATTTGTATGCTTGTGTTAGGCCTTGTAAATATTATCCTGGTGTAAAGTCTCTGCTTAAGAAACCTGAGGATGTTGACATTGTTATTGTTCGGGAAAATACTGAGGATTTGTATGCAGGGATTGAGTTTGAGAAGGATTCTGATGATGTTAAGAAGCTGATTTCTGATATTAACGGTTTGGGTGGGAAGAAAATAAGAGAAGATTCTGCAGTAAGTATAAAACCAATATCTGTTTTTGGAACAGAAAGAATTGTGAAGTTTGCTTTTGATTATGCTAAGAAAAATAATAGGAAGAAAGTTACTTCAATTACAAAATCAAATATTATGAAGTTTACAGACGGATTGTTTCAGCAAGTTTCTGAGTCAGTTGCAAAAGAGTATTCTGATGTTTCGTATGAACATATGTTGATTGATAATATGTGTATGCAGCTAGTTCAAAAGCCTGAACTGTATGATGTTTTAGTTTTACCTAATCTTTATGGAGATATAATTTCTGATTTAGGCGCTGGATTAATTGGGGGCCTTGGAGTTGCGCCTGGAGCTAACATTGGAGATGAGATTGCGGTTTTTGAAGCAACTCATGGTTCTGCGCCAAAGTATAAGGGAATGAATAAGGTTAACCCTACTGCTTTGATACTGAGTGGGGTTATGATGCTGAGGTATTTGGGTGAGAATGAGGCTGCTGATAAATTAGACAAGGCAGTTGCTGAAGTTATTAAAGAGGGTAAGGATGTTACTTATGATTTTAAGCCAAGTCGTGATGATCCTAGTGCTGTTGGTACTAGTCATATGGCGGATGCTATAATAAACAAGATGGGGAGTGATTAATATGAATGGAGAATTTTTGAAAAAACTTTCTGAACTTTCTGAACAATCAAGTGTTATTAAGGAAGAATTGTACAATAAATATAGTGTTAAGAGAGGGCTTCGGAATGAAGATTTTACAGGTGTTTTAGTAGGGTTAACACATGTTGGAGATGTTAGGGGTTATGATAAGGTTGATGGGAAGGCTCAGCCTATAGATGGAAGGTTGGCATACAGTGGTGTTGATGTTTTTGATCTTGTAAAAGGGTTTCAGGCAGACAATAGGCATGGTTTTGGTGAAACTGCATTTCTTTTATTGTGTGGTCGGCTTCCTAATAAGGGGGAACTTGATGAGTTCTCTAAATATTTGGCTAGTTTAAGGGATTTGCCTGAACACTTTACAAAAGATATGATATTGAATCTAAAAGGTAAGGATGTTATGAATATGTTAGCAAGATGTGTACTGGCTTTGTATGCACTTGATGAGAATGCTGATGATACATCATCTTTGAACTTAATTAAGCAGAGTGTGAATCTTATTGCTAAGTTTCCAACAATAATAGCTTATTCATATTATGCAAGAAGGCATATCTATGACCATAAGCATTTGATAATTAGGCACCCTAAGGCTGAGCTTGGTACTGCTGAGAACTTCCTTTATATGTTGAAAGGGAATAAGAAGTATACTGAATTGCAGGCTAAGTTGCTTGATTTAGTTATGGTACTGCATGCAGAACATGGTGGTGGGAATAATTCTTCGTTTACAACACATGTTGTTAGTTCTTCTGGAACTGATACTTACTCTGCAATTGCTGCTGCTATTGGTTCGTTGAAGGGGCCATTGCATGGTGGAGCTAATATTAAAGTTAGTCAGATGATGGCTGATATTAAGGAGAATGTTTCCGATTGGAAGAGTGAGGAAGAGGTTTCTGAGTACTTGCTTAAGATTATGAAGAAAGAGGCTTTTGATAAATCTGGTAAGGTATTTGGGTTAGGTCATGCAGTTTATACTAAATCTGATCCTCGGGCTGTTTTATTGAAAGAGAAGGCTAGGGAACTGGCTGAAGAAAGTGGACGATTAGATGAGTATGAGCTTTACGTGGCTGTTGAGAAATTGACACCTAAGGTTTTTGCTGAGTATAAAAAGAATGCAAAGGTTATTTCGCCTAATGTTGACTTTTATTCAGGTTTTGTTTATGATTGCTTGGGAATTCCAATTGAGGTTTATACCCCATTGTTTGCTATGGCCCGGATTGTTGGATGGTCTGCGCATAGGATCGAGGAGTTGATAAGCGGTAAAAGAATTATAAGGCCTGCTTATAAGAATGTGTTGGATATTGGCAGTTATAAGCCTTTGAATGAGAGAAGTTAATCTTTTTTATACTCTGTCCTGTTGTAGCTGGTTAGTTTTCTTCCTAACAGGAATTTTAAGTTTTTAGAGACGTCTCTTGATGTTATCATACCAGTTATTGTTCCTGCACTTTCAACTGGGAGTCTTCTTATTTGATTTTTAATCATTATATCATTTGCTTCTTCTATGCTTTGATCTGAGCTGATTGTTATGATTGGAGCTCTCATGACTTCTTTTATGGATGTGGTTCTTGGGTCTTTGTCCTTGGCTACTATTTTTTTTAGGATGTCTCTTTCTGTTATTATTCCTGTTATTCTTGAATCTTCTTCCACTAGTAATGAACCAATGTTCTTTGAGTCCATAAGTTTAGCTGCTTCACTGATTGTTGCATGTGAAGAAGTTTTTATTATTTTAGTCATAATGTCTGAGACTTTCATGTTAGGTTAATTTTTGGATTTGGATTATATATAGTTTTTGTTTTTATTTTAACAGAAAATGAGGTTAATGAGAAGATTTAAAAATAGGTTAAGTGTTTCTCTGGTTATGGTGAGGATTTAAAAATGAGTGATATGAATTATCAATTGGATAGGAACATCAAGGATATTATTGATGAGTTTTCAGAGGTTGGAGATATTCTTGAAAAAGCTGGGATTGCATGTACTACTTGTGGTGTTGGGACGTGTAAGCTTAGAGATATTATTGAGATTCATAACATTACTGAGGAGCAGGAGAGGGAATTGTTATTGAAAATTAGAGAAGTTATATATCCTGGTCAGACTGGAGAATTACCTAAGATAGAGCGGAAAGTAAAAGCGGAAGGAGAATTGCAGTACTCTCCTCCGATAAAGGGACTTGTTGAAGAACATGTTGTAATTAAGGGGCTTTTAAGATTAATACCTACAATTGTTGAGAAACTGGATGTTGAATCTGATGAGGATCTAATTAAAGAGATTGTTAGCTTTATTAAAGAATATGCAGATAAATATCATCATGCAAAGGAAGAAGATATTCTTTTCAAATGTTTTGATGAAGATTTGGATATAATTAAGGTAATGCTTGAAGACCACGATACTGGAAGGAATCATGTGAAGAAGATTTTATCTGCTTTAGAAGAAAAAGATGTAGATACTATTAAGAAACATCTTGTTGAATATAAAGAGCTTTTAGATGAGCATATAAAAAAGGAAGATGAAGTGCTTTACCCTTGGCTTGATAGAAACCTTTCTGACAAACAGGTTGGAGAACTCTTTTCAAAATTTAGTGAAGTGAATATTGAACTTAAAGATATTTCTGAGAAAAATAAGAAGTTTATTGAGAAGCTTAAGTTGAAGTGTGAGGGGTAGGTTGTTGAATAACTTTTCCCTTATAATCCAAATTTATTAGCATATGTAGCATAACTTCCAAGCAGCGATAGAGTTGAATTTCCAAGTATAAAAGGAACATCTGATCGTGAATATGTGCCTATACCTTGCCCTGATTCTCTAATTCTTGCTTGTTCTCTGTAGGTTGAAGCTGCTCCTCCAACCGCCGAGCCAAGTGTATAAGCTGCAAGTATGCTACTAGCACCAAATGTTCTGATTGTATCCATATCTAATCCGTTCCCAACTATTGTAAAATCTAGTATGGCCAAAGTTACTACTCCGGCTAAACCTCCGATTACTGAGTATTTTTTTGCCTCATTCATTGTAAGTGTGGAACTGGCCAGTCAATATAAAGTTTATTATAATATATAATTTAAAGATTGTTTTACCTATTAAACATAAACCAAACAAACAGAACAAATCCAACTACAATCATTACGTTAACTAAAATCATTAAGAAGAAGATGACTTTGAATAGCTTTTCTCTTTGTTCTGGGTTTTTTATCCATTTTTCCCAGATGGGGATTGGTTTCATTCTGAAATACGCTTCTTAATTACCTTTAATCTTGAGAAGTTTTCTCTTTCCATCTCTTCTAAACGCATCTTAATATATACAATATCGTCATTTAGTCTTGGGATTAAGATTCTTTCTAAAGCGTTTACTTTTCTTTTGGTTTTCTTTATTTCTTCTGCTAGTCTTCTTACTGTTGCTTCTGCTTCTGCTAGCTTTACGATTATATTTAGAACTTCTTCGAAGTTCTTTGATGCAGTGTCTAACTCTAAAGATGTTGAGAACAAAGAATATCCTTTATCTGCTATTGTTGTTTCAGCCTTCTTAAAATTAAAAATAGGAACTTTAACTCCCATTATGTTATTGGGTTTGAATTCTATTTCTCCCACTTCTTTTGTGGAGTCTGCTGCACGTTCAATTTCTCCAACACCAGAAATTGCTTGTGCCATGATTAAAGAGTTGAATGCAACTGAAATCTTGTCTTCCATTTCTTTTCTTATTGCTTTTAGGCTGTCGATTAATTTGAAGAATTCAGAAACTAGGGCATCTCTCTTTTCTTTCAGCAATTTATGTCCTTTTCCAGCTAAAGCTACTTTTTTCTTCAGCCTTAACAATTCCATTCGTGTTGCTGCTTTTATTTGAGACGCCATGTTCTTATGCTTGTTTCTTCAAAAACTTTTCAATGTGCTTTAAGTCTAGTTTCTTTAATTCTTCGACAGGTAATGACTTGAATAAATCCCATCCAACTTGTAAGGATAAATCAATGTCCCTATTTTCATCTCTACCTTGTCTTATGAACTTGTCTTCAAAGCCTTCTGCGAACTTTAAGAACTTTTTATCCTTATCAGACAGTGCTTCTTCTCCAACAACTGCTACTAAGTCTCTTAAGTCGTTTCCTTCTGCATAGCCAGCATAAAGCTGGTTAGAAACTCCAGAATGGTCTTCTCTTGTTTTTCCTTCCCCTATACCTTCGTTCATCAATCTAGATAAAGATGGTAATGGATTTATCGGTGGATAGATTCCTTTTCTGTGTAGTTCTTTTGAAACTACAATCTGTCCTTCTGTAATGTAGCCAGTTAGGTCTGGAATTGGGTGAGAAATGTCCCCTTGCGGCATTGTCAATATAGGAATCTGAGTTACAGATCCTTTTTTGCCGTGTATCTTTCCAGCTCTTTCGTAGTTCATTGCTAGGTCAGTATACATGTATCCAGGATATCCACGTCTTCCAGGAATCTCGTTTCTAGCTGCTGCAATTTCCCTTAAAGCTTCGCAATAGTTTGTCATATCAGTTAAAATAACTAAGATATGCATGTCTTTTTCGTAAGCTAGGTATTCAGCAGTTGTTAAGGCGATTCTTGGTGTAATGATCCTTTCAATTGCTGGGTCGTCAGCTAGGTTGATGAAAGCCACCATGTTTTCAATTGCTCCTGTTCTTTCGAAGTCATTCATGAAGAATTTTGCTTCTTCGAAAGTGATTCCCATTGCTGCAAATATTACCGCAAAATTATCTTTTCCCTTAACAGCTGCCTGTCTTGCAATCTGAGCTGCAATCTCATTATGAGGAAGTCCCGCTTCTGAGAATAATGGAAGTTTTTGACCTCTCACTAATGTGTTCATCACATCAATTGTGGAAATTCCTGTTTGAATGAATTCCTCTGGGAATTCTCTTGCAGTTGGATTTATTGCTAGTCCATTAACATCCATTCTCTTTTCTGCTATGATTTCAGGACCCTTGTCAATTGGCTTTCCAATTCCGTTAAAGATTCTACCAATAACATCTTTGCTTAAGCCAACCTTCATTGTTTCCCCAGTGAATCTTGCTGTTACTCCTTTTGTTGCAAGGCCCCTAGTTCCTTCGAACACCTGAACAACTGCTATGTCGTCTCTTGCTTCAAGAACTTGTCCGGTTCTTTTTTCTTTTCCTATCTTTATTTCAACTAATTCACCGTAAGCAACGTTTTTTACCTTTTCAACTATCATCAACGGTCCTGCGATTTCTTTTATGCTTGAATATTCTATTATACTACTCATTTGAATCACCCCCAGATTTAATCTGGCTAAACTCTGTTGTCATGTTTTTCTTCAACTCCTCGTAATGTTGTTCAAATGTGTCGTTGCTATGTTCTTTCATCCTTGCAAGTGAATCTTTTATCTTCATTCCTGCAATTGAGTCAATTGGAGCTCCTTCTTTTAATGCAGCCTGTGCCATATCATAGAACTCTAGTATTAATTTCAACATTAAAGTCTGTTTTCTGATTGGACAGAAAGCATCCACATCGTGATAAGCGTTTTGCTGAAGGAAGTCTTCTCTTAAGATTTTGGTAACTTCCAAGATCAACCTTTCGGTGTCTGGTAAAGCATCAGGACCAACCAATTGAACAATTTCTTGCAATTGTTCTTCTTTTTGTAGAAGTTCCATTGCTTTGTTCCTTAAGTCTCTCCATGATTCCCCTGAATGTTCATTAAACCAAGCTGTTACGCTTTCTAAGTATAATGAATAAGAGTTTAACCAATTAATTGCCGGGAAATGTCTTCTGGATGCTAAGCTCTTGTCTAATGCCCAGAATGTTTTGTTAACTCTTAGCGTATTTTGAGTAACTGGTTCTGAGAAGTCTCCACCTGGAGGACTGATAGCTCCAATAACTGAAACTGAGCCTTCTTTCCCGCTTAAGGTTTTGACACGGCCTGCTCTTTCATAGAATTGAGAAAGTCTTGTAGCTAAATAAGCGGGATAACCTTCTTCCCCTGGCATCTCTTCCAGTCTAGATGAAATTTCTCTCATTGCTTCTGCCCATCTTGAGGTTGAGTCAGCCATCAATGCTACATCATAGCCCATGTCTCTGAAATATTCAGCAATTGTAATTCCAGTATAGACTGATGCTTCTCTTGCTGCCACTGGCATGTTTGATGTATTTGCGATGATAACTGTTCTTTCTAATAATGGTTTACCTGATCTTGGATCTGTTAGATGAGGGAATGTTTTTAGAACATCTGTCATCTCATTTCCTCGTTCTCCACATCCAATGTAGACTATGATATCTGCATCACACCATTTAGCCAATGATTGCTGAGTTACAGTCTTACCAGTTCCGAATCCACCTGGGATAGCTGCTGTTCCCCCTTTTGCTAATGGATTAAATGTATCTAATATTCTTTGTCCAGTTATTAATGGGATTGATGGTTCTTGTTTGTCTTTGTTAGGTCTTGGAATCCTAACTGGCCATTTTTGCATCAGATTAATTTCTGTTTCTCCATCTTTTGTTTTTACTTTTGCTATTGTTGATTTTACGGTATAAGATCCTTCACCAACTATCTCGGTAAGTTCCCCCTCAACATCTGAAGGGACCATTATTCTTTGTACGACCATTGATGTTTCTGTAACTTCTCCTATGATCTGTCCACCAGTTACTTTGTCGCCTTTTTTTGCTAGTGGCTTAAAGGGCCATTTCTTTTTGTGGTCAATTGAGTCAGCTTCAATTCCTCTAGCAATGAATTCTCCAGACTTTTCCTGGATGATGTTTAAAGGCCTCATGATTCCGTCATAGATATTTCCGATGACTCCTGGACCTAATTCAACTGATAGTGATGATCCTGTTGCTACAACTTCTGCTCCTGGTGCAATTCCAGATGTTTCTTCATAAACCTGGATTGTTGCTTTGTCTTCTAAGAGCTCAATGACTTCTCCAATAAGTCTTTCTTTTCCCACTCTTACGACCTCATACATCTTAACTCCAGCCATACCAGATGCAACTACAACTGGTCCTGCAATTTTGATGATTTTTCCGTTTGATTCTGTTTTTGATTCCATTATAATCCCTCCGAGGTTAATTTTCTTTAAGTTTTACACCTATTGCCTCTTCAAATAATCTTGATATTTCGTTTGTTGCAAGTCCTGTTGATCCATTTTTATCAGGAACTTCAACAATCACTCCTTCAATTAGTTTTTCTAATTTGTTTTCCCTTACAGTCTTTGCAATATTTTCTGTCAAGATTAAAATATGAGACTCTTTGAATTTTATTATGTCTTCTTTTATTGTTTTTTCGTTGAATACTGCTGAGTTTCTTACTCCTGCTAATTTGAATCCAATTATTGTGTCTTTATCTGCTATTATTGCTATGTCCATCTTATTCCACCATCAACAAAGGCCTTATTTTTTCCTGTTGGAAGCCTTCTGATTTTAGTTTTATTAATGAATTTAAGTTTCTTGTTTCTATTTCTTTCATGATTATGAACCTTACAACTGAACCTGACTTAATTGTGTATTTTGCTACTACGTTACCTGCTTGTTTCAAAAAGAATTTATAGAATCCATTTTCAATATTCAAATTGTTGATATCTCCAATGAACTCCCCATATATGCTGTTAGTTAGTGTTGATCCTAATTGAGCAATATCAGTTACCCCGGTGAGTTCTTCCTTGTTTAGATTTCCAGATTCTATAAGCTCGGTGTTTTTGTTTGCGCCTATCCCTCTTATCAACGCTCTAATGTTAAACATGTCAATAAGAACCCTTGCATATTCCAAGAATGGTTCTGCTGCCTTTTTGTCTGTAACAACATTGATTGTACTAATAAGGTTCCCAAGATAATATTTGTCAAGTTGAGTATTGAGTTCACTTAATTGGTCTAATGATTTATTCTGAAATACTACATTGTAATGGGTCCCCTCTAATGCTACTGTTAATGACTGGAAGTCTTTTGCTGACTCTAGTTTTAATTTCAACTCAGGGTCACTTATGAACTTTATTTCTTCGACATCCTTGTTTTCCTTTAATGCATTTAATATCTTTTTTATTTCACTAATCTCGAACTTCATATTTAGGGAATTGATTATTGGAGCTATAACTGGAGGTACAATTGTTGAAAGCCAGTTATAAGTATTGTAAGCGTCATCTTCTAATGATTCTGAAAATGAAAAAAAATCTTTTGAATGTTCAACAATCTTACTATAATAGGAATCCTCTAGCAAAGCAAAAGCCTCATCTTTACTTGTTGATGCCAATAATTCTTCGTATGACTTCTTAGTCAGTAAAAAACTTAGTCTAGAAGAACACCTTGTGTTGGCATACAGGAAAGGATAG